>Ga0209450_10000029_pt1 | contig 113481 bp, 108 predicted proteins | sample FrelakmetLWP11LW_FD_187149 | JGI IMG/M metagenome (GOLD analysis project Ga0209450, IMG submission 187149) | Freshwater lake sediment microbial communities from the University of Notre Dame, USA, for methane emissions studies - LWP11 LW (SPAdes)... | ecosystem: Environmental > Aquatic >... | reverse complement strand
CTATCGGGATAGGCTCCCCCCAGTAGCGCTGTCGGGAAAATACCCAATCTTTTAGCTTGTAGTTCACGGCACCCTCGCCTATACCCTTGCCCTCGAGCCAGCGGACCATTTTGAATATGGCGTCATCTACCTTAAGGCCGTTTAAGAAATCGGAGTTAACAATTTCGCCATCGCCTGTATATGCCTCTTTTTTGACGTTTCCGCCTTTTATGACCTCGATTATCGGCAGTTTGAACTTTGTGGCAAATTCCCAGTCACGCGTATCGTGACCCGGAACGCACATTATCGCGCCCGTGCCATAGCCCATAAGCACGTAATCGGCTATCCATATGGGCAGTTCTTTGCCGTTGACGGGGTTAAGCGCGTAAGCGCCTATAAACTGGCCGGTTTTTTGTTTATTGAGATCCGTGCGCTCAAGGTCGCTCTTCATAAGCGCGAATTCCTTGTACTTCTCAACGGCGCCCCTGTATTCATCGGTGACCAGTTTGTAGACAAGAGGATGCTCCGGCGAAAGCACCATGTACGTGGCGCCAAAAAGCGTATCCGGGCGCGTAGTAAAGGCGTCAATTTTTAATTTTGAATTTTTAATTTTGAATTCAATATTGGCGCCGTAGCTTTTGCCTATCCAGTTTTCCTGCATTATCTTTATCGGTTCCGGCCAATCCACATCTTTCAGATCTTCAAGCAGGCGTTCGGCATAATCGGTTATCTTAAGCACCCACTGGCGAAGCATTTTTTTGGTCGTCTGAGAACCGCATCTGTCGCATTTACCGTTTACCACTTCCTCGTTAGCCAAGCCTGTTTTACAGCCAGGGCACCAGTTTATGGGGAGTTCGGATTCGTAAGCCAGGCCTTTTTTATATATCTGCAAAAATATCCACTGCGTCCATTTATAATAATCCGGATCCGTTGTATTCACTTCCCTATCCCAATCGTAGGAAAAACCGATGGATTGTATCTGTTTTTTGAATGTGGCGACGTTTTCCGCGGTGACATCCTGCGGATGACGGCCGGTTTTAATGGCGTAGTTTTCCGCAGGCAGACCGAAAGCATCCCATCCCATAGGATGGAGGACATTGAAACCTTTCATCCTTTTATATCTGGCGATGATGTCGGTAGCCGTATAACCCTCCGGATGGCCCACATGAAGCCCCGCGCCGCTTGGATACGGGAACATGTCGAGAATATAGTATTTATTCTTTTTATTATCGACTTTGGCCTTGAATGTATTGTTCTTAAGCCAATGTTCCTGCCATTTGGGTTCTATTTTTGATGGATCGTACATACCAATAGATTTTAGATTTTTGATTGTAGATTTTTGATTTGCAAGGTTTATTTTAGACGAATTAGCCGAAGCAAACAAACATTTGGTCGTTTAGGCACTTGCATAAATTTTTAAAATATGTTATAATATACTTATCAACCTTAAAAAGTATATAAAAACATAAATAAATAATTTGTCTAATATGGCTGAAACACCAAAATATCCTTCACCATCATGGGCGCCGCCGCCACAGAAAGAAGGCCCTAAAATGCCAACACCGGAATCAACTGTTACAGATATCAGGCAGGGCTATTTAAAGAGAGTATGGAATAGAAACAGATGGAAAAATCCTCAAGTCAAATAATCCCCTCAAAACTTAGTTCGTCATCACCATCAGGCGCCATGGCTTTTTTCCTTTGTATGACTTCCTCACCCAATAAATAATTATCCCTGTGAGTAGCATTGTTTACGGATTTTCTGGCAACGCGTACCGCAATCGAAAATAAGGCATCAAAACTGGCAAGCGGATATGGTTCAAGGTTTTCATCTATGCCACGCTGTTTTATTTTAAGATCGTGCCCCTTACGATCCCTACCTTTCGATATCCACCTCTCTCTTATCCTCATCTCGTTATTATCCCTGCATAATGTAGTCATCTCGTGATGCACAGACTGTTTTATTGCTATCAGTATTGCCCTTTTTAATTCATCCGGAGAAGCCCCGCTTTCAAGCATTTTATCAACCTTATCCATCAATTGTGTGCCGAAATACAAATCATCGCTTTCTGTGTCACTTGTTTTCGTCATATTTGAATCAGCTTCTACTTCATCTATATCTATTAACGCGTACTCTAGCGACATTTCCTTTAATTTTGTATTCAGTTCCGTGTAAGCTTCCTGTCTTCTTTCCAGTAATTTTTCCATGTCATTTGCGAATTCAGGGTTATAACTGCCATCTTTGATAATGTAATCCATCTGCTCCTGTCTCACCCTATTACCTACGGACTTAGAAAAATCATCCTCTGTAGTAAAATGACATTTGCGCACTTCCTCAATGAATTCCCCTCCCAATAAAGATCTTACTGCCTCAAGAACTGCAAAATGTTCCGGTTCTTCTCCAGAGGATCTTTTTTCCTGTTGTTTCCAAAGCCTGTTAACCGCATCATCAAATTCATAAGCTTTAAAAGGCAGTCTTTTCTTATGCATCCAAGGCATTCCTCCGGCATTATCCCCATATAAATATTCGGGATACGATTCCAAATAATCAGCCATCACTTGCGCAAGATATTTCTTTTCAGTTTTTGGCGGAGGCGGGAGTGTTTGACGGGAATCTTCAGGTTCGACAAGATTAACCAGATCTATAGGCTCCTCATCTTCTAAATCGCTTAAATCCAGTAGACTTTCCTCAAAAAGCAACCCATTGATCTCTGTTATTCCATTAAGTTCTTCCGGATTGCAAATTTTACCGGCTAACCCAGCATGAATAGAGCCTCTTGCTTTCTCAGCAAGATGGATTGGGTCTAAATTGTTTTCGACGACTTCAGCACTACCCCTCTCCAAAACTGTGAGTTTATCCAAATTTCGGGTCATATTGTTTTATTTTTGTTTCAGGAGGATTAACTTACTCAGTGATAAGTGTATAACAATTTTATACGCTAAGGCAAACCTTTTTTTCATTATATTTTCATTAAATCAATAATTTTACACATGCAAGAAAAAGGGGGCAAGGCTGGATATTACCTTATCCCATAAAAAAGTAAAGTTTTTTACTTTATTCTTTATGATGTTTATTGACTCTGACTTCTTTTATGGCATCCAGAAGCTCCTTTACCACATCTTTACCGCCTAATCCGAAAGCGAGACCTCCGGCGATTGTAAGCATGGCCACGAAACCTATAAAAAGAGTCTGTATAAGGATCTCGGCTATCTGTAATTGCGATAAAGCCGCAAGTAGGGCGAATGTAAGTATGGCGTATTTGGCAGCCATACCTAAAACATCCGCAGTATTGGATTTCGCGAAATTAAGCGAAGTGGATATAAGGCTCTGCATGGTGTTTCCTATGCGTATGCCTACAAGTATGATAAAAAGGGCGATGATCACTTCCGGAACGTAACTTATAACAGCGGTAAGAAATTCCGCTATTTCCGTAAGTTTCGCCACCTTTGTAGCCTCTATAAAAAACAAAAATATCAGATATCCTTTTACCGATTTTGCTATAAATTGGGATGGGCTCATTCTGGAATTAGCGCGCTGAAGGAAGTGTTTTAGGCCGATTTTATCGGAAATAAAATCCAGCTTTAGCTTGGAAGACATGCCTATAATGGCGCGTGAAGCCATTTCCGCCAAAATCCATCCGAACAAAAACACCGCGATTGCCCCGAGTATATAAGGGGCAAGATTGGCAAATGTTTCGTATTTAGTTTCAATCGCGTTTGTTATGCTATTTGTGATTTGCAGCAATATTTGTTCCATATTTTGTTTTTATCTATTATATTATAGCAAAAATAAGCGAAAAAATCAATTATTTAAGCGTGTCATGCCGTGATGCGTAAAGCCAGGACATCACAGGGTAAAGCGCATGAGTTCTTGATTTTTAAAACAATAAAATATAGACTTGCTAGGCAAACGTGGCGAACGTAGCTCAGTTGGTTAGAGCGTCGGATTGTGGCTCCGAAGGTCGTGGGTTCGAGACCCATCGTTCGCCCCATTTTTAAGTGGTTTTAGACATTCAAAAGTGCTAGAATTTTTTTGTTAAATTCTATACATGAAAATACTGGTTACAGGCGGAGCGGGTTTTATCGGCTCCAATTTCATACGTTACATGCTGGGGTCTTATCCGGGTTATCACATAACTAATCTGGATAAACTCACGTACGCGGGAAACCTGAAGAACTGCGGTGATTTTGAAAGGAATCCCCATTACACTTTTGTAAAAGGCGATATAGCAGATAAAAAGCTTGTCGAAAAATTAGCAAAGGATAATAACGTAATAATAAACTTCGCGGCTGAAACACATGTGGACAGGAGTATTGAGAATCCGGATGAATTTTTGAAGACCAATGTAATCGGAACGCAGACCTTACTTGATGCCGCCAAAAAATGCGGACACGAACGTTATATACAAATATCTACCGACGAAGTTTACGGCGATATAGAAGAAGGCATGTTCACCGAAGAATCACACCTGAAACCAAGTTCACCGTACGCGGCTTCCAAGGCGGCGGGAGACATGCTTTGCATGGCTTATCTTAGGACTTATAAAACACCCGTGATAATCAGCCGATGCTCGAACAATTACGGCCCTTATCAATATCCTGAAAAAATCGTGCCGTTTTTTATCAAGAAATTGCTGGCCGGAGATAAGGTTCCTGTTTACGGCGATGGGATGAATGTGCGAGACTGGCTACATGTGCGCGACCATTGCAGAGCAATAGATATGATTTTACATAAGGGTAAAATCGGCGAGATCTATAATGTAAGCGCGAACGAAGAACATGCTAATATAGATATAACTAAGCGCATGCTTAAAATACTCGATATGCCGGAAGGCAGAATAGAGTTTGTTAAAGACAGGCCCGGCCATGACATCAGATACGCATTGGATGCCGGAAAAATTCGCAAAGAACTTGGCTGGGAACCGGAAGTGGAATTCGAAAGCGGTTTTGAGGGGACGATCGAGTGGTATAAGGAAAATCTGTAATGACCAACTAATTGGACATTAAAATTTTTATTTCGTAAAAATTTTCTATGTGTGGAATCTTCGGATACATAGGGCCTAGAAAAAACAGCCTTGAACTCGTTATCAAAGGACTGCAGAAACTTGAATACCGCGGATATGATTCTTGGGGTGTAGCGACTGATATTAAAAATGAGCTTTTTATAAGCAAAAAAGTCGGCAAAATATCTGAAGCAAATCTTGATGATTTTAAAGACAAAAAATCAAATCTAGCCATAGGCCACACACGCTGGGCAACTCATGGCGGAGTAACGGATATCAACGCTCACCCGCATTTCAGCAACGATAAAACGATTGCTGTGGTGCATAACGGAATAATAGAGAATTACCAGGAATTGCGCGATGAACTTGGAAGGGAAAATTTCATATCGCAGACGGATACGGAAGTGATTCCACAGCTTATCGCCAAATATCGCAAGGATAACAGCTTCAAGGATGCCGTGTTTAAAGCCATACAAAGACTGGAAGGCAGATATGCTATCGTGGTTTTAAATGTCGGCGAAAACTATCTTATAGCCGCAAGGCGCGGTTCTCCGCTTATCGTGGGCGTAGGCAAAGACGAATACTTTTTGGCTTCGGACATACCGGCGTTTTTGGAATATACACAGGATGTGAATTATCTTGACGACGATGAGATGGTGATAGTGGACGGCGGTGTGGAGTTTTTCAATCTGACTAGCGGGGATCCTGTTCAAAAACGCCTGATAAACATAGACTGGCAGGCGGAATCCGCGGAAAAAGGTGAGTACGACCACTATATGCTGAAGGAGATAATGGAGCAGAAAGAAACGATCCTTCGCGCAATTAATCAGGATACTGACGACATCATGTTCGTGGCTCAAAAAATAAAGGAGTCACGCGGGTGTTTTCTTTCCGGATGCGGAACGGCGGGCAAGGTTTGCATGGCGGCGGAATATTTCTTTTCGATAATATCAAAGAGGCATGTAAACTTCGCGCCATCTTCGGAATTTCCAATATATCATCACTTTTTACGTCCGGAGAGCCTGCTCGTTGTTGTTTCTCAGAGCGGTGAAACCGCGGATGTACTTGAGGCTATGGAAGTCGCGAAGAAAAAGGGTGCCAAGGTGCTTTCAATTGTAAATGTGGAAGGTTCCACCATCGCCAGACATTCGGACTTTTCACTTCAGATAAAAGCCGGCCCGGAAAAAGCCGTGGCATCCACAAAAGCGGCTACATCGCAGATGGCGTTACTTCTTCTTATCGCGACGACGATGATAGGAGAGCTTCAGGAAGGGCGTAGGTTACTCGCGGAAGTGGCATCGGAAATAAACGACATGCTTAACCCGCGTTTTCTGACGTACATAAAAAATGTGGCTGAAAAGATAAAAGGTCATGATAACTGCTACATAATAGGGAAAGCGGAGAATTACCCGATAGCACTTGAAGCCGCCATCAAGATACAGGAGGTTTCTTACGTGCACGCGGAGGGTTTTGCCGCCGGAGAACTGAAACACGGCCCGATAGCGCTTATAAGCAAAGGCACGCCGTGTATCGCGCTTATAGCCAATGATGAAGTAAAAAACGACATAATAAACAATACTCTGGAACTGAAGGCACGCGGAGCTTATATAATAGGCATTGCACCGGAACGCCATGAGTCTTTTGATGAATGGATAAAAGTGCCGGATGTAGGAATAGCTTCGCCTCTTGTTAATATTATCCCTACCCAGCTGCTCGCTTATTACATCGCTGTCCTTCGCGGGCTGGATCCCGATATGCCGAGAAATCTTGCCAAAAGCGTTACAGTAAAATAACCAAAAACTTATGAGCGACATGAAAAACGAATTCAAAGTAAAAGGTGAAGAGCTTATCGAATTCATCAAAAAAGCGCTTCACGAGGGCAATGTGCGCAGGATAATCATCAAGGATAATAAAGGAAATCCTTATATGGAAATCCCTGTAACATTCGGCGTAATAGGTTTTTTCATAGCACCTATACTTATAGCCGTTGGCGCTCTCGCCGCTATGACCGGAGTGTTTAGCGTGGAGATAGTACGCAGAAAAAATACCACGGCAAAAAAACATAAGTAAAAATGCAATTTATCCTGAATTTAAAAATCAACGGATACCAGCTTCTCGGAATACCGTGGAATGTTTTTCTAGCTGTCATCCCCTGCTTTATCGCCTATTACATGGCTAAAGCCATCGGCAGAAAAAAATGGAAACAGCTAAAAGGCCAGCAACTGGCATTCATACTTCTTTTTCTGATATGGCTTTTAATGCTTCCGAATACCGCTTATCTTTTCACTATAGTGCGTCACCTTGTTGATTACTGCAGTGATTATGACAAATGGCGGGTATGCGCGGATGGCTCATGGCTTGTGATGTTTTTCTTCACATATGCCGCCATCGGCCTGCCGACATTCTATTATTCGATAAAAAAAATGGGTCGGATTTTTGAAGTAGTTTTCAATAAAACTTCATCAAAAATATTTCCCGCAATCGCCATACCGCTGACGACTATAGGTGTTATGTTTGGCCTGTATTCACGCTATAACAGCTGGGATATTTTTATTAAGCCATGCGATATATTGCGTACAGCAGGAACTTATTTTACCGAATCTTATTTGCTGACCGATTTTATTGTATTTACTATATGCCTGTATTTTATATACTATTTAACCGGTCATTTATTAAAAAAATAATCTAACCATTATGTTCATTCCAGTCTGGGTACTTGTAGTAAATATTTTTCTCCCCTACTTCGTATATCTATATATCCTTTGGGAGAAATTTGTCAGCAAACTGTTTTAATACATGATACGCGTGCATATAAAAATCCACGGCAACGTGCAGGGCGTGTTTTTCCGCGCGCACACTCAGGAAAAGGCTGAAAAACTCGGCGATATCACGGGGTGGGTGGCCAATAATGGTGACGGAACCGTGGAAATAGTGGCTGAGGGGCCGGAAAACAAAATAAACGACCTTGCGGACTGGTGCCACAGCGGGCCAAGCACTTCGGATGTCAGAAAGGTGGATATAGAGAAATTTACTTATACCGGGGAATTCACGGATTTTTCAATACGATATTAAGGGTTTACTATTTTTTCGATATCTGATTAAATTATACCCAATCTATCACCCCTCCGATGATACATAAACCCCTCCAACCATCAGTATCCGATATATATGAATGGTTTTTTGAAAAACGGTTTTTATGCCGTATATCATCATGCCCCGCATCTGCCCCCCGAATCATCCGATATTCCCGACGGAACTGTTATAATACGCCCTAAGCATAAAATTGTAGAAGGGGGCCGGAATAAAGTGGCAAAAACTGTAGACTTGGGATCATCCGACCCTGAAGATCTTATAAAAACCAACGAAATACCAAAACTCGGCAAAAACCCGGGCGAGACTCCAGATAATCCGATTAAATTGGATTTTGATCCGGGAGCGGATTATAGCGCCGTGCGGGTTAAAATAATCGAATATTGCAGGCAACATTATCCTGATGATGGCATAGGCGAATGGCGCCAATCCAGAACCAATAAAGGCATTGAAGTACAAAAGATGATGAGGCCGAAAGGCGAAAGATATTCACTTTATTTTGATATATCTTCTGTATTTATCCCAAAAACTTCGCCAGATCGTAATCAAGTATAGTTATATCCCAAGGCCTGTTATTAAGGTTTATTTCGCCGTCACCAGTACCGAATTCAACCCCGCCGAACACGCGGTATTTCATAAAACGGTATTTGGCTAGAAGTTTAGGCGATTCAGCCGTCAAAGCCTTGAAATCGGCATTGTGCAGAACATAATATGTGTATGTCTCCGCGAAGTCCTCAAAAGGGTCGCTCATAGCGTAACCGGAAACGAAATCAAGGTTGCTTATATCTTTTTTATAAGTCTTTTCATCGTTCCAGCTTATCTGGTAAAAATACACGCTAGGGTCAGTTACAAAAAGCGGCATACCGCCATCTTTGAAGGCGCTCTTAGTTTCCTGTTTTACAGGCGTCAAAAAGCCATAATCGACATTATGAGCCGTTTCATGCACAAGTACCGCAATAAGCTCTTCCGTGTCTATTTTTACCGCGCGCAGTACTATCATGCTGTTGCCGCCTAAGCCACGGTAAGCGGACGGGTCGTAATCCAAAATAACATTTTTAACAGATGCTGAATGGCCTGAAGGCAGTTTCGCGAACATCTCCTTTATCTGTTCTTTCTGGGAATTGTTTAAATCGGTTTTATCATTCTCAAAATTGCGTACCGAGAAGTATGGTTCAACTACGGTCTGTTCTGCAGCGGCATGAGCGATTGCAACAGGTTCTGACACCGGTTGTGTCTGCACGACATCATCGCCGGAAACGGTTTTCCAGATAAAAAACGATAGTACCTGAATGGCCAAAAAAAGAGTAAGTGTCTTAAATCGCATGTATGAGCGGTTAAATTACTCTTTTTGTGTCTGTTTTAATTTTTCCAGGTTTGGCGATTATTCTACAATATTATTGTTATTTTGTCAATAGTATTTGAAGACTTGAAAACATCCCATTCCCGAAGGCGCGAAAACGGTTTCGCGCCTTCAAAGGCGAGATTCGCCAATCTCGCCTTCGGGATTGGGTTTTCAAGTTTTCAAGCTTCCAAGTTTGTTGTATCGTTATGTCGTTATTTCGTTACCTCGTCATTTAGATGTCCATTGCCCGCAAAATACTGGAAAACACGTTCATACAGGTGTTCGGAAAAGTAGTCACGGCCGGCCTTTCCATCGTCATACTAAAGATAATCTCCGGTTATCTTGGTACCGCTGGATACGGCGATTACACGACCGTATACCAGTTTTTGGCATTCTTCGGCATAGCGGCGGATTTCGGCATATACACGATCACAGTAAAGGAGATGTCGAAAGACACGGAAAAAATACCCACCATCCTTGGGAATATACTTGGATTAAGGACTGCCCTAGCGATCCTTACCATGGGGGCCGCGGCCATAGTGGCATACCTGATACCCAGCTACTCCGGCACTGTCATCCCTATGGGTGTTTTAATAGCCACTCTGGCCACTGTATTTACACTATTAAATGGCACCGTCAGCAGTGTGCTTCAAGTGCATTTAAAAATGCAATACGCGACAATAGGCCTTATTATAGGCAAAATCGTCAGCGTTCTTTATATGGCCGCCGTTGTTTACATACTATTCACGCATGACGTAGCGACAGGCTTTAATCACCTGATGTGGGCCGGAGTTTTTGCTAATTTAGTGCAATTCGCTATCACATCATATTATGTTCGGAAATACAGTAAAATCACCTATAAATTCGATTTCGGTTATTGGAAAAAGATATTCCTGACATCACTCCCCTACGGCGTGGCACTTGTATTAAGCACCATGTACTTCCGGCTTGATGTAATACTTCTGACCGTAATACTTCCGCATACAACAGTACTTGCCGACGGCTCAGTGCAATGCCCATCCGCCATGTGCGGAGATACGGAAGTCGGACTTTTAGGCGTAGCCATGAGGTTTTTGGAGATGCTCGTTATCATACCTGTGTATTTTATGACCTCCGTTTTGCCTATAATGACGCGTTTTCTGGAGGAAAAAAGCGAGCGCATCAAGGAGCTTATGCAATATTCTTTTGATTTCCTGTTCGCTACCGCGATGCCTATACTGGTGGGCAGTTTCATCCTCGCGAAACCAATAATAAGGCTTATATCCGGGCCTGAATTTTTAAGCGGAAACCTGCATGCCTACGGCTCCGACCTCGCCCTCAGGATACTTATGTTCGCCATGCTTTTCTCATTCATCAATTCATTATTCGGCTTTACTCTTGTTGTTCTGAATAAGCAGATGAAGCTTATGTTTATAAATGCCGGATGCGTCATTTTAAACTTACTGGCGAATATCATAGTAATACCCTATTTCGGCTTCCGCGGAGCCTCAGCCGCTTCAATCGGATCCGAATTATTCATACTAATATTTACGGCAATAGTCGTTACACGCACTCTTCAATTAAAACTCTCCATGAGGACTTTATTCAGAACACTGCTCTCATCGCTTACTATGGGCTTATTGGTATGGGGTGGGTTTATATGGATGAAAGACATGTGGTTTGTGTGGCAACTCGCGCTCCTTGTACCGCTTGGCGGTGTCGTTTATGGAATAATGATACTGGGTACAAAAGCCGTTACGCCGGAGATGTGGAGACTGCTCAAAAAATCATGACCATGTACGGATTAATGATTAAGGATTTGATGATTAAAGATTGTTTTATACCAGATCCTCAAATCCTCAAATCATAAAATCCTCAAATCCAATGTACAAAACAGAAAAAGAACTAAAACAAAGGGGCTATCAGCTTATAGCCGGCGTGGATGAAGCGGGACGCGGACCACTCGCGGGGCCTGTTGTAGCGGCGGCTGTGATAATGCCGGACGGATATAAAAATAATCTGATAAATGACTCCAAACAGCTTACGAATCTTCAGCGCGAACAGCTTTTTATCGAAATCAAGAACACCGCTATAAGTTTTGCCGCTGGTATCGTCGGCTGGCGTGAAATAGATGAAATGGGGATATTGGAAGCCACAAAACTTGCTATGAGAAAGGCTGTTTTGCAACTCAGCCCTCAGCCTGATTTTATTGTAATCGACGCCGTACCTATAAATGTTCCCGGTACACCTCAGCTTGCACTTATACACGGTGACGCGACTGTTTTCAGCATCGCCGCCGCCTCCATAATCGCGAAAGTAACACGTGACCATCTGATGCAGAAATATGACAAAAAATACCCGCAGTATGGCTTTGGCGAGCACATGGGCTACGGAACGGAAATACATTTAAAAGCGATAAAACAACATGGCCCGTGCCCCATACACAGGATGAGTTTTTCGCCGTTTGCGGAGTGATTATCGTTTTACAGTGTGAGGAATTTCCTTATCTCTTTCATGCTTTTTTACCGGCTTCCATAAACGGAGTTCGTATGTGATATCACCGTAAATCTTTTCCAACCCTGCCTGCAAATGCTTGTCGCACTCCTTTTCGGAAAGCTCGTGCATCGGAGCGGCGTTTTTAAAATATATGATCAAATGACCTTCACTTAAATGCAGTTCCTTAACATTGGCCTGAATAAGATCTTTTGTGCGGGCGTTTGTAATCGCGTTAGCAAGAGCTTTTATTTGATGTTCCATTTTTGATTTAAGATTAATGATTAACGATTTACGTAAATCATTTTATCAGATTATTTTTATGTCCGCGAGTGGTTTATCATGGTGGACGGCAGAGAAGTTACTTACTTGCTATGACAATGCCAAAGAATCCCCTGTTTCACAGGGAGAACCTTTGTAATGGTGGGCGTTGGGGGATTCGAACCCGCGACCCTCTCGGTGTAAACGAGATGCTCTAACCAACTGAGCTAAACGCCCACGCCAATCGAGATTATCAAAAAAGATTATATGTTGCAAGATGGTTTTCCCGCTTTACAAAATAAGGGTTATTGATAAAATTAACCCTGCGGTTTAACCGACTTGGGGCCATCGTCTAGCGGTTAGGACATCGGATTCTCATTCCGGCAACCGGGGTTCGATTCCCCGTGGCCCTGCCATCAGGTTTATTACAAACCTTTATTAAGTATAAAATAGGGGCCGGTAGCTCAGTTTGGCTAGAGCGCGGCATTCGCATTGCCGAGGTCGAGGGTTCGAGTCCCTTCCGGTCCACCATTTGATTCGTCGTTTCACTCCTCACTCATGGTGTACCGCCACCGTGTATGGACGGCTAGCTCAGCTGGTTAGAGCACACGATTCACATTCGTGGGGTCAGAGGTTCGAGTCCTCTGCCGTCCACCATTCCTTATCCGCTATCCACACTGCAAATGAAAGGTGTTTTTTTATTATGGGAATTACTATTTGACATAATAAAATTTTCATGTTATTGTTAACCTTCCCAATCCATATCAGCCATATGACAACAACCTATAAAATAGAGGGAGAAATAAACCGTAATATTATTTCGGAATTGTGTTTGAAATTTGGCCGCCTTGTCGAATGGAGAATAGTCTCCGGGGAAAACCTGATTACTGTTGCCGATGCAAGAAGTAGTGTAGAGATAATATTCGCGAATTATGGATTAAGAATACTTGAGATAATAAGCGATACAGAGAAATAATTGACACATTATGCTCATTTGTTACAATGTAATACCTTTTTAATTAATATTTTATGAAACCGAATAATTATTCTGAAGGAATCACCAGTCCATCGGAAGATAACACTTCTCTATCCGCACAATTGATAAAAACGGTTGGTCCTGTAAAAGCTCAAGCTATTTTAGCTGTCATACAAAATGAGGCTTCAAATATCATTGAAGCTATAAGAGCAAATGGGCAGGCTGAAAGATTAGGAAAAGGATTGCCGGTTCAAACAAGAGCCGATATAAAAAATGCTTTGGAAAACGCAGTCGATAGCATTGGCAAAGGAAGAACTGATGTTGCCCGGATAGCCCTAAAAGAAGCTAAAAGACTTGATATCAAGGATCCCGCTGTACTTGCTTTGATTGAAAAAATGGCAATAAAATGCGGTCTATCCCTACTGACAATAGAACAAAACAGGATTGATGCTGAAGATACCGGTAAGCCATCTTACCCCCCATCAGGCAATAGCGCCGTATTGCACTAAACGGAACCCGGATTAAAGATTGCTTAAATCTACATCCACTCCTTCATCTTCTATGTATTCCACAAGTTCAAGAAAAGGAGTTTTTTTGACAGCCATTAATAAATCAGCAAATTTCCCCCTCGTAATGACAATCCTCCATTTATTGTCATTTTTTTCACCGATCTGCTCCAGTGAATATCCGATAAGGCCTGTTATTTTAGCACCTTCTTCGGTTAGATTTAATGCTTTTCTGATGCTTGGGATTTTTGAAATGACGATGATTTTAGGCTGCTGTGTAGTCATTGATAGTTAAATTTTATCACTATTTATAACCGTAATGCCTGATGCAACATTTAAAATTCTCATAAAATTACAATATCGGTCCGCGGAAAAAGAGACTTCCCATTTTCTCTCTCCGATACTTTTTAGCGTCATGACTATATCACCCCTAACTCCTGCCACAGCCCTTGCTCTTTCCAGGGCGGCATGGGGGTTTTCTAGATCGGTTTCTATTATAAATGTATGTTTTGGGTCACATTCATCAAAGGGCATATCTGATGGTTATTGGCTGGTCAATATACCACAATCACCTTCCTTGCGCCAAGGTTTATATCAGTTTCGTTCCATTCATGCATGGCGGACATTATCGTTTCGTACGGATATTTATAATCCTTGCCACGTCGGGTGCCGACGTCGTTTGTTATAAAGTTTTTTTCATCATACCCCTTTATCACCATCATGTGGTAATAAGGGCCTTCGTTGGAGTAAAAGGGGTTATGGAGCTGGCGTCCGGCGAAAGGAGCGACAATGACGTGCTTCTTGAGTAATTCCCATTTCATTTCTTCGACCGAGGGATCCTCGATAATTTTTAATTTTAAATTTTTAACCTGCCTACCGGTAGGCAAGGTTTTAAATTCAAAATTAGATTCGATCATTTTTGCCGTTTGTTCGGCGTCAGTATCTTTATATGAACCGAAATTCTCATTCTGCCAATCGACCAAGGTCAGAATATCGTTCCTGAATTCATCCTTTGTCGGATTTTTGCCTGTCGCATAGTAATAAGCAAGGAGCACTGAGGCTTCCTCACATGAATCCTGCCAGGGCTGGGACCAGTCGCCATCCGGAGCCTGGGGAAAAAACGGCATATCCAGATTCACTTCTTTTGGTAACTCCAGTTGCCGGAATAATTGCGGTATTGCATCCTGTGCAAAGAGCAAAAAAATAAATGAAGCATATGCTGTAAATAACTTTAAAATCAAATCCTATATTATTAGAAATCTCAAGTCACAAATCTGAAATCAGAAATTATTTTATCGTCTATTCAGGGCGCGGAGGATCATTAAAAATAGGTTAATGAAATCCAGATAAAGCGTAAGCGCGCCGTTTATTGTCAGGTTGCCTTTCATCTCGGAATCTATAAGCGCGTATACCTTAAGCTTTTGGTGGTCGTAAGCCGTAAGGCCTGCAAACACAACTATACCGCCGTAAGTGACCATCCAATCGATATAATCACTGTTCATCCACATATTCAAAACCGAACCTAAAACTATGCCGATAAGAGACATGAATAGAAACCCTCTCCACGCGGAAAGGTCGCGCTTGGTGGCGTAACCGTAAATGGCCATCGCGCCGTACATGCCTGCCGTAACAACAAAAGCCTTTGAGATGACAGCTATGGGATAGACTATGAAAATCGTGGAGAATGTAACACCCGTGAGAGCGGAATACAAAAGGAAAACCGTAAGCGCGGCGGAAAAAGGCATTCTGTGCGCCCATCCCGCTAAGGCTATCACGGCGGCGAACTGAAGTATTATCACTATAAAAATCAGGCTCTGATGATCCGCAAGATAGGTGAAAAAAGATTCCATATGCGATATCTGCCACGCGGTGAAAGCGGTGATTGCCATAGCCACCGTCATCCATTTATAGACTCCGGCGAAATACCTGCTTATGGCATCACTATTTGCTGTTATTACTGCTTCTTTGATCTCCATATTTTATTTGTTAATAGGTTATCAGTATATCATTTTTTTATAATCCTGTGCCTCACTAGTTTATATATTTCTCCAAGCCATAGCACAAGTGAAGAAAGAGCCGCAGCCAGCATAAATTCCCAAAATCCTAGAGCTTCAAAGCCAAACCATCTTTCAAATACGGGAATATAAATGACAACGATCGATAAAAATATTGAAAAAATAAACGCCCATATCATCATTTTACTGACCCCGACTTTGAACACGGAATTATGTATGGATCTCATATTGAACATATTGAAGAATTGTGTGAAGGACATGACTATAAAAACTCCCGCACGGGCTTTTTCCACGCCCATAGGCAGATAAAGATTAAAAATAAACAATGTCGCCAGAGTCATAACAAGCACGACCATTATAAGAAAAGGCACCACATCTTTATTAAGGATATTTTCGTCTTTTTTTCTGGGAGGTCTGCTAAGCACATAAGGATCACCTGATTGCGCTGCAAGTGCCAAGCCCGGAGCGGTATCCGTAACGATATTTAACCAAAGGATCTGAGTAGCGAGAAGGGGTAATGGGAAACCCAAAAGCATAGTTGTGACTATAGTTACGGCTTCGGCAAAGTTTGTAGTGATAAGAAACACGCTGGATCTGCGGGTATTTGTAAAAACTATACGCCCCTCTTCTACTGCGTTTATTATGGAAGCAAAATTGTCATCGGCAAGGACTATGGAGCTTGATTCCCTCGCCACATCTGTTCCTATTATACCCATCGCTATACCTATATCCGCGGTTTTAAGCGCGGGAGCATCATTCACACCATCCCCCGTCATGGCCACGACATGGCCGAATTTTTGGAGTTTTTCGGCTATGCGCAATTTCATTTTGGGTGTAAGCCTGGCAAAAATTGAAACATGACGTACAGCCTTTTCAAATTCTTTTTCGGAGAGTTCCTCCAGTTCTTTCTGTGTATACACATCAGGTAAGCCTGATTTGGATTTCTTATTATGAAGGCCTATTCTCTTTGCTATAGCCAGCGCTGTTTCCTTATGATCCCCGGTTGCCATTATAACGCGTATACCTGCGTTCCCTGCTTTTAAAATTGACTCGCCAACTTCAGGGCGCGGAGGGTCTATCATTCCGACTATGCCGACAAATACGAGATCCTTTATTATATCTTCCGATAAAGTCTTTGTTTTTCCTGATACTTTTTTATAAGCTACAGCTATTGTTCTCATCGCTTTTTTCGCAAGCCTGTCAGTATTTTTTAAAATCTCTGCTCTTTCTTTCATATTCATCTTCTTTTCGCCTTCTTCGGAAAGGATGCTACCTGATGCGGCCACCAAAGCTTCCGGGGCACCTATGACCATTATCTCTTTTTCATCCCCATCTTTCATAAAAAGAGAAAGTGATGCGCGATATTTTAATTCCGAACTAAATGACATATCATCGAGACGCTGTTCAACATTAATAAGGGCGTCTTTTTTTATTCCCGCCTTTTCAGCCAGCACCACAAGGGCACATTCCGTCGGGTCGCCTATTATCTGAAATTCCCCCGGCTTATCTTCTTTTTTAAGTACACGTGCGTTATTGCAAATAGCTGCTATATGCAAAAGTTTATCCAGTCTTGGATTTTCAAGCGGTATGAAACTTTTATCGTTCTGTAAAAATTCACCAACGGATTCCCAGCCTTTACCGGTGACGGTTATCTCATCCTCATCTGGCAGAATTATTTTTTCCACCGTCATGGTATTTTCTGTAAGGGTACCTGTTTTATCAGTGATGATGATATCCACGACGCCCAGCGTTTCCGTGGCTGACAGAGTATGGATAATCGCATTTCTTTTAGCCATTCTCCATGCGCCCACGGAAAGTACTACGGCCAATATCGCCGGAAGCCCTTGCGGTATACCTGCGACCAGAGCCGCCAGAGTGAAAATGAATATTTCCACAAATTCAAAACCGCGGATAAAATAACCGACTATAAATGTGACCAACGCTCCGAATATAGCGACTGTTGCCATCTGAAAAGCGAGCTTGTCCGTTTTTTGCTCAAAATGGCTTTTTTTGTTTTCGATCTTCTGAATACTTTGAGCTATGGAGCCTATTGTAGTGCTTCCGCCCGTATCCGTCACTACAGCCTTGGCTGTACCGGCTGCCGCGAACGTACTCATCCAAATCATATTTTTCCTGTCTGCCAGAGCGGTATTTTCCTGCAAGGGCTTGGCATCTTTATCTATCGGCAAAGACTCTCCCGTAAGAGAAGCTTCCACTGTCCGGAAATTTTTGGTTTCAATAAGCCTCGCGTCCGCCGGGAACCTGTCACCCTCCTCCAGCAAAATTATGTCACCTTTTACAAGGAATTTCGCGGGGATAGAAAAAAGCTCCCCATCACGAAGCACCTTAGCGGACTGGACTATCATTTTTTTAAGAGCTCCTATTGCTTTTTCCGCCTTATATTCCTGAAAAAATCCTATCGTGGCATTGATTATTATAATAGCTACAATCATGTAGCAATCAACATAATGCTTTAACGAAAAAGAAAGCACAGCAGCTATTATGAGTATATATATCATAATGCTGTTGAACTGCTTCAGAAATATCAGAACAGGGTTCCGCCCACCTTTTTCCGGGATCTCATTCGGACCATATTTTTCAAGACGTACTTTTGCCTCGCTTTCGGAAAGACCGTTTATATCGGATTGAAGTTCTTTTAAAACTTTTTCAGCCGTAATCGAATGATATTTGTTTTTGTTTTCTGTCATGTTTTTTAAATCAGTTTTCCGTATTAAAGAATATCAGTGTTTATAAAATGACGCTAATGGTTTTAATCATTGATAAAACTGACGATTTTTGATATAATGAAAAGATTAATAAAAAAAATGGTCGATGTAATAAATATCAAAAGCGGGGCTAAAGAGAAATATCCGGACGATGAAGTCGTACTGACAACTCTCGATACCGGTGAGCAGCTTATACGAATATATGATGCAAAATATGGGGAAAAGACGTGCGTGCAGATCGGAGATTATAGATTCGAATTAGAAGATGTGCCTGAAGAATTTCAGCATGTCGTAATAGAACTTATGCGAAAATTCAAACAAAAAAGGGCTATGATAAAATCCGTATTGGAAAAAACCGGTACCGACGGATAATTTTTTAACAGTATTAAATCCCAAATAAGTCAAAAGGCCTGTCGCCCTTGGCGACACTCTTTTTACCTTGTCAGATCTTCGTCTGCAAAAGCAGACTTCGAGCTGCTGCACTTCGCTAACTGCTCACTTGGCCTGCCGGCCGAAGCTCGCAGAGCGAAGGCTGGCAGGGCCAGGGAGACTCGAACTCCCGTTGGCGGAATGAAAACCCGCTGTCCTAACCCCTAGACGATGGCCCCTTGCATGCTATGCGGGGAAATTATAGCTACGCAAACAAAAAAGTCAATTTTTTCCGTTTCCGGTTTTGAGTTTTTGGCTTTTTGTTATATCGTTATTTCGTTACTTCGTTACTTCGTTTTATGATAAAAAGAGCTTTAATATCCGTTTCAAATAAAGACGGTGTCGTGGAATTCGCCCAAAAACTATACGACAAAGGTGTGGAAATACTTTCAACCGGCGGAACCGCGAAGCTTTTAAAGGCCAATGGCGTTGATGTCGTTGACGTTAGCAAATTCACAGGCCATCCGGAGATGATGGATGGAAGAGTTAAAACCCTGCACCCTAAAGTACATGGCGCTCTTCTCGCGCTTCGGGATAATCCGGACCACATGAAGGAAGCGAAGGAGCATGATATAGGCCTTATCGACCTTGTCGTAGTGAACCTTTATCCTTTTGAAGAGACTATAAAAAAAGAAGGTGTGACTTTGCCCGAGGCCATTGAACAAATAGACATCGGCGGGCCATCGATGCTACGAAGTGCCGCGAAGAATTTCAAATTCGTGACTGTAATAACAGACCCCGCGGATTATGAAATCGTCTGGAAGGAAATCGAAAAAAACGGAGATACAAAAGAAGATACAAAACGCAGACTGGCGGAGAAAGTCTTCCAGAAGACATCGCATTACGACAGTGTTATAGCCAGTTACCTAACGGGCGGAAAAACGGAGCATATTGTAATCGAGAAATTGCAGGACCTAAGGTATGGCGAAAATCCGCATCAGAAAGCCGCGTTTTATAAAGATAAAAACGGACATCAAGAAGCATCAATTGTCCGCTCCCAACAGTTGCAGGGCAAAGAACTTTCTTACAATAACATCATGGATGCCGATGCGGCATTGAGCTTGGTAAGGGAATTCGATAATCCGACCGTGGCTTTTGTCAAACATGCCAACCCATGCGGGATAGCCACAAATCAAACAATAGCCGACGCGTTCATCAACGCCTACGAAGGCGACCCAAAATCCGCTTTCGGCGGAGTGATAGCGTTTAACAGGCCTGTTACAAAAGATATCGCGGATAGTATCATAAACAAATTCTTCGAAATCGTCATAGCTCCGGATTTTGAAAAGGGTTCTTTGGAGGCGTTCAAAACAAAACCAAATCTGCGCGTGCTGAAAGCCGGAGACATCCAACCCGAGCCCGAAGGCAAGACTTACCGCAAAGTGAGCGCCGGTCTGCTTATTCAGGATATCGACACCAAACGGATAACCAAAAAAGACCTGCAGTTCGTCACCAAACGAAAGCCAACGGAAAAGGAACTGAAAGACCTTCTATTCGCGTGGCATGTTGTAAAACACGTGAAATCCAACGCCATAGTGCTTGTGAAAAACAGCATGACAGTCGGCATAGGCGCCGGACAGATGAGCCGTGTGGACTCCGTGGAAATCGCCATCAAAAAAGCCCTTAACCGCGAGGATAATTCCGTAATGGCCAGCGATGCTTTCTTCCCATTCCCGGATAGTGTCGAAATCGCCGCAAAACACAAAATAACCGCAATCATCCAGCCCGGCGGTTCAGTCAACGACGACAAAGCCATCAAAGCCGCTGACGACAACGGCATCGCCATGGTATTTACAGGCGTGAGAGCGTTTTGGCATTAATTCGCACAATAACCATTGTACGAGCAACTAGTCTCCCGGTTCTCAACTTGCATAAATGCGGGCAGTGAATTAACTGTGAATGTTTTCCACCCATTTTTGTCTTGATACAAAAACGGGTGGAGCCGAAAAAAATCAAGGCTTGGGCCTGAACCGCCCTCACCTTCTCGCAAAAAGACCCGCCTCGTCCTGCGAACGAATTGGCGGGCTTCCTTGCGCGTCATCTAATAACTTATCCCCGTGTACAACTTAAGGCTTGCCGGCCCGAGCCCTTTTTCTGTTTATAAACCATATAACCTGGCAGGATTCGTGGATACTTCACTGCCCTTATCGCAGGCGAGACACTGAAGAAAGGCCTTGGGGGACCGGGGGTGCGCGAACGTTCCGCGGATGGGGAAAGGCGTATAGATGATTACGTTTCGCAGACCCCCGGCGGTTTTTTTTGTCCACTTTTTTGCCGCCAAAAAAATGGACGCCCCGCCGGTCACGAAGTGACGCCTTTGGTGCAGGCGAAAAAGAAAAAAACAAAAAGAAAAAAAATGGCGATTAACCGTACAATGGTTATTGTAAATTGATATATATGACTCTGTTCGCTATAATCACTCCAGTTAATATAAAAAATCATGTCCAAAAATACAGTTTCCTTAGATGCTAAACGCCATAGCCTTTCCCATATACTGGCACAGGCGGTGCTTGATATGTTCCCGGATGCAAAACTTGGTATAGGGCCGACAATCGATAACGGTTTTTATTACGATTTTGAACTGCCGAGGACTTTGATACCGGAAGACCTTCAGATCATCGAGAAAAAGATGAAGCATATCGTAAAACAGAACCAGAAGTTTGAAAGATATGATGAACCTGTCGAAAAGGCTATTGAATTCCTTAAAAAAGCAAATCAGCATTTTAAAGTCGAACTGGCCGCGGATTTGAAAGAACAAGGCGAGAAGACAGTCAGTTTTTATAAAAACGGCTCATTTGTGGATATGTGCAAGGGGCCTCATGTCGATTCCACAAACCAGATAGACCCAAGCACTTTCAAGCTCGATAAAATAGCCGGCGCTTACTGGAGAGGCGATGAAAAACGCCCCATGCTTCAGCGCATTTACGGTCTGGCTTTCGAATCCAGGGAAGAATTGGATGAATATGTGCGCATGCAGAAGGAGGCCGAAAAAAGAGACCACCGAAAACTTGGCAAGGAACTGGAATTATTCGCCTTTAGCGACAATGTCGGCCCAGGACTTCCTTTATGGTTGCCGAAGGGTGCGGTAATGTGTGAGGAGCTTGAAAAGCTTGCGAAGGAAAAGGAACGTCTGGCAGGTTACGTAAGGGTTAAAACCCCACATCTTACTAAAGGAAAACTTTTTGAAATGTCCGGGCACTTGCCTCTGTACGCGGCCAGTATGTACCCGCCAATGGAGCTTGATGGTGAAGATAATTATTACGTTAAGCCCATGAACTGCCCGCATCATCATATGTGCTATGCGGCTCACCCAAAAAGTTACCGCGACTTGCCTCTCCGTTACGCTGAATACGGCATGTGCTACAGATATGAGGATTCCGGCGCTTTGTTCGGCCTTATGCGCGTCCGCAGTCTTAATATGAACGACGCCCATATATACTGCACCGAGGAGCAGTTTGAGGAAGAATTCCTCGCAGTTGTTAATCTGTATTTGGATTATTACAAAATACTAGGAATTGAAAAATATGAGATGTGCCTGTCACTGCATGATCCTAAAAAACTTGGCGAAAAATATGTGAACGAGCCGGAATTATGGAAAAAATCCGAGGATATGGTAAGAAAAGCCATGAAAAAGGCAAAAGTGCCTTTTGTGGAAGTGAAGGATGAAGCCGCTTTTTACGGTCCAAAAATAGATGTGCAGATATGGAGCGCCATAGGCAGAGAATTCACAATCGCCACAAATCAGATAGATTTTGCCGTTCCAAAAAGAATGGGGCTTTCTTATGTGGATGATAAAGGTGTTGAAAAGATACCTCTTTGTATACATCGCGCGCCTCTTTCCACCCATGAACGCATGATAGGTTTCTTAATAGAACATTTTGCCGGAGCTTTCCCGACATGGCTTGCACCTGTGCAGGTAGTTTTAGTTCCTGTCGCCGAAGCACATCAAAAATATGCCGAGGAACTCAGGCAGCAGATTTTCGACAAGGAAATCAGGGCTGAGGTAATGGTGGCCGATGAGACTTTAGGCAAAAGAATACGCCAGGCCGAGATGAAAAAAATCCCTTACATGCTTGTGATAGGGGATGAGGAGGTGAAAGCCAAATCCGTAAACGTCCGCAACTTCCACACCAAAGAACAGAAGTCGCTAAAGGCCGAAAGCTTCATAAAACATATCATTGAAGAGATCACTGAAAGAAGGCTTCCCCCAAAATAACGCTGAAGTGTGAATGACAGATGACAATGAATTATTTGCTTAGAATAAAGCAATGTTTTCATGGTGTTATAACTTTCTAACAACAGCATTTGATTGACAAAAAACATAAATATCTTATAATCACACACCAGAATTAATTAAAATAATTTATGCGATATACAACAAGGGCAAGCGATTTACCATCATCTAAAATACCTGAAGGCTATGAGCCATGCAAACCAGGACCACAGAATTTCTGTTCACGGAGGTTTAGAGGGGAACCTGCGTCCAGTACTTGGACCCCTTACTATTTATCTCACTTATCTCCCAGTAAGTTGGTTGCTACTTTTGGAGATATATTGATGGATTTGGAAACTTTTTATGGATATAAGATCGAAGAATGTGAAACTTTTATCCAAAAAAATGATAAACGAGTTCTTGATTACGAATTTAAATATGATAAACCGGAAGATTTTTTTAGTTGTCGTAATCCTTTTGAACCATATTCAGATTCACAAAACTTCTATAATTCCCATCCTCTTGTTGAGAGGGCAAGGAGGAGTGGACAAAGTGATTTTTCCGATTTACCAAAATTGATTAGCGAGTTGGATTATTTGGAGATGTATAGATTGCGTCTAATGGTAATTCAAACCTTAAGATCCATAAAACCTCCAAAGGGCGTTGAAAAACTCGAAATCCCTGAAGATCTTTTAATCGGCGAAAAAATCAGGGCTGGCATACAAAATGTATTACATGGTCAAGCCCCTGAGATTTATGGAGTCCTTTACCTCAATAGGTCATCTGGCCGTAATAACTCAAGGCAAATATATCTTCCTAATTATAATGCGCTTGTTAAGAGTATTAATGAGGATTTTCCTAAAAGCCCTAAAGCTGTATACGAGCTTTAATTATTCAATAGTAATATATCCATAACTGCTTTTGTCGTGGCCAGTAATTCCCTTTTCTTGAATTCGAATATTTTGACGTATTCGTGTTTATCTGCAGTCATACCTACAGCATCCAGCCCAAAGTGATCGGCCAGGAACAATGCTCTTGGCAGGTGGTATTTTTGCGAGACTATGATGATGGATTTATCCGCGCTGATGTTTTTTATAGATGCCAGCGTGTTCACCCCTGTAGGGTCTTCAAAAATCGCTTCTTCCGGTATACCATTTCCCAGAGCGTATTTTTTCATGGCGGCCGTTTCGTTCGATGCCCCGCTCATTATCAGATTCGGTGTTATTTTCGCGTTATAAAGCTCTATGGCCGTATCCACCCTGTCCTTTAAAATATCCGAAAGCTTGTCTCCATAAGCCGCTGCGCCAAGCACTAGGGCGTATTCTTTTTGTGGCACGTCACTGACCTGCTCAAATATTTGATCTGCAGTCTGAGCCCTTATTATAAGGTTAGAAGCAAAAGGCATGCTAAGAAGCATCATTATCATGAGGCCGACGGTCACAAAACCATTTTTAAAATTTACAATTTTCAATTTTCATTTCTTATATAAATATTTTTCATTGTTTCATCCGTTTTTTTATCCAATATTTCTTTAAATAAGGTAGTGTACTGGCTGAAAGCAAATATGCGACTGCCGGAACAATAGCTCCGATAAATGGTTTTTCAAGTTTCGCGACGAACATGAAGATCACAATCAATATATATGTCGTAATGGCTACAAAAAACCGTCTCGTCCAGCTTGTTTCCCATGCTTTATCGGCTTCAACACGTTTGTTGCGCTCTTTAATCAATTCGATTTCCCTTTGAATGTCATTTGGATTGTTATTCATTGCCTGAGTATTTTACCATAAAAAGGAAATTTGACTTTAGTTTTATAAAAACATAGAATTTCATGTGCGTTTCAAGTGTGCCCGGGTGGCGGAATTGGTAGACGCGCACGACTCAAAATCGTGTTCCCTCGGGAGTGAAGGTTCGATTCCTTTCCCGGGCACCATAAAAAATCAGCATGACAAAAAGTCAGTTGATATTTTTTGCTATGGATTACCATTTAATCTTGCGTTCACGATTTTTTGCTTTAACACTATCCGGTTCATCTTCGGGGCTTGTAATTTTCCTTGGTACAGGGACGTCTATAATATGTCTTTCACCTGTTAGCGCTTCAAGTTCTTTTGCCAGCCTATCAAGTGAAGGCAGGATGCTTTTTCTTATCTGACGTGATGCTTCAGCTGATTCGTGAAGGTGGGGACTGCGGGCAACTGAAGTATGCCAGTGTATATCGGCTCTTATTTTGGCAATTCTTTCTTTTATATCTTCAGGCTTTCTGCCTGAATCTGGCGTTTTGGGTCGGAGGGCTTCTTTTACCATATTTTATCTTATTTGGTTTGTTATATTTAATGCTTTGGAAAAAATTTTACCAAAAATCCCATATTGTGTATATAGGGAAAATATTTCAGATTTGAGATTTCGGATTTCAGATTCAATTCAGTATTTAAGATGTGATATTTTTGAATAAAATCAAAAATACTAAATCTGAAATAAAATCACGAATCAGAAATCCGAAATCTGAATTATTTCTCATCAACCACTTCACCTTCCACAACGTCATCGTCATCCTTTTTGCCCTTCTTTTTATTGTGGTCAGTGACTTTAGTGTCATCTTTCACTTCCGCGTTTTCAACGTTCTTATATATCTCGGTGCCTATTTTCTGCGCTTCCTGTTCAAGGTCTTCAGTGGCTTTTTTGATATCTTCCATATCCGCTTTTTCGTCCTTCAGAAGATCTTTTAACTTATTTATTCTTTCATTTACAGGCTTTTTAAGGTTATCCGGGATCTTCGCGTCATTGTCGCGCATCATTTTCTCCAGCTGGAACACTGTGCCGTCGGCTTTATTCCTGATTTCGACCTTCTCCTTTTTCTTCTTGTCTTCTTCAGCGTGCATTTCGGCGTCTTTTTGCATCTTTTCTATTTCTTCTTCGGAAAGTCCGCTGGCACCTTTTATTGTTATCTGCTGAGATTTACCAGTACCCTTATCTTTGGCTGTGACGTTCAATATACCGTTGGCATCTATATCGAATGTTACTTCGATTTGTGGCACTCCGCGCGGGGCAGGCGGAAGCCCATCCAATATAAACCTTCCAAGTGATTTGTTATCTGCTGCCATCTCGCGTTCGCCCTGGACTATATGCACTTCAACACTTGGCTGATTATCCGCGGCAGTGGAGAAAACCTGTGATTTGGATGTAGGGATAGTAGTATTCCTTTCGATTATCCTTGTAGCCACACCGCCCAAAGTCTCGATGCTTAATGTAAGAGGAGTCACATCCAAAAGCAGAAGGTCTTTCACATCACCCATAAGCACGCCACCCTGTATCGCGGCGCCTACGGCGACCACTTCATCCGGATTAACGCCCCTGTGAGGCTCTTTGTCGAATATCTTTTTAGCCTGACTGATGACGGAAGGCATGCGGGTCATGCCTCCGACCATTATCACCTCCTGTATTTCGGATGATTTAAGTTTTGCGTCCTTTAATGCCTGTTTGCATGGTTCAGTCATCCTTTCAATAAGGTCGTGCACAAGCTCCTCCATCTTCGAGCGTGAAAGTTTTATGTTCAGATGTTTTGGCCCACTGGCATCCGCTGTGATGAAAGGAAGATTGATATCGGTTTCCTGCGCGGATGAAAGTTCGATTTTTGCCTTTTCGGCATGTTCCTTAAGCCTCTGAAGAGCCATCTGGTCTTTAGAAAGGTCAATCCCATCGCTTTTTTTGAATTCGCTTACAAGCCAGTTGATTATCCTGTGGTCAAAATCGTCTCCGCCGAGGTGAGTATCGCCGTTTGTGGATATGACTTCAAATACGCCGTCGCCAAGTTCCAATATGGATATATCAAAAGTTCCGCCGCCGAGGTCGAACACGGCTATCTTCATATCGCTTTTCTTTTTATCCATACCATAAGCTAATGCCGCCGCAGTAGGTTCGTTGATAATGCGTTTCACTTCCAGTCCCGCGATCTTTCCGGCGTCTTTTGTAGCTTGCCTTTGAGAATCGTTAAAGTAAGCCGGAACCGTGATAACAGCTTCCGTTACAGGCTGGCCAAGATACGCCTCGGCATCCGCCTTTAACTTTTGCAGTACTCTCGCGGATATTTCCGCCGGGCGATACCATTTGCCATTCATCTTTATCTCGGCTTCACTCTCTTTGCCGGGTTTCGTCTCAAAAGGCATCATCTGTGATTCCTCTTTTACTTCATCGAATTTGCGCCCGATGAAACGCTTGGCTGAAAATATAGTGTTAGCAGGATTTGTGACAGCCTGGCGTTTTGCTATAACGCCTACAAGACGGTCGTCGTCTTTTTCCGCTACAACGGAGGGGGTTGTGCGGTTACCTTCCGCATTAGGTATGACTACGGCCTCACCGCCTTCCATAACAGCCATGCAGGAGTTTGTAGTACCTAGATCTATTCCGATTATTTTACCCATAACTTTATTTTGATTAGAGATTTAAATTTTAGCACTCCATATTATAGAGTGCTAACAAGAGTTGTCAACATTTTTTTCTTCCGCGCTTTTACCGTCTCCCACCTTTACTTTCGCGGGCTTAAGAACTTCGTCATTAAAGGTGTATCCCGGTTCGAATTCTTCAGTCACTATGTCTTTTTCCCCCGGACCGGCAAGCAATGCCTCATGGAATTTAGGGTTTAATTTTTCGCCAACGGCTTTTATTTTTTTAACACCTATTTTTTCAAGAGTCTTTAGAAAATCGTCATGTATGCGCATAACACCCTTCGACCAGTCATTGTCCTTAAGATTTTCCGGCAGATGCGCCGTGCTTCTGTCGAAGTTATCGATGACAGGCATCAAAGCCTTTAATAATTCCGCGTTCGCGAATTTTATGAATTTAAACTGATCCTCTTCTGTGCGCCTTCGGAAGTTCTGCAGATCCGCCATGGCGCGAGCCAAAGCGTTTGTAAGCTCCTCGATCTTCACGTCTTTGGCGTCTTTTACTTCAGCCTCCGGTTTTATTTCGGCTGTGTTTTCCGGAGCACTTTTAATATCGGAATTTTTGCCGGCATCTTTACTTATCTTCTTTTTTGTGGTAGAGTCTTCAACCATAGAAATATAAATTACAAAAACGCTGGTTCATTCTAGCAACAATAACACTTTAATTCAATAATTTAACCCATATTACCCTCCATTATGAACAGTGAGTCGACCCCTCCTAATGCACCTGAAAAAGAGGTGCAGAAAACAATCGCGTATGTAGATAACGCCATAAAAATAACTAGTAGCCGCATACATGACGAAAACCTTTTAAAGGAAGTCGTTGATGTTTTTGATGCAATCAGGCTTTTATGCGAAATGCATTTTGATAAAGCCCGTGATCTTCAATTGGTTGCCGGCGAATTGCTTATGGGCGTAACAGCTCCTATAGACACATCCGATTTAGCTTTATTAAGGCGTGAAATGGGACATACCATGGAAAGGCTGGTAGATATTGTAGCTAAAACTGATGCCAATTAAATTTAGTTTCGATATTAATCCTATAATAAGCTTAATATTTAACGGCTATTGCGTTTCCGCAGCTGTTTTTGCTTAGCCTTTGAACAACGCAGACCCTGTAATAATAAGTAGTATTCGGCGCGACTGTTTTATCCACGTAGTTTGAAATCCTTGTATTGGATGAAGACATTACAACCGAATCACCGGGGTAACTTGGAGTTGTGTTGGTGGCGGATTTAACCAGTTTGTAGAACTGGAAATCATCGTTTGTGCATGCTGTCCAGCTAAGAACTATTCCTTTCGGCATATCTGATTTTTTACCGGAAAGCCCTGGTTTACAACCACTTCCCGTTGGCGCGGATGTAGTAGCAGACGCCGGAGTTGTGGTTGTAGTTTTAGTCGTCGTTGTTTTTGCGGCAGTGCCGGTATCATCCGCAGGCTGAGCTGTTTCATCTGTAACCGCGTCCTCTTCCTGACCGTTTAAAACAAAGGAAAGATCCGGCTCATTCTTTTTATTAACAGCCATTACTATTACAACTATTACGAGTGCAAGCACAACAGCCGCCAAAGCAATTTGTATTATTCTATCTTTGGATAATTGAATTTTCATAGTTTTGAGGATTAGTTTATTACATTTTAGCAAAAAAGCTGGACTTTAGGAATCAGCATTTTTTTGGAGGAACCGGTGGGAGTCGAACCCACGAATAACAGTTTTGCAAACTGCCGTGTTAAGCCACTTCACCACGGTTCCATGTAAACAAGACAACTAAATAGCGATGTGACGCTAGTTCTTTTTATCAAAGTTATTATCAAAAATCAAATTATTGTAATCTAAAGCTTGTGACCATCGCGCCCACTTCATCCCTAATCTCTTTCGGTGTGCTTGGCAGCATTCCGCCGGAGACTATGTAGCCGTAATTACCTTTAGTGGCGTATAGCTGTACAAAGCGTATAAGTTTTTCCGTCGGATTAAGGCGCGCCTGGAAAATGTGGATCAAAGTCGGAATGCCTCCTAGATCGATTTTAGCTTCCTGAATTTTTTCGTAATCCGTAAGATTCTGCGCGCTTAGGTTGATATTCGCCCTCGCGTAATCCAGCGCGGGAATTTCCTGCTTTAAATCCTCTTTTATGATGTTCACATTTATAAAAAACCCGTCATAAGCTTCCGGCGATGTAAACGCTATTACAGTCTCCTTTGGGATCTCAGCGTAGAAATCCGTCTGGTTTATTATTTTCCAGGCGGGATTTGTATTAATAGTGAACTCACCTCCGTTATATGGCTGGAGGTTTGTGGTCGTTTGCTGAGCAGTGGTTCCGCCGCAGCCATTCAGAAAAGCGGCGAAAATCAGGATAATAAGTGCCGCCAATGTTCTTTTGATTATTTTTTCCATTTTTATATTTGCTTAATTCACAACAATTTTAATCGTTTTGATTTTAATAGTAAATAACATCTTTATTCTTGCCCTCTATGTTTCAACACTTTAAAATGTATGTGTTTTTTAAAAATAAATATGACATTCATAGATAAATACCCGATACTTATTCCTTTTATAGCTATTTTGGCGGCGGAAACCGTTAAAGTGACGATTGATTTTTTAAGGAAAAAGCGAAAAAAATTAAGATTTTTAAATCCCGGCGGTATGCCCAGCGGACATTCCGCTTTTGTAAGTTCGCTTGTAGTTGTAGTAGCTTATCTTGAGGGCATAAGCAGTGTTTCTTTTATGATAAGCGCCGTTGTAGCGCTCATAGTGATGTACGACGCCATCAATCTTCGCAATGAAGCGGGAAAGCACGCCAAAGCAATAAATAAATTAAACACAAAAGCCAATCTCGAGGAATCACTTGGGCATAACCATTGGGAGGTCATAGTCGGGGCTATTTTTGGCGCCCTTGTGGCCTTTGCACTACTGATGGCCTGATGCTTTCAGACATCAAAAAAGACTTTTTAATACTTTTTGCTTTAATTAAGTTAAATTCGTGTTAGAATTTAACGCCTATTTAATATTAATATGGAATCGGAACAAAATAAGGAAGGCGATAAAAATAGAATGCTACTTTTCGGTTTGCCAGATGTAAACTCCAGTTACTTCGAAATGAACATTGCTCAGCCTCCGCAAGGCCCTATTTTGAAAGAAGTGCCTGATTTTATACCCGAGCCTCTTCGGGGGTTGGCTGAAAAAGTGAGAAGTCGCGTCAACAGAGCAACTGACCAACTCTTTAATCCCACTATACGAACTCCTTATTCAGGAATACGGCTTATAAAAGATAATCTGGAAAAGGACACAGATGGTCGTTTAATAGTCGATATAATGGAATATCCTGATGTTGAGGAGTTATTAGAAAATATCCGGACTACTCGCTACAAAGTGATCGGCCTTTCTGTCAGCTGTGAAAGCCAAGTATACAAGGCCGAAGAACTAGTTCAGAAGATTAAAAAAATTGCTCCTGACGCTGAAATTATTTTAGGTAATTTTGGTGCAGCCTCCGGTAAGAAGCTGGGCATATTGAATGATGAAGAAAAAGTTACGGTTCTATGGGATCCTAATGATGAAGGAGTTAGAGATACCATAAGGGAAAGTGGTCGTGAACCATGGTCCGGCGAAGGTATTCGTGATATAAGGCTCTTTTTAAGACAAAGATTTGATAGATTGGGCATTCAGGTCGATGCTGAGCCAAATGATCCAATGATCTCCAGGCCTATTCCTATTCACAGCCCTAAGCCCAAAAATCCGGTTGCAAGAAAGATCGCTGAAAAAACAGGGTTTTTAGCCCCTTCTGATTTATCCTTTGATCTATCTTTGTCTCTTGGCTGTAATCGCGATTGTAATTTTTGCAACAACCCTCCGATGTTTGGAGGCTGTAAAACTGAATTAATAAAAGATGTCGATACACTTTTTGGTATTATGGAAAGTACTGCAAAGAAAGCCAGAGAAGAAGGAGCTCCCGCTACATTGGTTAATTTTAGAGATGAGAATTTTACTCAGCCCATGAGCAATCTTACCGGCTTATGTGAAAGGATAAAAAAATCTGATGAAAATATATTTTTCACTACTTTTAGTGACTGGAAAGGGCTTTTTGAGTTTTGGAAGGCTAACAATCATTCTTTCATCGAACTTTCCCGCGGGGGATTGAGTAATATCTGGATCGGCTATGAAAGTAAAACTGATTTTTATAATAAATGGGGTGGTGCAACGACCGAAGAGGTCGAAGCTATGACTAGAGACTTACATTCCGTTGGGATTTCAGTAATAGGCTCTTTTATGCTTGGCATTGGTGTGGAAACAAAGGATGGTGGTACCAAATGGCAAACAAAAAAAGATGTTGCTGAAGCTATGGAATGGTCTACCACCCTTAATCTTGGCACAAGGCAGGTAATGACACATACCGAAAGCAGTCTTGCATGTCGCGATATAAGCAAGCCCCATGAATCTTTTATCGAACTTACGGACAGAGAGATCGGCCATAAACATACACGTTATCATCCCGACTTCACACCTGAAGAGCTTGATGCGACAGATAAGGAATGGCGAGAGCTATTTTATATTAAAAATGGTCCGGCTGTTGCAGGATTTATTATAAATATATGGGAAGCTTATAAAAATTTGAGGGATTCTGACAATGAACGTGATAAAGAAATGGCTGCCTACTGTTACTGGCGGGTAAAGAATTATATTCATCAAATGGGATTTGTATCGCTCGGAATGCACGGTGGTTTATTTAAAAATCATTCATCTGAATTTCTTCAACGTTTCGCAAAAATGTTTGACGAAGTCGAGGAAGCAACTCCTCCGCAAACCAAATCCCGTGAAATGTATGAAAAAAGATATTCTAAGTACGAAGAAAAAGTCAGTCCTATTGCTTTAGGTCTTGGAAAAGTCGCCAGAAAGATTTTTAGCTGGAGGAATAGGTAGGACAAATATTTTTGATTTTTGATTTTATATTTTTGATGGTTTGAAAAAGGTCTTGGATTAAAACCATAAAACGATTAAAATTTACTCGTTATTCTTAATAACATGCCCGAGTAGCTCATCCGACTTCGCCAAGGCTTCGTCGCATATCGCTACTATTGAAATTATATCCATGCCCGAGTAGCTCAGTGGATAGAGCAGCAGCCTTCTAAGCTGTTGGCCGCAGGTTCGATTCCTGCCTCGGGTACCACCCCAATTGCGAGCGTCGTCACTCCGGCGTCGCCTTTTTGTCGAGGCCTCCGTTTACTTGCTCGCATTGGGGCCCCGCCCCACAAAATACTGCTCGTCCTCTTCGGCTCCGCTCAGAGTCCTGTGCTCGCATTTTGTGGGGGCCCCGTTTTTTTAGCAGGAGACGAAACGATAACATTCCTGAGCTAACGGTTCCACTCCGTGGTCTCGGATACAATTTTAATTTATGGCTTATTTAAGGCTTAATGCCTTGATGTTATTCGAAAAATTTGGTATAATGGGAAGATAACTAAAAACCAAACCCATGAAATCCGAGAAACTTTCCGAAAAATTCAATTTCAATAGTTTTCAGTCTAAAGTAGATGCAAATCTGAGGGCTTATAAACAATTAAAAATCGATGCAAGTGAATACGATGAATGGGAAATGGAAGATCGTTTTGGAAGAATGCAGGAAATTCTTGAAGAATTAACAGACCTTTGCACTGACGCGGTTCGTGAATCCGGCTCCGATATAGCTGTATTTAATGTAATAGTCGGTCTTATGCATGAAGAGTATGAAAAAGAGGACGGAAAATATGAATTAGTATTTAGTAAAACACTTCAGATAAGATTTTTGAGGGATATATATAAGGCGGATGAGAATGTTGTGGATATAACAAGAAGGGCTACAAGAGAAACTATAGAAGAAGAAGCTGAAAAAGCTGTAAACGCTTAGAATATCGCCTTCGTCATGCTGATGGTTCAGGTCGGACACTGATCAGGTGTCAGATTGAGATTTTTTGCATCAGCTCTTCGCTGATATCAAAATTACTCCATACGTTGTTTACATCTTCGTCGCTTTCCACTACGTCAATAAAATCCAGCACCTTTTTTGCTGTTTTCTCATCGTCGATTTTTACTGTCTGCTTCGGGACCATTTGAAGTTCGGCGCTTTTTGCCTCCAATCCCGATTTTTTCAGGTTTTCGGAAACGTTATGCAGTGCGTTTGGCATGGTGTAGACATACATCAGACTGCCATCCCTTTCTATATCCTGAGCGCCCGCGTCTATCGCGATAAGCTCGATATCGTCCGGATTTTTACCTTCAATATCCAGTGTTATCACGCCATTTTTCTCAAACATCCAGGCGACGCTTCCCGATGCGCCAATACCGCCTCCGCTTTTATCGAAAACAGTCCGGAGATTGGTAAACGTCCTGTTTTTGTTATCCGTCATGCATTCCACTATCACCGCTATTCCGCCGGGGCCACGGCCTTCATAGGATAATTCCAGTATTTCAGCCGCGCCTTTAAGTTCACCTGTACCTCTCTTTATAGCTCTTTCTATATTGGCGTTTGGCACATTATCCTGTTTCGCGTTGTCTATCGCAAAACGGAGGGCCGGATTCATATCCGCATCCCCGCCTTTGCGTGCCGCGAGAGTAATAAGGTTCGCGTGGCGCGTGAAAATCTTCCCACGTTTGGCGTCGGCAGCACCTTTTTTTACCCGAATATTATGCCATTTGCTATGACCGGACATATTTGATTTAATTACAAATTATCAATTACGAATTACGAATCATATTTCATTAAATTCGTAATTATTCATTCGTAATTCGTAATTTAGCGGATTAGTTTGTGAACTTAATTAGGCCGATGAAACGGGCGCGTTTAACCGCGTTAGCAAGCTGTTTTTGGTGGTTAAGGCAAGCGCCGGTATAGTAACGGTTCTTAATCCTTCTGAAGCCATCGACAAAGTGCTTAAGGGTAGGAAGGTCTTTGTAATCGATGTATTCGATCTGGTTTGTACAGAATGTGCATCGTCTTTTTCCAAGAGGATGTTTTTGATTTGTTGAGAATATATGTTTAGCCATTTCTTTGAAAATTACAAATTAATAATTTCGACTTACATGTTGAGGTCTCCGCCTCCAAGCAGTTTGTCGAGCTTTTCATCAAGGTTTGCCTTATCCGGTTTACCCTTTTCTTCATGGGTTTCCTGCTTCTCTTCTTTTTTCACAGGTTTTTCCTCACGATCTTCCACTCTTCTATTCTTTTTAAAAGGCTTGTTTTCTTTTTTTACAGGTTTTTCCTCGGCAGGCTCTTCCTTAAATACTGTGTAAGAGTAGCTTTTAGGAACGGAGACTATCAGGTGGCGTATTACTTCCGTATCTATGCGCAGATGCTCGTTCACCTCATGCACAAAGCCTGTTGGCGCAATGAAGTTATAGACAACGAAAATACCGTCATCCTTTCCCTTGATGCGGTAAGCCAAAGGGCGTTTGCCCCAGATATCCTCCACGGAGACGGTTGCTCCGCCGTTTTCGAGGAATTCTTTAAAATCCTTGAGCTTCTTTTTGTAAGTGGACTCAAGCATATCTTTAAGTATGAACATAAGCTCATACGGTTTTTTCTCGGTTTCAGCCGCGGAAACGGCCTCCACCTTAGTGGTTTTTTTTGCCATGATGTATATCTTTATGGACTAAATGGCCCGGTACAATTGCTGCCGAGCAAAGACAGATGACATTATTACGCTAATCCTGATTGCATGCAAGGGAATTTTTACAGCTGGCATTTGACGGTTGACGATAGACGATTGACGGTCGGCTGTCGATTATAAAGACTATCGTCCATCGTCAAGCGTCTATCATCTAAAATTAAAAATTGAAAATTGTCACTTAAATGAGTATTCTGATTCAGCACTAAACAAAGCAAATGAGTTTCTTAGATGAATTGAACGAAAAGCAACGGGAAGCCGCGGAGACGCTTACGGGTCCGCTACTTATAATAGCTGGCGCGGGCAGCGGTAAAACGCGCGCGCTTACATATCGTATAGCCAATATTATAGATAAAAAGATGGCTCATCCGTGGCAGATACTGGCTGTCACCTTTACCAATAAGGCGGCGGGCGAGATGAAGGGCAGGATAGAAAAACTGCTGAAGCAGAATTTTGAGAAACTGAATCCCAAAAACCATCCCGCGATAGGCACGTTCCACGCGATATGTCTAAGGATACTCCGAAGCCATATCGATAAATTGGGTCGCGACAAGTCTTTTGTTATATACGACACCACGGATACCGAAAGTGTGATGAAGCGCCTTATAAAAGAAAATCAGGTAGATGATGACAGGATAAAACCCTCTATGGCGCTTGGCATTATATCCAAAACCAAAAACAATCTTGGTACTTCCGCGGATTATTCCGCCCACGCGTCCACTTATTTCGAGAAGGCCATCGCGAAACTTTTTGCCGATTACGAAGAGCGCCTTAAAAAGAACAACGCGCTTGATTTCGACGACATCCTTTTATTCACCGCAAAACTTTTCCGCGAACATCCCGCGGTTCTGGAGGAGTATCAGGAAAGGTGGAGGTATATAAACGTGGACGAGTATCAGGATACCAATCACGTGCAGTATGTGATCATTAAACTGCTCGCCAATAAATACAGGAATCTATGCGTGATTGGAGACAGCGACCAGTCCATATACAAATTCCGCGGAGCGGATATAGCCAACATCCTGAATTTCGAAAAAGATTACTCCGAGGCGAAAATAATAAAACTCGAACAAAATTACAGGTCCACGCAGAATATACTGGATGTTGCGGACTCTATAATAGAAAAAAACAAGCACAGGAAACCGAAGAAGATGTGGACCGATACCGGTGAAGGAGACCTTATAGAGGCTATACACGCTTCTTCCGAAACGGATGAGGCTGAAACCGTCGCCAAAGAGATCGAGAGTCTATTACACGAGAAAAAAGCCAGACTGAAAGATATGGTCATCCTTTACCGCACAAACGCCCAGTCACGCGTTATTGAAGAAGTCTTACTACGTTACGGAATACCATATAAGGTGATAGGCGGAGTTAAATTTTACGCGCGCAAGGAGGTAAAAGACCTTCTCGCTTATTTGCGGGTAGTCCAGAATCCGAACGATACAGACAGCCTGCTTCGCATCATAAACATACCTCCAAGAAGAATTGGCGATACCACCATCAATAAACTTCAGGCATTCGCGCTTGGAAGATCGATGACACTTGGTGAAATACTAAGGCATATAGAGATGGTGGAAGAGCTTAGTCAGGGCGCTAAAACGGCATTGTCCGATTTCTGGAACCTTATAACCGAATCCCAAAAACTTTCCAAAGAAATGGTCGTATCAGATCTGTTGAAAAAAATCGTCAGTAAAATAAATTACAAGGCTTATCTTATGGACGGCACCGAGGAAGGGGAGATGAGGTATGAGAACATTCTTGAGCTTATTTCCGTCGCTTCAAAATATGATGGCCTTGAGCCGCAGTTATCACTGGCGTCGTTTTTGGAGGAAGTAGCCCTTGTGGCGGATACGGATTCTCTGGTCGACACTGAAAACGTCATCACGATGATGACTTTGCATTCGGTAAAAGGCCTGGAATTCCCGTATGTGTTTATAGTGGGATGCGAGGAGAACATCTTCCCTCACTCAAGGTCGCTTTTCGATCAGGAAGAGCTGGAGGAGGAACGCAGGCTTATGTACGTGGGCGTGACCCGCGCCATGAAAAAGGTCTATCTGCTCGCGGCAAAACAAAGGATGATATACGGTGATTTTCAGAGCAACGCGGTGTCGCGCTTTTTGTTTGATATCCCTGAAAAACTTATTACCAAATCAGGATTTGATGATAAAGAGCCGGACTTTGGAGATTATGATCTGGCATCAAATTACAGAGACAAAAAGATCAGCCCGATAAGGCAAAGGTTTGATGAAGATGAAAAGTCTTCAGTACGCCCGCAGATCGCGGAGGAGAAATTCGCGGATGGAGATAAAGTCACACACCCGAGCTTTGGCGAGGGGATTGTCGTTGAACGTCGTGGCGACCTTGTCACAGTAGCTTTCCACGATAAGAAATTCGGCATAAAAAAATTCGCGGCGAACATCGCGCCGTTGGAGAAAATATAGAATTATTGGTTTGACTTTAAGGCAGACATATTTAATAATGAGCCCTAAGATTTTTAATGAAAATTTAATGAAATACAGAAGTGGCAGAAATCCTGAGTTGGATAGAAGCTTGCGCTCCTCTTTCGGCTCAATGGCTCCCGGGAAGATACTAAAAGGTGACAGCGATGAAATACTCTGTTCCTGCGGTGGCGCGCGTGCCGCGGCAATTAAATGTTTAAGGGGAATGGAAGGCGATTTTTCTGAATTGGCCGAAAAAAAGCGCAAATGTGCCAGCGAGATACTTTCAGACCCGACTTTAAAATTTCATCTGCAGTAACTTGTTTTAAAGTCCGACATCAGACATAATTCCATCTGATGTTATTAGACAAACTCAAATCACTGCTTATAAAACATGGTATCTGGGCGAAAAAGAATCTGGGGCAGAATTTTTTGGTTGATGAAAAAGCTTTCGATAAGATAATCGAGGCGGCGGATTTAAAATCTACCGATAATATCATCGAAGTCGGGCCGGGCACGGGGTTTTTAACCGAGCGTCTTATTAAAAACGTAAAACATGTAACCGCTGTGGAGCTGGATAGGGATATGATACGGGTTTTACAGAGCAGGTTTGATGGGGTGAAGAATTTGGAGTTAATACAGGCTGATATCCTTAAGCTCAGGACTCAGGACACAGGACACAGGACTCAGCAGTACAAGGTTGTTGCGAATATCCCGTATTACATAACATCCCCGCTCCTCAAACACTTTTTACAAGCCGACCATCGCCCGTCATCCATGGTTGTTTTGGTCCAAAAGGAGGTGGCGGAAAAAATCGTCGGCAAGACAGGCAAGAGTCTGATAACGATAGAAACCCAGCTCTTTGGCCGTCCGGAAATCATGGGGATTGTACCCGCTTCGTCATTTTATCCGGCGCCCAAAGTCGATTCGGTGATTCTTAAGATCGAGGTCTATAAGAAACCGCTTGTGCCGGCCGCGCAGTTCGATGATTTTTTGCGTCTTGTTAAATTCGGTTTTTCTCAAAAACGAAAGATGCTTAGCAATACGCTTTCCGCGGGTCTACATATAAAATCATCCGAGATGTCCGTAATATTAAAAAAGGCCGGCATCAATCCAAATCTCCGCGCGGAGAATCTGGAGATAGAGGATTGGGGGAGGCTGGCTAAAGTGTTGACAAAAAAGAAAAAGTAGGTTAAACTATCTTCCTCGCCTTCCCATAATTCATATTTTTGATGGGAAGGTCTTTTTATATCATCACGGCTCTTATTGGCTTTCTTACCGGTGTGGCGCTGTATTTGGTGTGGTGGCCGGGGTGGGAATTAATTTTAATTGTTGGGTTTTTGTTTTTGGCTGTTTGTTTTTTAACCCCCCATACCCCCCTTGTCAGGGGGGCTTGTTTGTTTTTTATTTTTTTGTGTTTAGGTCTTGGTCGGGCGGCGGTTTCGGAGCATCGTGTGACGTCCGGCCAGATTGATTATTATAATGGGCAAAAGGTTGAATTGGTCGGAGTTATAACGGAAACGGATGTAAGGCGGGATAAGGCGAAATACACAATTAATGCCGAACAAATCACCATTCCAGACGAAGGCGCGATTCGCGAATCGCGCCTTCGGGGAACCGTCCTAATAACTCTCAACAAATACCCCCAACTCAATTACGGCAATCGGGTGAAAGTCTATGGCGAACTCAAGGAGCCCGGTGAATTCGACGGTTTTGATTACGGAAATTACCTCAGCCGGTACGATGTTTATTCGGTAATGTATTATCCGAAAACCGAAGTACTGGAAACAGGGCAGGGGAATATGTTCTGGAGCGTGATGTCATGGGCGCAAAACAAGTTTATGGCGCAAATAAACAGGTTATTCCCCGAACCTCATGCAAGTTTCGAGGCAGGTCTGCTTGTCGGCGCCAGAAAGGGTATACCGGATGAACTGATACAGAAATTCAATATCACAGGTCTTACGCACATAATCGCCATAAGCGGTTTCAATATCACGATAATAATAGTGTTTATAATGTGGGCGCTTTCCGGCTTGTCCAGAAAGATGGGGTTTGTCATCGCTATGGCATGCATCGTTTTATTCACCTTGTTCGTCGGTGCCAGCCCCGCAGTAGTACGCGCGAGCATAATGGGCATACTCGGGCTTATAGCGCTTAACTACGGCCGGCAGAATAATATTGATCTGACGGTTCTTTGGGCTGCCACGCTGATGGTTTTGTGGAACCCTAAAACTTTGTGGTGGGATGTGGGATTCCAATTATCGTTCGCCGCAGTGCTCGGGCTTATCTATGTTTCCCCTCTGTTTAAAAAATATGCCGAAAAATTGCCTCAGTCATTTGGTATCCGCGAGGCGATTTTGATGACTCTTTCGGCACAAGTGATGGCACTGCCTATAATAGTCTATAACTTTGAACGGTTATCGCTTATCGCGCCGATTTCCAATCTGCTCGTAGCTTTCGCCATTCCTCCGGCGATGCTTTTCGGGTTTATAGCGGTCGTGCTTTCCTTTTTATTCCTGCCACTTGGACTTTTGCCGGCCTATATAGCATGGGGCATTCTTTCTTACATAATCAAAGTCATAGAGCTTACAGCCAGCATTCCGTACGCTAGCGTGAATATATCCGGAATGAAAGTCTGGATGATGCTTATTTATTACGTTGGGCTGGTCGGATGGTTAGTGTGGCGGAAAGAAAAAAATAAATTATAGACTAAAATAGCTAATTGGTGTACTTTTTTAGAGACAATTAGAAGTAATTTAATCAATTAAATTAAAATTATGTTTGATTTTATAAAAAGACATAAAATTGCCTTTATTCTCGCGGGAATCGGATTGATATTTTCAATAATATGTTTTTTTGTTTTGAGTTATGGAATTTGGCTAATTTTGATGGTGTATCCATTTATTTTCACTTTATTGGTAGAATCCCTACCAAATGATTTGCCTTATGTTCAAGGAGTTATAGGCGTGCTGTTGTGCGGTTTGCAAAATTTTCTTTTGGGTCTTGCTATTGAGTTGGCAATCAGAAAGAGGCAATATATATTACCAGTCATAATTGCCATATTGATCTTAGTGGTTTTAAGCTGGATGTTTGTCGCTTCTTTTTCTCTTTAGTCAGACTTGTCCATATCGATTATTTCCAATCCCTTAATCCTGAGTTTACTTTTTCCTTCTATCCAGCCTTGAAGCCTCATTCCACGACAGCTCAAAAGCCACGGTCATAGCCTGATATATCTCCTGACTTTCGATTATTATTCCCAGTTTCTCCTTCCATGAGGTGATGACTATTTTGTTGTCATATAACTGGATTTCGGGATTGAAATTATATTTGTCTTTAGGGATAAGCCTGCTTTCCCTATATTCTTTTTTATCATTTTTTGTCCTTTCTCTTGCAAGCGGAGTATCCGGATGTATTGAGCGTATGAATATTTCATTTTCCGACCTTCTTCTATAATAATTTTTAAAATATTCCGGCAAAGCTCCGTGCATTCCTTCAAAAGAAGCAAAAGATCTTATCGTTTCAGATGAGGTCAAAGTATCCTCGTATACCTTAGTAAGGCCTTCATCACCTTCATAGAAGGTCACTTTTGGTTTTGTGCTTTCCGGGCGGTATCTAGTTTCCAGTTCAGCCATTACTTCCTTAAGCTGGTTTATCTTCGCATCTATAACAGAGTTTGAATCCACGCGCTGACGCTCCAGAAGGTTTATAAGGTTTTTTGGTTCTTCAGGTGTGTAAAGCTGGGTGTTTGCCTTGGTGGTTTTCTTTATAAGGCCTTTTTCAACCAGTTTATCCAATAAGAAGCGGGTAGTGTTTCTTGGGATTGCGACCTTTCTTGCTATAACAGAGGCAGGTTGGGTGCCCAATTCAAGCGTTATTAGATACACTTTTATTTCCTTGGAATTCAATCCCATCCTTTGAAGTACATTTTCGATCATGTTTGGTGTGTTAAAGGTATTATTCTAAAAATATTAATGATGACAATATTGTATTGTCAATTTGATTATAGCTTATTTAAAGCCAAAATGCAACATAATTTATGTTTGAAAGTAGAGCATTGACAATTTCCTTGTATCATATTATAATAATCCTCCACACTAAAACAAAAAAGAAATCGGTCTTTTACAACACGGGTATATAAACATTGTTTATATGATGAGATGTGTGCAAATAGGAGGAGTCGTTTTACTTTACTGCTCTCCGAGGTTTCACTCGGGACTAGCGTGAACTTTCCATCAATGGTCCCAATATACCGGGATCGCGGAAGGGTATACCGGCAGATAGGTTTTACATTTTACTCCCTATAAAAACAGCCCATGCGAACCGTCAACTTTTAGAGTGACGACCCGCTTACGGGCTTGGCACCTATTTGTACACATCTGTTCATATTTAATTCCTAATAATCATCAATATGGAAACACCAAAAGAGCTGGAGATACCGAAAGGTCTCAATGACTGCACGCTTACCGATATAAACCTCCTGCGGGAATGGCTGAGGCATGCATGTAATCCGCAAAAACAGGAATCAGAATTATTCCGCAGAAATATAAGAATACTTCAGGAAGGCGGATATGACAGGTCTGTAGCAAAGACTCTCGCTGCCTGCAAAGCTTTTGAACAGGAAGAGGTAAAAATACCTTCGCTAAATGTCAGAGTGCTTAATATCGAGCATGATCGAGATCAAAGAATGGCAGCTTAAATAGAAATAAAAAATAAATAATCGAATAAAACAGGAGGCAGTGATGGGGGTTGCTGTCTCCTTTTTGCGTATTTGGGTTATTTAAGCCTTTTTATACCCTTTCAGCACTTTTCTGAGTGATTCCTCCAGCGGAGGCATATGCACACCCAGCGTTTCGCGTTTATCGGATGTAAGTACGGTGTTTGAACGCCTTTTGCATAATTCGTCCTGATCTTTTTTTGACATCACGTTGATTTGGAAGTTCGGGTCGACTATTTCCTTATACATAGTCATTATTTCCACATGATTCATCGCGCCGATATTTGTCATGTTAAATACTCCTGTTTTACCCATTTCTATAAGCCGTATTGTGGCAGGTATAAAATCCTCCATAACCGTGCATGAATTCGTCATATTTATCATCTGCGGATAAAGGAGCATTTTATCTATCAGGTTTTTGGGATTGGATTTGCCCATAATCGGTATGCGGATCCTCAGCTGCAGCACGTTTGGGAATTCTTTTAACATTTTCTCGGATATGATGCGCGATCTGGAGTAAAGTGAGCCAAAAAAATTGGGTTCATCTTCTTCGGAATATCCTTTACCGCCGTTATCTCCGTCATAAACACAGCCACTTGATATCTGCGCGACTTTTATACCCATAGAGTAGGCTACGGACGCGATATTTAAAGAACCACCCACATTAACGCCGATAGTTTCAACGGGATGTAATTCACACCAATCGACGTTTGGCTTTCCTGTCATTCCCGTGGCATTGATTATGTAGTCAGGCTTGATTTCCTCGATTGTCTTTTTAACTTCGTCAAAGTTACGCACTTCAATTCGTGGTCCATGAACCTCATACCCTTTTTTAAGAAGAGCTTCTTTGAGCTGTGAACCAATAAACCCTGTGGAACCGAATAGAAGTATCTTCATTTAATATTATTTATTTGATGTTTCGGCTTCAACCATCTCCTTTTCCATTTCATTGATTTCGTCTTCCATGCTCATCACATAAATATTGGCGACTTTATCCCTTAATTGCTGGAAAGCAGGGCTTTCTTTGATTCCAAAAGTAGCACTGAATAGATAAAAACTTGCGGATAGAAAAAGTATGGCTGCCGAAATGGCTATTACAAAAATGGCGACGATCTTCAGCGAACGTTCGATAAGTATAAATAACCATTTTATCCATATTCCGATTTGAACAATTACATGCCATATAGCCCTTAAGACTGTTTTTATACAGCTTCCGGCTGAACATGAATCGTGTTTTTCAGGCTTTTTATTTGTCATAATATGATGTTTAATCGTTCCTGATTATACATGCATTTTGAAGAAATATAAAAATAGCTCAATTTCGTCTATTTTAAAGCCTGAAAAAGTAATTTAGTTTGACTTTTAGTGTCTTAAACCTTTAATATAATCGTCGCTTGTCATGGGTCAGTAGCTCAGTTGGTAGAGCAGTAGCCTTTTAAGCTATTGGTCCCGGGTTCGAGTCCCGGCTGACCCACCAAAATGTAAAAACACCTCGCATCCGCCGCGGCGGATATTCTGCGTTTTTATGATAGCAGAGCATATTTTTTCCGCCTGAGGCGGATGCGATGCTAATCAGGCTTCCTCTTCTCCTATAAAGCTTGATATGACAAAGGTTATGGCAGGTAGTGAGAACCAGACGTTATAATTATTTATCATCATCTGCACCATATACGATTCCCTGTACATCTTAAGTACTGCTTCGTTCATTATTATGTTAGTTTCCTGTACTAGCGACGCCCCTGAGGCATAGATAAGGATAGTGCTTGTAATAAGCCCCGCGCAGAGAACGCCATATGTTAAATTCATCACAAGGCTCATCATGGGTGATTTCATCTTTTCCATGTTAATGGCGAACCTGCCCCTTGTGGATATGATGACTATGGTGAAGACGAATATGATTATTTTGAGCACTATCAGGGAGCTGGCGTTACCATTAAGCTGAAGCAGGCTGATAAGCGGTTTATCGCTCATGAAATAGCGTTCTATAAGGTTGCCTACACCATCCGAAGCGAGTATTGCTATATAACTTGCGATAATGATCTTAAGAGTCTGATTTCGGCCAATAATAAAGCTGTACGCTATGATAACCGTAAAGAATACAATAACGAAGAGGTCCCAACTCAGGTTTATTTCCATTTTTATTTTTTTGATAAGTCGACCGGAGTTCATTTGAGAACGAAGGTTGACTAAAAAAATTATACAAGAATTATTTTTTCAATGCAAATGAATTTAATAATAGAATCTCCATTTTTTATCCAAGCCTACTTTAATCCCTATGCGGGGTGAAGATTTTACATTTTTTGGCTTAAATCCATCGTCGTAAACATAACAGGAGCCACCCGCACAAAGGTCGAAATCGTTATGCGACTGTTTTGTCATACCCAGTGCCATGCATAATTTACCTGGTCCATTTGCCAGATGATCTTCTTTATTTCTTCTTTTTTTCATCAGGCCGATTCCTTCCATAGGTTGGATCGAACGGAGCAATACAGCGGCAGGAAATTCCTCGCGCTCTGTGACTATATTCGCGCAGTGGTACATACCGTAGGTGAAGTAAACATAAAGATGCCCGGGTCTGCCGAACATGACCTTATTCCTTTCGGTTTTACCTCTCGCCGCATGGCACGCGGGGTCATTTTGTCCGATATAAGCTTCGACTTCGTTAATACGCCCGCTGCATTTGCCGATGACAAGCACTTTGCCAAGCAGTTCTTTGGCTACTTTTATGGTAGGGCGGTTGAAAAATGAGCGGGGGAGCGGTTTCATTATCTTACGTAAGTTTCCATTTGAGGCCCTGTAATCGTGGTCATTTGCTCTAACTCGTCTTCAGTTTCACCGATAGTGTATGTGTATGTGACCGTAAGAGGCAGAGCAATATTGCCCGGACAGCTGTTCTGCATCATGACCATGGTAATAGTTCCTTCATCTATTTCTTCATGAGTTCCCGATGTCGCGCAACCCGAACCGGATGAACCATATGTTCCATCGGCGTTAAACGTGAGATTAGCGGGTGTCGTGTTTAGCAGTTCTCCACCCAAATAGACCGCAGTACGTGTCCATGAGCCGAGGTAATCACCTCCGTCATTTTCAGCTTCTTCTGTTTCGTTCACTACACCTTCAGGTTCGTTATTAGGAGTCGGGCCGCATCCTGTCAAAAGAAACAAGGTTACAATCAATCCAAGGATATATTTTGCCTTCATATTTGAATAGTTAAATGTTTTTTGGTGTCACCGGGTGGAGTTGAACCGCCGACCTCAGGCTTATGAGTCCTGCGCTCTAACCAACTGAGCTACGGTGACATACTAATGACCAATGACCAATTTCCAATGACCAATTACTAGAAATTAAAAACCCCAAACTCCAAACTAAATTACAAATGCCAAAATCAGAATACTAAATCAAATCACAAATCACAAATCTCAAATGGAAAATCGAATCAGAAATCTGAAATCTGAAACCTGAAATAAATTACCTATTTTTTCACTTTAATGCAAGGTTCGTTTATCTGATAGTCTTATTTGTCAGATACTCGTCCGCCAGTACAATTGCAGCCATGGCCTCCACAATTGGCACTGCCCTTATTGCGACACACGGGTCGTGACGTCCGGATATTTGTATTGAAGTCGCTTTGCCGGTTTTAGTTATCGTCTGCTGTTTTTTTGATATGCTCGCTGTAGGTTTGAATGCGACACGGAAGATTATATCCATTCCATTGCTTATGCCACCGACAATTCCTCCGGAGTTGTTTGTAAAGGTCATCACTTTATTATCTTTTTTTACTATTGGGTCATTATGTTCGCCACCTCTCATGCAGACTGAGGCGAATCCACTGCCTATTTCAAAACCTTTCACGGCAGGGATGGACAGCATTGCCTGAGCCAGGCGTGCGTCCAATTTATCAAAAACAGGACTGCCCAGGCCTATCGGCACGTTTCTTATGACACATTCGATAATGCCTCCGACAGAATCACCATCTGCTTTCGTTTTTTCGATGAGTTCAGACATTTTTTTTGAAACTTTTTGGTCTGGGCATCTTACGGGACTTTTTTCAATGTCGGACAATTTGACTTTGGACGAGTCTATTTTAGCCTCCAGATCATAGACCTGTTTCACGTATGCTATCACTTCGGTTTTTCCGAGGATTTTCTTGGCTACAGCTCCCGCTATCACTCTTCCTATAGTTTCTCTAGCGCTGGAGCGACCTCCGCCCCTGTAATCGCGCAGACCGTATTTGGCTTCATAGGTAAAATCCGCGTGTGAAGGTCTGTAAACATTTGCCAATCCAGAGTAATCCCGGTTTTTATGATCTGTATTTTCCACTAAAAAACTCAAAGGCGTTCCCGTTGTCCTGCCTTCAAAAATACCCGAAAGGATTTTTACTTTGTCATCCTCATTTCTTGCTGTTGTCAGCTTGTTTTGGCCTGGTTTCCGGCGGTTAAGCTCCTGCTGAATATCTTTTTCGGATAACTTTAAACCTGCAGGGCAGCCGTCTATGACAACTCCAACAGCTTCTCCGTGAGATTCACCCCATGTTGTTATTTTGAACAAATTGCCGAAACTGTTTCCAGACATTTTAAATTTAAATTAAAAATTACGGGTTAATTATAGAACAATAATCCGTAATTGATAATTTATTTAAATACGATAAGAGTCGCGACTATGGTGTAGGCACTTATAATCACTATTATGCCGATAATAGCATTTTTAATTATCTTTTTGGCCTTTTGAACTGTTTCATCATTGCCGTAGTTGGCTATCATAAGGGCCGCACCGTAGACCAGAAGCGCCAGGGCCACGATACCTGTGAAGCCGAGCGCGAATTTCAGTACGTTGCCGAAAGTATTGATCAGCGTTGTGATATTACCAGTCTGTATCTTATCCTTCTGTTCAACAGGAAGAATGAAGAAGTTGGTCACAATTATCTTATTTATGGCGATAAGCACCAAACCTATGACTATCCATATGATAGCTCTTTTCTGTTTTGTCAGCCCCTCCTCTTCTCCTGCCGCAAAGATCATCTTCACTCCGCTCAGGACTATCATGAAAATAGCTACTGTGCCTATAAGTGCTCTTATGAAATTAATAATGCCAAATATCTCTGTACTGACTGTACTGAATGCTTCCGCTGGTGGCACAAGTGTTGTACGTATTTCTCCGGGGGCGCCATATATGATATTAATGGCTCGTTCAAGGAGGATTATGGCGGCAAGCCCTATAATAGAAAAAAGAAGACTCTTTTTCTGTTCGGTTATTATACTTTCTTCGCCTTGTGCCATAATCAATCGTATACCGCTAATTATTATCCATATTACAGCGAGGCCGCCGATTAGATTTCTGATGATTACAGCGATTGACCTTATTATTTCGTTAAGCTGTCTTTCTCCGTAGTACCGGCTGGCATCTGTTTCCGAAAGTATCAGTTCCACATCGTCCTTCGTGATGTCTTCACTGGATTCATCTATTGTTTCAAGCTCAGTCCTAAGGTCGCTTTTATTGGGAAAAAGTTCAATAAGCCCGGCAATACTGTTGTAATCGTTTTCTTCCAGGACAGCAGTTATTCTTAATGGGAGAGTGCCCCATTTTGAATAATTCAGATAGAAGTCTATTTCCTGGAAAAGCAGATTGGCGCCTTCGGCACTGTCGAGCTCAGCCTTTAAATCATTTTTTATATCCTTCTCCTGTTCCAAAAGGGCAGCTTTCATATCCGAAAGTTCTTCTTTTAAGGTGTTTATATCCGCGCTTGAAGCGTGTGACACTTCCGCCTCTTTTAAAATATATTTTTTCCTTGCATCCTGTAGTTTCGCAAAAGAGTCGGCATATTCTTCGGATATAGCCTGTAGGTTTTCATATTCCAGATCTTGTAATACTTTTATCCACTTGTCAGGAAGGGTGCCCCATTCGCCTTCGGGGCTGCTGTAGTCGATTACATTTATATCTGCGCTTTCAAGTCTGGCTTTTATGTCATCAAGAGGTGATGTTAAGTCTTCCTGAGCGAAAGACAAAGGCGCGAGACTTAAAAAAATGCCGATCAATGCTATCAAAGCCCCCAGTTTTTTAATTGTTTTTGTAATCATTTTATTAGGTCAAAAGCATAAAAGGCAATGCGGCGAATTTGCCTGCGGCTACAGTATTTATAAGCGCGTAAGCCGAATAGATTATAACCACTCCGGTGATACCTCCAACTATCATGCGCTTGGCTTTACCCGACCTTTCCTCATTATCCATCGCAGTCAGATACATAAAGCCGGCGTAAATGGTGAATATGATAGCCAAAGGTCCAAGGAATACCAGTATCAGTTTTATCACACTGGCTATCTCTGTAATGGCCACAGTTGCAGATTCGGGAACAACCTCCTTTGGCTCATTGATAATATAGAACGCGTTTACCAGATTATTAGCTAAAAGTATCACGAGCATACCTATCATGCTCCATGTCAGATTCCTTTTCTGTTTGGTTATCATCTCTTCATTTCCGCCTGATGTTATCATGCGTATTCCGCTGATGGTCATAAATAGCACTATGACCGAGCCGATCAGCCATTTTATGTAGTTTACGCCGTCTCTAAGCTGATCTCTTGCCGCGCCGAAGTCTATTAGCCTATCTGTTGTGGCGGATTCGGGATTGAATATATTCGCCACGTTTTCCGATACTATAAGTATTATGAAACCCAGCAATGTCCAAAGAAAATTCGTTTTCTGTTTTGATATCGTTTCCTCCTTTCCTCTGGACAGGACAAGTTCCACTCCGTAAAGAATGCCGAATACAAGCGCTACGCCGCCTATTAAATAGCGCACCATCCTTATCAGGTTCTGTATCAGGTTTATTGCCATGGATTCGCCGGATTTGCCTTCAGCTCCGGCAAAAGTCTTAAGATTCCCCTGAAGATATTTATCCCATTCCGTGCCTAAATAGCTATCCGCCGCGTGAGCTGTTTTCAGCACCAAAAAAACAGCCAGACATATGGCTCCTATCGTGCAGATGGCTTTCAAAACTTTCTTAATCGTGTTTATATGTTCGCTTTTCAAGTTTTTATTTTTTATTCGGATGTAATTTTACCATGAATTGTGAAAATTTGGAAACTTGAAAACTTGGAAATGCCAAACCCGCATAATTCTCATGTTTCAGTATAAAAACATTTGCAATTGGAGTAAAAATAATATAAAGTAGGCAAGCTTGTTTATAATTGATAGAAAATATGAAGAAACCTACCCCCAAAAAACGACAACCGAATAGTTTATCGATGAGACGATACAAGACGTTTCAGACTAATGTCAGAAAACGTTTATTGAATTCAACAAAGCTTAGCGCCTGTCCAAAATGCAAGGAGCTTAAGGTCGTCCATAACGCCTGCCCTATGTGCGGTTATTACAAGGGCCGTTCCGTTACGGATAAACAAAAGGAGATGAAGAAGATAACGAAAGTAAAAGCGTAACATTTCAGATTTCCCGCTTAACCGCTGTTAATTAAAATCAAATATGTCCAGCTGGAGACACCTATCACGCGTGATTGTGATGCAGAGCTTCTTTGAACACGAGGCCCGCGGTGGTGATTTGCAGGAGATTTTGGCATATAACCTCACTGAATACGCCGATAAAATAACGGACGCTTCTTTCGCGGGTAATCTGCTCAGGAAAATCGATAAGAATTATGCTACTATACGCGCGCTTATCAAAAAACACGCTCCGGAGTGGCCTGTCGAGAGGATGGACCCGGTTGAAAGGGCTATACTTTTTTTGGGCATATGCGAGCTTATCGACCCGGAGCCGGATGTGCCTGTAAATGTGGCAATAAACGAATCCATAGAACTGGCCAAGACATACGGTGATGACAATAGCGGAAAATTTGTTAATGGTGTGCTGAACGCGGTCGCACACGATAAAACCCTTAAGCTCGCAACAAAAAAGTCAAAATCAAAGACCGCGAAAACCAAAAACCCATAACTTCAATTTGTAATTTAGGTCATTGGGATTTAGAATTCAGTTTGGTATTTGGTCATTGGAATTTAATAAGTCATGTACAAAAAACTCGAAGAAAAAATAGGTATTAAGTTCAAAAGCCACGATCTGCTTAAAGTCGCCTTTGTCCACCGTTCATATCTTAATGAACATAAGGATACCAAGCTTGAGCATAATGAGCGTCTTGAATTTTTGGGAGATGCGGTACTGGAGCTTATCGTCACGGAATACCTGTATTTGAATTTTCCGAATCCGGAAGGCGAACTTACAAACTGGAGGTCGGCTTTGGTAAAAGGCGAAATGCTGGCAAAGATAGCACGTCAGCTGAATATAGGCGAATACCTGCAATTAAGCCACGGTGAGGAAAAGTCCGGCGGGCGTGAAAAGGATTATCTTCTCGCAAATACTTTTGAAGCTCTTATAGGGGTTATATATCTGGAATTGGGTTATGAAAAAGCCAAAAAATTTGTGACCAAGTTCCTTCTTGTCAATCTGGATGAAATATTAAAAACAGGCGCTCATATAGATGCCAAATCCAAATTTCAGGAGCTGTCTCAGGATAAGGTCGGTATAACTCCGGCTTACAAACTTTTGCACGATGAAGGTCCGGATCACGATAAAAAATTCACCATGGGCGCTTATATAGGGGAAAAGCTGGTAGGCAAGGGGGTAGGCAGCAGTAAGCAGATAGCCGAACAAAAAGCGGCGGAGGACAGCCTTGAGAGATTGAAATGGTAAAACAAGCTGTAAGCTATCAGCTGTCAGCGATCAGCCTTTATATATTGTTGCAAGTTGAAAACCATAAGCTTATATATTCTGGCTTACTGCTTATAGCTTACAGCTGACCGCTTATTTCGGTATTATCTTAATCGACCTGTCCGGCTCCGTTCCTACACTTTCTGTTAATATGAGGTCTTTGAATTTATCCGAATTTGCCAGATGCATATGCACTTTTCTTCGGAAATAGGGGTTCATTGGGGGAAGTCTGACTTCTTTTTGATTGTCTATCGCGTATTCGGCTTTTCTTTCGGCTAACCTTATCACACTTTCCTCCTGACGTTTTTTATAGCCGTCTACATCCACTATCACCTGTGTATCTGTCATTGTACCTTGCTTCCACAAAAGACACTTAAGAATATGCTGTATAGCCGCTATAGTCTCGCCGTGCCATCCTATAAGCAAACTCGAGTTTTCCGTTTCTATCTGGGCGTAGAAAATGTTTTTGCCTTCTTTGACTATCTTAACGCCTGTATATGAAACCCCGAGGATATCAAGAAGCTTTTCAAGAGTTTCTTTGATTACTAGTTCCATTTTTATTTAAATTATTAGAATTTGAGGGGATTGAGGGATTTTTTATAAAATCCGCCAAACCCTTCAAATCCTTGATCAACTGAATTTCAGTTTACAGCTAAAAAATGTATAGGGCAAATTTTAATCCTTCGAGCGGTTTACGAAGAATTGCTGTCCTATACCGAATAATGTGGATGTACCCCAGTAGAAGCCAACGGCCGCGGGCAAAGTGGCTGTGAATACGGCTATCATTATAGGCATGAAATACTGCATCATCTTGTTCATCATCGGCATCGGATTTATTTCGTCTTTCTTCGCAGGCTTGTCGTCCGTCTGCGTTTTTGCCATGGTCATGCGGATCTGAAAGAACTGCATTGCGCCGACTATTATCGGTAGCACTATAAAGTTTATTTTTGTCAGATCTATAAGCCCAAGAAAATTAGGATTAACGGTATAAAGGTCAAATCCTCTGAGCGTTTCGTACAGGGATATAGGGTTTATTACATTCAAACCGTCCTTGACCACATAAAACAAAGCTATCAAAACCGGGAATTGTATAAGTATGGGGAGACAGCTGCTCATAGGGCTGACTTTGTATTTTTTCCATATTTCCATCGTTTCCTGCGCAAGTTGCTGAGGGTTATCCTTATATTTTATTTTAAGCGCTTCCAGCTGAGGCTGGATCTTCTGCATCTGCTTCTGGGCTCTTAAAGCTTTATGGTTAGGCACGAGCAGGATAAGTTTGATTATAAGAGTGAGAAGAATAATACCCCATCCAAGATCCGGGTTAGGCAGTATTGAAATAAGGAAAACAAGAGTGTTCAGTATCGGCTTGTAGAACACTTCGTTCCATATATTGCGCATAAAAGAAGGCGATGTGACACTGAACTCGTAGCTATAGGTTTTTTCCTTTTCTTCAGCCTGTGTTTTAAGCGATATGCGGTATTTGCCTTCCTCATTGAAAAGCGCCCATCCCCATTGCCTGAGCTGGAGCGTGTAGCTTTTTTCCGGTTCTATCTGTACGGGTTTGTCATCCGCGCATAGTTTTTGGTCTATCTCCGCTTCGCGCATCACCCATTCCCCATTTGAATATTTTTCCACCGTAAGTGGGTTTTTGGGGCAATTGCTTGGAATGGTGATAGCGGAAGGACTGTTATTTTTAATATCCACCGCAAAATTCTTTCCGATAACGGTTTTTGTCTTTATAAGCACTATCACGTCTTCACCGGATGTCTGCTGGTCGTTCTTTTTGCCAAAAAACTGAAAAACAAGCAGGAATATGATTATGAAAAGCAATGGTCGGAAAAGTTTATTCTGCATGCGAATTTTGTTGGTTAAAAAAATCTATTATACCGCTATCCAGATCCTCATACGCGATCTGTGAAACTCCTTGTTTCACAATAATCAGCGCCACTATCGTGGCCTTGAGCGACTGTAAATTCGCGCGTAGGGATTCGCTTATCTTTCTTTTCAGGGTATTCCTGTCAACAGCCTTGGGCATGATTTTCCCGCTGACTACCACGGCAAATTGAGAAACAGGCTTATTGGAGGGAAGATATTTGAATATAAAATATTTATTCTTATATACATTCCCGCTTTTGTGTAATTTTTCAATAAGTCTGCGATTTGATATGCGGTTCCTTTTATTCAGCATAAATTAAGCGCTTAGGCGCTTTCGGCCTCTGGAGCGGCGGCGGTTTACAACCCTTCTGCCGGTTTTTGTAGACATACGCGCCCTAAAGCCGTGTGTTTTTTTACGTCTTCGTTTGTTGCCTTTTGTAAGCATATATTTCAACTTTTAAAAACGTTGACTAGGGTAAAGATATTCACAGTAAAAGTCAAATGTTTCGGCTAAGAAAACTGTTTTTAAAACCGGGAAAAATCCTTACGCGAAAAATTCATTGATGAAATTTTTCACCTTTTTCAGTTTTTTGACGACCTCTTCGTCGTCTCCGGCGGAAAGTTCAGCCTGTCTTACGCGGACGCTTAAAGCTCCTTTGTAATTATCTTTTTTCAGCTTTTTTAGCAGGCTTTCCAGCGGCAGAACACCTTCGTTCGGCAGGGAATACTCTTTGTGATGCCTCACATTGGATATATGCACATGCACTATAAGCTTTTTGAGATGTTCATATATTCGTATCAGATCCCATTTTTTAGAGAGGGTGGATGAACAATCCAATGAGATCATGCCGAATTTTTTCAAATCGGTGATGTTATTAAGCGCCCTTGCAGGCAAAAAACCCAAAAGTGTTTCGCCTGAAGCGTTGATCAGGGCTATCTGGACCTTTTTCTTTTTGCGCAGAGGCTCGACCTCCTTCTTAAGCCAATTTGTGAATTTAAAATCAAAAAGCTTTGGCGGTGATATTACGACTACCGGGCATTTTAAATAAACAGCCATATCCACCACATGCTCCACGCTCTTGATCGAACCGTTTATAGGCGTATGCAAAGCTAAAATCGGAAGCTTGTACTGTTCCGAAAGTTCTTTTATGTACTGAGCGTTTTGCGTGTCGAAATTGTTTTTATCGACAGCTATCTCTATTCCGTCGTATCCCGCGCTTCTCGTAAATTCAAAAATCCGGTTTAATCCATATTTGCCGAGCGAACTTGAATGTAAAGCTATCATATTTTTATTTTTAATTTTTTACTTAATACATTATACCAATTAAATTTAAAAATTTGAAATTGAAAATAAAAAATTATTCTTTAGCTGTATATCCGCTGTTTTCAGCTTCTTCTGAGCTTTTAAAATAAAGCCTATTTTTTTCTATTATCCCAAATGCCCTTTTGTCCATTATAGAATAGTAGTATTTGCCTTTGGAGCTGGCTACATATTGTGCGCCATCAGGTAGAGCATCTGCGACATAAAAACTTTTGAGGTCTATTTTATCAATAGGTATTTTAAACTCCGAATCGGATTCAAGATCCGTTATGCTGCTCGGAGAATACGCTATCCTTATTTTCTGTCCGTCGGTTTTGCCGTATAAATATCCGTTTTTCACCTCCAATAATTTTATTGTGGCTATTCCGGGGTTTATTTCACCGGTCTGTTTGATTTCTGGGAAAGAGGTATGGGTTCCATTAAAATAGCCCAATGCGAATCCGGAAGACAGTCCGATGGATAAGATCAATGATATTGAGATGATTAGATTTATAAGGTCTGATTTTTTCATAACTCCTCAATTAATAGTTTTTAAAAAACTCCTGACAAAGAAAATAGTTGCAGGGAGGGGGTATAAAGTTTAAATTGGATGTCAGTATACTACGTAAATAGTATTATGTCAACATATATCTACATACTTGGCAAGGATAGGGATCTGTCATTGGCGGAACTTTGCGCCCGTTATCATGACCCTGAATTCAAAACAATAGGTTCGGATTTCGCCATATTCGATTTAAACCAAAAAATAGATCAGTCCGAGCTGGACAAGCTGGGAGGCATTATAAAGATAGGACGCGTGGTTTCTTCAGTCCCGCGGGAAAAATTGCCAAATGAGCTTTTAAACAGGCTTGTAGAACATGACCCCATCGGCAAGCTTAATTATGGAGTAAGTATTTACGGCTGGGATGTAAAAAATCTGAGGGGTATTCTTCTGGAAATAAAAAAAGGGCTTAAGAAAAAGGATATAAGCAGCCGTTTTGCCAATCAGAACTTTGAAAACTTATCCACAGCCCAGTATAAAGGGCTTGGTAAAAAAGGCGTTGAAATGATAGTAACAAAAGATGGGGATAATTTTTTTGTAGCGGAGGTAACAGCCGTACAGAACATCGATTCCTATAGCAGAAGGGATTATGAAAAACCCTACCGCGATATGAAGGTCGGCATGCTTCCGCCGAAACTTGCCCAGATAATGATCAATCTTACCGGTATAGAAGGTAAAATATGGGATCCGTTCTGCGGAGGGGGCGTGCTTGTAATGGAAGGGCTTTTAATGGGGCATGAGATGATGGGGTCGGATATAGACCCAAAGATACTAAGCGGCGCGGAAAGAAATATAAAATGGCTTAAAGAGGAGTTTGATATAGAAAAAAAAGCCGACATGTTTGTTCATGACGCTACAAGACCTTTTAATGGCAAAGCTTTTGACGCCATAGCTACCGAAGGGTATCTTGGCCCTCCTCAGGCTATGGCACGCCGTGCGGAACAGCTGAATCCGATAATAAGAGAGTTGGAGCGCTTGTATCTCGATTTTTTCAAAGCAATTAAGGCTATCGGATTCAAAGGGCCGATTGTAATAGCGCTTCCTTTTTTCAAATGTGCCGGAAACCATATAGCGGATCTATCGGATGCTGTTTTAAAGATACAAAAGATGGGGTATATATTAAGATCCTTAGTGCCGTTTGAAAAAGGCGACAGGTATAAATTGTCATACTCGAGGAATGACCAGATCGTAGGCAGGATGATCTATCTTTTTGAATTGATTTAAAAAAAGGCTTCCGAACGGAAACCTTTTTTGATTGTTGGATTTTTAAAGTTCACAAGAGGATTTCAGTATATACAGCCATGAAGGCGCTGTGATCTTTTTGGCAGATTCGGCCAGTTTCTTTTTCAGTCCAAGCAGAGAGGAGTTATCAGTTGCTATTGAGAGACCAAAGAGCTCAGCCAGATCGGTCAGGTTTATCTTGTCTTCATCCAAAGTGATTTCCTGTGTAGCACCCCAGTTCTGCTGCAGGGTAATCGCGTCATAAAGGTTTATACCGGATAAGCCGTCCAGATTGCCCTGATCCCATAAGCCGGGTTGCTCCTTAAGCAATTTACCCCAGGCGACTATATCTTTAATATTTATCATATCATCCGATTCATCGAAGTTTCCGTATTGGAAGTGGCGGTCGAATTTCAGCGTTATTTTAGCTTTATATTTATTACTGCCCGAAGGCTCCGCGGTCGTGATTTTGACTTTGGATATTTTTGGCAAAACAAACCTTTCATCTGCAAGCCGGACTTTGATCACATAATCATCGCCGGCAAGCATTTCTCCTATCGGTACACTCAGAGCTTCTCCGAACAGGTTGGTATGCACGGGGTATGTTGAAATAAGATTATTATTTTTATCATAAACTTCGACATTCACATCTATCGCATGGCTGGCGTCTTCGAAATATTTCTCGATCATGCTTTTTTTGTCAGCATCGCAGGATGAAGACCCCATGCAGTTGAGCAAAGATTTTTCATCCGAAGTGAAATCGGAAAGCTTGTTTTTGCTTATTAGGGCCGAGGACATTGGTAGTAATGCACTTATATTCTGCTTCACATAAATCAATGCTTCCAATTGAGCTTTAAATTTTTGTATGATAGGCGACATAAAATCCTGAAGAATGGTTTCAACGTTCGGTTTATTCTCATTCATCAGAAGTTTTCTCATCAAAGGCGGGACTATATTTTCCCTTTCGTAGGTAAGTTTATTCTTAAGGGCGGTGCTATCTCCATAACATTCCATGACATAGTCGAAAGCTATATCGCTTGTTTTATCCTCGCTTAAGAGCGCGATCCTGGCCTGCATGCATCTGGTTTCATCAATTCCCGTTTCTTCGGATGTATTAACAGCTGAAACCTCATGAGTTGGGCTGGGGGCTGACTCATTTAACGCGCTTTGCAGGCGTTCCATGAATAATTTGCTATAGCCTTCTTTTACTATGATTCCGAGATCCAGAGATACATCCACAGGTGTTCCTGCCGGTATCTGAGGGTCAATTTTGGCTTTTCCTATACTGCCCCTCGCTTCATCACAGGCGGTCCGTGTGACAAGATGGTAGTCATAATATAAAACTTTGCCGGTTGTATTAAGCGGCACATTGCTATCCGTGTAAGAAGTTATATTCGGATCTGTCAGGGTGGCAATGCGCTCCGAACCTCTATAGATCTCCGTGCTGACACCTTCTATTATCCGCATCTTTATGTCTTCGAAATTTTTGTTATAAAAATCCGTGAAAGGCGTTTTTACCCCTGAAATCGATTCACTGGCAGATGCCAGATTTTCCTCCAGATACAGAAGGTCGTTAAGGAACTTGAATATAAACCCGTTGACCTCGTCTTTCAGTTCGGAATAACCCTTTAGCTCGGCAAATATATCCATTAACATTTTTGTTATGCCGCTGTCACAGGCGCCAGTGTTTTCGATAAGATGGCTTATGATATTGAATTTGATGTTTTTCATCATATCAATAAGCTTTATCCTATTTCCCAGCTCAAGACAGGATTCAATCGATTTAAAGTAATCGGTCGCGAAGAACAGATATTTATATATCTGAAAGTTTTCATCCTTTTGATAGAAATCTATTAAGTCCTGCACATAGGTATTACTGGAAAGTACACTGGAGAAAGTTTTGTAACCGCCTTTGGAAGCGGTTGCAAGGTTCTGTAAAAGCTTTGAATCCATGGAGATATTTTTCAATATGGATTCAAGAGCACCTTCTTTCCTGATTTTTCCGAGTGTGAATTCCATCTCGCTTTTGTTATCGGATTTGATCCTTTCAAGAAGGTCTCCAAAAGCGGTCGCCGCAGAATATTCTTTTCTCGCCAAAGCCTTTTCCGCAAGGAATTCCGAAGATTTTTGTATGCAGGAAAGGATAGGTTCGATTTTTGAGAAAGATTTTGAACTTTGTGAAAGTTTAATAAGATTTCCCTTGAAATTTAGCGCAAAATTTTGCAGGAATCTGTTCCATAACTGAAATGTCGGAGTGATCAATTTAGCATCTCCGCTTATCACTGTTTCCATATTCTTCTGCATGACAGTCAGGCTTTCCGTTAGTGTGTTCATGAAAACCTGCGCAAGCACTTCATTTTTACCAAGCAGATAATCCGCGAAATAAAACCACCAGTCGGAAAATACCTGTTGTATACCTATGTTTTTAAGCATGCCTCTGACCTGATCGGTATCTTTGTCTGTAACAACTCTAAGGCTCCTGTCGAACGCCTGTTTTAGATTCGGATTAATCGATTGGTCTATCTCATTAAACATATATTTAGCGAAAACATCAGTGAGTTTCTTTTCGCTTGATCCTAAGGTCTGGTCCGGATATTTTTCTATAAAATCAAGAAATATCTCGATTTTCTTTTCCATATTGATGTCGCCGATATCGGCCTTTTCCCAGTTCAGATCCACGGAAGTCTTTCCGTCGATATCTGAACTGGTGCGCAGGGTTTCGGGAAGGTCAATTCTAACAGGGGAAGCGGAACAGGCAATACTTTGCGAGTGGCCACCGGTAGCACATGAACCGCCTATACTTTCCACTGCGCCTCCCTCCACAGACCCATCCGGTCTTGTAGCGCCCAGAATATCGAGCGGAGGCGTGTCAGGTGATATGGTGCATGTCTGAAAATTTGCTATGGTTGCCGGGTTAAGTGTGTAATCGACCGGATCTGTTCCGCCAAAATTAATAAACGGATCTGTTACCTTTTCCAAAAAATTATTTCCGTTGCCGTGATTTGCCGCATTGTCATCTGTCAGCGGGAATAGAACAGAAACACCATTTACCTTTTGGCCATTGGCCGGATCTATGTAATACGTATATGGGTTAAGTGCCGGAGGAAGCGCCGTAAGATTATTATAAACAAGGTTTTGTTTTACCGTTGTGTTCTTGGATGAGCTTGCAGGCAGAAAGCTTAAAGAAGCGATGGCCAGATCCGCAAGTTTGGCCGCAGGCGCGTTCGGGTCATCCACGTAATTGAATTCGTCACAATTATTCCCAAAAGTGTTATTGATGATTTTTGTGTCATTCGATCCCGCGACAAGGACACCTCCGCATATAGGCGCATCCGCGGGAAATCCGAACATAGTCGCCTGAAAAGTCCCTCTGTTCATCAGCAAAATGCTATTTTGAACTGTGACATTTTTATTGAAGCCTAGAACAATGCCTGCGCCCATGCCAGAGGCACCTACACTGTCTATTGTTGAAGTATTTCCTCCTATCATAGCTAATCCTGGCCAATCACTATTGTTATAGAATACAAGGCCCTTGACCGTAGTGTTCAGCGCTCCGATAAGAAGCAGGGTGTCATGAAGAATCGGACGCGAGCCTCCCGGCCATTGCTGTATCAAGGTATCTGTGAACGGAAAATAAGTGCTGAACATCTGCGGGGTATCATGCGTATCATCATTTCCCTGCACATTGACTGTCACATCCAAAAAAGGCGGTTCCATGGTCATTGCAGGGAACCATGTTGTGCCATAAAGTTCACTGAAGTTATTGCATGCTGTCAGCGCATCCATTCCGCATTCACCTCCGCCTACTGCATCAAAATCAATATATGCGGTTGTCGGGAAGCAATAACTGTCATCACCATCAGTATTTCCATCGGCATCATCATCTGAAGCGTTATTGCAAACCTCATAACTCAAGTCATGTGTGACGGTAGCCCCATCTCCTTCCAGCTCCGCAACTGCCAATTTTGCCGAGGCGTATGTAGTAAAATCCTCCGAAAGGCCGTTATATGTTATTTCTATCGAATTACCTCTCGCGAATTCAGGATCAGCGGATGAAAGAGGAGAAATATCCGTAAAATAATTCGCGTTAAGCTGCGTTACTACGAGCGATGTGAAATTCCCCCAGTTTAAAGTGCTTAAATCGGTCAGACCGAGAAAATTCAGATATATCTTGCTTATGCCTGCCGGCAAGTTATTTAAAGCGCTTAAATCTGTTATATTATTGCTTTCAAAAGTATCAAAAGGAGATGGCATGTTTCCAATATCCAAAGCGACAAGGGATGTCAGAGTAGACCAATCCACCTGTGACAGGCTGGAATTTGTTAATTTATTGTTTTTTAGCGTCAGTTCGATGAGGTTCGATTTATTTGAAAGACCGCTTAAGTTTGAGATTTGATTTCCATCTAAATACAATTGGTTTAAATTGGAGAGACCTGCCAATGGTGTTAAATCCTCAATAGCATTACGGAACGGATAAATATCTCCGCTGAAAAAGTTTGTCGGTTCGTTCTGTAACTGTAAATTTGTCACACTTGTAAGATTGTCCAATGGGCTGATATCCGTGATGTTGTTGTTATGCAGATCCAAAAAAGTGATGTTTGCAAGATTCTGCATCGGTGTAAGATTGGCAATTCCGTTGCCGTATAATGAAACGTTATCCAGATTTACCAAAAGCTGAATGCCGGTTATACCGTCGTATATGCCATCGTTATTATAGTCATCATCAATCCATTCAAATTCGCCTACGTGTGTGCAATAGGCAGGGTCCAAGACCGTCAGGCTTCCTATATCCCCTGAGCAGATCGATCCATCGATATGTCCGGCGCTTCTTGAGACACAATCCCTGAATTGTGGGTTAGGAAATGAAGATTCAATATGCGTGCAAGTCCAGCCAGCTTCCGCTTCCGGCACGATGCTGTTTAACGGAAAAAACGGCGCGAGAATTATGATAAGCATTACGCCTGCTAATATTTTCGCAAAGTTCTTAAACATTTTGTTTCTTTTTATGTTATATTTTTATAGTTTTTAGTTTAAAATAATTTTACCATTACTCTGATGCATTCGGCAAACGGATTTTAACTAAATTTAACCAGTGAAAATCGCGGTTTTAATCTCCGGCGGAGTGGACAGTTCGGTGGCGCTCCAGATACTAAAAAACGAAGGCCATGACCTTACGGCTTTTTACCTGAAAATATGGCTTGAGGATGAGATGGCTTATCTGGGGCAGTGTCCGTGGAAAGAGGATCTGGCTTACGTACGTCAAGTCTGTGAGCGGGCAAAAGTCCCGCTTGAGGTGGTGAATATGCAGAAAGAATACTGGGATACTGTCGTTTCTTATACTATTGCCGAGGCGAAAGCAGGCCGTACTCCAAATCCCGATATCTTCTGCAATCAGAGTGTGAAGTTCGGGAGTTTTTATGACAAGATAGATGAATCGTTTGAGAAAGTGGCGACGGGGCACTACGCGCAAATACAAAAGGACACAGGACACAGAACTCAGGACTCAGCTGGGGCTAAGCTGAATTCTACTGAGTCCTGTGTCCTGAGTTCTGAGTCCTATACATTGAAGAAATCTCCCGATCCGATTAAGGACCAGACGTATTTTCTTGCCCATCTCGACCAGAAACAGTTATCGCGGGCGATGTTTCCGATAGGCAAATACACAAAAAAAGAAGTCAGAGCGCTGGCGGAAAAGTTCGACCTGCCGAATAAGGAAAGAAAAGACAGTCAGGGGATATGCTTTCTCGGCAAAGTCCCGTTCCGCGAATTTATCAAGCATCATCTGGGCGAGAGGACAGGGGATTTTGTCGATGTCGTCACGGGGAAAAAAGTCGGTCAGCATGAAGGTTATTGGTTTTATACAATCGGTCAGAGATACGGGCTTAGGCTTTCCGGCGGGCCGTGGTTTGTGGTGAAAAAGGATATTGCCAAGAACATCATCTATCTTGCGAACGGGTATGAACCGGAGGAGGTAAAATCGGATAATTTTAATGTCGAAAAACTGCATTGGATAAGTGACGGTTTACGATTAAAGATTAACGATTTACGATTGGATGTTAAAATTCGACATGGCGCGATAAGTCATCCGTGCACGCTTGAAGTGAAAGGGGATAAGGGGCAAGTCCGGCTTACCGAAAAGATACATGGCATAGCGCCGGGGCAGTATGCGGTTTTCTATCAGGATGATGTTTGTCTGGGGTGCGGGATGATTTCCGAGTGAATAAACAATTCTTCTGGTAGAATAGAGTTGTATGAAATAAAAGATAACTAAAAATCATATTGTATGCAGAAAAAAACAAAAATTATTGTAACAGTCGGTCCCTCCTCATCAGATATTTCCACAATTAAGAAGATGATCGAAGCCGGAGCTAATGTCATCAGGCTGAATTTTTCGCATGGCACTCACGATGACCATCTGCGCGCGTTAAAGGCAATACGGCAAATTGAAAAAGAGACCGGTCTGCCTGTCGCTGTAATGCAGGATATACAAGGTCCGAAGATCAGGCTCGGTATTCTGCCATCCGCTGGCGTACACATAAAAGAGGGTGAAAAAATAGTCATAAACACGGCGCTTACACAAATGGTCGGCGGTGAAATTCCTTTGGTGTATCCGGGTCTGGAAAAATTCATCAAGTCCGGTCATCATATCCTGATAGATGACGGCCATGCCGAGGTCAAAGTAAAATCCGTTAAGGGCACGCGCATCACATGCGAAGTGATGGACAGCCATATTCTCAGATCTAATAAAGGTCTGAATTTTCCCGATTCTCATCTGGAAATATCGGTTTTAAGCCAGAAGGATAAAGAAGACCTGCTTTGGGGGGTGCAGATGAATGTCGATATGGTTGCTATTTCCTTTGTGCATACGGCTAATGAGATAAAGCAGATCAGAAAATTAATAGCGCGTTATGAAAAAACACTCAAAATCAAACCGCCTAAGCCGATGTTTATTGTGACGAAGATAGAACGCAATGGGGCTCTCAGGAATATCGATGAGATTCTGCATGAAACAGATGGTGTGATGGTCGCGAGAGGTGACCTTGCAATGGAAACAAATATGGCAGGGATTCCTCTTTTGCAGAAAATGATAATCGATAAAGCTGTTTCTTTGACTAAGCCGGTAATTGTCGCTACCCAAATGCTCGATTCCATGCAAAATAGCCGGAGGCCTACCCGCGCGGAAATATCCGATGTAGCCAACGCGGTCATAGATAATGCTGATGCGCTTATGCTTTCAGGCGAAACAGCTGTGGGAAAATTTCCTGTAGAAACTGTAAAAACGATGTCCGATATTATTATAGCCACAGAGGAATCCAGTAAGAGCGAAAGCCATCATCTTAGTGAGTTTTTCACACATAAATCTGTTAGCAGGGCTATTGCCGGCATGTCCGGCGCTTTAGCTTTGCAGATAGGAGCAAAGGCTATTTTTGTCGCATCCGCAACAGGCAGAACAGGGCGTCTGGTAAGCCATGTGCGTCCGACCCTCCCCGTGTACGCTGCTGTGGAAAGTGATCGCGCGTTACATGAACTGTGTTTATCCTGGGGTATAAAGCCATTTCTTTTGACTAATCAGACATCAGTGGAAGGTCTTATATCATCATTTTTGAATTACATTAAAAATAATAAAGTAGCCGCAAAAGGCGACCACATCGTTATAATAACCGGCGAACCAGTAGGCAAACCCGGCAGTACAAACCTGATCGAAGTCAGGCAGGTCTGATTAATTTACCAGCCTTTCTTAATGATAAAGCCCGCAATGGAAACTTCGATGATACTTAAAGGTAGGGCGACCACAAGAAGTTTTAACGGTAAGACCTGTAGGTTGTAGGTTACAATCCACATCATCACGAATGCGAACAGCCAAGCAAGTGATATTGTTTCTATTATGGAGAATCTCTGAAGCATTTTGAAAATCATATAAGCTAATAGAAAACTCCAGATTACCCATAAGATGCCGTTAATCGGAAGCGTTTTGAAATTTATGCCTATCGATTTAAAGTGATCGATCCAAAAATTTTTAAACAAGAACTCGTTTCTTAAGAATTCCGAAACAGTAATCCATATTCCAGCAGTAATAACAGATAAAATATTCTTTTTCATAATGTTTATTTAACTGACCATCTCGCGAATATGCCTGTGGAAAGAAGTCTTTTTGCGCTTTTTTCTTTGAGGCAAAGTTCCCCGCATTCCATGTTGCCTGTTGGTAGATAATCCATAAGCACGTTTTCAAGTGTCAGCGCGGAGGACGAAATCGCGTAGGCGTTTACCAGCACGAATAAGGGATTCTTTGTAAGAAGCTGCGCGCAGTCTTCCATAAGATAAGGAAAGGATTCGTTGAACGACCATATTTCACCTTTTGGCCCGCGCCCGTAAACAGGCGGATCCATTATTATCGCGTCGTATTTACTGCCACGCCTTACCTCACGCTGGACGAATTTCACCACGTCATCCAGTATCCAGCGTATGGGGGCTTTATCCAGTTTTGATGCCGTCTGGTTAGCGCGGGCCCAGCCTATTGTGGGATGAGATGAATCCACATGTGTCACATTCGCTCCCGCGGAGGCGCATACAAGCGAACTTATGCCCGTGTACGCAAAAAGGTTAAGCACATTAGCAGGCTTTTTGGCATTTTCTATTTTTTCCTTTATCCATTCCCAATGAAGCGCCTGTTCCGGGAAGACACCGGTATGCTTGAACGGCGTAAGTTTTGCGTAAAAGGAAAGATCTTTATAATGCATGACCCATTTCTCAGGCATTTTTTCATCCATTTCCCATTTTCCTTTACTCTCGCTTGTCCTTCTAAAAACGGCATCGGCCTTATCCCATTCATTTTCATCAAGATACGGTTTCCATACAAGCTGGGGATCCGGGCGGGATATTATATAGGAGCCAAAACGTTCCAGCCTTTGCTGGTTGCCGGAGTCGAGCAGTTCATAATCCTGCATATCCCCGAGCGTGAGAATTTTAAACATGTGTTAATAGTGTTATTTTCTTTTTCTGCGCCAGCCGACAAGAAACAGAATTCCTATAAGAAATGCTGGTCCTGCGATTATTGCGGACCACGATATCATGTACCATTCAAACTGAAGATTCATCGCTAAAGTTAATATATATAGCAATCCAGCAAGAATAAAAGCGATTCCTCCGACTATTTCATGTTTCCAGGAGATCATAAGGATAGCTATCAAAATAAACGACGGAATATTATGCATCAGAAATGCAATCAATGTTCCCCAGAAGCCATAATCATTCCCAAAAACATCGAGCGAAAAAAGCGCAAGAAAACAGATGAATATTATTGATAGTATCCTAGGTGTCCAATAGACAAATTTACCGATTTTTTTATCCATTTTATTTAAAATGTTATATGGGCATCATTCAACTACAAAAGTCAGTCTTATTATTTTAGGACTAATAAGATTATATGTCCTTATTTTTAAAACACCTATCTCTTTTGTGTTTTTTACATGCTGTCCTTTACAGGGTGTGATGATGTCGTTTCCTATTTTTACAATGCGGACTTTGTCCGCGCCTTCCGGCAATCTGTGCAGTGAGCATGTCTTTTCGGCTTCCTCACGGCTTACTTCCTCGAATGTAACCTCACGTTTTTGGCTTATTATAGAGTTTGTTTCCTCTTCCGCCTGTCTGACCATTCCTTCCAACGGCATATCGCTTTTTATCTCAAAATCACATCTGACTTTAGTGCCCTTGAATCTGACATCGATTATTTTCCCGTTAAATAATTTTCCAAAAACTGCTGTAAGTATATGTTCCGCGGAATGCTGTCTAGGGTCTATATCACTCATAAAATAAAAATTATTTTTCCGCCATTAATTGCTCTATTTTATTTCTTACGACAGGCGGTATTTCCTGGGGCCTAAGTATGTTTCTTCCGATTTCCATATCAGAATAACTATGTCCTTTAGGGTAGGCATTATCGCAATCTTCCGTTACTACAAGCGTAACCTGACCGGTTGTTTTTTCGAAGAAATATTTATGATGGACTACTGTTTCCTTTAGCCCTTTTTCTTCCCTATGACTGCATGTGTACAATAGTTCCATTTTTATTTATTTAAAAAAGGTATAAAAAACGACACTTTTTTTCTGTAGTCCTCATATTCTTTACCAAAATCTTTTAACAGTCTTTTTTCTTCGGAAAATTTCACGTAAGTGAGGGCTATTATCATAAAACCAGTCACCACCAATATATATGAGAGCGAGTTAAAAAATACCGCGAGGGAATAATAATATGTGCAGGATCCGAACATCATTGGGTTTCTTGTATATCCGTATGGTCCGACTATTATCAATTTTTGAGTCCTGGGGCTTATTTCCACTCCCGCGCCCTGAAGCGGACCACCTTTGCCTATCTTATGCATAGCGATGAGCGACCATATGGCAAAAGTCATTCCGATTATAAAGATTATCGTGGCAATTAAATTTCTTAAGTCCGGATTGTCAGTCAGTTTTATATTTAAACCGATTACCAGAGAAAGTCTGTAAAGGCCGTATGGCACCAAGATCAGAAATAATGGTCCGCCTATGATGTAACCCGCTATAAAGCGTAATGTTTTTTTGGATTCCATACACAGCAAATCATATCAGATATTCATTATTTTTTACATCAGCGTAAAAATATAATCCTTGTTCTCGATATGTCGGAGCTGATAGAATGTGATAGATTTAAAATCTAATTAAAAAATATGAAAAAATTATTTACGTTTCTCGCGGTAATCGCATTCTCTTTTGCCTTATCTTCCTGCAGCGGACAGAAAACTCAGGATGCTGGCGATACTTCAGTTAAGGTGAATGATGAAGATCAACAGGAAGAAGTAGCCGAAGAAGAGGATTCAGATATTTTTGCTTCGATTGAGGACGCGATCAGCAAATCGATACCGCTTAAATGCACTTTCACTGATGAAGAAGGGCTTACCATGGATATGTATATAAAAGGCGATATGATAAGGGCTGACAGCATAAAAAAATCAGCTACAGATGTGGCTATAAGCGAAATAATAAGGGGTAACAAATTATATTTCTGGTCGGAGGGGTCGAATCAGGGGATGATGAGAGATTTTTCAAAAATGCAGCCTGATACAGGCTCGGCAACATCCATTAATTCTCAGGATGACATAATAAGCGAAGTCGATAAACAGAAGCAGAATTGTGTAAAAACCACAGTTTCCGATTCGATTTTTGAACTTCCAGCGGGTATGACTTTTACGGAATTTTAAAAAACCTATCTAATTTTCATAGTTGTAGGCAAACTAGACAAATTAATAAATTTCGAGCTTACCTGGAATTTGAGTTTTATAAATATTCACACTCTTAAGAAAAGATCCCAGGAATTCAGTATTTTCTGCGTTATTCAATAAGCTCGGATTCCCCTTGTTGATATGAAAAGGGATCAAATAGATAAGAGTTTTTTTACTTGAAGTAATGATACCAACCGAAAGCCCTAAATTAACATCTTCCGGGATATACTGATCGAAAACAAAATTACCCAATGAATAAAAAATAGGTTTTTTCTTATAAATTTCCAGAGGCTGAATAACATGAGGATGGTGTCCTATGATTATATCCGCACCTGCATCCACAAATTTATGAGCCAAATCCTTTTGGCGCGCTGTAGGTTTAGAACTGTATTCTTCGCCCCAATGCATGTTTACAAATACCTGATCATGCCTTTTTTTAGCTTCACTAATGATTTGGATTGCATTTTTTTCAGATAGAATCCCGCCCACATCATTAAAACCGCACATAGCGATTTTGAATTTATCGTTTTTGATAGTGGTACATGAAGATCCGTCAATATCATAGCCTCCAAAAGCCTGAATATCATTGCTAGACAAGATATCTCTGGTTATTTTCTCGCCCTCTGCAAAGTGATCAAAGATATGATTGTTAGCCAGGTTTACCAAATTGAAATCATATTTTTTCAGAAGGGAAATCGTTTTTTCAGGATTGAATCCAAAAGTTACATCCTTATCTTGAGCTATATATTCTTTATCCAAGACCCCTTCCATATTGAGGACGTTGTAATCATTACCCATGAAGAAGCGTTTTTCTTCACCTGCCAGATCAGATAAAATATCCGACGATTCCATAAGGGTTTCTATTTCACGACCAAACATAGCATCACCAAAAAAATGAAAACTCATTTGATAATTATATTGCGTGGCATCCTTTGAGAAAGCTATAAATTCATGGCTAGTAGTGCGTTCTATTTTATTTTGAGTGAAAAAGTCCTGGCTATTTGTGTGTTGGACCAAAGTTACTCCAGATAAACTATTTAATTCGGCCCATTTCATTACCAATCGCAAAGAAGCGGGCGAATCCACTTCAATAGATTCGAGTTTATTTAAGTCAAAATTTTGGATGGCCGCAAAAGAAGACTGATCGTGAAAATCTGCAACTGTATTAGGAAGATAATGCGAAAAATCCACACTGGCAATCACTAAAATGCTCTTTTGACCGGTAAAGGAGTGTAATAAATCGACAAGCTGGTCGATCTCCTCATTTGGTGTTTTCCATTTAAGAATAAAAGTTGCGATTTTTGAGTTCGGGAAAAAATTTTTGATAAATGGGGTATGGCCATAAATACTATGCTCTTTTTTAAAAGGCTGGCAGTGATTCACAGCCATGTCTTGATTTACGATTTCCTGAAGCACAGATGATTCTGTATAGAGATTGCCCCTAATAGTGGAAAACGTACAATCACATGTCTGTATGTTCGCATTCCCGTTTTCATAATGGTTAGGTCCCACCAAGACAATAATATCAGGCGAGTAATTATTTGCCAGTTGCCGGTAGAATTTTGTGAGTTCAGTGGCTGTTATTAAATGATGTGGGAGGATTACGGCGCGAGTAGATGGAGGTATATTTAAAACACCAGGTTCGGCTAGTATTCTTTCCCATAAGGAAGGTGTTCCATAAGAAACAGAAACTATAATTTTTCTGTTATGCCAATAAAGCAGGCAAATGATGCCTACTATGGCAATTAGAACAGCAGTGAGTTGAATTAATAAAGTCTTCCGCCCCATTCGATCATTGTAAATCCATTGCGTTCAGGACCTTTTTCCAGTATTTGCTCGGAGTATCCAAAAGGAGCATCTAGTGTTTTATAATCGAAGAATACGCGGATGACTGTATCAGGCTTGGGTTCAACTAAAATCGGAGCATGTTCATCAATCTCTGATTGGGGAATGAAGGAAATAAGGTAATATTTCTCTTCATTAAGCTGTTTTAGCCAATACTCCTTAAAATCTTTTATTTCATTTGGGATCAAGCCTAAAAAGGCTAACTTTTCATCAAAAAAGGAATTTAATTCGCTGTGATCAACTAAAAATCCTTCCTCCGGAGTTGTAATATCACTGTATCCCTCCCAAAAAAGATAAGGCCACTTTATGCCTGCCTGATCAATAATGTCCCCATTCGGATAAGCTGTAATATTCCAGCCATTATTAAGTGCCGGTTGTGAAATGGTAACTCCCCCCTCCGGCTCAGGCAGAACAAACACTTCCTGTTCTTGTTCGGGATACAAATAAATTACAGGTTTGCCCATTTCCACACCTCCTCCTGCTTCAAAGTAAATCTGAATGGAGGCCGCACGATTCCCGCCATCACACGTAGCCGCAAAAGAATAAATATTTTTACCTACATCTAAATTGTTCCAATCATGTTTTATACCGTATTTAAATGTTGTATCTCCATATTTATAGTTCTGCAAAGTATAGACATTATTTATTTTATATTCCTCATTTTTTGCCGTAGCCACGATTTTACTGCAATCAGCAGAAGTCTCACCTGTTATATAGAAAGGTTCTTCGTAAATTATGGCGCCATCTTTCGGATCCGTGATCTGTATGGAAGAAGTAACATTCTCTGTATCATTTTCAACATTTTCATTATCTGTACTCTCATCTTTTTTGGATGTGCTGGCTTGCTGCTCATCAATCTTCTTCTGCAATTCATTGATTTGCTGTTCAAGTTGAGTGATTTTTTCGCTTTGATCATCGTTGTTAAAATTAATACTGCATCCGGTTAAGATAAGAAGAGGTAAAATAATAGTTAAAATCCCTATATATAATCTTCTTTGCACCATAAAAATTTAGTTAATTATTAAGTTTTAAATTATACGCTAATATGATTATTAATCACTAGAATAAAACGAGCAAGATGAATTTAAGATATATCAGAGAATGCGAAAAACATTTAAAATTTTTCTTTTAACTACAATAAATAATTTTCATTTGAAAATGATTTATTTCCTTTCCGTTATTTCTATCATTTTATCAATACTCTTTTTTGATTTTTTTAGAGTCGATTCGGGTATTTTTACTATCTGGTCTTTGCGCGGTGAATTAAGAGCTTCGTATATGTCGCGCAGATTTATTTCCTTCATGTAAGGGCAAAGCGCGCATGTGCCTATTATCTCCTTACCCGGATATTCCACACGGGCTCTGTCGGAAAGTCCGCATTCGGTTACGAGCATTATTTTTTGCTTTTTAGTTTCGCCTACATGTTTAAGCATACCATCGGTACTGCCCACAAAATCCGCTTTCGCGATGACTTCCGGAGAGCATTCCGGATGGGCGAGGACCTCTATGCCGGGATTCGCTTTTTTAATCGCGTCTATCGTTTCCGGCTTGAATTCCTCATGCACAATACAGGTACCGTGCCATGGTATAAGTCTTTTGGAGGTCATCGGCTGAAGGTTCGCGCACATCAGTTTATCCGGAATGAAGATTATTTCATCCTGTGGCATGCCTTCTATTATCTTTATGGCGTTAGAGGAAGTGCAAACCGCATCGCACTCCGCTTTTACGTCGGCGTTGGTATTTATATAGCAGACCACACCGGCTTTGGGGTGTTTTTTTCTTAGCTCTCTGACGTCTTTGGCTGTAATGGACTGAGCAAGTGAACAGCCTGCCTTAACTGGTGCGAGGACGGTTTTATCAGGATTTAGTATTTTTGCTGTTTCCGCCATAAAGTAAACACTGCAGAAAACTATCACGTCGGCCTTTGTATTTTTGGCTTTCATACTCAGGCCATAAGAATCACCTATAAAATCCGCTACGCCATACTTTATGTCCGGCGTTTGGTACGAGTGAGCGAGTATAAGCGCGTTTTTTTGCTTTTTAAGCCTATTTATCTCCAAAGTCAGCGGGGCGATGAGGGCACAGTCAGCCTCCGACCAATTTACATGGCGGAGCTTGTCATGCAGGCGCTTTATCTCCTTCGAAATTTCCGCAGTTGATGGCATTATATTATTTTTTATTATTTGTAAGATACACTATAAATTCCAAAAAACACAAAATTTGAAATTCAGCCGGTTTACATATATATTATAAAAAATAACATTTATTTTATATGGCTAAAAAATCTGACAAAAAAGAGACGACTTTAAAGAAGAAGATCTGGTTCAAAAATAAGGTCGTTCAGATAAATAAAGTCGTTGAGGAATACAACGCCGGCGAGGATATCTTTTACGATCAGGAAATGATACCGGATGATGTATGGTGCTCCAGGTGTTATGCCAGAATGCTGCATAAGCACGAACTTATAAACAAAAAAGAACTTCAGCAGCTGGAAAAAGGATTGGATGAAATACTGGAACTATATAAAAAAGGCCAGTTCGTTTTAAAGCTGGAGGATGAGGACTGCCATACCAAGATAGAGGATTACCTGATAGAAAAATACGGCGACACAGGAAAGAAAATACACACAGGCAGATCCAGAAACGACCAGGTGCTTGTTATGATGAGATGGTTTTTAAAGAGAAAATCCTCCGACCTGCGCAAAAAGGCCATGGCACTCGCGCTTAAGCTTGTAAAATTCGGCAAAAAATACGAGATGATGGCTATGCCGGGTTACACGCATATGCAAAAGGCAATGCCTACAACTGTGGGCACATGGATGGGCGCCTTCGCGGAAAGTCTTATCGATGATATCAAGCTGTTGAACATGATAACGGATGAAATAGTCGACCAGAATCCATTGGGCTCCGGCGCGGGATACGGTTCTCCGTTTAATTTCGACAGAGATTGGCTGAGCAAGGAAATCGGATTTAAAAAAACCCAGAACAATGTCATCTACTGCCACAATTCCCGTGGGAAGATAGAGGGGCTGGTGCTGGAGGCCTGCTGTCAGATAATGCTTACGCTTAACCGTTTGGCCTGCGATCTTCTTTTCTTTACCACGCAGGAATTCAGATTCTTCCATCTGGATGATTCTATCGCCACAGGGTCTTCCATAATGCCTCAGAAGAAAAACCTTGATGTCGCCGAACTTATACGCGGACGTACCGCCACGGTCATATCCTGCAGGAACGAGATGACTATGAACATCCTCAATAAGATCTCCGGTTATCACAGGGATGGGCAGGAGATAAAACGCCCGCTTTTCCTTGGGCTTAAATACACAGATATGTCGCTTGATGCCATGGGGGCTATAATCGATAACATCGAGCCTAATAAAGATATACTTATGGAATCCATGTTCGCGTGCCCAGGTCTTTTCGCGGCCCATAAGGCTTTCGATAAGGTGAGAGAAGGTATGACTTTCCGCGACGCTTATCGCGAGGTCGGTTCACATATAGATAAAATAAAGGTCACCGAGAAAGACATAAACAGATGGCTCAAGATGTCCACTCATCAGGGCGGGACGGGTAACCTGAGGCTGGATATGGTGGAGAAACAGATAAAAAAATTAATGGATTAATTTCTTAGCTTATAGAGCTTATAAAGCTTACGGAGCTTACAGAGGATCCCCTTTTAAGCTCTTAAGCTTAGCGAAGCGACTAAGCTCTGTAAGCTATCTTATAAATACTAATTAATAATCAATATGGAAAAGTGGGATTTACTTTCTTTGCTCAGGAAAAAAATCGATGAAAAAGGCGGGCCGACTTGTTGCCACGCGCATTTCGATAAGGCTTATGTCGTCACCGCGGAGACGCTTCAGATGACGCTTGAGCATATGGAAGTGAAGTGGGATCTATGGAAAAAAGTCAAAGAAGGTTACACACACAACAATCTTGTTAAGCGCATATCGCTGAGCGCGGAGAATATGATAAGGCAGGGCGCCAAGATCGTCCGAACCAATATAGATGTAGACAGCACTGTGGGAATGATGTGTGTCGAAGCGGCGCTTGAGGTGAAGGATAAATACAAAGACCAGATAAAAATACAGATATGTTCACAGGTTCTGGAAGGCGCGCTTAACCCCAAAGCTCAGGAATGGATCGAGAAGGCCGCGCCTTATGTGGACGTTTTGGGAGGACTTCCATCCCGCGAGAGACCTCGTCAGGGCGAACATCTTGATTACATCTTCAGTGTCGCGAAGAAGCATAATAAAACGGTTGATGTGCATATCGACCAGAACAATGATCCCGATGAAAAAGATTCGGAATTACTCGCGAAAAAAGTTATAGAACACGGAATGCAGGGCAGGGTGAACGCTGTTCATTGCTGTTCGCTAGCCGCCCAGCCGGATGATTACATGCTTGAGGTCATAAAACTCATTAAGAAGGCGGATATGAGCGTAATCGTCTGTCCGCGCGCAATGCTTGATAACCAGCAGCCACGCAACAAGATGGCGCCCGTGCACAATTCCATAGCTCCTGTTCCGCAGATGATCGAAGCCGGCATAAACGTCGCGCTCGGTGTGGATAACGTATATGACTATTTCTGTCCGTTCATCGATGGCGACATATTCACAGAGCTTGTATTCCTTATCGAGGCGACTCGTTATTATGATGTCGACCAGCTTGTTAATATAGCGACTGTTAACGGGAGGAAGGTGCTGGAGAACGTCTAATAAACATTTTTGATTTTTGATTTTTGATTCTATTTGATATTTCAGATTTGTGATTTAGAATTGTTTCCGAAGGAGCATGGGCTCTGCCCTGGTCCTGAGGAACTCGGGACCATGGTGCAACCAATGCTCCCTCGTTAACTAGTTTTCAAATGAACGTTTATCTCGACAATTCGGCCACGACAAGATTGGATGAAAGAGTCTTCGAAAAGATGAAGCCGTATATGACAGATGAATATGGTAATGCTTCGTCTATACACTCAATGGGGCAGAGGAACCATCTTGTCCTTATAAAAGCCAAAGAGGATATAGCCAAGATACTCAACTGTGACAAGGATAATATAATCTTCACTTCGGGCGCGACGGAATCCAACAGCATGATAATAAAGGGTGTGGCGATGGCAAATATCAAAAAAGGTAACCATATACTTGTTTCCTCGATCGAGCACCCATCTGTTTTAAAGTCCGCGGAACAGCTCAAACAAAAAGGTTTTGAAGTCGAACTCATACCTGTCGGCATATCCGGCGTTGTGGAACTTACGCAGATAAAAAAGATGGTGAAGCCAAGCACTATACTTATTTCCGTAATGGCTGTGAATAATGAGATAGGAACAATACAGCCGATTGAAAAGATCGGCGCTTTTGCCAAAAAGAACAACATATTCTTCCATGTGGATGCCGTTCAGGCTGTTCCTTACCTTATTATAGATATCAAAAAATGGAACGCGGATTTTCTAAGCCTGTCCGCTCACAAGTTCTATGGCCCAAAGGGTGTCGGGCTTGCCTATATCAACAGAAAAATCAGCTTAAGCCCCATAATACCCGGCGGAGGTCAGGAATACGGTCTGCGCGGTGGTACATATAACATTCCCGGTGTAGTCGGTATGGCTGAGGCTTTGAAAATAGCTTATAAAGAAAGGGATGAGTACATCAAAAAAGTCACTGTGCTGAAAGATCATCTTTGGAACCGTATACAAAAGGAAATAAATGATGTCTATCTGAACGGCGACCCAGTCCATCGCACTCCCAATAACCTTAATCTGAGGATAGAGAGGATAGAAGGCGAGGCGATGCTTATGGATTTATCCGTTAAAGGCGTGTATGTTTCAACAGGCTCCGCGTGTTCTGCGGAGAATTTAAGAGCCTCAGGCGTTTTGCAGGCCATCGGCCTTAAGGATGAACTCCTTAACAGCAATATACGCATTACTTTGGGCAGATTTAATACGAAAGAGGAAATGGATTATACTGTTGATTGCCTGAAGGAGACGGTTAAGAGGTTAAGAAGCTTTACTCCCATAACTTCAAAATCCAAATAACTGAATGCATTTAAAAATATTGAATATTGATTTTAAATTTCCGCAGGCGCGAAATCGATTTCGCGCCTTCAAAATCAAAATTCAAAAATCTATATTCAATATTCGTAAATTAAATTGTATATGTCATTGAATTATTCAAAACAGGTAATGGATCACTTTCTTCACCCGAGGAACATCGGTCATATGGAGAATTTCGACGGTTATGCGCAAGTTGGTAATCCTGTATGCGGTGACCAGCTGGATTTTTTTATAAAAGTGAAGAACGGGAAAATATCCGACGTTAAATTCCTGTCATTCGGCTGTGCCTCGAACATCGCCACTGCTTCAATACTTACGGAGGAAATGAAAGGCATGGATATCGAGAAAGCCAAAAAATTCGACTGGAATAAAATAGTCGCCGATTTAGGCGGTCTACCTCCGCAAAAAGTCCATTGCTCCATATTGGCTGTGGAAGCTTTGCAAAAGGCTATAGAGTATTACGAGAATAAAAAGAAATAATTAACTTTCTGCCGTCACGGTCATTGGAATTAGAAATATTAATGCAAATGAGTTGCATTAATATTTTGGAAGATGTAATATACGGCCAATGGAAAATAATCTTATTAATTGTATCAGGGAAAGAGGCCATAGAATTACGCCGCTTTTAAGGAGTTTGCTGGATATTTTTAATAAATCCGAAGCACCGATGTCGATATCCGATCTAATATCGGCACTCAGAAAAAAAGATTTTTCTCCCAATAAAACTACTCTATACAGACAGCTTGTGCAATTAACACAAATGGATATTTTGCAGGAAAATATCTTTTCAGATACGGTTAAGCGTTATTGTCTTAAATATGGATGCCATCATCATCATTTTATATGCAGAAAATGCGGACTTATCAAAAATATAAAAATTAATGATTGCCAGAAGATAACGGCGGGGATGGCCGGTGAGCTTAAGAGACAGGGGTATGCCATAAGTGAGCATATTATGACATTTTCCGGTACTTGTAAAAATTGTTTAATTATTTAATTTTTTTATGACAAATATATTTATTTATTCCATTGTAAGTGTCGTGATCGTCAGTCTGATATCCCTGCTCGGGATATCGGTAATACTTTTTAAACAGGAGAGCATTAAAAAGTTTTTATTGTTTATGGTCTCCTTTGCCGCGGGTGCGCTACTCGGGGATGTGTTCATACATCTCTTGCCCGAGCTGGCAGAGGGTGGCGGTTTTGATCTAAGCGTGTCGGTTTATATATTATCGGGCATACTTTTATTCTTTATACTGGAAAAGATACTTCATTGGCGCCATTGTCATCTATCGGCCACAAAATCCCACACGCATCCTCTGGCTTTTATGAACCTGATAGGCGACGCTCTGCATAATTTTATGGACGGTATGATGATCGCGGCAAGTTATATGATAAGCATCCCTGTTGGCGTAGCCACTACTATTGCCGTTATGCTTCATGAGATACCTCAGGAGATGGGGGACTTTGGAATACTTCTGCATTCCGGCATGAAAACAGGAAAAGCCCTTTTGTTCAATTTTCTTTCCGCTTTAACGGCTATTCTTGGCGCATTGCTCGTGCTTATAATAGGTGCCAATGGGCTTAATATAACTGAAATACTTGTGCCTATAACTGCCGGTGGATTCCTATATATAGCAAATGCCGACCTTATTCCGGAACTGCATAAAGACACTGAAATAAAAAATTCCGTTATACAGCTTTTAAGCTTTGTCGTCGGCGTGTTTATTATGTACGCGCTTCTGTTTATTGAATTTTAAAGTATGTTGGCCTGAAGGTGATAATATGGCGGACGGTTTTTGTAGCGTTCAATAGCCACTCTTATCACTTCTTCAATAAAGTCCCCGTAGTTCATCCCGACCAATGTCGCCACATACGGAACACAGTCACCGATATTGATCGAAGGGTTAGGATTAAGCTCCAGTACGTAAGGGTTATTATTTGAATCCACTCTGAACTCCACTCTTCCGTAATCGTGACAGCCGAGTATGTTATAGGTATCTATGGCGATCTCCGTTATAAGCGAAGCCAGTCTTTTACTTATATTCTTCGGCGGTCTTTGCGTGATTATCTTCTTGTAGGCTGATTCCTCGCTCCATTTTGCGTCGAAAGGATAGATATGCCAATAGCCTTTAGGCATTTCCGTGAATATAGACCTTGATAAAGGCAAAACTCTCAAGTCGTCTTCGTTGCCAAGTATGGATACATCATATTCGTCGCCTTCAATATATTCTTCCAAAAGCGCGGGACTTCCAAGCCCCACGATTATCTTTTCCATCTGCCGCATAAGCTCCTTTTTGTTTGTGACAACGGAGTCGTTCGTTATACCTATGGAGTTATCCGTGTTCGCGGGTTTTATGATGAGAGGATATTTAAGCTCATCGCTTATTTCTTCATCCATTGTGTACGCGTAGTCCCATTTTGGAGTCGGGATGCCGTGATAGCTGAAAAGTTTTTTAACGCGTATTTTATCTATACACAGTGCCAGAGTGAACGGATTAGACCCTGTATAGGGGATCCTCAGTATATCAAAAATAGATGCGGCATGCGGTTCAAGCAGGCTTGAATTATTTATCCTTTCACACACATTGAAAACAAGGTCCACATTGCTCTTTCTGATGGCATTGAAAGTGCCGGGCACGTCGTTAAAGTCAAAGAATGTAGTCTTATATCCCCGTTCCTTAAGCGTGTTTTCGATATTCTTGCCTATGCTTGTAAGATCGCTTTCAACACTGCCTTCCTCTTCGGCGAACATGTTGCATGCTATGCCTATATGAAGGTTGCGCTGGTTCTGAAGGGTCACCTTGCGGATTTTTTCTATTTTGGAACCGAGCAGAAGCCAATCCTGATTCACAGCGGCAACAGACAGATGGTTTCTTCTTTTGGTCTTGCCTATGGATGAGGCGGGATGGAACTTCGCGACTTCGAATTTCACCTTTTTCATCAGCTCGTTCATGTTGTTCTGCGCGTCCATCAGGGTTTCTCCCGATACCGTTGCCCATCCAAGGAATTCATAACCTTCCGGCGGAACGAAAATCGGGTCGCCGATTTTTTTGTATATCTGGAAATCCTCGACATATTTTTTGTCTTTAAGGTCTTTACTGATATCCAGTTTGATTATTATTCCGGAGTGCTCCGGTATGAAATATTGGCCGATTATATATTTTTTCGGCTGAGCGGGTTTTTTGATCTTAGGAATGTACATGTTCAGCGCGATCCTTACCGCGTATTCCACCATATCCACATTCCACACGTTTTTTATTCCGGAATATATATAGTCTCCGCCCATTCTAAGATTTATTTCTATAGGCACGCATTCGTTTTTTGTGGATTTGGCCTCAAAATGTATGATGCCGTTCTGCACGCCTAGTTTCTCGAGCAATTCTTCCGCGACTTCAAACGCCTGCTCTTGCCTTGTAACAGGAAGATTTGAGGGGATGGAATCTCCTGTTTCGACGAAGAACGGCTCATCGGTCTTGTAATTATCAGTCATGGAATAGAACTTCACTTTCCCATTCTGCAATACGATGTCGATATCAAGCTCATCGCCGTCTATATATTCTTCAACAAGTATGTCTTTCCCTTCATGAAGTGCTGATTCGACCTGTGTAGTGATATTTTTCTTGATGAATTCATATACGCTTTGCAGTTCATCTCTAACTTCGACCTTGATGACATAAGCGCTGCTTGAGCCAAATGCCGGTTTTACCACTACAGGAAAACTGAATTCGTTTTTTATAAAATTCAGATCTTCCTCGTTTTGAACAAGAAGATGTCTTGGCGCGGATATACCATTCTTTCTGCAGAAATCCCTGAATTTATATTTATTTCTGATGTTTTTCGCTACATCGTAGGGAATACCTATAAGATTAAATTTATCCGTGATCTTTGATGTCAATAAAACATCATCCTCCCAGAACGTAAGGACACCTTCCATTTTGATCGAGGGGTTGTTTCTTAAAAATGAGCTGACCGCCGACATAGCTTCGTGATGCTCATTAGTATCTGCCAAAATCCAGTGGTCCACATAAGGCTGAGCCCAGTTTTTCTCCTTATTAAGCACAATGACCTGAAGACCTAGTTTTTTTAATTTTTGTAGGATGAAGCGTTTTTTGATCGAGCCCGTATTTACTAGCAATATAGTTCTCCCATCGAGGGAAGTTGAGTTCGCTAAATTCATGATAGGGGTTAGTTATGTATGATCACTACCAATCAAGTTCGTCTGATCCGTCTTCAGATCCGTTGTCCGATCCGTTGCATTTGCATTCGCATCCCGGCAGGCCACAACCTTCACATAATAGACAATCATTTCCGCACTCGCATTCGTAGTACATTACAGAAAAAATAAAATAAAATTATTTTCATTATCAAACTTCTGATTAAAAAAGCAATAGAAAAAAGAGACTTTTTCAAGTCTCTTTTTAGAATAAGTCAGTTTAGAAAATCATTATTGTGAATGATGTTCCGGATGATGTTCAGTATTATGTTCAATTTGATGTTCAGGATGATGTTTGTGTTCTTTTCTGACGCTAGCTTCAAGTTCTTTAACATCCACATCAGCTCCCACTTCGGAACCAAAGAGGGATGACATCATCGTTTTTCCGATAACGTTCATGAGTAAGCCGAATAGGGCTAAACCGCAGAGCATTGCCATACCGGCGAATATCCTGCCGAGCACTGTAATCGGGAACATATCGCCATAACCTACCGTAGTAATAGTCACTATGCACCACCACATTGCTTTTGGAATCGATGTAAATACTTCTCCATTAGCTCCGCGTTCCGCGTAAAAAACTATTGTGCTGAAGATAACAAGAACAGAGAAAAGCGCAATGAAGTAGATCTGCAGGTCCATTTTTAAAGTTTCGAACTTGCTTGTGGTCTCTTCTGATTCGCCCACTTTTACAACGCGCTTGGCAAGTTTCAAAAGCCTTAGCATTCTCATCAATCTTAAGAAGCGCAGCACTCTTAGTATCCTCAGCACTTTTATTGCCGTAAGGTTTACTATACCTATATAAGAAGGCGCGATGGCCAGGAAGTCGATAATACCCCAAGGGCCTAAAATATATTTTGATTTTTTCTCCGCAACATATATATTCGCCGCGTACTCAATGGTGAATATGCCTACGACGATTATTTCAGAAATATCGAATATTGATTTGTATTTAAGATAGAACTCTTCCACAGATGCCATCATTATTGAAAGTATTGAGTAGAATATCAGAAACACGATTATATCGTTTATGATACGATACGCTTTTGATTCCTCATTCGAAAAACACTCCCGTATGATGTGATCTATGCGGGCCCAAAAATACATTGGGGTTTTTGTTTCGGTTGTCATGGTTTTTATATTTAATTTTTTTTATTGCTTTAATTATCCTATATTTTTTTAAAAATGCAATATCTATGCGGAATAATTTGATTTTAAAATATTCGGTTGAAAACAGGCAGAAAAAAATTTATATTGATTATGGGCAACTGTAGAAACTCAATCTGAGATTAATATAGTTTTTTTTGCCTTATGTACAAACCCATCATCAACCAGCAAGCTGAAGCGTTGAATAATGCCATAAAGCAGAGCAACGCGCCTGTTTTTTTCATGTTAAGCGAGCGCGGAAAAGCCATTTTCTTCCCCAAGAAAGGGATTCTCGGCCAAAGCGCCGATGCTAAAGGAAAAGATATCAATGCCACGATAGGCATGGCACTTGAGGATGACGGAAGCCCGTTATGCCTTAATGCCATATCATCGCTTGTGGATATTTCAAAACAGGATCTTTTTAATTACGCGCCAAGCTATGGCAAAGCCGAGCTCAGAAAAAAATGGAAGGAGATGATGTTTGAAAAAAATCCAAGTCTGAAAGGTGAAATAAGCATTCCTGTCGTTACAAACGCTTTGACCCACGGCCTTTCCATGTGCGGTTATCTGTTTTTGGATGAAGGCGAGGAAATCATTGTGCCGGAGCCCTATTGGGGGAATTACAATCTCATTTTCTCTAATGCTTATAGAGTCCAGGTAAGCACATTTCCGCTGTTTAAAGAAAATATTCTGAATATCTCCGGACTTAAAGATATTTTGATGTCCGACGGAGAGAAAAAAGTAATTGTTTTGAATTTTCCGAATAACCCCACGGGATATACTCCAACCGAAAAAGAAATACCGGACATAGTAAGCGCAATAAAAGAATCTGCAGACAGCGGTAAAAAAATAGTCGCTCTTATAGATGATGCCTATTTCGGTCTTGTTTATGAAAAAGGGATATATACCGAATCAATATTCTCAAAACTCGCCCATCTGCATGAGAATGTTCTGGCTGTTAAGCTCGACGGCGCGACAAAAGAGGACTACGCGTGGGGTTTTCGTGTAGGTTTTATAACTTACGGCATAAAGGGCGGTGATGAGGCGTTATACAAAGCGCTTGAGGAGAAGACGGCGGGAGCTGTCCGCGGGAACATATCCAACGCTCCGCATATATCTCAAAGCTTACTGCTTAAAGCTTTTACAAATCCGGATTATGCGAAAGAGAAGAAGGAAAAATACAATACCCTTAAGCGCCGATATGAAAAAGTTAAAGAGATTTTTGAAGAACATCCCGAGTATGCCGAATGTTTTACGCCACTGCCTTTCAACTCAGGCTATTTCATGTGCATAAAACTTACAGATAAGGATCCGGAACAAGTCCGGCAGATACTTTTAACCAAATACAGCACAGGCATAATCGCGCTTAAGGATATGATACGCATAGCCTATTCCGGTACACCGTATCATTTACTCGATAAGCTTTACGAAAACATCTATAAAGCCTGCAAAGAGGCATAATTTTTTATTTCTTAATCCGTAAAGTTATGAGCCCTACCATAACCAAAATCACAGGCCGTAAAGCCATGCGTTCAGCCATGACCATCCATATAGACGATAAAGTGCTTGATGCGGAAAATCTTAAGAAGCTGACCGATATTAAAAACAGTTTTGCTCTTGAGATAGTCCAAAAATATATAGAATTATGCAAGCCCGCAAAAGTCCGAGTGCTTACGGGCACGAAAGAGGATCTGGAATATGTCAGGACATTGGCGCTGAAAAACGGAGAAGAGAAAAAACTGAAGATGGATGGGCATACGATACATTTTGACGGGTATTCCGATCAGGGCAGAGATAAAAAGAACACATGTGTGCTTCTGCCGAAAGGCAAAAAATTGAGCCCATCCATCGTGACGCGCGACCGCGATGAAGGGCTTGCCGAGGTATTTGGTCTTATGGACGGCATTATGAAGGGCAAGGAGATGCTCGTCTGCTTTTTCTGTCTCGGGCCGAATAACTCAAAGTTCTCCATACCTGCTTTGCAGATGACCGATTCGGCTTATGTCATTCATAGCGAGTCCATTTTATACAGACAGGGGTATCAGGAATTCAAGCGGTTGAAAGGTTCAAATAAATTTTTCCATTTTGTCCATTCCGCGGGCGAGCTTGATGAAAATATGAATTGCAAAAATACGGATAAGAGAAGGATATTTATGGATTTGGAAGAGAACAGGGTATTTACCATAAACAATCAATACGCCGGTAATAGCGTCGGACTGAAAAAACTGGCGCTCAGGCTGGCTATTAACAAGGCGAATAATGAAGATTGGCTGTGCGAGCATATGTTTATTATGGGCGTTCATCCCGAAGGCAAAAAACGAGTCACTTTTTTTACAGGCGCGTATCCAAGTGCCTGTGGTAAGACTTCTACCGCGATGATACCCGGGCAATCTATTATCGGTGATGATATAGCCTATATAAAACTCGGTGATGACGGTGTACCTTATGCTGTGAACGTGGAACAGGGTATATTTGGAATAATTGCCGATGTAAATCCTGTCGATGACCCTGTTATCTACCATACCCTGACAACACCGCGGGAACTGATCTTCTCAAACGTCCTGGAAAATAATGGTGTGCCTTATTGGCTAAATATGGGAAAGGAATTGCCGGAAACCGGAACAAATTTTTCAGGCAAATGGTATAAGGGTAAAATAGGTCCGGATTCAAAGGAGGTTTTACCGGCTCATAAAAACGCCCGCTATACCATACGTATAAACGAACTTTCCAATGCCGATCCGCAGGCGGATGACCCTAATGGCGTTCCAGTGAGCGGTTTTATTTATGGCGGACGTGATTCTGATACGCATCCGCCAATCACCGAATCGCTTTCATGGAGCCACGGTGTTTTTATAGGCGCGGTGCTGGAATCCGAAACTACCGCGGCTACACTTGGTAAGGAAGGGGAACGCAAACACAATCCTATGGCGAATATGGATTTCCTTGTCATTCCGCTCGGACTTTATATAAAGAACCATCTAAAATTCGGCGAAGACGCGGATAAACTGCCTTTGATATTTTCGACCAATTACTTTTTAAAGGATGAGAACGGTAAATATCTGAACGACAAAACGGATAAGAAAGTCTGGATACTATGGGCTGAAGGCAGAGTGCATCATGAATATGAGGCGATTGAAACACCTATAGGATTTATTCCGAAATATGAAGACATCAAGACATTGTTTAAAAATGTTTTTGATAAAAACTTCACAAAAGAGCAGTACGAGAAACAATTTTCAATAAGAACCGATAAACTGCTTTCAAAGTTGGACAGGATCGAAGCCATATACAAACAGGAGGAAGTTCCTGATGAGTTCAGCAGACATATCGGTCAGCAAAGGGATAGGCTTCTGGATGCGAAGGCTAAATTCCAAAAAGACGTCATAAGCCCTTTTGACTTTGGATAAGGTCTAAATTTAAAAATCACTTGAAAAAAACGTCAGCCTCGGATAAATTGAATGGGCAATTTTAAGTTTGTTTAAAAATTTAAAATTTGAAATTTAAAATTTAGCAGTACGTTCCCCTGTAGTCCGCCGCGGCGGACAACCGGCTGTTGAGTCGGTAAGGGGGTAGGTAAAACAACGTTCCCCTGTAGCTCAGTGGTAGAGCAACCGGCTGTGAAACAATCGCAGCTTTCTGTCTGAAAGGCGGATTGAAACTCTTTGGGATAACGGTGAAAGCTAAGGCTAAAGACATTAGCTAGGCCAATACCGTGGGAACTCCGAATTAATTTCGGAGGCGCCGTAGAGACTAGATACCAAAGCACCTAAAACTTAATGAGTTATGGTGAAGATATAGTCCACGCTTCATGGAAACATGGAGATAAGTGTAACCGGTAGGTCGTCAGTTCGAGCCTGACCGGGGGAGCCAGACTATTGACATAATTGAGTTTATGTGTTTTAATTGTACACTCTAAAACCTTTTTATGTCCGGCGAAATCAGCCAAACATCGGATACCCCTGAGGCAATTACTCGTGCAATGGGCTTAGCAGACCTTCAAATTAAATTGCTGGAGGTCGATATGGCAAGTGCTACTAGAGATTCCATTGGGGCTCTTTTCAAAGGGCATGAGGATGATTATATTGCTGAAAGAATGCAGGAAAATGCACAAAGCATACTAGAATTTCAAAGTAATTTAGATGATCGCGAACTAATTAAAGCGCTCTTTAAAATTGAACCCCGTGGCAGAGTTGATGTTGAAATTACCGCCTACTCCATAGCATGTGATTTTCATAACCTGGCAGATTGGATGCAAGTTAGCTGGAAAGGAAGACAGGATGTAAACAATCTATTACGAATTCCACGTATACTAATCCCCAAGGGGTATTCTTGCGATCGTGGGTGCTTCAGACCAGATGATCCAGATGGCAAATTACACATAGTAAGCACAGATGTTCATCGTGCCTTTGGCATAAGAGAAGTAGCTCCCGTAAAAAGACATGAATTGCGCCATTCTATGAATGCAGAAGTTTCTCCCAACAGGCCGCTTGAGTTTGTTTTTGTAAATTACATGAAAGTCCCAGATGATGAACGGGTAGATACAATGGTGAGAGATTTTACAAAAGAAGCCATGCATCCGCTTAAGGACGAAATATCTGCTTTCATATTTGGAGGAAATCAATCGAAGTTCTCCTTAAAGCATTTTGTTTTCCCTTTTTCTCCACTAATGGGCATGTATGACTTTGGGGGAAAGGCAAAGAAATCTTTAAAATATTGGAAAAAGCGTGGGCTTAAGGATTCAGATATTAAGGATGTTAGAAGGGAATTGAAAAATTCCATCGATATTGATAGAATTCTTGATCGATCCTACTCTGCCGTTAAACTCCTTGAGCAAAAAGGATACACCCGTGATTGGGCGGTTAGCTTTTTATGTGCAGATGAGAACTTAACAGCAGATTGGCTGCCATTGGCTGAAGCCTGTCCAGCGAAAAAGGATATTTAGTTTTTTGTGTATCCTTGATTTATATACAAAAAACGCCCATGCCTTATTCAGGCTATGGGCGTTTATGCTTTTCTAAGAAATTAGGAAAGGTGTTTTGCAACAAGCTTTGTCATCTCGAACATGCTGACAACGCCCTTGCCCCTGAATATTACTTTCAAGGCAGCATCGGCATTGATGTTGCGTTTGTTCTTCTTATCTTGAAGACCATGCTTCTTGATATATTTCCAAAGTGCCTTTACAACCTCTGTTCGAGGCATTGGCCCTTTACCGACAACTACTGCTAGGTCGGCGCTCACTTTCATGGGTTTCATGAAAGCAGCATTTGGTTTGCGGTTGCTTTTCTTAGCTTTTTTTACCATATTGGTTAGAATTAAGAAATATCGTATGTATGATAGCAGATTGTAAAAAAAACAGCAATGCATCATTATATGGGGTAATATGGAATAAGCAGATAAAACCAAAATCATGTATTACCTATATATCCTGAAATGCGCCGATAAGACTTTGTACACAGGTATTACTGTCGATTTGAAGAGACGAACTGAAGAACATAATGACTCTAAGCTCGGTGCCAAATACACCAGGGCGCGCAGGCCTGTTAAGCTTGTCTATTCGAAAAAATTCCGCAACCGGTCTTCGGCTTCAAAAGAAGAAAACAGGATAAAAAAACTGTCGAGGAAAGAAAAATTGATGTTAATAAAAAATATTGGTGTATAGTGGATTCATTACTTCATATTTAAAAAAATATGGCCAGAGGAGACAAACCAAAAAAAGAAAAAAAGAAGCCAAAGCAGAATAAGAAAAAATAAACTCCATAAATTATCTTATGAGTTCTAAGGCGCTGATCTGGATCGGTCTATTTGTCGGTTCCGCTATTGGCGGTTATATTCCCAGTTTATGGGGAGATGGTTTTTTTACGTTATCATCCGTCATTTTAACAGCAGTCGGCGGGCTTTTGGGTATTTGGGCGGGATATAAATTGAGTAATTAGTTTTTTGCTCAGGAATTAAAACGCCATTTTCCTTCCAGATAATCCGCAATAGTGTTTCCGCCTTCCGGCATATCATCTTTGTCCCAAAAAGTCCGGTCTAGGTTTGTTGTTCCGCATTGATTGCCTTCATGCCTTCCTTTGATAGTATAGTTAAAAAGCTGATAACCTCCATCGGCGCTGGGTGATTTAACTTCCAGCACAAGCATGACACCCTGTTCATTTTTGATGATATTGCTGACTTTTAGGTCCTTCAGTTCCAATTTATTAGCCATAGCAAACAGCGCGATAAGCTTCAGAATATCTTTTTTGGAAAATGTCCGTTCTTCTCTGATCTCCGAATTCACACAGACTTTCTCAGTTTCAGGTTTTTGACCATCCAGATTTTCAACAAATAGGTCTAGTCTTGTGGAACCTATAATCTGTTTAACATCTTCGCTAATAGGAAGTCCTTCGATCTGTTCCAATGACAAAGCTTCATTTGTATCAATGTCCATATTTTTAGTTATTGATTATAATAATATAATCATAACATATTTTCAAATATATAGCAACATGTTACTTCTGACTAATAACTTTTCCGTCTGCGATTTCCACCTGAATATCGTCCGCCTTGTGAATTCCGCGCGCTACCGAAAGGGCGTGAGCCAAAACGTTTTTTCCCCTGGAATCCGGAGCGTGATGCCTGATGTCTTGGGGCAGGGGATGCAGCTTGAGAGTAATTTATTTTAGGCATGCCTTCAGGGTGCGTAACGCGTATGGATTTTCTGATAAGGCGCTCTAGTTTTTGTATCTCATGCTGTTCCTGAGGTGTCACGAATGAGATAGCACGGCCTTTTTTTCCGGCACGTCCGGTTCGGCCTATGCGGTGAACATAATCCTCCAGCTGGTCCGGCAGGTCGTAATTAATCACCACTTCGATGTCGCGGACATCTATTCCTCTCGCGGCGATATCGGTTGCCACAAGAATTCTATATCTGCCACTCTTAAATCCATCAAGCGCGTTGCGCCTTTGGGCAAGTGAACGGTTGCTGTGTATTTCCGCCGCGTGATGTCCGGCGTTTTTAAGCGAAATGCAGATTTTTTTTGCCCCGTGTTTTGTACGGGAAAAAAGAAGTATAGTCCCCAAATATTTTTTTAGCAGAACCTCAAGCAATGTTTTTTTCGATTCCCTCGGAACGATCATTATTTCCTGTTCCACATCCTCCGCGGCCGTGCCCGGAGGGGCTACCTCCACACGTACAGGCAGTTTCATATGATGGGTTGCTATCTTTACTATATCTGCAGGCATAGTGGCGGAAAAAAGCATGGTCTGGCGTTCCGTAGGCAATTTACTCAGTATCTTATTTATCTGTGGCGCGAAACCCATGTCGAGCATACGGTCGGCTTCGTCCAGTATCAGGATCTTTACCATATCCAGATGGACAGATTTCTGTTCCAGATGGTCGATAAGCCTGCCAGGAGTGGCAATAAGTATATGAGGCTTTCTGGATATAGCCTGTTTTTGTCTTCCTATATGCTCTCCGCCGATAAGCACGGCAGTCTTAAGTCCGATATGTCCGCCTATTTTCTGCAGAGCTTCCTCCACCTGTATCGCGAGTTCACGCGTAGGCAAAAGAACAAGCCCAAGGCCTTTATATCTGGCCAGACGCTGTATCATAGGGATACCGAAAGCCAGAGTCTTGCCGGTGCCCGTTTGAGCGATGCCGATAAGATCTTTTCCTTCGATTCCGATCGGTATGCATTTATGCTGGATCGGAGTCGGTATTGTAAATTTACAGCGGGCAAGTGATTTCATTATATTATCCGCTATGCCGAGGCCATTAAAGGTCTCCGGCGCTGGTGATGTTGTTGTCATAAAAAAAAGTTAGTGACCCGATTCCACAGGATCACTTTTTTATGATGACACAGCTTAGGTTCGAGTCCTGCATCCCAAACGGGGTGCGTTGTTAATAAATATATTGTATAACAAAAGTTAATAGATAGTCAACCCATTTAAAATTATTATTCCAGCTCGATATTTCTTGAAATACCAAGCTTATCCAAAAAATACTTATCGTGAGAGATGATTATCATCGCGACACTCTGGTCTATCAGAAAGTTTTCAAGGTCTTCGCGGATGAATATGTCCAAATGGTTTGTTGGCTCATCTAAGAGCAATAAATCCGGTTTATTTGTAAGCAGTATCGCAAGTTCAAGACGGCGCTGCTGGCCGAAGCTCAGCTTTTTTATTTTTTCATCTATATATTCCGCGGGGAATAAAAACGATGCGAGAATAGAACGTGAAAGTGTGTAATCCGTAAGAGTTTTTGAGCAGAATTCATCAATAACCGAATTATCTGTGTTCAGATTGCAGAATTGATACAGATATCCGACTTTATCAGGATTTCTTAGTATCAATGAGCCTTCGAAATCCTTATCTTTTCCGGCGATGATATTCATCAAAGTGGTTTTACCGGAACCGTTCGGACCTTCTATCAAAAGCCTTTCACCGCTTTCCACACGGAGCTCCATATTCTTTAACACTTCACGTTCGCCGAAAGATTTTTTTTCGATTTTCAGTGTGAGCACATTTCCCTTTCTGCATCCTTCAAGGTCGTGCATCTTAACTCTCGGGTCGGCGACAGGCTCCGGAGGTATGCCTTTTTCCATCCTCTCAAGAGCTTTCTTCTTTTGCGCGACGGTGGATGTGAATTTGTATTTGGGATGATTCGCGTTTTCTCGCAGCCAGTTTTCCAGCTCCACATATTCACGCTGGCTGAACTCGAACATAGCCAAAGATTTCTGATAACGGTTATAGCGTTCTATCAGGAATTTATCGTAGCTCATACCGTATGATTCGATTTTTTTATCACCGGTTATTTCGAATATCTGATTCGCGACCGTGTTTATAAAATCCCTGTCATGTGAGACCATTATCACACTGCCGTTGAAGTTTTTTACGAATGATTTAAGCCATTCTATGGATTCACGGTCCAGATGGTTCGTCGGCTCATCCATCATCAATATCGTGGGTTCCAGAAGCAGAAGTTCCATAAGCCCGACGCGCACTTTTTGGCCTCCGCTTATTTTTCCGACTTCAACCGATAAAATATCCTGAGACAATTTTACCTCCTCAAGAGCCATGTCTATTTTGTAAGACATCCACTCTTCCTCCAGTTTGCTATTAAGGTATTCTCCGACTGTCTGCTCCGGTTTCGGAAATGTTATTTCCTGAGGCAGGAATCCTATCACTTCGCGCACACAGCTGACCGACCCCGAACGCGGTTCATATTCGCCCTTGAGTAATTTTAATAGAGACGTTTTACCGCATCCGTTTTTGCCGACGACAGCGACACGTTTTTTTGATGAGCTATCAAGCGACACATCCACGTTATCGAATAACAGTCCGTCACGCCCTTCGTAAGATAAGTTTTTTGCTATCAGCATAATTAAAATATTTTTTGCGGATATAATAATATAAATATCCTATTAAATGAATGGCATAATTGACCTTGGGTATCAAATGCGTCAAAATGTTTTGGCAATAGGCAATTATTTATTTTTTAAAATCCGGACATGAAAATGCAATTGCAGTTTATATTATTCTTTGGCGTCTTCCTTATTATACTCACTCTGATACTCGTCTACCTGTGGTTTTCAACCAACACCTTTTTTAATATAACGAATTTCAGAGCAAAGTTTATATTTCTGCTTATACTCTTTTTTCTCACGTGGTCGTTTCCGGTTTCCATGTTTATTGAACGCGTCAATGAAAGCGTAATATCCAGAGGCTATTACTTTTTCTCCGCCGCGTGGGTGGGTGTTCTTATTCATCTCATCATCGCCACTATCCCCGTTTGGCTGGTTTTACTCATCACCAAATACGCGAAGGTAAAATTCGAAATCAAAACCATTGCCATTGTTTTCTTTTTGCTCGCAATCGTCTATGCGGCTTACGGCCTATGGAACGCGCGCAATGTTCGTGTAAAGAACGTCGAAGTGCCGATTAAAAATCTTACCGCGGAATGGGAAGGTAAAAAGATAATCCAGCTTTCTGACCTTCATCTGGGCGCGCTTTACGGGAAAAGTTTTCTTGAAAAAATCGTGCAAAAAGTAAATGCCCAGAATCCTGAGATAATTTTTATCACAGGTGATCTTTTTGACGGAATGGACGGCAGTACCGGTACTCTGGTCGGCGCGCTTAATAGCTTTAAAGCAAATCAGGGCGTCTATTTTGTCACAGGTAATCATGAATCTTATCTCGGCCTTAATAGGGCGCTCGATATTTTAAAACAGACCGATATCAAAATACTGGATGACCAGATAATCGATCTTAACGGCCTTCAAATAATCGGATTGAGTTATCCGGAATTCGGCACAACAAAAGATATCAAAACCATAATACGTCCGGGCGAAAATTTCTTCTCTGATAAACCAAGCGTGCTTCTTTATCACGCGCCCGCAAACATAGAACTTAACGGCACATCTTCACATACTTCGGCATATTGGAAACCGGACATTGATTTCTCTTACGCAAAAAACCTCGGAATCAATCTCCAATTATCCGGTCATGCACACGCAGGCCAATTTTTCCCATTCACATTGATAGCCCATTCTATATATAACGGATATGATTATGGTTTGCACACGGATGGTGATTTCTCCATCTATACAACAAGCGGGATAGGCACATGGGGTCCGCCTATGCGCACATTAAACAAGCCGGAGATTGTGGAGATAAGATTGGTACGCAAGAATTAAACAAATCGATTACTTTGGCGTATACTGCAAATAATAATCGTTAAATCTAAATGTCATGAAAAAATCAATGTTATTATTACCAATCATTGCCAGCTTGTTTTTACTGACGGGTTGCGATGCCGGTAGTATGACACCAAAAGATTTTTTTGTTATTTCGCTTTTTTTCCATGGTATATTTTTTATAATTTCGCTACTTCTTTATTGTTTAGGTGCCGTTTTAAATAGGGGTAAATCTACCAATTTAAAATTTTCAAGAAAGGGATTTTTTCTAAAATTGGTTTTGCCTTTTGGTGGCTTAATTATTCTAATAACGCCTATTGCATCCTTCTTTAACGGTGGTTTAATTTTTCTCTTAATAGGTCCTATAGTTCAGAGCACTCTAGGTTACTATTTAGGAAAACATCGTGTTAATTTTTTAGAAAGTGTTGGCTATCTTTTGGTTACAACTGTATTGTTCGCGGCTTATTTAACTTTGGTTCCATATTTCCTTGATAATGTAAATAAAGTGCTATAGGTACCTTGGGGCCGCCTATGCGCACGTTGAATAATCCGGAGATCGTGGAGATAGAATTGGTAAGTAAAAAATAAGCAATCAGTATTAAGCTATATTATTTTACAATTGCGACTTTTAGGTTAGGATCGTTCGCAACTTGTTCTGGTAATTTGGTTAAAGCGCAAAAATTATCCCAATTGTTTGGGTATAATATCAACTCTTGACCGCCGGCATTGCTGCTGATTTGCAATTTGCCCATTACCAATGGGCTCAGGAAAGGTGGCATCAAAGATGCGCCATCAATTTTTCTTGCATGTGTCTGAAAGTAGCAAGAAAACAAAATATTTTTACTTTTTATTAATATCGTAGATTGCTTAACAGCTTCTTCATCTTCTCCAATAGTTTTTAGACATCTTGTTCCTTTGTACCATTCATTGAAACCCGCAGAGACGCTTCCCCCTATAGCCTCTAATTCGTTTTTTGAGAATGCCACTTTGCCTCCCTTTTTTTGCTTCGCAATTTCGGAATAAAAATTCTTAAAAAAGTTGGGGTCTTTTTTTAGAAACTCTTTCCATTCATGTTCCCATTTCGAAATAGCGAGTCTGTATAAGACGTCTGATTGTATACCCCCTTTTAATTCCATGTCGTAACTGTGAAAATCCAATCCAAAATCCAAGAATGAGCTTATCCCAGGATTACTTGCAATATCGTCTATTGATTCTAAATTGCTGTCAGGCGGGTACAATGTATTCTGAATGGCATACGCATTGCCTTCATAAAAAGCCTGAGACCAAAGTATAGGCGCCTGCACAAATAAATGGACAAACTCATGTGCGATATTACTTTCGCTAAAATTGCTCAGCAGGAGTCTTTTCGGATCAGGTTTGTTATCGATATCCAGTTCCCCCCTTGAATTTGTTACCCCGCTTGCATTCCAAGTAACCATACCGCTTTCGATTTTAACTTGCCCAATGACTATCGGTACATTTGCGTTATTGGGAAGCATTACTACTCCAGAGCCAAAATAATCCTTTAATTTGTTATAGGCTTTTTCCATATTCTCAAAAAGTTCAGTCCTTTTTTCAGTCGGTAAAGAATTTGGTTGCTCCAAATAAAATCTAGCATTTCCTAACATTATTTCTTGTCTTTCGGGGGTTTTGTTAACTTTATTTGGTGTTTCGCTGACTTCAGTTGCCTGCGGTTTTGTTTCTTTATCATTTTGGCATCTGCAATTTGATAACCCCATAGATACACCCAAACCGCCAATCAATAAAAGAACAAGCGAATGCCTTCTTGAAATAGTATTATCAGAATTTTCAATGCGTGAAATACTGCTATCAGTAGAGTTATTTCCTCGTTCTTGTGACATTTTGATTTGAAGTGATTTAGTAAGGTATGATATTGTACATATATATTAATAATATGTCAAGAAAGGCCTAATAACCAAAATATTGTGGCTTATAAAAACCATTTTTTATGTGTGCTATAATCAAATAAGTAGCCAATAACAAAAACCAATATGCAAACATCAATATTTATCGCGAAAATCGCCTCCATCATATATCTGGCCGCGGGCATCGGGTTTTTATTTTACGGCGATTATTACAAAAAGGTTGTCAAAGGCTTTATCGACAATCCCGGTGCTTCATATATAGCCGCGATTTTTACCATAGTACTCGGCTTCTTCATCGTTTCTTACCACAATATATGGGGGGCGAGCTGGGTTGTAATAATAACCATACTCGGATGGGGGGCACTTATAAAAGGAATAGCGATTCTCGCTTTTCCTGAGCCAATTATGAAACTGAGCGCGTCAGTGATCAAAATGAAGAAGCTTGAGTACTTCGCGCCGATTGCTATAATCCTGGGTCTTGTTTTGGGTTATTTTGGATTTATCGCCTGAGCAATTCTATGAGATAATTTATATATATTAATCCAATAAATATGAAATCTAAACCCAAACTGCCTCCAAAATCCGCGTTACCCGCTAAAACCACTCCAAAAGATGTATTCCTGCATCTTCTTATGCTTGTGATGCTATATATCGTGGTGATCAGCCTTATCATGATCTCATTCGCGTATGTGGATAACTGGTATCCGGATCCTCTTAACTATTATTATGGAGGCACTCTTGATGCTATAAGATTCGGAAGCTCGATGCTTGTAGTGTCATTTCCGATACTGATCATACTTTCATGGTTTATACAGAGAGGGCTTCGCAAAAATCCCGCGAAACACGAGCTTAAGTTCAGCAAATGGCTTACTTATCTGACACTTTTTGTTTCCGCTATAACAATCGTGATAGATCTTATACAGCTTGTGCAACGCTTTTACAGCGGTGATCTGACAACTCCATTCGCGCTTAAAGTGCTTTCAGTATTGATCCTTACAGGCGCGGTATTCGGTTATTACGTTTGGGATGTTCAGCATGAACCTCATAAATCCAAAGTGCCAAGAATCGTTGCATGGCTATCATCCATGGTAGTCATAGGAATGCTTGTTTTAGGTTTCTTTGTTGTAGGATCCCCGGCAGAACAGCGTTTGATAAGGATGGATGAGCAAAGGATAAGTAATCTGCAGACTTTACAGTACGAAGTCATAAACTACTGGCAATATAAGGAGGAACTTCCCGCATCGCTGGATATACTCAGAAATGATATTTCAGGATTTATCCCCCCTGTAGATCCGGAAACCAAAGCGCCATATGAGTACGCGATCCTTGAGCCTTTAAAATTCAAGCTTTGCGCCACTTTCAACCAAAAGAACCCATACAGGGGTGATAGGGTAGGAGAAGCTTCCGTCCCGTATTACAAAGACTATTATGGGGATACAACAAATCAGATATGGGATCATGAAGCCGGGCAGAAATGCTTTGAAAGGACAATAGACCCTGAACTTTACCCGAAACTCAACAAATAATTACCAATAAAATTATTAAAAAAGGGCTTCCTTTAGGAAGCCCTTTTTGATGCGCTTGCAAAAAGTTTAAAATAAGCTATAATCAATTCCTTTTACTTTTATCTATATGAACGAAAGGAGAATAGATACCGTAGTCTGGGATGCAGACAACACCCTTTGGGACTGGATAAGCATGCATCTTTCCGGTATGCGCGCCATGTCTGCGGAAATAGCGTCTCTTACCGGAATACCGGAAAACGAGGTCAAAGAATCTATGAAAAGAGTTTATGGGGAAGCCGGTACTTTTGATTATAAACCTTTGGTGCAGAATATGGATGTGATTGTAAAATGGGCGGAGCAGATATGTAATAGGAGAGAGCTGATTGCCAAAGTAATAGACCTTTCATACTCAACTCATTCCGCTTATACATATAACAGAAACAGGACATTCCATCTTTATGATGGAGTCGAGGAAACGCTTGCAAATTTTCAGCGGTCTGGAATCAATAATGTAATAATCAGCGATGCGCCTTTATCGAGGGTCATTCGCAGGCTTAAGCATTTTGATCTCGAACGTTATTTTTCTGCTATTTATGGGCGAGGGGAGCCGATATCACCGCAAGAAAGGGTGAGCGGAGAATATTTGAGGCATTATGAGGAGATTAGAAGAACTAGCGGATTCTATCAGACCGCAATCCCCGTAGTACAAGAGCTGGAAGAAGGTGAATGTAAACCTAATATAGGTCTGGCTAAAAAATTCCGAAGAAACGAAGATGAAGTTTCGGGGTCTACTTTTGTAATAGGCGATAATTTCCCGAAAGACATGGGGCTCGCTCGTCGAAATAAAACTTTCGGTATACACGCTGAATGGGGTAAGCCTAGTGATGAATTGGTCGCCGGATTATATGAATATGGCCCTCCTCATGTAGTAACCCGCAATGCCTCCATAATAAATGCCGATAATTTTGAATTGATAGAGGACATGAGAGGTAAATTGTTTATTGCACAAAATTGCCGGCAGGCAGCAAAGCATATTTTGCAGAGGGCAGCTTAATAAAAAAGCTTATTTTATTTTTTTGTATTGCTTATCATCTCGCCAACGCCTCCAAGTCCTGGATAGATAAAGTCGTCTTTCGTTAAACCTTTATCAAGCCGTGCCGCGTATAAATGAATGGGCGCGTTTATTTTTTCAACTTTTTTGATGTACTGCGGGGTTATCACAAGATTCACCACGACGAATTTTTTCGGTTTCCCGAATTTCTTCTGATAAAAATCTATCACTTCCGTAACGCTATGCCCGGTGGCGCCCATCGGGTCGGGTATAAAAACTATTGCTCCGTTAATACTTCCACCTATTTTGGAACCCATAAGCGAAGTGCCGGTCACGCCTTTCTTTGTTTCTATACGCTGGCTCATTATGTGGTCCTGACGGATGTATTTAGGATTCAGTATTTCAGTCAGTTTTATGTAAAACGTGTGTGAGGGCTGCATGCCTCCCCGTATCACATCCGCGACGACGGCTTTCTGATTTTTTTTGAAAATAGTGCCGATGAAAACGCCTCTTTTATCTTTTTGATATATGCGGGTTTTAACTGAGGTTTTTTCCTGTTCCAGCTCTTTGTCGGCTATCAGCCCGAACATATTGGTGTAAAGGTTCTGCACTATCCTGTCTATTTCAGGCTGAAAAACATCCGGCTGGCTGAGCCTGGCCAGAAGTGTCAGATTATATGGTGTGTCAAGTATCGAAGTTTTCATTTTTATATTTTTTTATTTACTGGTATTATTATCGCACGAACATCCAAAATAAAAAATAAAAATATGACATCCAAAACTGTTATCAGGGCATTATCTTTACCAAAAGCCAAAGCCGTCCTTTTCGCGTTGTTTTTGGCTATCGCGATAATACTTCCGTCCTTTATTCACTCGCAATGGATAACAGGTCCTATTATCAATGCTACACTTATACTCGCGACTTTTTTCATAGGTCCGATGGAGGCAATTCTGCTTGGGCTTATGCCAAGTGCCGTCGCGCTTTCAACCGGTCTTCTTCCTCTGCCTTTGGCTCCGATGGTGCCATTTATAATGATAGGCAACGCGATACTTGTTGTCTTGGTGCATTATATGAGAAATCAGAATTACGCTTTGAATCTTGGTATATCAGCGCTACTTAAATTCTCCTTCCTACACTTCTCGGTCGTTTTTATAATGCCTAATCTGCTTCAGAGCGAAATAGTCTCCAAGCTTGCCATTATGATGAGCTGGCCGCAGTTTGTTACGGCAATCATTGGAGGCTTTATAGCTTATCCTATTATCAAAAAACTTAAATAATATGAAGGATCTAATCACAAAAATAAAAGAAGCCAATCTTATCGGACGTGGAGGCGCGGGATATCCCACAGCTGCCAAATGGGAAATGGTTAAAAAGGCTAAAGGCGACACCAAATATGTCGTTTCAAATGCCAGCGAAGGCGAACTCGGGCTGCATAAGGATCTGTATATATTGGAACACGAACCTGAAATGGTATTTAAAGGCATGAAGCTTGCGATGGATTATATAGGAACTAAGCAGGCTTATTTCAATTTCAACCATAGATACTATCTGCTTGTTAAATGGAAGATACATTCGCTTATAAAAAAATATAACGCAAAGGGGTATAAGTTCACGGTATACGAAGAGCACCCCAGTTATATAGGGGGGGAGGAAACAGCACTTCTTAACGCCATCGAGGGCAAGAGGGTGCAGCCAAGATTAAAACCGCCTTATCCTGTTGAGCACGGGCTTTTTGGCCAGCCGACTCTGGTGAATAACATAGAGACCTTCTACAATGTCGCGCAGGTGGCTGCCGGCACTTATCAGCATAAACGTTTTTATTCTATTACCGGACACGCAAGGCATAAGGGCGTTTTTCATCTTCCGGAAGATTGGAGTATATATGAAATCTTAGACGCTACCGGCAATATTCCCGACTTTAAATTTTTTGTGCAGATAGGAGGAAGTTCAAGCGGTCCTGTTTTCAATATGGACCAGTTAAAAACTCAGAAGATGGTCGGTGCCGGCGCGATAGAGATATATCCTGATGACGCAAAACCACGCGAAGTCCTGACAAGATGGTTCAAGTTCTATTCGGAAGAAAGCTGTGGTAAATGCACGCCATGCAGAGAGGGTACACACCAGCTTTATGAGCTTATACAAAAGCCCGGTGTTTTACAGTGGAAGGCTATTATGGACATTGTAGATACAATGCAAAAGACTTCTTTCTGCGGACTTGGATATTCCATCGGGAATCCGGTTAAAAGTTATGTGAAAAATGTTTTAAAACTTAAAATCTAATCGATGGGCCAATTGATGGGCTGGTCGCCTGAGGCGACCGATGGGCTAATGGATGTATATAAACAACAATTAGCCCCTCTATTAGCCCTTCAATAGCCCTTCAATAAGGAATATGAAAAAAATCCAAATCAAAATAAACGGTAAGACATATAACTGCGATCCGGAGCAGAGCGTGCTTCAGGTGGCGATTGAAAACGGGATAGATATCCCTCATTTCTGCTACCACGAGGATCTGCCTGTGGACGCGCATTGCAGGACATGCCTTGTCGAAGTAAAACCGGAGGGCAAAATTGCGATGTCATGCAATTTAAAGGTGAAGCCTGGCCTTTGTGTTTTAACTGACTCTCCGGAAATAAGAAAACTTAGAACCGAGAACCTTGAATTGCTTTTGGCAGACCACAAAAAACTCTGTCCAAAATGCCTTAAGGGATATTTCTGCAAGACATGGGAGCTTATGAAAAAATTTAAAGTCACAGGAACGAAATACCATCGCGCGGAGATACAGTGCGCTGTCCATAAAATGGGCGACGCGGCCGAATTCGACCCGCAGGCATGCATATCGTGCAATAAGTGTGTGGAGATGTGCCAAAAGATAGGTATCGGATTCTTGGAGCTTACGGGAAAAGGCGCGAAATCACATCTTACCTATAACAAAGATCCTAAAGTCGATTGCATATACTGCGGACAGTGTACAGTGCATTGTCCTGTTTCCGCGGTGCGTGAGCAAAGTCATTTGGCAGCAGTTGAGGACCTCCTCAAAAATAAACCTAGGGAAAAAGTTATAATAGCGCAAATGGCGCCATCCGTACGCGCAAGTATCGGCGAGGAATTCGGACTTCCGCCCGGAACAAATATGGAAGGCCAGATGTATACGGCGCTTAGGATGCTCGGGTTCAACAAGATATTCGACGTTAATATGGGCGCGGATATCACAACATATGTGGAGGCTATGGAGCTTGTCGAACGCATCAAGAATAAAGGTCCGCTTCCGATGTTCACATCATGCTGCCCCGGCTGGGTTAAGTTCGCGGAATTCTATTATCCCGAGATCCTGCCACACCTTACAACCGCGCGTTCACCGCAGATACACTCGGGAGGCGCGTATAAAACATGGTGGGCAGACAGGATGAGAATAGATCCGCGGGACGTCATCGTTGTTTCTTTCATGCCGTGCACTTCCAAAAAATACGAGGCGCGGATGAAAAAATTCAGGATAAACGGAAACGATCCTGTTGACTATGTGCTTACTACAAGAGAGACCGCGGCACTTCTAAAAAAACATAATATAGACCTTCCAAAACTGGAACTCGGCAGAGTGGATAGATATGGCGAATATTCCGGTGCCAGTGCAATTTACGGCGCTTCCGGCGGTGTGATGGAGTCAGCGCTCCGTTCCGCTTATTTCTTTTTAACCGGGCAGGAACTTAAAAAAGTAGAATTCAAGGCAGTAAGAGGAATGAAAGGTATAAAAGAAGCCAAGGTAAAATTCGGCGATCTTACACTTAAAGTCGCTATTGCCGCTACCGCGAAAAACGCACGCATTGTCCTCGAAAAACTTAAAAAAGATCCGAAAGCATATGATTATGTTGAAGTGATGGCATGCCCGGGTGGGTGTATAGGCGGTGGGGGACAGCCGATACCATCCACTGAAAGGATAGTCTGGGAAAGGATTAAGGCACTTTATAAAATCGACGACAGTATGCATCTGCGCAAGGCGCATTTAAACCCTATCGTGAAAGATTTCTTTGATAATTACATAGCGAAAATCTCCAAGAAAAAAGCCTCCGCGATATTGCATACGCATTATAAAAAGAAGGAGAAGTTTGAGTAAACTCTGACGTGCGCGTATATGCACCCCCTTCATTCTGGGGATTGCGGGGAAAGAAAGCCTGTGCCGAGCAAAGCCGAGGTAAAGGGCAAAGAAAATATATAAAAGAAAGGAAGAAAGAAAAAGTCCGGATAACAAATTTTACAAAAACCACTTTTTATAATACAATTTAATTTAGCTTTAAAACCTAAACAAAAATCCTATGAAAATTTTATCAGGAATCATGATGGTCCTCGTAGTAGTCGGGGGCATTAACTGGGGCCTTGTTGGTCTTGGTATGCTTCTAAGTATGGACCTTAATGTGGTCAATATGCTTCTTGGCACATGGCCAATGGTCGAAGCTATAGTTTATTTATTGGTAGGCGTTTCAGCTATTATTGTGGCTATCCAATGCATGAGCAAGAAATGCCCTTGCTGCCAATAAGCTGAAGCCCTGACTTTTAAAGCCACCGTGAAATACGGTTTTTTGTGCTATATATTTTTCGAGATAATCGATTTTAATTCATCGAGGTTTATCTTTTTTTCCGCTGACACAAAAACCGGAGAAAATTCATTTTTGATTTTTGATTTTAGATTTTTGATTCTTTGTGGCGGGTCATGCAGAAGGTCTGTTTTATTGAACACATAAATCATTTTTTTATTCTCACAGCCAAGTTCTTTCAGTACTTCGTGGACGGTTTCTATTTTCCATTCCATTTCAAAATCGCTTGTGTCTATGACATGCAGTAACAAATCGGCATTAATAGTCTCCGCCAGCGTTGAATGAAAGGCGTGTATAAGAGCTGGCGGGAGGTCGCGGATGAAACCGATGGTGTCGCTTACAAGGCAGCATGTATTTTTGTCCGGCAGAAAAAGTTTGCCTATACGGCTATCCAGCGTTGCAAAAAGCTCGTTTTTCACTTTTACATCTTTGCCTGTAAGTGCCCGTAGCAGGCACGATTTTCCGGCATTGGTGTAGCCGACTATGGCCACGGTTTTAAATCCTTCGCTTATTCTTCTGCTCCTTTGGCTTTCATATAATTTTTCTACTTTTTTAAGTTCCTGTTTTATTTTATCTTCGCGTCCTGCTATATGGCGTTTCATGACTTCGATGTTCGTTTCACCCTGTCCGCGCCTTGCTCCGCCTCCTCCTGAACCTCCTCCGCCCTGCCTTGTAAGCTCCAGCCCCATTTTCGATATCCTCGGGCCGAGATGCCTTAAGCTCGCGAGCTCTATCTGCAGTTTAGCCTCCCTCGTTGTGGCGTGTTTGGAAAATATCTTGAGAATAAGATCCACCCTGTCCCATACCTTTATATTGTGTTTTTCAAAAACCTTTTCCAGATTATAAAGCTGTCTTGGTTTAAGCAGATTGTTTACTATTATATAGTCAGCTTTAAAATCCAGCGCGTCATCGAGTATTTCCTGCACTTTACCTTTACCTATATATGTCTGATAATCCGGCATCTGCTTTTTCTGGATTTTTCGTATGACTACAAACCCGCCATATGTATTTATAAGATTCTCAAGTTCGTTTAAACGCGCCAAGCTTTCCTCCGGCGTTGTCTGTGGCGGGATGATGTCTATTAATATTACTTTGGGGTCCATGTTCCTAATTGATGGGCTAATTGATGGGCAGCTTCGCGATGGGCTGATTGAGTTTATATGCTACAATTAGCCCTTCAATAGCCCTTCCATAGCCCCTCAATAAGCAGTTTAGTAAATAAGTTCAATATCACAATCCGTAACAGGTTTGCACTGGCAGCTTAGGCGCTGGCCTTCCGGCAGGTCCATCATATTCTCGGTTTCGGTCTTTTCCGTAAGTTCACCGGAAATCAGTTTTATCGCGCACGTCTGGCAAATGCCCGCGCCTCCGCAAGCGGCGACAACAGGAACACCCTGTTTTTTAAGCTGTTTCATAAGCGGTTCATCGCTTTTTGGATCGATCTCATAATCTTTACCGTTCAAATGTACTTTTACCATGTTTTTTTGAGTTATTTTTAAACTGAATGTGGTTGCATATTATCAAAACCTGACAATATCCGAAAGTTTTTCTTCTTTTGTATCTTTTCTTCCCTGCCTGCCGGCCACAAAGTGGCGCCCTAGGTGTAGGCAGGTTCCCTCTATTTTGACCCACGAACCCCTTTAGAGATGAGTGAGGGGAGATATGCGCGCGTGAAAAATTTTTAATTCGCTAGCTTAACATCATTAAAACAGCTTGCATTAAATATCCGCATGTGATACACTCAGTTGTGGTCGTAGATAACGAACATACGAGTTACGAGTGTTAAGCCGTAGATAGCAAGTCAATGTCGTTACGAACCAGAAATCAGCTCTCAGTAATTCGGGAGCTTTTTTTATTCACAATTTCTCTGACCTTTTCCACCGTTATTTGATATACTCCTGATGACGATTTAAGATTAAAGATTTACGATTTACGCGGATCATTAATCATTAATCGTTAATCATTAATCGTAGTTATGAGAATACTCAGCTGGAACGTCAACGGGCTTCGCGCACTACTAAATAAGGGCTTTCTTAAATGGCTGGATAAGGACAGCCCCGATATTCTTTGCATTCAGGAGACAAAGGCCAGCCCGGAACAGCTAAGTAAGGACGTTCTTGAGCATGACAGCTATCATTCTTACTGGGATTCGTCCGCGCTAAAAAAAGGATATAGCGGAGTGGCTACTTTCAGCAAGGAGGAGCCAATAAAGGTGGAAAGAGGATTGGGAATCGAGAAATTTGACGCGGAGGGGCGGATTCTTATGACGGAATTCAAGGATTTTGTCTTATTTAACGTATATTTTCCCAATGGAAAGGCCAGCAGTGAAAGGCTGAACTTTAAACTGGAGTTTTATGAGGCGTTTCTGCAGAAGATCGAATCACTGAAGAAAAAAGGCAAAAAAATAATATTCTGCGGGGATGTTAATACCGCGCATAAAGAAATAGACCTCACACATCCTAAAAACAACGAAAAGATATCCGGGTTTTTGCCAATAGAGCGCAGATGGATAGACCGCGTAATAGAACATGGGTATATGGATAGTCTGCGCGAATTTCATACCGAACCTGAACTTTATACATGGTGGGATATGAAAACCGGCGCGAGAAAAAGAAATGTGGGCTGGAGAATAGATTATTTCTTTGTGCAAAAAGAATTAAAGAAAAACCTCAAAGATGGCTTTATCATGCCAGAAGTAATGGGTTCGGACCATTGCCCTATAGGAATTGAACTTTCCTTTTGATATTTCTTTACACTTGACATAGCTTAATCAAATAAGTAAGCTTTGCTCCAGTTTTCTAGACTTTTCAAATTATGACTAATGCAGCTTCAAGTAAAACACACGGTCTTTCAAAGGTAAAAATATTAAGAGCTAAGAGCAAACTTAGAAATCGCAGAAACAAAGACAAGGCCCGCCAGAGAAAGCTGGAAAGAAGGAGTATTTTAAATGCCAAATAATAGGTATTGACAAATCCCTAAAATTCTATATAATATACTCCTTTATATAAATTTTTGTTGGGACACCCCTATGTTGAAAGCAAGTCCCTTAGAAAATATTTTGAAATTGTGTATTAACTTGACGTTTTTGAAAAAGTGTTTATGATAGACATAGACTAAGTTCTAAAAACCCACCCCTCCGATTATCTCTTCTAACCCCCCCTTCTAATGAGTTCACTAGGTCAAACCCAGCAGAATGCAAATGCAACCTTAGCTGTACTGCAGCAAGAGAACTTTAACCTTAAAGAGGTTATTGAGGATATGTTTTTGGTTTTAACCGAAAAGGAGAAGGATGTAATAATCAAACGTTTCAGCCTGAACAACAAACCAAGACAGACTTTGGACAAGATAGGCAAGCATTATTCTGTCACACGTGAAAGGATCAGACAGATAGAGAATATCGCTTTGAACAAACTTAGAAGGACTGTCAGCAACACAAAACTAAGACTGATCAACCGCCTGGCCAAGGATTTCATAATGCAGGACGGGGGAGTTATGCTTGAAACAGATATAATCAGCAAAATACTTCAGAATATAGCCACAAATTCTCAGATAGACGGAAAGATCATCGTCCTTTCTTTGAATTGCGATGTGGAACTTAAAAAATCCCCAAGGACAAACACATCCGAGCCTTTCTGGGCAATGAAAGACATCAGCTTCGGCGATGTCCACAAAATAACGGAAGCGGCTTTGAGCGTCCTTAAAAAACACGGTGATGTGATGACTGAGGATCAGGTTATTTCCGCAGTACAGAACCTAAGCCTGTTCAAGAACAAGACCATTTCCACAAAGCTTATCATCTCCTGCTTAAAAACAGATAAACGAGCCAGAAAAGTTGAAGGAAAATGGGGCTTGATGGAATGGAGGCATGTAAATCCAAGGAGCATACGCGATAAAGCCGAAATAGTGCTTGATAAAGCCAAGAAACCTTTGCATTTCGTAGAAATCGCAAACAAGATCTCCGAAATAGGTTTTGATAAGAAAGTAGTAACTGTACAGGCCGTACACAACGAGCTTATCCGTTATCCCCAGTTCGTCCTGGTCGGCCGTGGCCTTTACGCCCTGGCTAAATGGGGTTATGAACCGGGCACAGTATCCGATGTAATCGAGAAACTGCTTAAAAAGAATGGTGCCATGACGAAGAAACAGATAGTCGATGCCGTTTTGTCACAAAGAAATGTAAAAATCGGGACAATATCCCTCAACTTACAAAAGAACCCGAACTTCATCCGCGTTGGTCGCGCCGTTTACGATATCGAGAAATAAATCGCGGATTTTACTTTGATTTGAGCGAAAACCCGGTACGCCTCTGAGGCGACCGGGTTTTTTTGTATTTATAGTGCAAGTGCATGTGCATGTCCAAGTGAATGTTTTAAAACGACTTGCACTTGTTCTTGCACTTGCACGTTTAAGCACTTATTCCCTTGAGTTTTAGCCCAAAATTTGATATAATAAATAGATTAATAAAACTAATAACAAATATGTTTCGAATCAGCAAAATAATATTTATAACTTTAGTACTTATATTTTTGGCTTACGGAAGCGCCAACGCTCAGATTTTTGAGGGTCTGCAGGAAGGCGGTGAGGAGATAGGTCTGTGCATAGGCAATCCCGATATTGAGGCATGCCAGGGGCTTGATTGTAATGACCCTACAGTGACTGACCCCAAGTGCATGACGCAATCTGAAGCGGGGACTTTAGAAGCTAAAGGTGATTTGGCTTCTTCCGGTATAACCCATACGGATAAAGCCAGCGACCTTATAATCAAATACGTGAATTTCCTTCTGCCTTATCTTACGCTTGCCGCTTTTGTGGGCTTTGTAGTTGCAGGATTCTTTTATGTTACCGCTTACGGCAACGAAGAGCAGTTGGGAAAGGCCAAGAAAATACTTATCTGGTCCGCAGTCGGGTTAATAATAGTCATGCTTTCATTCGCTATCGTTCAATTCCTTACATCAGGGCTTTTGGGCCAACTTTAAACATAAAACATTTCTGTTAAAATAAAACTGATAAAAAAATGAAAAACAAGATCTCAATAAAATTATTTAAAAACATCCTCATCACATTCGCTTTTGTGCTGAGTTTTTCCGTCATAGACGCCCATGCGCAACTTGGCGCAGTGACATCAGGTTTAAGTGTTGCTGGGGGAGAATGCAATACCGATGCGGATTGCGATATAGCTGCAGGATATCTTTGTCAGGACGGGGAATGCACTTATGTTTCACTTGAACAGGGCGGAACCGGATTAAGCATACCTACCGGTGATGTTAAGATTAATAAAGATATAGTGCAAACGCGCACGTTTGGCGATCTTGTAATAACAATAGTCAATTATTTCGTCGGATTTTTAGGTTTTATAGCGGTTATATTCTTTGTTTACGCGGGTATCCTATGGGTTGTGTCCGGAGGCAATGAGGAATCCATAACAAAGGCCAAGAAGATAATGATCTACGCTTCTATCGGTCTTATAGTCGTTATACTTTCTTACTCTATAGTCCGATTTATCACAAGTTCCGCGGGCGAAGGTTGCGACCCTCCATGTACAGACGGACAGGTATGTCAGCTTAATACAGCTACCGATCAATATGCCTGTGTCACGCCAGAAGGTGATGACGGAGTTACTCCTACTGAAGATGGTTGTATATCCAGCGGTGATTGCGCGATAGGTGAATGGTGTTCTTCGGCTGGCATATGTGTACCGGGAAATGATATATCATGCGAATCCAATGATGATTGTGTTTCGCCTACGATATGCGATATATACGGCTTCTGCAGAAATCCGAATGCCAATGCCGACACTTCATGCGATGATAATACCGATTGTCCTACCCGCTATGTGTGTAATCTGGATACGAGCAAATGTGAAGTAGGAGGCACCGGTTCCGGTGGCGGAGTCGAAGGTGGGCCTTCCGAGGCTGCTACGAATGAAAGCCTTGATGAGCTGGACGGACTTATTGATGACCTTCTAAGCCTTCTTGATGGTATAAATGATGATATAAACGGTTTGCCGGAAGGTGTTAAGGATGATGTGCTTGATATATTGAACAGCGGCACCCTTAACGATAAGATAGCCGGAATCGACAGTCTTATAAATGAAACGGAAGATCCGGCGGTATTAGCCGTGCTTGAAAGGATAAAAGACGCGTTAAATAAACTTAATGATTTCAGGGCGGAGATGGATAAATTGCGCGAGGTTATGCCTGAATCCGAAGATACAATAAAAGCCTGGGATGAGACTTCGACATATCTTAATGATCTTATAGATGACCCATTAAGCGGTATAAAGCTAAGGCGTTTTGAAAAAAAATACAGGACTTTAAAAGAACTCATAGGCAAATTCCCTGTAGTCGTATCTAAGATAAAGGCCGCGCCTGCGGAAGGTAATGTGCCTTTCACTGCTACATTTGACGGTATGGATTCGCTTGACCCCACAGGCGGAACTATAAGCGATTACAAGTGGTCTTATGTGGATGCTTCCGGCAATACGATATCTTTGGGCAATTCTCCTGTCATTATCCATGAATTTACAGAACCAAACACTTATTCCGTAAAATTACAGGTGTCGACAGCGCAAAAAGATACCGCCGGCTATAAAACAGCCGTGGATGGCATATCCTATGTGCGCATAAAAGCCAGTCCTCCGGCATCCAAGGTGGATTTCAGGATAAACGGGGCTAATGTCACAGATGTGCATCATGTTACCATGAAGGAAGCACAGGCAGGCCTTTCATTTGATCCGGCCCCTACAATGCCGGCTATAGGCAGAGTGATCGAGCAGTACGAATGGTTTTACGGCGATTCTTCAACAGAGGAAAGGACAACGCCGACCAGTGTTGTACACAGCTACAATAAACCCGGTGAATACTATGTAACATTGAAAGTAACCGATAACCACGATATAACGGATAAAAAAGTCGTTAAACTTTTTGTGAAATCCGTAGCAGCGGATATCGAAATAACTCCTTCCGAGGGAAATGTGAACACTGAATTCCGTTTCCGCGGAGTGGATTCCAGATCCGATGACGGTTCTATAAGGGATTATGAATGGCAGATAAAAAGCCAGGATGGAGATGTGATCATGGAAAGCATAGAAGATAACTTCTATCATCAATTTGAAAAACCGGGCAAATACGACATCATACTTATCGTAACCGATTCAACCGGAGCGAAAGATAAATATCTGAAAGTCCTTGATGTGGTCTCACGTCCTCCTATTGCCAGTTTCTCGTATACTACTCCGGAATCCAATCATCCGAACAGGATACAGTTCAGTGCCTTAAACAGTTATGATCCTGATCAGGGCGACCGCATAAAATATTCATGGGATTTCAATGGCGACGGTGATTATGAGATGGTGAATTCAGGAGATATAGAAGTAACACATGAATATGAGAAGGTAGGGGAATATAAGGTGACTTTACAGGTCGAAGATTCTTTCGGACAGAGAAGCCAGATACAGAAAGGCGTAAATATAGATTCCATTCTTTCCGGCGATATCGTGCTGGCCAAATACGCGGCGCGGGTCGGGGATGAAGTCTCCTTTAAGGCCGATAGCCCCAATGCCGTTGCGTATCTATGGGAATTCGGCGACGGTGAAACTACAAACACCGAGGAGAAGGATGCAAAACATGTTTATAACAAGAAGGGTAAATATAAAGTTAAGCTTAATTTCTTCGATGATAATGACAACAGCAATTCCGACATAGCCTATATGCTTATAGGTGACAGGGATATGCCTGTGGCTTTTGCGAAAGCTTCAATAAACGGCAGAGACCAGGGTGTTGTTGAAGATCTTTGCGGTTCGGGAAAAAATGGCATTGTGGTTACGCGCGCCGATAGCATATTTTTAAGCGCAAAGGATTCCATAAATACCGACGGCTCTTCCAGAATGCTTTCATATGACTGGAGAATGGCCGATGGCACAAGGAACAGCAATAAGGAATTTGTGCATAAATTCGACGAGATAAACCGCGAAGGCGAATGTTTCTCTGTAAGTATCGCGGTGCGTGACCAGATAAGCGGAAAGATAAGCGATGAGGATATACTTTATTTCAAGGTCATAAACCAGTTGCCTACGATAACGGATTTTGTGATAGACGCGGAACGGGGCAAAGAGCTTGTGACTCCCACCAAAGTAAAATTAAGAGTAGTAAATCCGAAAGACCCTGACGGCCAGATAAAAAAATACCGTTGGTGGTATTACCAGGAAGGCAAGCAGGAACAAAGGCTTGGCGTGCATTCCACAAGCGCTCCGGAAACCGAGATGGTAATCACCGCGGAAGGTCAGCCGGATGCTGTGAACAAATATTATTTCGTGCTTGAGATAGCGGATAACGATAATGGTCTTTTTAACACGGACGAGAGATTCGGCGAACTCAGTTATCTTGAAGTGAAAAACGGGCCGAACCTTTCCCCTGTGGCGGAATTCACTTTGGATAAGACCACTATATCAGTGGGGGATTCGGTCACATTTCTTTCGCAATCCTACGATCCTCAGGGCGATGAGCTTCCTAATGACGCTTTTCGCTGGGATTTTAACGGCGACGGCGAATTCGATGACGTTACATCAGGTCCTCAGGTAAACAGGCAATACAACACTCCGGGTGAATATGAAATCCGCCTTAAAGTAGTTTACAGGGGGCTTTCATCCAGTTCCGCAAAAACTATATTCGTCGAACAGACAAACAGCCTTCCTCAGGCCGCGTTCACCTATGAGGTAAAGGATAAGACAGTAAGTTTCGACGGCAATAATTCCCGTTTCGACCCCGATCTTGCCGATACCACACTTCGGTTTGAGTGGGATTTTGATATAACCAAAGATGCCAACGGAAACGGCATAAACGATGATGATGTTGAGTCCACCGAATTGCAGACAAGTCATACATATCCTGAAACAGGCGTTTATAAGGTAAGACTTAAAGTGAAAGACTCTCTTGGTATGGAAGGAGTCGTCGTCAGAGATGTGAATCTTGCCATCAGCGCGGAGCAAAAAGAAAAAGAGACATACAGATCCCTTAGTGTAAATTCCCCGAACCAGGCAATCACCAGCCTTCAGTTGCAAGTCACTCCTATGGAAGTGGAAAAAGGCGGTTCAGCTGATATAAATGTCACAATTATGAACGCGGATAATTCGCCTTATTACGGACAGGTATTCTTTGAGGTATTAGAAGGCAGCGGTGAGTTCAGCCCGAACCCTGTTGACGCCAAAGATTCAAAAGCTTCATCCATGTTCACAGCTGTGGATAGCGGAGTGGCGAGAATAAAGGTAAGAGCTGTAGGGACTTATTTTGGCGAGGTCACCGAGGAGGCGGTTATAAAGGTCAAATAACAATTTCCAATGTCCAATGACCAATTTCCAATGACCAATTAAATCTACAATCTACAATCTGTAAAAAAGATATGATGAAAAAATTAATAAAATTATCGGTAATAATACTCACGATCCTTATGCTCCCCGCATATGTTTTCGCTTCCGGAAAAATGGAAGTGAATATCGGAGAAAAAGTGACTCTGCAGGGTGAAGACATCCAGTCGGGTTCCACTTACAAGTGGGTAGTTAAAAAGGCAAAAGAGATCATAAGCACACAGACAAGCCCTATATTTAACTACACTTTTCTTGAGCAGGGCGAATATGATGTGAATATGACCGTTACCGATGCCAATAACAATATTAAAAACACATCCATTTATATTCTGGCCGGCGACAGATACCCAAGGCCAGCATCCACAACAGAGGACGGCGGGCAGGTCGAAGGCAATCTTCCGCCTGAGGAGATGCCACTTACTGTTTCGCTTTCCACGCTTCCTGTCACGGGCAGTGACGGCACGGTGCATTTGATAGGTGATAGCGGAAGAGTATTTTTCAATATCGAGGTGATAAGAACAGATGTAATAGAATACAGAATAGACAGAAACATCTTCGCCGACAGCGACGGTAATGGCGTAGCCAACGATGACGTTGATAATGCCAGCGACAACTCATATCTGCTCGGCGGTGTATGGGAAACCGAATACAAACAGGGCGAAGCCACCAAAATAGTCGCCGAGGTCACATTGGTCACAAGAGACGGCAAAAAGACCAAACAGCAGGTGGAAATAGTATTCGATCCCGCTCCAAGAAGGGATGGCGATCCTTTGGCAATACTTGATATCACTCCGGCACCAAACGCGGATGACCAGCTTGTAAGGCTTTATGGCGATAAGGCGACAGTCGCCTTTTACGCCCGCAAAAGCGAAGGCAAGATACTTGAATTCAGGATAGACAAAGATATATTTATGGATTCAAACGGCGATGGAAATCCTTCCAACGATATAGATAACCTGAACGACATCTCCTTTAAAACAGGCGATGTATGGAAAACCACGTACGATAAGACAGACAGACAGATAATCGCACAGCTTATAGTAGTAGGCGAAGGTGGAAAAGGCAGCCGAATACAAAGAGGCCTGCTTTTCACAGATAAGCCTGTAAAAATATCAGAAACAGAGGACCAGATAAAACTAGTCGCCGATAAGGATTTCGTATTAAAAGGCGACCCTATCAAATTTTCGATAGAAGGCCTTACACAGCCTTTGCCAAGCTATAAGTTCGACTGGGATTTTGACGGAAACGACGAAGTCGACAAGGAAATAGAGGCCGATAACACAGCCGATTACATATATGATTTCGCCGGTGTTTATACGGTAAAAGTAACGGTCACAGATACAAACAAGAACTCCGCAGGATTCACAAAGGAAGTGCTTGTTAAGGACGTTGCCTCCACTCTCGCGGATTTCACTTTTGAAACCGAAGGCAATACCATCAAATTCACGGATAAATCCTCATCCGCTTTGAACCTTACGGACAAAAACCTTGAATACACATGGAATTTCGGTGATACGGATCCGGAAGGGTATGAAAAACAGAAAGACCAGATAGGTATACAGAATCCTAACTATACCTATAATAAGGCAGGTTCTTATGTAGTCACCCTTACAGTCACGGACGCGGATAAAGTCACATCCGTAAAATCCGCCCAGATAACTATTGAAAAAGACCTTGTCACAGAGGTACCTACAGAAGAAACTCAGCCTACGACTGAAACCGAGGAAGAAGGCGGAGGCAGTATCGGTGTCACAATATTAAAAGTGCTTTTATACATTATTCTTATAGTCATAGTCTTGGCGGTACTTATGGTCGCGGGATTCTTCGTATTTATGAAAGTACAGCACTCCGACCTTACATTCGAGGAAATAGTAAATGAACTTAAGATAAAGATCCTCGGTATGCTCGGCATACACGACCTTATCGGCCATCCTACGGAAGACCAGCCTATAAACCTGCCGGAAGAAACCGTTCAGCCAAAATCTGAAGAAAAAGTCGAGGAAGGCGAGGTCATCGAAAAACCTACTCACGAGGAAGTCGCCGAACCACCTCTCGCCAAACCAACAGGCCCGGTGCCCGATTGGATGAAGGACGCGATGGGTGGAGGAACATCTACGGACGATACGACAGGAACTAAATAGCTATCAGCTGTCAGCAGTAAGCGGTAAGCGGTAAGCTATCAGCCTTTATATATTGTTGTGATTTTAAACTATAAGCCATGTCCGGTCCTGAAAAACATCAGAGCATTCCCATCGGTGAAAGCAGTAGATATTCAGAAATACTGAATGACGCCAAACTATGCTCCGAATACCGACAGCGACTGGCTGAAGCAATAAAGAAAGTCTCCGAATACCACGGAAAAGAAAAGGAATTCCAGGGATTCATGCGCGACCTTATAAACCTTGAAGAGTGGCTCAACACTGTTTTCGGCTTTGAGCATGATTTAAAATTCCCACTGGACCTTGAGGAGAAGGTCGCCAATGAATGGCATCCCGAAGGAACAAGAGGCAGAATAGGCGACGTACTCTCCATTGCACAGAAAAAATACGAAGAGATAATAAGGCAATCACTCCAGTCCAATGCCAGACCGGAATCCAAATCCGACATCGTCACGGTCCGCCTCAACGGCATAATCCTGCCTCCTGACCATAAACCGTTCCCCGCGATTGGGAACGGCAACGGAAAGCCCATCGAAGCCCCGAAATTCAGGGAACGCCTTAAAGACCTCCTCCTCACCCTTGCCGAAAACGGCATCTATTCCGATGACATAATCCTTATATCCGGAGAAGTCACGGACAGCATGATGAGGAAACAGTCCTACACCATCATCGAGATCCCGAAGCTTAACCGAGAGATACTTGTATGCGACCAGATAGGCGAGGCCACTTTCGTCATATACGGCATCCTTGGCAGGGCATCTCTTATATCTGCCGGAAAAGAAGACCTGCAGTCCACCTACGGCGCACGTGTTATGCGCGTGATCCACCACAATGATGCCCAGTGGCAAAGCGATATACTCCAGAACCTCCTTAAAGATGCAGACATCGAATCCCTTAAGAAAATAGACGTCAAAACACAGGAAGGACTTCGCTCTGAAATCCTGAAACTTAAACCCACACCGCAAGATTGGGCGGAAATGACCCAAAAAGAAAAACAATCCTTCAAAGTCCACGACAAAGGCCTAAATGCTATTGCCAGAAAGTTCGGAGTAGAGGGTAATCCTGCTGGTTATCATTCTATCCACCTCGAACTCGGGAGGAAAATATACGGCGAGGACCATGAATGCCTGAAATACGAAGAAAAGCCAGACCTTACTCCTGAACAGATTAAAGCTGAAATCCTCAAGTTAAAACCCACTCCCGAATCCTGGGCGGAAATGGCAACAAAAGAAAAAAAATCCTTCAAAATCCAAGGTAAGGGGCTAATTGCTATCGCCAGAAAGTTCGGTGTCGAAGGTGATCCTATTAGTAATCATCTCATACGCCTCGAACTCGGCAGGAAGATCTACGGCGAGGAACATGAATGTCTAAAGGAGTTTGCGGATGATGAAATTCAGGCTGGAATCCTTAAACTCAAACCTACACCCGAATCTTGGGCGGAAATGACCCAAAAAGAAAAACAATCCTTCAAAACCCAAGGTAAGGGGCTAATTACTATCGCCAGAAAGTTCGGTGTCGAAGGTAATCCTGCAGACTATCATTACATACACCTCGGACTCGGCAGGAAAATATACGGCGAAGAGCATGAATGCCTGCAGTACGAAGAAAAACCGGACCTTACTTCTGAACAGATTAAAGCTGAAATCCTCAAGTTAAAACCCACACCGGAATCCTGGGCGGAAATGACAGCAAGAGAAAAAACATCCTTCAAAGCCCATGACAAAGGGCTAATTGCTATCGCCAGAAAGTTCGGAGTAGAGGGTAATCCTGCTGGTTATCATTCTATCCACCTCGAACTCGGGAGGAAAATATACGGCGAGGACCATGAATGCCTGAAATACGAAGAAAAACCG
>Ga0209450_10000028_pt1 | contig 116866 bp, 100 predicted proteins | sample FrelakmetLWP11LW_FD_187149 | JGI IMG/M metagenome (GOLD analysis project Ga0209450, IMG submission 187149) | Freshwater lake sediment microbial communities from the University of Notre Dame, USA, for methane emissions studies - LWP11 LW (SPAdes)... | ecosystem: Environmental > Aquatic >... | reverse complement strand
TACCGAATCACCAAAGGGATAAGCAGTAAGAGTTTCGGGATATTCTCTTAATGCATTTATCATCCTGTATTTCTCAGCTGCCCTTACGCTGAAAAGCTTCCTGCTGAATCCTTCCCTGATCTTTTTCGGGTCGTCGATCGATAGTAAATGACCGTTCTGTATTAACGCCACTCGGTTGCATTTCATAGCTTCATCCATGTATGGTGTTGAAACAATTATGGTGATACCGTATTGTTTCAGCTTATTAAGAATATCCCAGAACTCGGACCTCGACACTGCATCGACTCCGGTCGTCGGTTCATCCAGGACAAGAAGCTTCGGTTTGTGGATAAGTGCGCATGAAAGTGCAAGCTTCTGCTTCATCCCTCCCGATAGCTTGCCGGCAAGTCTCTTTTTAAAAGGTTCGATGTGAGAATAAATGTCTGCTATCAGATCATAATTTGCCTTCACAGTAGTTCCGAAAACAGTAGCATAGAAATTCAGGTTTTCCTCAACCGAAAGGTCCTGGTAAAGGCTGAAGCGCCCTGGCATATAACCGATATTTTTTCGAAGTTCTTTAAATCCGCTGATGGCATCAAGCCCCAGGACTTTTAGTTTCCCCTCATCTGGCAGGAGCAGGGTTGTAATGATCCTGAAAAGTGTGGTTTTACCACCTCCATCGGGTCCAATGAATCCGAATATCTCACCTTCAGGAACTTCAAATGAGATATCCTTCAAAGCCTGCGTTGCTTTGAATTTCTTGCTGATGCCCGATGCCTCAATTATCGTTTGCATCCTTCGCCTGTTTTCAGAAAATGGCTTCTCCCGGCATCCCTGATTTCATGGTGCCATCGTTCCTTACATCAATTGTTACGGCATATACAAGTGTAACCCTTTCCTCCTTGGTCTGGATGATCTTTGGGGTAAATTCAGCCTTGCCTGAAATATAGCTTATAGTGCCTGTGAAAGAAGCATATCCTTTCTTGCCATCATCTACCCTTACCGTGCAATCCTGTCCGATCTTGATGCTTCCCAGCTGTGCACCGCTGACATATACTTTCAGCTTAACAAGCGAAAGGTCGGCAATCTTTACCAATGGTTTGCCTGCTGCCGTCAATTCACCGGCTTCAGAATACTTTTCGATAATATTCCCTTTCAGCGGACTTTTAACACTGCTTCTTACGGTCTGCTCATTGAGTGTTGCCTTCTTCGATTCATATACCGACAGTTCGGCCGCAATGGATGATTTCTGAGTATTATTTGCGGCTATCTGTTTTTCCAGCACTGCCACCTGGCCAGTGAGATCATCATACTGTTTTTTTGTAGCAGCATCATCCTTAAGCATATTCCCGATCCTGTTGATATTCACGTTAAGATTGGCGATCTGCTGGCTAAGAATGTCGTTCTGAGCATTTATTGAGCTGATACGTGTTCTGACGCTTTTCATACCGGCATCTATCTCTGCCTTCTGAAGATGAAAGAAAGTAGTGTCGATAAGTGCAATTTCTGCACCTTTTTCAACATCTGTTCCTTCACTGACTTCAAATTTAAGGATACGGCCGCTGGTCTCAGAAGACACTATCACCTCAGTAGCTTCGAAGTTGCCGTAAGCATCTGCCTTGTCAGTCCCGTTCTTGCAGCCAGCTTGTATTACTAATACAATGATTATTAATGTTCTTGTTTTCATATTTTGTGATGTCTTGTTTATCAGTTATTTATTTATTGTCCGGTCATTGCGAGGAGCGAAGCGACGAAGCAATCTCGCCATCTTACATAGATCATTCTATCTCTTCTCCACTAATATTCATATACTCCACCTTCGCCATCGCAAGGTTTATTTTATGTATCTCATAATTTATTAGCACCTGCTTCTCGGAGTTGATTTCATTGAGCAGCTCGGTTGCGGTTATGGTTCCGTTTTCATATTGTGATTCTGCAGTAGCCGTAATTCTTTTCCTGAGCGTTATAAGCTCGGAATCCGCACTGATGAGTGAATTCAGGCTTTCTATTTCAGCATTTTTTGCAGCTAGAAGACGGTTCAGGTTATCAGTCAGGTCATTCTTCCTTTTGTCAATTATTTCCGTCTGCAGACCTGTTATCTGTTTCTCATTTTTAGATTTATTCCAGTCGAAGATATTCCATTTGACACCGGCTCCAACAATATAATAAGGTGCAAACTCATCCCGGAAGAAGTTGTTTCCTGGGGGATTGCCATATCCAAGTGAGGCAAATCCGTAAGCTTTCGGCATTCTTTTACTGTTGATGACCTCCAGGCTTGCTGCAAGCTGTTCTTTCCTCAGGTCGAAAACCTGGAGCTCCGGCCTCGAAAGTTCCCCGGAAAGTTCAGCTGGAATTGCCGGCAGCTGCAATTCTATCGATGGATCGATCTCCAGACCTGTGAGATCTGACAATATTCCTGACAGTGAAGCTTTACGGATCTCATTTTCCTTCATCTGCTGTTCGAGTTTTATTTTTTCGGTAGTCATCACATCGATATCTGTTTTCAGGATAATGCCATTATCCATTGCCGACTGCATTGACGATATTCGCTTACTGATAAGCTCCAGGTAATTTTTCAGAAGCTCCTTTTGCCGGTGGAGAAGCAACGAATTGAAATAATAGGTGTTTATCTGGCTGCGGAGCTTGTAAAGATCCGTTTCGGTTTGTTTTTCATTAATCTGCAGATCGGCTTTTTCGAGAGCACGTGCCCCCTTTATGGCTCCTCCGTCGTAAAACACCTGGTTAATGTCGACGGTAAGCTTGTATTGATCGTGTGGCAGTGGCTTGATTGCATCGGCAATTCCGGGTATAGGAATAGATCCGAGTGCACTTCCCATATCGATCACTTCTGAGTTATAGAGGAAGCCCCCGCTGGCATCCATTGTCGGCAGCCATCCCTTTGAGAGATTCTTATCCTTAAGCTGCCAGATTGCAGAATAAGAATCTCTTTCGCCGGCGATGGCGCTTACAGCCGCTGCTTTCTCATAACACTCCTTTAGTGTCAGAACCTTTTGGCTATAGCCAGTAGCTCCCCAGGTGATAATCGGAATGATTATAAACAGAAATTTCCTTTTCATTATCAATTTTTTACTTTGAACCTTGAACTCTGAACCCTTAACTTTAGTCACTTTAGGCACTCCAAACTTTAGTCACTTTTCATTGCACTGATCACAAAATCAGCGGCATACTGCTTCCTCTCCTCAATATATTCATCAAAACTATAACCCATTTTTTCCATTATACTTGCAATAATAGGTTTGGCTGCAAATGGAAAGACACTCATTCCTGCAATGGTTGTCATAAACTGGGGAATGTTTTCTATTGTTATATTGTATTTTTTCAGTTCTTCCTTATGCTGAGCTTCCAGGGTAGTCCATAGTTTATTTATATCAATACTCTGGATCAGTTTCCTGATTCTTTCAGGATTTCGGTGGATTTCGTTTAAAATGAATGCCGGAAGCCTGGGATTCTTTTGCATGAATGCAATATGCTCCCTGAAAAAGAACCTGATCTTCTCTTCCAGTGAAAGATTTTCATCAAGTATGGGGGCAAACTTTTTAAACATCTGCCCGGCGATCATTTCATACACTGCATTGAAAAGATGGTCCTTTGTACGATAATAATAATGAAGCAACGATTTGTTGATTCCTGCACGATCTGCAATATCCTGCATTCTGGCACCATCCATGCCTTTTTCAACAAATACCTCAGTGGCTGATTCAAAAATCTTCTCTTCAGTTAGTTTGTCTTTTTCTGTCATCTCTCTTAACCATTTGATTTAACCAATAAGATAAACCATATAGTTTAACCATATGGTCAAAAGTATTGCGGATTTTTATTAAATGCAAATTTTTTTCAATATTTTTTCACTAACTTTATTAATTCACCTGACTTTTTGCTGCATTTAAGTATTCAAAAAGTATGGACAACTTATTAATAGAACACAAGACGAACGCCATTTTCAGAAAAATTCTTGGTGGAATCACCTTATTATGTGGTATAATCTATTTCATTATCATTTTCAGTGATCCGACACCACTACATTTGATTCTTGCTATATCATGGACTCTGATCGGAGTACTGAATTTAGTCGCTGCTTTCGGTGCCAAGTCATCTACTGTACAACCCGGAGACGGATTAATGACAGTGAAATGGCTTAACTGGATGAAATCAAAAATAATTCAGGATTCTGAAATTGAGAAGATCACTGTTACTAAATTTAACATACTGATCGACAGGAAAGAAAAGAAACAGGTAAAACTGCCAGTCGACTTTTTCGAGCTGGATCAGAAGAGGGAAGTATACGCCTATTTTACTGGACTATCGAAGGAAAAGAATTACAATCTTGAAAAAGTCGGCTTTGGCCAGGAATGATCTTTGGAATAAAAGTATATTCCCTACGGGAAATGACACATACAACAGATATTGTTCTTTATTGTCATTTTTCTCCTGACGGAGAAAAGAATGAATGTAAATGATTTGGACGTTGCATAAATTATTTAAATAGCCCGTAGGGCTTTTATGCCAATAGAATGAATGTATGGGATTGGAATGTCGTATGAATTATATAATTATCCCTCATAGCTTTTTCTCCTGGCGGAGAAATGATTGAATGTATGGGATTGGAATGTTGTATGAATTATATAATTATCCCTCATAGCTTTTTCTCCTGGCGGAGAAATGATTGAATGTATGGGATTGGAATGTTGTATGAATTATATAATTATCCCTCATAGCTTTTTCTCCTGGCGGAGAAATGATTGAATGTATGGGATTGGAATGCTGCATGAATTATTTAAATAGCCCGTAGGGCTTTTATGCCAATAGATAACAATATATCATATATTAATATTTAGCCCGTAGGGCTTTAATACCAAAGGTATGGCAAACACCTATACACAATTGTATATCCATTACGTTTTTGCGGTTCAGAACCGGCTTTCATTAATCAGCTCCCGATGGCAAACAGATCTCTATAAATACATGAATGGGATAATAATGCAACAAGGGCATAAGCCATTTGCAATAAACGGAATGCCTGATCATGTTCATGTTCTTGTCAGCATGAGCCCTGTCCAGGCTCCCTCGGATCTGATGTTTCACGTTAAAAGGAGCTCTTCCATCTGGATTAACCAAAATAAGTATGTTTCAGGTAAATTTTCATGGCAGGAAGGATTTGGGGCATTTTCATATGGGAAAGTTCAAATACCTGTCATCGCAAAATATATTGAAAATCAGGAAGATCATCATACAAGGCAAGCTTTCTACGATGAATATCTGGAATTACTAAAAGATTATGACATTGATTATGATGTAAAATATATTTTCAACCCCATTTGATTTAATCTAAAACCAATCCCTATGGAAGCATTAACGATAAAACAACGGGGACAGGCAATCACTAAAATGATATCAGGTGCGATAATTATTTTCGTGGGAGTTTACCTGCTTTTTCTTCATACCCGGCCTAGAGAGGAAAGCAACTGGATTCTATACAGTATTATGATTATCCTCGGCGCCCTTAATTTCACACCCTTGTCCGGCTCAAACAAATCTGAGATTATTCCTGTGGAACCGAATTTGAAAATCAGATGGAGAAACTGGTACCGCTGGAAACTAATCAGTTCTTATGAAATTGAAAAGATAGTTCTCGGCAGATCTTTTATCCTTATTAACAGAAAAGAGAACAAACCTGTCAGAATAGATATTGATTTCCTTGAAGAGGCTCGGAAAACGGAAGTATCTGATTTCTTCACAGAATATTCAAAGCAGAAAAGCCTGGTTCTTGAGAAGCATGGTTTGAGTGAGTAAGTAAATTTCTATTAATGAGAATAGATATTAGTATCAGACAATATCTTTTATTCCATTCATATATACTATAGCCTACTGTGGTGCACTTTGGAATCATTAACAACTGACTCTTTTATAACTGATTTTTTCTATCATACTAAGTATTAATTCAATTTGGAATATTCAGAAGAATCAGTAAATTTGTTACTGATTTACACTAACTTACAGTTCTGTTCCTAATTAAATAGCATTTATGAAAAAAGCACTTCTGATGCTTTCTTCAGTCATTATTATGACAGGCTTATCATTCAGCCAGAAAGTGGATAGTATAAAAGTTGAACAATCAGGCGATTTTATCAAGATCCGTTATAATATTGTTAATTCCACTGTTTATCAGGTTTATAATATCAAAGTACTCTGTTCCATGAATGGAGGATTGAAAACCGAGCTCCGAAGCATAACAGGAGACGTAGGAGAAGGGATTCTGGGTGGTAAGAAAGAATATGTTGTTCTGTGGGATGTCTTTAAGGACGTTGATAAGTTGAAATCAGTCGAGTTTTTCGTAAGGGCTGATCTGACTAAAGACAATACCAAAATCAATCTCCCAACTGATGAAAAACTGCTTAAAAGGAAAATATATTTAATGGCAGCAATAGCGCCTGATGGCGTTTATAGTTTGTATGGTACAAGATTCGCTTACATGGGTTCCTGGGGTGTCACTGGAGAACTTCTACTTGGACATAGAGGGACTGATACAGCAAACGAGTCTTTTTTTTCAACTGCCATTGGACTAGACTTGACAAAAAGAGCAATCAAAAACCCTGATTATCAGCTCCATGTTTTCGCGGGATTTAAAACATTAAAATTAGTGGAAGCGCAAACAAGAAATCAAAAGTTTTTTCTGACATGGGATGTGGGATTAATATTTGCCAGGAAAAGGGTAATCATTTTTCTGGGTTTAGCTGAGGTTAAAGACAGTAAAGTTAGCGGGAAAAGCAAATTTCCTGAAGCAGGATTGGGTATTAAATTTTAAAATCAAAGAATTTTTATGAAAAGGATAATTCTTTTGTTCATAATTGTTAATTCTTCTATAATTGGATTCTCTCAAACAATAGAAAAAAGCTCCGGAGTCATAGAATTCAACATGTCAAAAAAAGGCACAGAACAGAAAAACAGTTCTCATGAAAACCTGATCCCCTCGGATGTGGATATTGACATTCCTGTAACAGGTGTTATGAGAACAAATACCTATGCTCTGATCTTTGGCAATGAAGATTACAGTTCATTCCAGAGCGGACTCTCTGCTGAGACAAATGTAAATTACGCGATTCATGATGCAGAAATATTCAGGGAGTATTGCATAAAAACGCTGGGAATCCCTGAGAAACAGATAAAACTTTATGAAAATGCAACATCCGGACAGATGATCCAGGGGATAGCATGGATGAATAACCTGGCCAGGATTGATGAAGGGAATGCGGAACTCATATTCTATTATGCCGGTCATGGATTGCCGGATGAAGTTACAAAAGATCCATACCTTATACCTGTTGATATAAGCGGCATAAATGTAAGCCTGGGTATTAAGCTTTCAGATGCTTACAAAAAGCTCACAGAATACCCGGCGAAAAAAATTATTGTATTTCTGGATGCTTGTTTTACAGGAGGGGCAAGAAATCAGGGATTGATTTCAGCAAGGGGAGTAAGGATCAAACCCAATGAAGATAACATCTCAGGCAATATGGTGGTTTTTACTTCAAGTTCAGGTCATGAATCTTCAGGTTCCTTTGATGAAAAACAACATGGTTATTTCACATATTTTCTACTCAAGAAATTAAAGGAGAGTAAAGGTAAAATAACATATGGCGAACTTGCTGATTATATTCAAAAGAGTGTGTTGAAAGAAACCGGGCTTACTTCTAAAACTCAGACTCCCCAGGTTTTAATATCTCCTGATATTGCTAACGTATGGAGCAGTTGGGAAATCAGATAATACTTATTTCCAGATTATTGTCACCGGAAATTAAATCAAACCTGTTTTTCAGATTATTTACTGATAAACCTATTTTCCACGATCTTGTTTATGATGGCGCTGCCGATCCGACAGTTATCTGGAACAGGAAAGAAAAGAAATGGCTCATGTTCTATACCAGCAGGGGTGCAAATGCGCCGGGTCTCGATGGCGTTACCTGGGTCCATGGTACACGCATAGTCATAGCAGAGTCTACCGACTGAGGTGCAAAATGGAAATGCCGCGATACATGCGACATAAGATACCGGATGTCAGGATACACTCACTGGGCTCCGGAGGTTGTAGAGCACAAAGGGCTTTATCATATGTACCTGACTTATGTTCCCGGTATCTTCTCAAACTGGAACCATCCCCGCTGGATAATTCATCTTACAAGCAAAAACCTTATTAACTGGGAATTTCAGTCGAAGCTTGAACTTGCTTCCGAAAAATGCATCGACGCCTGTGTCTTCCGCCTGCCCGATGGAACATGGAGGATGTATTGCAATAAAGAAGCCGACAGCAAATCTATTTATTATGCCGATAGTCCCGATCTATACAAATGGACCGACAGCGGCAAGAAAATAATCGGCGACCAGGGCGGTGAAGGACCGAATGTCTTCTTCTGGAAGGGCAAAGCCTGGATGGTGGTCGATAACTGGAACGGTCTTGGGATATATTCGTCCGATGATTTTGTAACATGGAAACGTCAGAAAAAGAATATACTTCAGGAACCTGGAACGGGACCTGATGATGGCGTTAAAGGACAGCATCCTTATGTTTTAATGAGCAAGGACAGAGCATATAGATTCTATTTCGCTCATTATGCACAGGCCAAAGATCATGTGGGCATAACGGACTTCTCACGTTCACGCAGAAGCGTGATCCAGGTTGCCGAACTTGAACATTCCGATGGCCAGATCGTCTGCAACAGGGATAAACCGGTCTTCATTAATCTTAAACCGCCCCATAAATAATAATTCTCCTTACAGGTTGAAATAAAAAAAATTGACTTTAGTCTTTCAAAGACTTAACTTTGACTTACTTATAATACCTGATTAATCCGTATCAGGTATGCAGGGATCAAAATTTCTGTTTAAATTCTTAGATATGAAAACATTCCTTAAAATATCTTTCAGATTTTGCATGGTCTGTTCCATGCTGGTGCTGTTTTCTGAATTCCTGCTCTTCGGACAGGATGTTATTGTAAAGAAAAACGGTGAAGAGATAAAAGCAAAAGTTGAAGAGGTACAAAATTATGATGTCAAGTACCACAGATTCGACAATCTTACCGGTCCTCTTTATACGATTTCAAAATCCGAGCTTGCCTCAATAAAGTATGAAAATGGTATCGTTGATTCTTTTACAAACATACCGGCTCCTGTCACAAAACCATCTGTTTATACACCTCCGGTTGTAAGGGAAAAGGACTTGAGACGTGCCAGAACAGGAATGGTATTGGATTATGTTATTTTTGCTCCGGTTGCTGCATCCATAGTTGTTGGCATTGTGGCCGGCACCAGCTCCGGTGAGGATGGAAGATATTTGATGGCATATACCCTGATTCCTGATCTGGCCATATCTGCGATTCTAATTCCTATCTCAGCGAGTCAGGGCAGCTGGCCAAGAAAGTACACGGGTGTTGACGGAAATCCCGGATTAAGAACAGCCGGATGGATAATATTCGGCACCTACATGGCAGGCGGTCTGGCAACAGGATTCCTAACCGGGGGAAATGTAGTTGAAAATCCATTACCTTTTTATCTTTCTGTTGTTGTTCTTGATGCCGCTACCGCAACATGTTTCGCCCTTGACAACGGGAAGACCTATAAACAGATGAAAGAGCTTCAGAACAGCGCATATATTCAGCCTACTATCAATATCATCAATGACAGAATGGGGCATAATTATATGGCTGTCGGAATCAGAGTAAACTTTTAAGCCTCAGCTTCAGGCTGTTGCTTACGACACTTACAGAGCTGAGCGCCATTGCAGCACCTGCTATCATCGGGTTAAGGAGAAATCCCAAGAAAGGATATAATACCCCGGCTGCAACAGGTATCCCTATTATATTATAAATAAATGCCCAGAAAAGGTTCTGCCTGATGGTTTTAATGGTAAGCCTGGAGAGCTTTAATGCCTGTGGTATTTTGGACAGGTCCGAAGAGACTATTGTCATTTTAGCCACATCAATCGCTATATCCGAACCTTTTCCCATGGCAATGCTTACGTCAGCCCTGGCAAGTGCCTGCGAATCATTGATGCCATCTCCGGCCATGGCCACGATTTTTCCCTTTGACTGAAGCTCTTTGATAAAATCATCCTTGTCCTGGGGTAGCATCCCTGCTTTATAGCTGTCGATCCCAGCCTCTCTGGCTATTGCACCTGCACTCTGCTCATTATCTCCCGTGAGCATATAAACTTCTATTCCAAGCTCATGAAGATGCCTTATTGCTTCCCTGGATGATTCTTTTATTTTGTCTGAAATTGAGATCACCGAAAGGACTTTTTTATTATCAGAGAAGAAAGAAACACTCATTGCCTCTTTCTGCCATTTTTCAGAAGCTGAAAGAAGGTCGTCGTCAATTTCAATTCCATGCTCATCCATTAGGATTTTGCTACCGACAAGAAATGCATTTTCTTCAGTAACAGCCCTGATGCCTTTCCCGGTTATGTTTTCAACATTCACAAGATCAGAAATGCTTTCAATTCCGGAATCTTCAAGATACCTGACAACAGGAGCTGCAAGCGGATGGTCACTGCTCTTCTCTATTCCATGCAGCAGTCTCATATATTTATCAGCAAACAGATCTTTTCTCCATATCATTCCCTGAACTACCGGTTCGCCCAGGGTTATGGTTCCTGTCTTGTCAAGCACAACCACGTTTACTTTGTGCGCTGTCTCCAGGCTTTCTGCATCCTTGATCAGGATTCCGTTATCAGCACCTTTGCCTATGCCGACCATTATAGCTGTCGGAGTGGCAAGGCCCAGCGCACAAGGACAAGCGATTATCAGAACAGTTACGATACTCAGAAGGCTGTGCATAAGATTGTTGTCTTTTGCAAGAAAGAACCAGGCTATTCCGCTTATCATAGCAAAAGTCATAACTACAGGGACAAAAATGCCTGCAATTTTGTCAACAAGATGCTGCACCGGAGCCTTGCTGCCCTGGGCTTCCCTGACCATTTTTATGATTTGTGCAAGAAGAGTGTCGCTTCCTACTTTTTCAGCCCTGAAGTGAAAACTGCCTTTCTGGTTGATGGTTCCTGCAAAGACCTTTGCCCCGGTACTTTTTTCAACAGGAACAGGTTCGCCGCTGAGCATGCTTTCGTCAATGAATGTGGTTCCGAAAGTCACCGTACCGTCTACAGGAATCTTGCCGCCTGGTTTTACAAGTATTATATTACCCTGTACCACTTCGCCGGCAGGGATCTCCGTCTGCTCACCATTATCCTTAATTAAAGTCACGCTTTTTGACTGGAGTCCGATAAGTTTTTTAAGAGAAGCAGATGTGTTCGATTTTGCCCTTTCCTCGAGCAGCCGGCCAAGCAGGATAAATGTTATGATGACCGCCGAAGCTTCAAAATATACATGACCGCTAATGCCTTCCTTGTGAAAAAGATGGGGGAAAAAAGTCACCACGGCACTGTACATATATGCTATTCCGGTGCTGAGCGCAACAAGGGTATCCATGTTTGCGGAACCATGCTTCAGCTGTTTTATTGCACCTGCCGGGAATTGTCTGCCAAACCAGAAAACAACCGGAGTGGCAAGCGCCATCATTATATAACTTGCGTATGGCATATCCATAAATGCCATTGCAATGACCAATAGTGGCATGCTCAGTATTGCAGCCCCGATAGTGTTAATCCTGGCATTCTTAAGTTGTTCTTTATAAGCTTCTTCCCTGAGTTCAAAACTATTAGCTTCGTCGATGATGATGTCATAACCTATTTTCCTTATTGCCAGCTTCATTTCTGAAGGTGAAATATCTTCAGGTGAGAATTCCACCCTTAATGAAGTGTCGGCATAATTAACGGATGCCGCTTTTACCCCGGGAAGTGTCTTGACGAATGTTTCAGTCCTGGCAGCACATGAAGCACAGTGCATTCCGGTAACAGGATAAGTTTTTGATATTTGAACCTTAACCGACATTTTTTCTCTTCCGGGAGGAAGTTTACAAAGATAGATTTAATCCCCGGTAAAAATTTTCTGTTATAACTACTAATAATAAAACAGTTGATTTAAAAAATGGTTGAATGTTGAACAAAAAAATTTAGTTTTGTATTAGCTAATCTGATTAACAACCTAAATTCTTTACTAATGAAATGGCAGGGCAGGCAAGGCAGCGACAATGTCGAAGACCGCAGAGGAATGTCGTCAGGAAAAATGGCAATTGGCGGAGGTATTGGAACAATAGTAATTGTTCTTTTAGTTCTATTACTGGGAGGAGATCCTTCAGCCCTTCTTAATCAAACAGAGAGCAGCACTACTACAACTGAACCATATCAGGGTACTGCAGAAGAGGAGGATCTGGCCAACTTTGCCAAAGTTGTCCTGAAAGATACTGAAACAGTCTGGAGTAAAATATTTGAACAGTCCGGATCTACATACAGGATGCCTGCATTAGTCTTTTTCAGCAGCCAGGTGCAGTCAGCCTGCGGTTATGCAAGTGCTTCGAGCGGACCATTTTACTGTCCCGGTGACGAAAAAGTATATATCGACCTCGATTTCTGCAATGACCTTAAGACTAAATTCGGCGCCTATGGAGATTTTGCCATTGCCTATGTCATTGCACATGAGATAGGCCACCATGTGCAGAATCTGCTTGGGATACTTACGCAGGTAAATGATCAAAGGTCAAAAATGAGCGAAACAAGCGCCAATAGGCTGCTTGTCAGGCTCGAACTTCAGGCCGATTTTCTTGCCGGCATGTGGGCACACTATGAAGAAGGGCAGGGATACCTGGAAACTGGCGACATTGAAGAAGCTATGAATGCTGCAGCTGCAGTCGGCGATGATGTTCTGCAGAAAAAATACCAGGGCAGGATCTATCCCGATTCTTTTACACATGGTACGGCAGAACAGCGCAGATCCTGGTTTGCAAAAGGATATCATACAGGAGACATTGAACAGGGCGATACCTTCAACGCAGAGATATAATTCGTGCTTTTTTTAATGCTATTTGCTATAACTTATTCCTTCATCGTACTTAAACAGTGAATAGCCTTCTCCTTCAAGATAACCGGGCACATCTTCTTTCTGGTTTTCAACTGCAGCATCTGAAACAGGGGTTGTAAATGGCATTTTCCCTGTTGGATTGAACTTGCCTGTAATAATATCAAGAAGAGCATCGGTTGTCGTTCCGAATGTTGCAAGCACCCCTTTTATGTTTGCTTTGGTTTTGTCGTTGTAAACCTCACCGATAACCCAGGGATTGGTAAAGTTAATTGCCAAAACGGTTGGTTTCTTGGAAGAGATCTTGTTAATATATTCAACATCTGCTCCGCATTTTGATAAAGAGAGGGAGATGGGTTCTCCTGCTGAGCCAAACAATGAATTGCCTGTCGGCTTGATCCAAAAAAGCACTAGATCCGCATCTGCGGGTGTTTTTACAAATTCCACCTCATACCTGTTGTCATTTACTAAATAGATATCCTGAGCATCTGATGAGAGACCTCTGGTATTTCTTTTAAGAGATTCAAAATATACCTTTGTTTTTGGTTTAACGGGAAGTGCATCATTCTCATTCCTGAGCAATACAATTGATTTACGCAATGCCAAAGCTGCTCTTTCTTTGAACTTGTCATTATTAACAATTTTTTCGGCAGCATCCTCGTCAACATAAGGATTCTCAAATAATCCGAGTTCGAATTTTTCTTTCAAAAGAAGGAGAACTGAGTTATCTATATAACTAATGTCGACCATTCCGGTATCGATCACCTTGAGCAGCATAGCGGGGTCTGATTCTCCCGAAAAGATGTTTACTCCTGCCTCAATTGCTTTTTTATAGCGCTCTTCTTTGGTAAGTCTTTCGACTCCCCATGGCATACCTGTCAGCGGTCCGGTATCGGAGTTAATAATTCCTTTAAAGCCCATCTGGTTTCTGAGCAGGTCAGTAATGACTCCTTTGTTGAAGGCATATCCGACTTCTTCATATTCTGTTCCCGAGGGAAGTGAGTAGTAAGGCATTATGGCTGAAGTCCCTGCATCAATAGCGGCCTGGAATGATATCAGATTGTTCTTGAACATTCCACCCGGGTAAACTTCTTTTTTACCCCAGTCAAAGTGAGAATCCTGTCCGTCATCGCCCGAGCCGCCACCCGGAAAGTGTTTTGTAGTCAGGGCGACTGATGTCGGATTCAACTTTTCTCCCTGGAACCCACCATGTTAAGGGAGTTAATATGCATAAAACCAGCCTTCTCTTCCAAAGACATTTTGGAAAGCAGGTCCTTGCTTCTTTCTTCAGGAGTCAGTCTCCAGTCTTCATACTTGTCGCGCTTGCCGTTTTTATTTAAGTCCTTGAATTTCAGTCCGTGTTTATCAATAATGGCAACCGACTTGTAGCCGAGTTCAGGCTGTGGCTTCTGTTCTTTTCCGGAAATGAACGAAGACAGTATAAGGACTACCGGAAAAAAAACAGATAAAAGTGAATGAATAATTTTCATAGTCAGATATATTTTAATAAAGAATCAGGTTCTTTTAACCAGAACAAAAGTAGAAATCCCGGTTAAAAATCAAATCATTATGTAATATTTTAAAGAAGTGTATATAATAAATAGAAAATCTTCTTCAAGGGGGGTGTCAGATAAAAAGTATATAAAAAATGAAGTATACCCATAAAAAAAAGGGGTGAAGGATAAAATAAATATAAAAAAGTGGCACATAAACTAAAAAAATAGGGGGTATAAGTTAGAAAGTGTATAAAATATATTATAATTGCATAGAATTTCTTAATATTTTTAACTATTACTAAAGGGAGAATGAATAAAAAAACAAGAATTTTCAAGTTTATTTTGATTCTTACAGGACTTTTTTTAAGTCTGCAGGTTAATTCGCAGGATAATGTTCCATCGAAATTCACAACAGGGGTTGATCTTTACAGCAGCTATGTCTGGAGAGGGACCGGGTACGGAACAGGCCCTGCTGTGCAGCCAATGCTGAAATTCTCGTCCGGTATTTTCAGCGCCGGAGCATGGGGATCGTTTGATTTCCATGGATACCAGGAGACTGACCTCTGGCTCTCATTTTCACTCCCGGCAGGATTCAGCATCGGTATGACTGATTATTATTATCCCTCATATGATTATTTTGACTATAGCGATACAACCGGCAGCCATGCTTATGAAATCAACTTCGGATTTTCAAAATGGGGATTGACGCTTAGCGGGAATTATATACTGAACAAGGCCGGCAATGCAGGTTCAATGGGAGGCGACAAGTATTTTGAAGCAAAATATTCCTTCAAGTCATTATATCTCTTCATAGGTGCCGGTGATGGCTGGCACTCCGTTAATACTGAAACTGGCAAGGACAGGTTTACAATTTGTAATCTCGGTCTCGGTGTGGCGAGGGAAATTAAGATTACTGACAAGTTCAGCATACCGGTTAACGGACAGCTCATCTTCAATCCCGACACTGAGAAAATGTTTATAGTTGCCGGGTTCACCCTCCAATAACAAGTTTCAAAATATGTGTTTTATCAATAAATCATTAATTTATGAAATCAAGATGGAAAAGAGTTCTGATGCTGCTTCTGTTTTCACTGACAGGCACTGCAGGACTTTATGCTTCAGATGCCATTCCAATTGACTCGGGAGCCACTGCATGGATGCTGACCTCGACAGCACTGGTACTATTGATGGTGCCAGGCCTGGCAATGTTTTACGGCGGACTTGTCCGTTCAAAAAATGTTCTCGGAACCATAATGCACAGTTTTGTTGCCATGGGTATTATCAGTGTTCTGTGGGTGGCTGTAGGCTATTCTATGGCCTTTGGGAAAAATGTCCTGGGTGGAATCATCGGCTGGAATTCGGATTATTTCTTTCTGAAAGGGATAGACACCAACATTCTCGATGCAGGCATCCCTGAATATGTGTTTTCAATGTTCCAGGGCAAGTTTGCAATAATCACCCCTGCTTTGATAGCAGGAGCTTTTGCAGAGAGAGTGTCATTTAAGGCATATTGCTTATTCATTACATTGTGGAGTCTCCTTGTTTACAATCCTTTATGTCACTGGGTTTGGGCATCAGATGGATTCCTGTTTAATCTGGGAGCAAAGGGAGCAATAGATTTTGCTGGAGGAACCGTGGTCCATATCTCTGCCGGAGTAAGCGGACTAGTTGCAGCCTTATTCCTTGGCTCCCGAAGGGGGTATCCATACCAGGTGATCAGGCCAAACAACCTGGTAATAACAATGCTTGGAGCCGGACTGCTCTGGGTTGGATGGTTTGGTTTCAATGCCGGCAGCAGCATATCGAGCGGGCTCAGCACGGCACAGGCTCTCACAGCTACGCAGGTAGCAGCTGCAGCAGGGGCACTTGCATGGGTAATAATTGAAGGTTTGCACCAGGGGAAAGCGACAGCCCTGGGATTTGCTTCTGGTATTTTAGCCGGATTGGTCGCTGTAACTCCGGCTGCAGGTGTCGTACAGCCTTATGGCGCAATGATAATTGGCATCCTTGCTTCGCTGATTTGTTATATGGCTATCCAGACCAAGAACAAGCTGGGTTATGATGATAGTCTTGATGCTTTCGGTATCCATGGAATAGGAGGAATTGTGGGTGCCATATTCCTGACATTCTTTATCAGGAAATCATGGATGGCAGATGCAGCTGCTGCAACCGGAGGTTCATGGACAATGTGGAATCAGCTTGGCATACAGGCTGTTGCAGTATTAATTGCAATATTGTTTGCCGGAGGGATGACTTTTGTAATAATATGGGTACTCAACAAATTCGTAAAATTCAGATCATCCGAGGACGAAGAAATGGCCGGTCTCGACAGAACCTACCATGGTGAAAGGGGTTACGGGATGTTGAATCCGAGTTAATAACAGTAACAATAAAATATAACAGCAATGAAACTAATAACAGCTATAATCCGGGAAGTTCAGCTCGACAAGGTGCGCGAAGCACTGATTGAAGCCGAAATAACAAGGATCACCGTCAGCCGGGTTTCAGGACACGGCCAGCAGCGGATAGAAGAAATGTACAGGGGTCAGCGAATTATACCAGATCTTATCCCGAAGATCAAGATCGAGATCGCTGTCAACGAGGCATTTGTTGATATAACCATCGATGCTATTCTGAAATCTGCAAAAACAAACGGGACAGAAGGTGTCGTAGGCGATGGTAAGATTTTCATAACTCCTCTTGAGGAATGCATCCGGATCCGTACTGGAGAGAGAGGAGGGAAAGCAATCTAGTCAGATGAATAGAAGACTATTATATTGTAAATGTGAAGATCACTTTTAGGGCATGAAGCAGGATCTCACAAAATATAAAGGGCAGGATCATTTTCGAACCTGCCCTTAATATTTTATGATATTATCCCAGCCGGATCGTGCTGATAGCCTTCAGGTCTGAGGGTTATCTTTGGGATCTTCAGGTTCCTTGTCTTCTTTTGACTTATTCCTGATATTTTCAGCCAGATCATCCAGCTTATCGGCTGTCCTGGCTGCAACTTTCCTCCCGAATTCCTTTGCCCTGGATAACTTCTCCTTTGCTTCATCTTCGGCCTTTTCCGCAAAAGATTTGAGCTTTTCTTTTGCTTCACCGCTTTTGACCTCTTCTATTTTATCCTCAACATAGTCCTCAGCTTTGTCAAGTGCTCCGGTGACTGATTCATAAGTCTTGCTCTTTTTAATCTTGTCAACCTTTTCATCGATAAAATCATCAGTTTTGTCAATCAGCTTCTTTGCCTTTTCTGCCCAACCTTTTTCCTCAGGTTTTTCGGGCTCTTTTTTTGTTTCTTCTTCCATTGTATCAAAGAGTTAAGTTAAATTGCTAAAAATCAGATAGCCTTGGGAATCAATATTGAAGATCAATTGCTAAAGTTAAAGAATATTGATTAGACTATCAATGCTAAAATGATTAAATTAGTGCATATTTTCAGGTTTGTAAAAAACAGATTTTATTTTCAAAAATGGAGAGGGAAACAATTATCGCTGTTGCAATAGGAATTGGATTGGCAGCAAGTTGCGGATTCAGGGTATTTGTGCCGATGCTGGTGGCAGCGATTGCAGCAAAAGCAAATCTTCTTCCTCTCAATGAAAGTTTCCAGTGGCTTGGCAGCTGGGCAGCTATTGTCGCTCTGGGAACAGCTACATTTGTTGAGATCACAGCCTATTACATCCCTTTCATCGATAACCTTCTGGATACTATCACAACACCTCTTGCGATAGGCGCCGGCACTCTTCTGCTGACCTCGGTCCTTCCCATTAACAATGATCTTCTGAAGTGGATCACAGGTTTTATCGTTGGAGGAGGCACTGCTGCTACTGTCCAGGGAGGCACAGTATTGACGAGACTGGCTTCTTCCAAGTTGACTGCCGGAGTCGGGAATCACGTTGTTGCGACAGGCGAGCATGCTGCAGCATTCGGATCATCAATATTATCATTGTTCATTCCTCTCGTCATTGCCCTCCTGGTTATTCTTACAGTATTTTTTATTATACTAAAATTTGGCGGAAAATTGTTCAGAAGACTGAAACACTAAATCCGCTTCATAATGAAGGGCTATCTTAAATATGCACTTGTAATTATCTTAATGATTGCTCTTGCAGACATTAATGCCCAGATCAAATCGAGATATTCGGGGGGTGTACATCTGTCTACCATGGCAATGAATATTGATGGCTTAAGTTCTGATCCAACAATGCCATTGGGTATTCATTTTGGAAGAATCTTTGAGATTCCAATTATTGGCGGCTTTAATTTGCAGACAGGCATTTTTTTTTCAGCCAAAGGAACAGATTATGAAGTTGATTCGGTAAGAATTTCTTTATCACCCATTTACTTTGAGATACCTGTCAATGCCGTTTACACCTTTGGCTCAGACAAGGTTAAGATATCGCTGTTCGCCGGTCCTTATTTTGCCTGCGGGGTAGGAGGAACCCTGCTGGAAGCAGGACAACCATTAAAAGACCTGAAGTTTGGAACAGGAGAAAGCAGGGATTTGAAGTTTTTTGATATTGGACTGAATTTCGGATTGGGAATCTGCATCAAAAAATTCCTGGTTACAGCTCAATACCAACTAGGTTTATCAAATGCATCGCCAAACACAAACGATGGTTCAGAGATAAAGAACAATGTAATCGGGATCTCAGTAACTACGCCATTTATAGGTAAAAAATAAAAAGAGATTAATAATATTACCGGGAACTCGTTAATGGACTTCGTCAGTACGTTTATAATCTGTGCTTTCAATATCAATACCTAATTTGTCTTTAACCTCCTGAAGAGTATGATTTACCTCAACTGGATTTCCAGAAACCAGACCTATTCTAACCCTGCTCTTATTTGTAACCGTATAAACTGATTCAATACATTCAGGATTAATGAAAATTTTATACTCATTTTCATTGTTATCAACTGATTTGAATTCAACTAGTCTCATATAAAATTGGTTTTTATGGTTAACAATTATCTTGTTAAATTATGACATAAAAGGGCATCTTTAGAAGATCCTATTTGTAATATCCTGTCAACTCTCTTTCAGCATAGTACCAATTATCCAGTTCATTGGAAGAAGGATTGTCATTCTCCTGAAAGATCTCAAATGCTCTATTCCGTATATCTTCCTCTGAAATTTTCTTTTTTGTTTCTTTAGATGTTGATACCATGGCATCTTTGCTTTTTTTTGTTTTATTAATTGTATGTCTCATATTAAAATTTATAACTTATTAACAACACTTCAAAGTACTTATTTTGTAAGTTACAAAAAATATACTGATAATCCTAACATAATTCATTTATTTTAAATCATTTACAATAAGTTTAATTCAAACATGTGCTAATTGGAGCTTCTACCCTTTCAACGCTCATTAACCCTCTTCAACTTTATTTTTTGGCAAGAGTTTCCTGAAGTGCTAATAATTAAGAACTATACTATTAAAAACATTTGCCAGTGCCGTTACGCGTACTGAGGCGAACAGAAAGCCCCGGGGCTTATTTCCGGGGGCTGGGGATAAGGTTATATATTAATGATCGATTTATTTTTTCACACAACGTACAGAAAAATAATTATTTCTTGATTCGTAGTAGATTTTGATAACAGAAGCCATTTCATTATATATGGAACGGTAATAGGCGAAAGAGCTACCAGGGATCTCAGTCGAAGACCACCAGGAACCTGCATAACCACGACTGCGAAAAGGACCATCATAGCGGCCAGCCGGAAGAGCCGTGAATCTGACTTCGTTTGTCGCTGTGTAATTTGGATTAATCCAGTGAGGGCTCGCTGTTTCTTTCAACTTGCCACCGGTTACATTTTCACCACCAAGATTGACAGCAAGGTCAATCCAATCGAAATCGGAGGGCACACGCCAGCCTGTGGGGCACAGCTTGCCGGTATTCACCGCATACCAGTTGTATAATCCCCCATAAGTAACATCTCATTTCCTTTCAGGGTAAGAGTTGTCCCGGTCATTAAGTTTTCAACTTTTACAGAATCTACAGTATTTGAAGCTTCCGCTGAGGCGAAATCTCCGCTTTGCTTCTATCTCCCTCACCTTCCCATAAATGCTTCGTTGAGCAAAGCAGGAGGGGATTTAGATTTATTCCACTTGCATTTCAAACTCAGCTTATGAGGTATTTTGAAATTATAGCTTCAATTTTCTTTACGCTATCCCTTGTCTTTTTCTCCTCAGTCCTGAAGAATTTTGTACTCCGTATCTTCTTATCAATACTTTCCAGCGTGAAGTTTTTCTGTGATTTGAATGCTACAAATGAATTCTCTTTGATATAATAACTGGCCAGGTATTTCTGTTCGGCCTGGGTCGGCGTTGGTATTAAGATTCCAACACCATCTATCTCAACAAGGTCCATTACAGTCGAATAACCGCTTCTGGATATGATGACTTTAGCTCTGTTTAAAAGTTCATTCCTGAGATATCCTGTCGCATGCGAATAGATCTCGATATTGTTATCCTCGAAGTAATGTTCATTCTTAGTTATATCTCCCTTTATAAATACTTTTACTCCGGAAAGTTTTTTGGCTTCGGCAACGAGTCTCTGGATAAATGATTCAAGGTATTCCTTCAGGAATCCACTGATGATGAACAGGTAATCAATGTCTTTTTCTACTTCAATTTTATTAAGTGACGATAGAATGCCGACATATTCAGCTTGAAGTTTTTCAGCAAGTTTGTTATGTGAAAGAGCCCCGGATAAATTTCTATGCTCCTCCTTGTAATCTGGTATGATAACTTTTGTGAATCGCCTGAAATGGTGATAGTTGAATTCGTCAGACAGTATCCTGATGAATTTTAAAGTTTTTGGAAATGCGAAGCTGATTTGATGTGTAACTACGAATGAAGGCACTTTGTATGAAAAACATCCGTACCTGCAGTCTGTAATTACAAAGTCGATATTATGTTTACTGACTAAATCCTCTGTAACCTTATGCTCTTCTCTCATTATGCCAAAGGTCCTGATTAAGCCAATTAAACCAATTACAGGAAACAATAGCCTTCCCCCTCGTCTTGACAGGGGGTAATCTGCATATTCAAGGAATGTACGTTCTGGTCCTTCAAGTTCATTTCTTAAAAGCATAAGTGCTTCACCGGAAGAGAGAATGAAGATCTTATTGTTCCCGGCAAAATAATTTATTATCGGCAACTCTCTTGTTACATGCCCGAACCCAAGGTTGGAGACAGCAAATAGTATGTTTTTTCCATTTATCATGCTGACTTATTATGGGGATCGTCTTTATATCAGCTAAAGGTAAAAATATTTGAACGAACTATGTGTTTTTGCATAATTATGAAAAGTCATACACCCGGGAATTAATTTGGCATCAGTTTTTGTTTATTGTACACATAACTGTTAACTGTCGAAAAAAGGTAAAATTTATCTGAAATCAGGGTATTTACACTTTGAGGAGCAGGGATTAACCTCAGGTTATCGGTTATTTCATAAACAGAGCCATAGGAATAAAAATAATTATCATAAATAAACTCATTATTATCACGGTCCTCCTGCATTAACAGCACTTTTTTATGGCAGCAAAAACTTTTCGTTGTATCCAGCCCATCCGATACCCAGGCAACAAACTGAGGCTTTACATAATTGTAGTTGTTACATAGCAATGACCATAAAGACGGTGTAACATCAAGAACAGAGACCATTGATTTGAAGCGCTGTGATTCTTTTAGCAGAGGAGAATAGATCAATAAGGGAACATGGTATAAGCTCAGCCTGTCGGGGATGCCGAAGTTTAGAATGTAATGATCACCGGTTATTACGAATATTGTATTTTTAAAATCCGGACGGTCTTTATACCCATTGAAAAACCGTTGCAATGCATTGTCAAGATAGACAAAAGATGCTAAATAGTCAATGTGAGAATTATTCTTCAATCGTTGTTCCTGGGGTAAATTTTCATTTATAGATTTAGCAGCAGAAATGTACTTCTCTTTTGCTGGGATTTCAAGCTCATAATGAGTTGAAAATGTAACGAATAAGTTATAGACATTTTTATCGTGCTGTTCGCCGAGATAATTCAGTGATTTAGCAAACAATACATCATCGGCGTAACCCCAGTCATTGGCATTTTTTTCTTTAGATTCTGAGGCTTTATATTCATCATAATATGGGGCAAAATAGTCATTGCCCTGCATTTTTATGAAACCCCTGACATTGTCAAATTCATAATATCCAGCATAAAACATATTGGTCTTATAACCATTTTCTTTCAACAGACGGATAATGGAGGTATGATCAGGCATCTCTCCAAATTGAAACCCTGTGTTCCCGTTAGGCAATGAACCAAGCAGTGATGGCAATATACCAAAACTGCGCTGGGTAGTTGTAATGCAGTTTTCCCAGTATAAACTATGATTTGCCAGGGAATCGAGAAAGGGAGTGAAGCTTCCGGAAAAGGCATTCTCTCCGCTTATCCCGCGTCCCAGACTTTCCACAACAATATAAACAATGTCAGGTTTCGCCGGGCTTAATGCAAAGAAAGGTGAAAGCACTTCGGGCGTATTATCCCGTCGTAAAAATGGCATCAGGGAATCACATTGCTGCCATTGAGGGTACTCTGAAGCAAAGTCCCGCAGAATGCGAGTGTCGTAATCTTTTGTTTTAAGATCTTTTCTGAAATAATAATAATTCGCATAAATAAAATACAAGCTCTTATTTACAATGAACCTGTCGATTTGTTTGTTCCTGCAATACAATTCATAAGGATAATAAATCAGAAATACTGACAGGAAAAGTACTATTGCTGAAGACTGAAAAAGGCGATTAAAGCGTTGCCCTGCATTCTTCGCAATAACGATGGATATTAAGGGTAAAGAAATGATTACCATGATGCTGCAGAAAATGGCTAATAAAAATCCTCCGTAACTCTTAACTGTAATGTATATTTCAGCAAAAGGACGCAGGAATAATTCCTTACCCAGCAGTTGTCCGGTGAAATAGGTGACAATAACAAGAATTATTTGAATCAGGAAAAATATTCCAAAGAATAAAAAGCAAATAATAATAGAGGCACGCGGAAAATGCAAATGCAAAAAATAATAAACCGGAGTGAATGCAATGAAAACGCATCCACACCAGATAACATCATTCAATATACATTTGAGAAATATAACGGCATTTGTTGAAACATTAAATATGCCTGCCAACAAAAAGAAATCAATACAACGCAACAGGATATTTAAGGCCAGAAATACTAAGCCCAGAATAAGATACGGTTTAAAACGGTCAAGGGCTTTAAGCATAGTAAAAAATTGGATATCGTAAAAGATAAAGAAAAAAATGAAATTTCAATAAAGATGATTTGAAATGATCGTCCTTACCTGATTATAAATTTTTTTCCATGTTTAAGGCATAATTTCTGAGCCAGGTCGTGTGACGATTTGAGCACGACAGGCAATCCTCCGCTGGGACTTGACCATTGACTCGTATAATAAAATCCTTTTAAACCGGGGAGGTCAATAGCGATCGGTGAAGCAGCTACCGGTTTTTTTGCAGGGAACCATCCCTGTGCGCTGCCTTTCCAGTTACCAGTGAACCTTTGGTAAGTTGCCGGTGTGGCAACATCGGTCTCTTCAATCGATTCTTTAACGCTGCCGATTTTTTCATCGAGGATATTGATCATTGTTGATGCAAAATCCTTCTTGCAGCGATCATATTCGTCTCTGTCATTATTCCGGAGGTTAATCCAGAATTCGCCATTCCGTGTATAAAAGCTCATCACTAAAATGGTTTTTCCTTCGGGAGCAAGTGTAGGGTCGTAATGATATATATGGACTTCCATCCAATCGTAGACTGTTCCATCGGGCGATCGGTATTCTTTATTAAAAGGGAACCTGAAAAAATGAGGATGTTCTTTAAAAGTGCGCCCAACGCCCAAAGAAACGAGCATAACAGATGGATAAACTTCGAGTTTTTTTAATGCTGCCAGCTTCAGTATCCTGCCATTGACATATTTCCCTTCCAGAGCTTTGAAGACAGTAAAATGCCAGTCAGCGGTTGAAACGGTAATATCGGAATAAACATTTGTACCATCATTCAGCAATAACCCTTTGGCAACATCATCCCCGACAATTATTTTTATTATTTCCTTCCTGTAATGGATTTTGCCGCCCAGCGATTCATATTTATCGGCTATTCTTTTTACAAAACGTGCCGACCCTCCCACGGGATACCCTGCGCTTTTCTTGTCATAAAACGACAAAGGCATGGTCATCACAAAAAAGCTGACCTCTTCGCCTCCGTACAGTAATTGGAATGCTTCTTTCAGGAAAGGGTTTTTCAGCTTGCGGGCAAAGGAATAATTTGTCACGTTTTTCCATTTGAGCATCTGAAATATAAAGGGCAGGTAAGAGATCAATGTCATTTTATTTCTCAGAGTTTGCAGCTGAGGAATGTTTTCGATCATAGGTGGCATATCGTATTTCTGCATTATCCTTATCAGCCTGATCATGCTCATTATCATGCTTTTATCCTCAGGGGCAAGGTCCAGCAGATAAGCTTCCAGTCTGTCGACATTGGTATATAACCTAAAAACTTTATCGTTGTATTTATTGCAGTTTTCCTTTAATTCTATTGAAACCCTTACTTCATGGTGTACGAACTCAATGGATTTCATATCGAGTAATTCTGACCAGAGCTTATAAAACGAACTTGCATCACCTGATCCAAGTATCCAGTGAAGGCATCCATCGAAGGTAAACTCGCCCTGCTTCCAGCTGGCACATAATCCTCCCGGCAGTGAGTTTTTTTCATAAATCCCGGTTTCGTAACCGTTCATCTGAAGATAACAGCCTAGTGTTAAACCCGAAACTCCGCCGCCGATGATGCTTACTTTCATACTTCTGTTTTATCATAAAAATAATAATTTCTTTCACTTATTTTGTCACAGGCCAATTAAATACTCCTCAGAAAAAGGTAATGCAGCCTTCGCCAGGGCTTCGGTCGTCAAATTAGACTTCGGTGATCGATGGCGGGAGAAGCAATGCCGGAAATTATAATTTAGTGAAACAAAAAGCCCCCGGAGCTGATTCCCGGGGGCATACAATAAAGAATTTTTATAAGGTCAATTATCCTTAACACAACGTACAGAAAAATAATTATTTCTTGATTCGTAGTAGGCACTGATTACAGAAGCCATTTCATTATATATAGAACGGTAATAGGCAAAAGAGCCACCTGGGATCTCAGTAGAAGTCCACCAGGAACCTGCTAAACCACGATTGCGAAAAGTACTTTCATAGCGGCCAGCCGGAAGAGCAGTGAATCCGAATTCGTCGGTAGCAGCGTAATTTGGAAGAATCCAATGAGTGCTTCCTGTTTCTTTCAACTTACCACCGGTTACATTTTCACCGCCAAGATAGACAGACAGGGTAATCCAATCGAAATTGGAGGACACACGCCAGCCTGTGGGGCACAGCTTGCCGGTATTCACCGCATGCCAGTTGTATAATGCCCCATAAGCAAAATCAGAAATTGGGGAGTTATTCCACCAGCAAAAACCAGGAGAAGAAGAAATTATACCCATTGGTATGTCAGTACCATCGTTATACCTGGTTGTGTTCAGGTTTTCTGCCATCCAGGTTTGTGTACCTATCTTTACTGTTAAATAATTGTGGAGCCCATCACCGCAGTGAACAAAGTTAAATGCTACTGTTTTGTCCTGTATGGGAATATCTGTTGTTACTGTGCCATAATTTCCTGAATATCCAGTATATTTTAATCTATCCCCTGTCGTAAATAACATCGCAACATAACCACCATCCTGAACTCCTTTCTCATCCATTTTTAATGTTTTATCATCAATTATTTCAATATTGTTACTGACCTTTTCAATACTTAATGTTCCATCAGATTGGCCGGCACATAATAATTTCCCTGAGTATTGGTAATTTTTTCCCCTGAAATTAATAAAATAAAGACCATCTTCAAGCCCGGACAATCTGAATTCCTGCTATGACTTATCCAGATAATTTCCTGTTTGAGATAAAAGTCTTCCGGTCATATCAATAACAGTAATTATTGCATCTCCTGCAGCAGATGGAGAAATCTCTATCATAGAATAGTCTTTCATTGGATTGGGGTGTATCTTCAATTTCCCAGGCTTGTCATACTCAGAAGTGGGAATCCCAACCGTTCCCGTTAAATGTAAAATATCATTTACTTTCAGGGTAAGAGATGTCCCTTACATTAAATTTTCAACTTTAACAGAATCAACATTATTTGATGCTCCTGTTCCGGCAAAAGTGATGAGGTAGTTTTGAGCATTAACTGTTAACGAACAAATGATGGCTATTAAGAATAGTATTCTTTTCATTGTCGTATTTATTTGGTACTTGTATCCAAAGTTACACCATGCACATGCCAACGTCAATTTTATTATCTCCTTTTTTCTTGTTTCTTTTGTCTTGTTTCTTCGATTTAGTATCTTTGATTAGTGTTTCCTAACGTGCTAAATAATTTGGAATATGCTAGTAAGAACCTTTGCCAGTGCCGTTACAGGTATTGATGCAGTTACAGTTACCGTTGAGGTCAATGTGTCGCATGGTATCCGTTTTTTCCTTGTCGGATTACCCGATGTTGCTGTGAAGGAGAGCCAGCAGAGAATTGAATCAGCCCTTCGCTCGCTTGGCTTCAAATGGCCGGGGAAGCAGGTGCTGATAAACATGGCTCCTGCGGATATCCGCAAGGAAGGCTCTTCATACGACCTTCCCCTGGCAATGGGCATCCTCACGGCCGATGAAAAAGTTGTCAGGGAAGAGATCGGATCTTATATAATGATGGGAGAGCTTTCTCTTGACGGAACCCTGCAGCCTGTAAGAGGTGTGCTTCCCATAGCTCTGAGGGCAAGGGAAGAAAAATTCAAGGGAGTGATCGTACCGGTTAAAAATGCACGAGAAGCTGCTGTCGTTAACGGACTGGATGTATATGGAATGGAAAACCTTGGAGAGGTGGTAGACTTCTTCAACGGCATGAAGAAATTCGAACCGGTGAAAGTCGACCTGATGGAGATATTCAACAATGAAGCCAATAAATATGATGTTGATTTTTCAGATGTAAGAGGACAGGAGAATGTGAAAAGAGCCCTGGAGGTGGCAGCTGCCGGCGGGCATAATATAATTATGATCGGACCTCCTGGATCAGGCAAGACTATGCTGGCAAAAAGGATTCCGACTATCATACCACCTCTCACCCTCGAGGAAGCGCTTGAAACCACAAAAATTCACTCTGTGGCCGGCAAGATAGACGACCATACAGCTTTGATGACCAGAAGGCCTTTCAGGTCGCCGCACCATACAATTTCAGATGTGGCGCTCGTTGGCGGAGGCACATTTCCGCAGCCCGGAGAGATATCGCTCGGACATAACGGTGTGCTTTTTCTCGATGAGCTTCCTGAATTCAAACGCAATGTCCTTGAGGTTATGAGGCAGCCGCTTGAAGACAGGATAATAACCATTTCACGGGCAAAATCGACTGTCGACTATCCGGCTTCATTTATGCTCGTAGCTTCAATGAATCCATGTCCGTGCGGATTCCATAACCACCCGGAAAAAGAATGCATGTGCACACCCGGAATGGTGCAGAAATACCTGAACAGGATATCAGGCCCGCTGCTCGACAGAATAGATATTCATATCGAAGTAGTGCCGATTAAATATGACAAGCTTTCCGATTCAGGTAAAACAGAGAAATCATCTGTTGTAAGGGAGAGAGTGGTAAGGGCAAGAGAAATTCAGGCTGTAAGGTTCGCAGCGATTAAAGGTGTCTATTCGAATGCACAAATGTCGTCATCAATGCAGCGAAGATATTGCCAGCTCGATGAGGCAGGAGGTAGGCTTCTTAAAACTGCAATGGATCTCAGGGGTCTGTCGGCCAGGGCTTATGACAGGATACTAAAGGTAGCAAGGACTATTGCCGACCTCGCTGAATCAGAGAATATTACATCTGAACATATTTCCGAAGCAATCAACTACCGCAACCTCGACAGGGAGGGCTGGGCTGGCTGAGTTCGCTTCGCCTGCATGGTCAGAGTGATAGAAGCCGAACGATGACCAGGAAAAAGGTGATTTATTTGCAGTATTGTTAGTTTTTGTTAATTTTAACAGGTTAAAATCTACCTGATTTCTTTGCATGGAATTCACCCGTAAGATTCGCGCAATGTTGATGGAACAACGCCTTATGTTTGTATACAGGGGTGTCGTTACCAATGAGAATTCCGTGCCATTGCTTATGCTCCTCGAGAAAGAAATGGAAACCGCAGAATTCGGATTTGTAGGCAGGAAAAGGCTTTTCATGTTCGTCCTCGAGAGCCTTCAGAACGTATCCAGGCACAGCGACAGCACTCCCCATTCAAATATGTCACTGGTAGTATATTCCAAGGTGAAGGGAGGCTATACGGTTACCACTGCAAATGTGATTTCTACTGACAATACTGTGGAGCTTAAGAAACGACTCGACGAAATTAACAGCCTTCAGACGGGAGAGATAAGAAATGTTTATCGACAGATGCTGAGCAATTCGGAGTTCAGCAGCAAGGGAGGCGCCGGACTGGGACTTATAGAAATGGCAAAGAAAACAGGCAACAAGCTCGATTATGACTTTCTGAAACTTGATGACCAGAATTCATATTTCATACTCAGCAAAACAGTAGATTCAGAAGGAATGGGAGTGCATTTCGGAAATCAGGAAAAACCTTTCCGTGGAAAAGCCGTGGCACAGCTGGAAAGAATATTGGCCGAAAATAATACTTACTTTCTCTGGTCAGGCCATATTACTCCGGATGTCGGGAAGGAAGTTATCTCATTTACAGAGACTAAGCTTTCAGAAGATGATGTTGAAGCCAACCAGAGACGAAGGGTTTTCAGTATTCTTGTGGAGATAATTGAGAACGTGGCAAAATACAGCCCGGGAATAGAACCTGAGGAAAAATATGGAATGCCGGTTGCAATGATCAGGCTCGAGGATAGAACATATTCGCTCACTACTGGCAACCTGATCCTCAACGATAATGTGGAGCATCTGAAGGGAAAGCTTGACCTGATTAATCAATACGACAAAGTCGGACTCAAAGAACTATTCAGGAAATCCTTATCAGGACAAACAATAAAAACTGAAAGCACCGGTAATATGGGGCTTATCGATATGGCACGTAAATCCGGGAGCAAGCTGGAATATGAATTTGAAGTAATAAACGACCAGTATTCATATTACACCCTGACTGTTAAGGTCGAGGAAAGGCCTGATTAATCGAACATCCTGATGCTTAGGGATTTTCCATCCCATTCTGCATAACTGCTGTGCTTGATCCAGTCTCCAAGGAATACAATTTCACCTCCCTCTTTAAGACTGAAAGTCATTGCCATGTGCCTGTGACCGAAGATAAAAAAATCCATCTTCTCTTTTGCTGAAACCGAAGCCGCATATCTTATCAGGTCCTCATTATGCTCACCCAGGAATTCAAGCGAGATCCCTTTTCCGAGCCTGGAACTCAGCGACCATTTGTGTCCGATACCAACTCCGATTGCCGGATGCAATGCCGAGTAAAGTACACGCAAAGGCTTGTTATGAAATATCCACAGTAATATTTTATAGCCTGTATTCACTGAACCCAGCCCTTCACCATGTGCAAGATGGAACTTCCTGCCGTTAAAGTAGGTCGTTAGGGGACCAGTATGAATTAAGACACCACACTCTTTTGAAAGATAGTCACCAACCCACATATCATGATTACCGGTGAAGAAATGCACAGGTACACCAGAGTCGGTAATTGAAGCAATCTTTCCAAGAAACCTCGTGAATCCTTTTGGCACAACGAGCTTATATTCCCACCAGAAATCGAAAATGTCTCCAAGAAGATAGATCTCCTGAGCCTCCGGCACTATTCTGTCAAGCCAATTTACAATTTTCTTTTCACGCTCAAGCGGAGGCATGCCGGCGCTGAGTCCAAGATGAAAATCAGATGCGAAAAATATTTTACCTGAAGAAGCCACAGTCAGTATCAGTCGTTGAATATTTGTGCAAGTTTAAGCTGCAGGGCTTTGCCATGCAGGTTCGATGCTATGATGTTTCCCTGAGGATCGAACAGGTAATTTGCCGGAACAGACTTTACATTAAAGAGAATTGCATCCTTCTGCTTCTGTGGATTATCTTCTCTTGTACTTATCCATGGAAGCTCATCGAATCTGACAGCGCTCTTCCAGGCCAACTCGTCGGTGTCAAAACTTATCTGGTAAATTTCAAATCCTTTCTTGTTGTATAGCCTGTAAAAATCTTTCAGCTGAAGGTTTTCGGAGATGCAGTCCCTGGATTCTGACGACCAGAAGGCAAGAAGGACATATTTCCCCCTGAGTGAGGAAAGAGCTATTTTTTTGCCATTGATATCCTTCAGCTCAGGATCAAGTTTGGATTCCGGAAGAGTTTCAATCAGCCGATTATACTTTTCAGCATTCAGCTGCTTCATCCCGTCCTCTAAAGACCTGACCAGTGACTTTGTATGCCTGGAATCAGGATAGTGACGTGTCAATGAGTCTGAAAGGATTTTCAAGTATTGAAGATCCCTCATTTCATAAAGGACATAGGTCTGATCATTCAGTTTCTGATAGATGGCTTTGACAGATGCGAGTGAATTGATGTTATTGATCACGAACTCAATGTTGTAGCGCCTCTGGGCTTTTACCAGATCAACTGCCTTCTGCGAAAGCCTTGCTTGAATTGTATCAAATCCGGGTTCCGTTGAAGCCTTTCCAAAGACAACATTCAGGGAGTCCAGCTTTCTCTTCGTATCAAGAAGCTTATTATCAAGCATCCTGACAAGTTCAGAACCTTTTGATCCTTCAACCGAGTAACCATTATAAAGATTGTCATCATCAAAAGTGAGGCTGATCCTTTCACCAGGCTCTGCCAGAAGCGTAATAAAATTGGATGAAGTGAAGCCGACCTGATAAAAATCAGGCTCAGTGGCCTTCACCCTGAATTTGAAATGGCCGTTTTTACCGATTTTTACAGAGTCGATAAATGCTATACTGGTTACTTCAATGCTGCTGATTGCGATATAATCCCTTGAGTTCTTTTTAATGGTTCCATCCACGGTGATAAGATTATTGTTCTTGCATCCATAAAGGACGGCCAGCGGGATTATAATGATCAGGATTTTTCTCATTTATTAAGAATTATTTTTTTAATCAGTTTATAAATCCAGTTATTAATTGGCGAATAGTTCTGCAAGTTTTCTCTGAAGCATTTCTCCCCTGAGATCGGTTGCAATTATCCGGCCTTCCCTGTCGAGCAGAAAATTGGTCGGTATCTGGTCCAGGTCATAAAGCTGAACGACCACGGATTGCCAGTATTTTATATCGCTCACATGGATCCATTTCTCAAGATGGTCCTGTTCTATTCCTTTAACCCAGGCTTCCTTTGTCTTGTCGAGGGATACCTGATAAATCTGGAATCCTCTTCGATGGTATAAGTCGTATGTCTTTACAAGGTTGGGATTTTCCTTCCTGCATGGATCGCACCATGATGCCCAGAAATCCAGCAATACAATATTCCCCCTGGTTGAGGAGAGTTTAATAGTATCTCCTTCCGGATCAGGAAGTGCAATTTCAGGCGCTTCAGTCATTTCATTCCCGACAGGCGATTTCAGCTTTTGAGCATTAATGTCCGATTTCAGTCCCTGAACCTGTTCATGCAGTGATTTAACAGGCTCATAATCCGGATATTGCAGTGATAATGATGAATCGACCTTGATGAAATAGTCAAGATCCTTTTCCGGATGCAGGATAAATTGACCCGGAGCTACCTGCTGGTACAATGCAACCAGGCTAACCAGCGAATTCAGGTTCTTGTCGATATATTCTTTTGTATATGTGTTCAGCTCATTAAGGTGGATCTGAGCAAGACTGTCAAGTCTGTCCATTACAGCAGCCAACTGTTCAGTGCCAAGATTCTGAATATAGACATTATAAAGCTCTTTCAGTTCGTCGATCGTGGTGAGAAGCCTTCTGTTGTACTCATTCATGAGCTCAGTTCCCTTTGATCCTGAAATGGATGAAGGATAATTCAACGAATCCTGGTAAGCTTTGATAAAAATGTTCTGTCCCGGTTCCAGGAGCATAGTAAGGAAATTAGTTTCATCTGTTTTAATAAGGTATAAAGACGGAAATTCAACCCTCCTTCTGAAAGAGAAAGTCCCATCTACAGCTATAATAGAAGAGTCGACAGTTATAAGTTCACTGGATTTTAGTTCATCCAGGTATAAAAATTCCCCTTTTGCAGGGGCTAAAAGTTTGCCGTTAATCTCAATATTGTTATTTTTGCAGCCTGCAATAATCAAAGCAGCCAGTAAAAAGAAAGGAACTTTTTTAATCATCAATCCCGGATTAATTAGTAATCTTTTAAAATTATTGACCTGCAAAGTTATTCATTTTTTTAACCGTCAAACAAGAGGCAGAAACTAATAATTATTAATCCTGCCGGAACAGGTTTGCAATGTTGAATAAAAATTGCTATCTTAAAAGACTTTTTGTATAATGCAAATTATTATTTCATGAGTTATATTAAGTTCGAAAAAGGACAAATAGTAAATCTGGAATACTCCCTGGGGAGCGAATTGATAAGGACAAACAGGGCCGGATCCTATGCTTCAACTACTATCGTGGAATGCAATACCCGAAAGTACCACGGACTGCTGGTTTGTCCTGTTGATGAACTAGGCGGAGGAAGATTTGTGCTGCTTTCCTCTCTCGATGTCAAGGTTTTAAACAATAATCAGAGTTTTAATATCGGGATCAGGAAATATAAAGGCGACTATTTCAGTCCCAAAGGGCACAAATATCTTGAAGACTTTGCAACAGAGATCATTCCGATGCATATTTTCCGCGTAGGCAGCGTTCTCCTGAAAATGGAGAGGCTCCTTGTTCATTATGAGGAACAGCTCCTGGTGAGGTATACTGTCCTTGAAGCCCCCGAAAAAATGAAGCTTCAGATAAGGCCTTTTCTTGCGTTTCGCGGCATTCATGAGCTTACACATGCCAACCTTTCGGCAAATACAAAAATCGAACCCGTTAAAAACGGCATAAAGTCAAAAATGTATAATGGCTTTCCTTATCTGCATATGCAGTTTTCAACGAAAGCCGAGTTTATCCATGTCCCGGACTGGTATCTCGGTGTAGAATATATAGAGGAGCAGAAGAGAGGTTATGATTATTCCGAAGACCTTTTCACGCCTGGCTTCTTTGAACTGGAAGCAAAGAAAGGAGATACTATTGTATTTTCTGCTTCCACAAAAGAGGAAAACCCCTCAGGCTTCAAAACCAAATTCACGAAAACCATCGGAGGCAAGATTCCGAGGGATAATTATATTGACTGTCTTAAGAATGCTGCGCAGCAATTTGTGGAAAAAAGAGGCGAGGATACCCTCATTATAGCTGGATACCCCTGGTTCGGTTCATGGGGAAGGGACACATTCATCTCTCTTCCCGGACTTGCTCTTGCACGTCACAGGCTTGCCCTGTACAGGGATGTTCTCGATACCCAGGTGAAAAGAATGAAAAACGGGCTCTTTCCGAACATGGGTACTGCCGGACACTATGCTTTCAATTCGATAGATGCACCGCTGTGGTTCTTCTGGACGCTTCAGCAATATGTTTTACAGGGTGGCACTGACTGCCGTGAACGATATGGCGAAGCTGCAAAATCGATCCTCAGGGCATATAAGAACGGTACAGGTTTTAATATCCATATGAGGGAAAACGGGCTCGTTTATGCTGATGCTCCCGGTAAATCCCTGACATGGATGGATGCATTGGTTAACGGCGTCCCTGTAACTCCACGGCGTGGCTATGCAGTGGAGATCAATGCCTTGTGGTATAATGCAATCTGCTTTTCCCTTGAAATGGCTAAATCGGAAAAGGATAAAAAATTCATTAAGGAATTCGAGCAGCTCCCGGAACTTATAAAGGAATCATTCCTTAAGATTTTCTGGGATGATAAAGCCGGATATCTTGCCGATTTTGTGAATGATGAAGAAGGCAGGAATTTCTTTAAGAGACCAAATATGGTGATCGCAGTTTCACTTCCATATTCAATGCTCGACAAGGAACAGATGAAGAAGGTCCTTGATGTTGCAGATAAAGAGCTTGTTACACCACGGGGACTCAGAACCCTTTCTCCGGGAAATAAGTTCTACAAGGGTATTTATTACGGAAATCAGGAAACAAGGGATAATGCTTATCACCAGGGTACTGTTTGGCCCTGGCTGCTGGGCCCATTCTGCGAGGGATGGTTGAAAGTATATGGCAAACAGGGAGTGAATAAAATCAGGAGTCTTGTATTCGGACTGGAAGAATGCATGAGTGAACATGGTATAACCACACTGTCGGAAATACATGACGGCGATCCGCCTCATGCTCCGCGCGGGGCAATATCTCAGGCATGGAGTGTTGGAGAAGTTTTAAGGATCATTGATTTGCTAGAGGAAAATTATTCTAATTTATAATACAGTCAGGATATGCGTGTGTTAATGTTTGGTTGGGAATTTCCCCCGCATATTTCAGGCGGACTGGGGACAGCCAGCTATGGTCTGACTAAAGGCATGACCACACTTGATGACCTGGAGGTGATCTTTGTGGTGCCGAAAGCCTGGGGTGACGAAGATCAAAGCGTTGTGCGCCTGATTGGAGCCAACAAGGTGCCTGTCTCCTACAAACAGATTTACTATAAGGGAACACGAAAGCCTATCGAAAAAATTGAAATCTCATCCAAAATTATTCCTTACACGGATCCTGAAGATTTCTGGAAAGTGACAAGGTCAGAGGCTTTCGGACACAAGCTCTATGTGCAGACGAACAGAAAAGGGATGGTAGACTTTTCAGGCAGATACGACAGTAACCTTCTTGATGAGATCTATAAATATTCCATTGTTGCCTCTGTGATCGCCGAGGAAAATGAATTCGACATTATACATGCCCACGACTGGCTTGCCTATCCTGCAGGTATTGCCGCCATGGAAGTTTCAGGCAAACCGTTGGTGATCCATGTTCATGCTACTGATTTTGACAGGAGCGGCGGTAATGTAAATCCCGATGTTTACCGGATTGAAAAAGCAGGAATGGATGCTGCTTCCAAGATTATTACAGTGAGCAATCTTACCCGGGATATCGTAATAAATAAGTATAATATACATCCCGATAAGGTTGAAACGGTATATAATGCCGTTGAACCGGTTAATTTTACTGAGGATGTTGCCCTTGATAAAGGATTCGATGATAAAGTAGTTACATTCCTCGGAAGGATAACACTGCAGAAAGGGCCGGAATACTTTATCGAAGCCGCTTATAAGGTCCTGAAGGTGATGAATAATGTCAGGTTCGTAATGGCTGGCTCAGGCGACATGATGGAAAGGATGATGAGAAGAGCTGCTTCCCTTAAGATCACAGACCGTTTTCATTTCACCGGATTCCTGAGGGGGAAGGATGTATTTACAATGCTGACAATGAGCGATGTGTACATAATGCCTTCAGTATCAGAACCTTTTGGCATATCTCCTCTTGAAGCTATGCAATCTAATGTTCCTGTTATAATCAGCAAGCAGTCGGGAGTGGCCGAGATACTGACACATGCGGTGAAAACCGATTTCTGGGATATTGATGCGATGGCTGATGCCATTTATGGCATTCTTAATTACCCCGCCTTGTCCAATATGTTCATCAGGAATGGCAAGGAGGAGGTTATAAGGCTGAAATGGGATAATTCAGCAAGGCATGTAAGAGATATATATGAAAGGGTCATTTGGCATAAATAAGATTATAAAATGAGTGCAGCAGGTAAAAAAGCAATATGCTTTTATTTTCAGGTTCATCAGCCTTTCAGGCTCAAGAGATACAGGTTCTTCGACCTGGGACATGATCATTACTATTATGATGATTTTTCAAATGAATCCATCATGAGAAAAGTGGCAGACAAATGCTACCTTCCTGCCAACAGGATAATCCTTGACCTTCTGCAGAAGAATAAAGGCAAGTTCAAAATAACTTTTTCACTTTCCGGAATAGTAATCAACCAGTTCAGGCTTTATGCACCTGAAGTACTGGATTCATTCAAACAGCTTGCTGATACAGGCATGGTTGAGTTTCTTGCCGAAACAAATTCACACTCACTCTCTTCACTTAAGAGCAGGGAACAGTTTGAACAACAGGTTATGGCGCACAAGGCAATGATACACCAGTATCTCGGCGTTGAGCCTGCCTCTTTCAGGAACACTGAACTGATTTATTCGGACCAGATAGGCTCATGGGTAGCTGACATGGGTTTCAAATCGATGCTGACTGAAGGTGCCAAGCATGTTCTTGGCTGGAAGAGTCCCAATTACCTGTACTGCAATGCTGTAAATCCCCGTCTCAAGGTCCTGCTGAGGAATTTTGTGCTGAGCGACGATATTGCCTTCAGGTTCTCGAACAAGCAGTGGAGTGCATGGCCTCTGACTGCCGACAAATATGCCTCATGGCTCAACAAGCTTGCTCCCAAGAGCGAGCTTGTGAATATCTTTCTGGATTATGAAACATTTGGCGAACATAACTGGAAAGAGACCGGAATATTTGATTTTCTTCAGCATATGCCCGGAGCCATCCTGAAGAAGACTCCATTCAAGTTCATGACTCCTTCCGAAGTTGCCGATACCCTTCAGCCTGTTTCTGCAATAAGCGTTCCTTCACCCATATCCTGGGCTGATGAAGAAAGGGATATAACAGCCTGGCTCGGTAACGAGCTGCAAAAGGCTGCCCTTGACAAGCTTTATGAATTATCGGATAAGGTGAAAAGATCCAACGATGAGCTGATAAACAAAGACTGGGAATACCTGCAGGCAAGCGACCATTTTTATTATATGGCGACCAAATTCTTTTCAGACGGGGCGGTGCATGCCTATTTCAATCCCTATGAAACGCCATATGATGCTTTTATGAATTACATGAACGTGCTCAGCGATTTTGAAATAAGAGTTAAAAGGTGCCTCCCAACGACTAGTGAGCAGGAACAGATTTCCAAACTTGAAACCACTATCAGCGAAAAGGACAAGATCATTGAGACACAGGCAGCTGAGATAGACAAGCTCACCGGCAAATCAAAAAAAGCAACTAAACGCGGACGGCCTGCAGCTAAAAAGGAGACAACCCCATCACTTAAGGAGCTTGCAACCAGATTGGCAGAGGCCAGCCTTAAAAAGCCTGCCGTTAAAAAGAGAGCAGTAACTATAAAGAGCAAGTCAAAAGCGACAAAGAAAACTGCTGTTAAAAAGACTGCTCCGAAAAAGGAAACAAGCAGAACTGCCAGATTAAAGGAGTAGCATCAATTTGAAAATCCATATTTAATTATAATTTGAAAATGAAGGTTGATTTTATCTTTGAAACCAGCTGGGAAGTTTGCAATAAGGTTGGCGGGATTCATACTGTGATTTCGACTAAGGTTCTGAACATTGTTGAGGAACTTGGCGATAATTACATACTTATCGGTCCGGATGTATGGAGGGAAGATGTAAAAAATCCGGAATTCATCCAGGATGAGTCATTGTTTCCGGAATGGAAGGCCAGGGCTGCTTCCGACGGTCTGAGGGTGAAAACCGGCCGATGGAATATTGCCGGGAAGCCTATAGTGATGTTAATTGACTTCACCCCCTATTTCGGCCAGCAGAATGAGATATTTGCAAAATTCTGGGAGACCTATAAGCTTGACAGTATCTCAGGTCAGTGGGATTATGTCGAACCTGCGCTTTTCGGATATGCAGCTGCCAAGCTGATTGAGAGCTTTACAGCCTTCTACCATGAATATCATAATATAATTGCCCAGTTCCATGAATGGATGACGGGAACAGCAATACTCTATTTGAAGAAACAGGTTCCATGGATAACCACTTCGTTTACCACACATGCAACTGTTCTTGGACGATGCGTAGCCGGGAACAACAGGCCGCTTTACGGAAAAATGAAAGATTTTATACCGGCACAGGTGGCTCGCGAATTCAATGTCATAGCAAAGCAATCACTTGAAAAGATATCTGCAGCTGAAGCAGATGTTTTTACCACTGTAAGCGGAATCACATCTAAGGAATGCAGCCATTTCCTGGGCAAGGATGTCGACATAGTTACTCCGAACGGCTTTGAAGATTCGTTCGTACCTCCGGCTGGCGTTTTTGACGAAAAGCGGGCAGCAGCAAAGGGAAAGCTTAAAAATGTAGCAGAAGCAGTTCTTGGCTACAAGCTGGCGGATGATTGCATCTTTATCGCCAACAGCGGCAGGTATGAGTTCAGGAACAAGGGAGTGGATATTTTCATCGATTCCCTGGGAGAAATGAACAAAAAGGATAAGCCGGACAAACAGTGCATTGCATTTATTATGATGCCTGCATATCATAAAGGCCCGCGCCAGGATGTTGCCGACATCCTGTATAATAACGGTCCTGCTAACGGCGGTGACAGGTATCTCACTCACAGCCTTCACTATCCGTCTAACGACCCCGTCCTTCAGAAAGTAAATGCCAACGGCCTTCACAACGACGAAAAATCTCATGTCAAGGTAATCTTCGTTCCTTGTTACCTCAACGGAAATGACGGCATCTTCAATATGCCCTACTATGATCTTCTGATAGGATTCGACCTGTCTGTATTTCCGTCATACTATGAGCCATGGGGATATACGCCCCTGGAGAGCCTTATGTTCTCGATCCCGACAGTTACAACATCACTTTCCGGCTTTGGCCTTTGGGTGCGCGACTATTTTAAGGATCCGGGCAACGGAATTGCAATTATAGAAAGAACCGATGATAATGAAACAAAGGTTGTAAGCGAAATAAGACAGTTTATGGCCATGTTTATAAGCCTCGGTGAGAATGAAGTTAAGGAGGCACGGGCCAAGGCACATGAGATCTCGCGCATTGCAATGTGGGACAGTCTTGTTCAGCATTATTTCACAGCCTACGACATGGCTCTCGATAAGAGTGCTGAAAGGAGAGAAGAACCACGTGAATTTGCCGGATTTGTTGAAGCTCCGGGTGTTCCTGTCCGTAAACCGCACCAGGTGCCTGTTTGGAAGGATATTTATGTTCAGAGCCATGTTCCCGACAAGCTGGCTTCTCTGAAGGAACTCGCCAACAACCTGTGGTGGTCATGGAACACAGAAGCCGAATCGCTCTTCAGGCTGATGGATCCATCGCTGTGGGAAGAGGTGAAACATAACCCGAAGCTGCTCATTGAGAAAATAGATTACAAGAGACTCCTTGTCCTTGAGGATGATGAGGAATTTCTTGCCGACCTGGAAGGTGTAACCAAAAGATTCAGGGAATACATAAACCGTCCTGATGATCCGGAAAAACCTACTGTTGCCTATTTCAGCATGGAATTCGGAATTCATACCTGCCTTAAGATCTATTCAGGAGGCCTGGGAATTCTTGCCGGCGATTATCTGAAGGAAGCAAGCGACTCAAATATTCATATTATCGGGGTAGGACTTCTTTACAGGTATGGCTATTTCAGGCAGAAGCTTGGTCCGAAGGGAGAACAGCTGGCCATTTATGAGGCTGAAGAGTTCTCGAGGCTTCCAATCAACCCTGTGAAGGATGCAAAAGGCAATCATCTGTCTGTCAGTCTGGCATGGCCCGGAAGGACTGTAAAGATCCGCGTTTGGGAAGCTAAGGTGGGCAAGGTAACCCTTATCCTTCTGGATACCGACTTTGATGACAATACTCCTGAAGACCGGACGATAACACACCATCTTTATGGCGGCGACATTGAGAACAGGCTGAGACAGGAACTTTTACTTGGCATTGCCGGCATCAGGGCACTGGCAGCTATGGGCTTTAAACCGGATGTTTACCACAGCAATGAGGGCCATTCGGCATTCATCAGTCTGGAAAGGCTCAGGACAATGATTGATGAGCATCATCTCACCTTTAACCAGGCTCTTGAGGCTGTAAGGTCATCTACCCTGTTTACAACTCATACACCTGTTCCGGCTGGGCATGATGCCTTTGAGGAAGATATGCTAAGAAAATATATTTCCCATTACTCAGACCGTCTGAATATAACATGGGATGAGCTTATGGCACTCGGCCGCTGCGAAACCGACATGGATAAAAAATTCAACATGAGTTTCCTTGCCACAAGAATGTCGCAGGAACTGAACGGTGTCAGCAAGCTGCATGGAGAAGTAAGCCAGGGAATGTTCAATAAGCTATGGCCCGGCTATCTTAAAGAGGAGCTCTACATAGATTATGTTACTAACGGAGTACATCATCCTACATGGACGGCGCCCGAATGGAAAGAGGTTTACAGGGAAATCACCGGCAGCGATAATTTCGACCAGACAGACAGGGGCCTGTGGGAAAAGCTCTACAACGTCGAAGACAAGAGGATTTACGAAATCAAGAAAGGCCTTAAGAAAACCCTTTTTGAGAATATCAGGAAAAGGCTACAGTCCGATATGATGGAAAGACATGTGAGCCCGAGAACACTTATGAACATCAGCAGCCATCTTGATGAGAAAGCACTGACAATTGGCTTTGCACGCCGCTTCGCAACCTATAAGCGCGCCTCGCTTATCTTCAGGGACCTCGATAGGCTGGCCCGCATTGTGAATAATCCACAAAAGCCGGTACAGTTCATTTTTGCCGGCAAAGCACATCCTCATGACGGAGGAGGTCAGGATCTGATAAAGAGAGTACTTGAGATTTCACAGATGCCTCAGTTTACAGGCAAGGTCATTTTCCTTGAAAACTATGATATTGAACTGGCAAAATACCTTGTAAGGGGTGTGGATATCTGGCTTAATACTCCCACAAGACCGATGGAGGCTTCGGGAACGAGCGGTGAGAAAGCTGTGATGAACGGTACAATCCATTTCAGCGTTCTTGACGGATGGTGGGTTGAAGGTTACAGGGCTTATGCAGGCTGGGCGCTCCCTAAAAAAAGGACATTTACCAACCAGGATCTTCAGGATGATGTCGATGCAGAGACAATATATAATATGCTCGAATATGAGATCGTCCCGGCATACTATTCATTCAACGAACAAGGGGTTCCTGTGGAATGGGTCAGCCTTATTAAGAACACAATGACCAAAATTGCACCTGAGTTCACGATGAAGAGGCAGCTCGATGATTACTACGACAAATATTATAAGAAGCTCTTTACCCGCAGCAAGTATCTCATAGCCGACAATTTTGAAAAGGCAAAAGAAATGGCTGCATGGAAAAAGACCATGAAGGATGAATGGGATAATATCGAGGTTCTGAACTACAGCTTTGAGAAACCGGGAGAAAACATTTATCATTCAGGTCACGACTATAAGGCAGAGATAGCCCTTAATGTGCATAAAATTCCAAAAGAAAACGTTGGCGTCGAGTTCATTATAACTCACATGAGCAAGGAGGGAGAGCATGAATTCGTGGCAAGCAACGAGTTTGTCCTTGTCAGCAGCAGGAGCGGAAAGTGCCTGTACAGAGCCAACCTGGTTCCCGAAAAAGCAGGTACATTCTTCTATGGTATAAGGATTTATCCGAAGCACAAGGATCTTCCGCACAAACAGGATTTCTACCTGTTACGCTGGATTGATTAGATCTCTGTAGCTTTCCTTATAGGTTCTCTTTTGAATACTATTGCTGTACGCGACGGGAGATACAAATAGAGGCGGAAGGGCACATTTAATGTTGCCCTTTCTGCTTTTCTGACGGAAGTGTACATCGATTTGCGGTCAATTCGGTCAAATCCTCCGAATGCAGGATCGTCAGAATCAATAATCACCCTGAATTTGCCCTTGATGGTGATACCGTAATCGGTAAAGGAGAGTGACGGGTGGAAATTGAATACAAAAAGCAGATCGCCCCTTGTGAACGCAATAACCTTATCGTGGCTGTTCTCAGTAATTCTTCCGATATACAGGTCGTCGAGCACTCTGAAATCATGCTGAAGCCCGGTCATCTGCCTGTCGAAACTGGCAAGGAACTGATATTTGAGGTCTTTGTTTTCAAGGAGCTGCCATTGCCTCCGTGCATATTTATAGCTCCATCCGTTTCCTTCGCGGGGAAAATCTATCCACTCCGGATGTCCGAATTCATTACCCATGAAATTCAGATAGCCACCACCGGCAGTACTATATGTAAGCAGCCTGATCATCTTATGAAGCGCAATTCCGCGATCCATACTGAAGCTGTGGTATGATTTGGACATACCGGTGTACATCTCGGCATCTATCATTCTGAAAATGAGAGTTTTGTCGCCGACAAGCGCCTGATCGTGTGATTCGCAGTATGAAATAATCTTTTCTTCAGGCCTGTGCTGGGTAAGCTCGTGCATCAGGTGACTCATGTCCCAGTTTTCATCCATGGTTTCTTTGACAAGCTTGATCCAGAAATCAGGAACTCCCATCGAAAGCCTGTAATCAAAACCGTAACCTTTTTTTGATGTTGGAGCAGCCAGCCCGGGCATACCGCTCATTTCCTCTGCAATGGTTATGGTATGTGGCCTGTATTCATGTATCATTTTATTAGCCAGATACAGGTAAATAAGCGCATCAATGTCCTGGCCACCGTCAAAATAATCACCATAAGCAGTGAAATTCTTCCCAAGTCCGTGATCAAAATAGACCATGCTTGTTATGCCGTCGAACCTGAAACCGTCAAATTTGTATTCTTCAAGCCAGTAGCGGCAGTTGGATAAAAGGAAATGAAGAACATTATCCTTGCCGTAATCGAAACAAAGAGAATCCCAGGCAATATGGTTCCTCCGGTTACCTGTATGGAAATACTGACCTGGAGAGCCGTCAAAGAGTCCGAGTCCTTCATTGACATTCTTCACGGAATGGGAATGAACCAGATCCATGATGACTCTCAGTCCGGCTTTATGTGCAGTATCAACCAGCTCCTTGAGATCCTCGGGTGTCCCAAAGCGCGATGAGGCCGCAAAGAAACTGGAAACATGGTAACCGAATGAGCCGTAGAAAGGATGCTCCTGGATTGCCATCAGCTGAACGGTGTTATATCCGGCTTTTGCGATAATTGGAATAATGTTCTCAGTGAACTCGCGATATGTTCCGGTTTTCTCAAGCGAGGTTGCCATTCCCACATGGGCTTCGTATATAACCGGGGTGGTGGCAGACGACACGAAATTCGCGATTTCCCATTTGTAACCTTCAGCCGGATGCCATACCTGGGCTGAGAAGATCTTTGTGGCGTCATCCTGGACCAGTCGGTTTGCATAGGAAGGGATTCTCTCTCCCTTTCCTCCGTGCCATTGGACGCTCAGCTTGTACAGGTCGCCATGATTTAATGCCTGTGCCGGGAGAGATATTTCCCAATCGCCATACTGATTGATCCTGTTCAGTCTGAACTCCGGCTTTTCCTTCCACCCTGTAAATGTTCCTGTTATATAAATGTCAGTAGCATTGGGCGCCCATTCTCTGAAGATCCATTTGTCATTCTCTTTATGAAGGCCGTAATAGAAATGGCCCATAGCGAAATCTGAAAGAGATCTCTTGCCAGCAAGGTTTTGTTCCTTAAGCTGACATTTGCTGATCCGTTCATCAATTATTTGAGTGAATGGCCCAAGCCAGGGATCGGCGGTATAGAACTTTCCTGTACCAGTTTTCATGAATTGGCTATCTTCCGATAAAAGTACAAAAACAAAATCATAATCTTCTTTCATATCACAATGCTTTGTTAATTTTACAGCCACAAATTCATTGTATGGAAATTCATGATGGATATGAACATCTGGATCTTGAAAAGCCTGTAGTGACACTAGGCATTTTTGATGGCGTTCACCGTGGCCACAGAGTCCTTCTTGACACTCTTGTTAGTCGTGCAGCAGCAACAGGAGGCGATTCTGTCGTGATCACTTTTAATCCCCATCCCAGGCTGGTTATTGAAAAGAACCGGGCAAAGCTGTCATTCCTTTCAACAATGGATGAAAAAAAATCTCTCCTTGAAAGAGCTCATATCGCTCATCTTATAATAATCAGATTCACTCCGGTTTTCTGCAGGATGAAAGCATGTGATTTTGTTGAAAAAGTTCTTGCAGGAATGATAAAAACCCGCCATCTCATTATGGGTCATGACCATCATTTCGGATACCATGGCGAAGGCAGCTTTAAAACAGTCAACGAGTGCGCAGCTTCCATGGGATTTGTTGTAGAACAGGTGCGTGGCCTTCGGTCGAGGGAAGGAGCTATAAGTTCATCACTGATCCGTGAAGCCCTCCTGAAAGGGAATCTCGATAATGCAAATAAATGGCTTGGATATTGTTATTCGCTTAAGGGACAGGTTATTGCAGGAAAAAAGATCGGGAGGAAGCTCGGATTTCCAACAGCAAACATCAGACCGGATGACAGATATAAGCTGATCCCCGCTGACGGAGTATATGCAGTGGAAATAAACATTGATGGAGAAACAAAACCCGGGATGCTAAGCATCGGGACAAATCCCACCGTCAGCAGGATGACAGGTAAAAGATCGATTGAAGTAAATATTTTCGATTTTGAAAAGGATATTTACGGACTTGATATTGAAGTATTGTTCAGATATCGTCTGCGCAATGAGATCAGGTTTGATTCAGTTGGGCTGCTTACACGTCAGATGGAGCAGGACAGGGCAATTGCCCTGAAGCTGCTGACATGAACAATTGCTACTTTATTTTGTTAAATTTGCGGCTTAAAGTTGATTGGAATAACACTAGTAAAGGAAAAAATGGAATATAAGGTAAAGGACATCTCTCTCGCCGGTTTTGGAAGGAAAGAAATTGAGATTGCAGAAAAGGAAATGCCGGGTTTACTGGCTATAAGAAAGAAATTTACTTCGGAAAAGCCGCTCAAAAGTGCCCGCATTACGGGCTCTCTTCACATGACAATTCAGACCGCAGTGCTGATTGAGACACTTAAAGAGCTTGGTGCTGATGTACGCTGGGCAAGCTGCAATATCTTCTCAACCCAGGACCATGCTGCTGCCGCCATAGCTGAGGCAGGGATCCCTGTTTTTGCATGGAAAGGTGAAAGCCTGGAAGAATACTGGTGGTGTACTGCTCAGGCACTTTCGTTTCCGGGCGGAAAAGGTCCCAATCTCATTGTGGATGACGGAGGAGACGCTTCCCTGCTTGTTCACCTTGGCTACAAGGCTGAAAATGATCCATCGCTGCTTGAGAAGAAACCTTCAAACAGGGAGGAAGCAATAATACTTTCAACCCTTAAAAATATTCTGGTGAGCGAACCTGGAAAATGGCATCGCACTGTATCTGAGCTCAAGGGCATTTCGGAAGAGACTACCACCGGAGTTCACAGGCTTTATCAGATGCTCGAAAACAATGAACTCCTTGTTCCGGCAATAAATGTGAACGATTCTGTGACAAAATCAAAATTCGATAATCTGTATGGCTGCCGCGAATCGCTTGCCGATGGTATCAAGAGAGCCACCGACGTAATGATCGCAGGTAAAGTTGTTGTTGTTTGCGGCTATGGCGATGTTGGCAAGGGATGTTCCAAATCAATGCGAGCATACGGGGCAAGAGTCATCGTTACCGAGATTGATCCGATCTGTGCTCTTCAGGCATCCATGGAAGGCTTTGAGGTTAAGACTGTTGATGAAGCCCTGGATGAAGGCAACATCTTTGTTACTGCGACCGGCAACATGGATATCATTACCGTTGATCATATGAAAAAGATGAAAGATCAGGCAATAGTCTGCAATATAGGGCATTTCGATAATGAGATACAGGTTGATGCACTGAATGACATGAAAGGCATTAAGAAGATAAACATCAAGCCGCAGGTCGATAAATATCTGTTTCCTGACGGGCATGCAATTTTTATACTTGCCGAAGGCAGGCTTGTTAATCTTGGCTGTGCCACCGGTCATCCTTCATTTGTAATGAGCAACTCGTTCAGCAACCAGACGCTGGCACAGATCGACCTCTGGAAAAAAGATTATCAGATTGGCGTTTACAGGCTTCCGAAATATCTCGATGAAGAAGTTGCAAGGCTCCATCTCGATCAGCTTGGCGTGAAGCTGACGGTGCTTACGAAGGAACAGGCGGATTATATCGGAGTTCCGGAAGAGGGCCCTTACAAGCCGGAGCATTACAGGTATTAGTAATTCTCAACAGTTAAATATCTCCCGTCGAAGATCGTTCTGTAGTTCTTTAGCGGATATTTTCCTGGTCCGGAAATGGGAATTCCTCCTGTGGGGAGAGAGTATGCTGTGCTGCAGGTCGGGCATATAGCCTGAATAAAGTCTACGTTTACCTTCAGGCTTTTCCCGTTAGCCACATAATCGTATGGGCAAGTGCGGTCATAGGCATAGAACTGATCAAGGTTTGCCCTGTAAATAATAATTCCATTGCTGTCATAACCCGCTGACCTGTAACCCCAGTTATTGGTTCTGTAAGTAACAATAACCGAGTTGCCGATGGCATTGAGTTCTGAAAAAAGTATATCTCCCGATATATCCATAACAAAGCTGACATAAGTATCAGGTACAACATCATTATTTTTCCTGTCACAGGAAATAAGCAAAGCGGCGAGTGCAAATGGAATTATAAAGAATATTTTTTTTAAGACTGTTGACATCTTCATATATTTGTTAAAACAAAAGTAGCATTACTGACGGAAAAGTAACGAAATTCATCCCATCTTTATTTTAATAATCTGAAGATGAATTGCATGCCATTCAAAAAAATTCTGATCTTTCTGTTGAGCATTTTGTTTTCGTTAAATGTTTCCGGGATACGATCATTCAACAGACCTGCAGCTCCGAAACAGCAGAAGAGCGTCTCAGAGAAACCCGGAAGGCAGAAAAAAGCCAGGGTTATTGGTCCGCAATCAGCAAAAAAAGTACAGAAAAAACAGGATGCAAAGGAAAGGAAGAAAAAGAAGGATTCTAAGAAAGCTGTAAAAGAGTTTCAAAATCATGCACTTGAGATACAGGCACCTGATGTAAGGGAGCGTATAAAACAAAACAGAAAGAACTCAGACGCCAATTACAAGGCAAAAAAGAAAAATAACTCCTCCAGGACGAGAAATGCCGGCAAAAAGTACAGGTAAGAGTGAATTAAGGAAGTGATTTTGTAAGCATCTTATTTACGGTATTTTTTTGCATTTTCAGAAAAGATTTATTATATTTGTGTTATGAAGAGTTCCGGAAATTCCGGAATTCTTCATGTTTTTTATAATATAACAGCTCAAAATGTCAGAGGTTTTATACAATACGGTAGAGGGTCTTCAAAAGCTGAAAGACGAACTTGAACAGCTCAGAACTATTGAAAGGCCTATGATTTCCAGGATGTTATCTGATGCAAGAGACAAGGGTGACCTTACCGAAAACGCAGAGTATGCTGCTGCAAAAGAGGCACAGGGCATGCTTGAAGCTAAAATTGCCAGACTGGAGGATATCATTTCACGGTCAAGGATTATTGATGAGTCCAAAATTGACACCATAACTGTCAGAATACTTAATAAAGTAAAGATACGGAACAAGGTCAACAATTCCGTAATGGAATACCAGCTGGTGCCTGAAAGCGAGGCTAACCTCAAGATGGGGAAGATCGCTGTCAGCTCTCCTATTGCAATGGGACTGATAGGGAAAAAAGTGGGAGAGACCGTCGAGATAAAGGTCCCTTCGGGCATAATTCCTTTCGAGATCGTTTCAATTTCGCTGTAACAAGTTGAATTTAAATTATATGGCATCTATTTTTACAAGGATCATTAATGGGGAGATACCCTGTTACAAGATTGCGGAGGATGACAGGTATTTTGCATTCCTGGATATCAATCCTCTGAGGGAAGGCCATACTCTTGTTGTACCGAAGCAGGAGACCGATTATATATTTGATCTGGATAATGACACGGTAGCAGGGATGATGGTCTTTTCAAAAAAGATTGCTGCCGCAATACAGGCAGCTATTCCATGTAAAAGAATAGGGGTGGCTATCCTCGGCCTTGAGGTTCCTCATGCACATATTCACCTGGTTCCCATGAACTCTATGGAGGATGTAAATTTCAGAAATCCCAAGCTCAAATTCACTCAGGAGGAGTTTAAAGCAACAGCCGAAAAAATTAAAGGAAAAATAAAACAGTAACCACCCCGTAACACCTTAGGCGTGACACCCCTCCTTCAACAAGGAGGGGAAACTACATTTTATTTAATTTCATTTCTCCTCCTTTTCAAAGGAGGAGTATCCCGCTTCAGCGGGAGGAGGTGGTTTCTAAATTTATTATTATTTTTATAGTATAATTCAGCTCGCTGCATGAGTTATCTGTATGATCTGTGGGATGATGTCATAAGTCTTCTCTTTCCAAGACTTTGCTATGCCTGTGGAGAGAATCTTTTAAGGAACGAAAGGCTTATCTGCACGGAGTGCTACATACTTATTCCCCGCACCAACTATCACCTGCAGGAAGATAATCCTGTTGCGCGGCTTTTCTGGGGACGTTGCAAAATCGAAAGGGCTGCGGCATTCTCTTTTTATAACAAGGACAGCAGGATAAGGAAGCTGATACATAATCTGAAATACAAAGGAATCAAGGATGTTGGTTTTGAACTAGGGAAGATATATGGTCAGTCATTATCAGGTTCAGATTTTCTGAAAGGAATTGATATGATAATTCCTGTGCCTCTTCACGCGTCAAAAAAGCGGATAAGGGGTTTTAACCAGAGTGAAATTATATCCTACGGATTCTCCGAATCGACCGGATTGCCCGTATGTTCCGGGATACTGGAAAGAACATCACGTTCCGATACACAGACAAAGAGGTCAAGGTACGACAGGTGGGTTAATGTGGAAGGGATTTTCAATGTCTCAGACCGCAGTATACTTAACGGGAAACATGTTCTGGTCCTGGATGATGTAATAACAACAGGTTCGACTCTCGAATCATGTGCCGTTGAACTTCTTAAAAGCGAGGGAGTAAAGGTCAGTGTGGCAGCCCTGGCTGTTGCTGTTGTCTGAATGCGGGTATCTTATTTCACCCTGCCGGGATTCTTCTTCATGAAATCTTTCCATCCGGTAAACGCCTTTTCAGAGGCTGGATTACCGGACTGGTAGAAATGGCACAGGGCAGCAGCAAGTCCGTCGGTAGCATCAAGCTTCATTTTAGAGTTACTGAATTTAAGGATCTTCATCAGCATCGCAGCCACCTGCTCCTTTGATGCTGCTCCCTGACCGGTTATCGACATCTTGATCTTCCGGGGAGCATATTCAAATATAGGAATTGAGCGTGTCAGGGCAGCAGCAATGGCTGCTCCCTGGGCTCTTCCCAGCTTCAGCATCGACTGGACATTCTTTCCGTAAAAGGGAGCTTCAATGGCAAGCTCATCAGGATGATACTCATCAATAATTGCCAGTGTCCTGTCGAAGATCTGCTTCAGCTTAAGATAGTGGTCTGCGGATTTTGAAAGGTCAATCAGACCTATAGTTATCAGTTCAGGATTTTTTCCGGCAGATCTAATCACACCATAGCCTGTAATATTTGTGCCAGGGTCGATACCCAGGATTATCCTCTCTTTAGGTTTTACCTTCAATTTCCTGATATATAATCTGTTCCGTTAATTCATGACAAACATGTTGTTCATCCAGGAAGGTTTCTCCGAGTATTGTTTGCTGCGGCTGAAGCTACCGGCTCTCTTACCCGAAAATGCTCCAGTCTGAAGGTAATTAAGTGCTTCTTTGAGACATTTTTCCTGCCTGTCATCAAAATCACGCGTTAAATCATCCGTAGTCAGCTGATTCGGGATAAAACCGTCAAAATAGTCTCCAACCCCTTCCGAATTGACAACCTTGAAGGTGATCGGACCGAAAAAATATTTCTCAGCACAGGGGAAAAAATTAAAGCCCATAGGCTTGCCATAGGTTGTATCGCCTACAGTGGCAACTGTTATGTGGGGCGCGAGTCCGTTCATAACCATCTCGCTCGCTGATGCTGTCAGACGTGAAGTTATTACTACTATTTTTGGAAGAGAAAGTGAATAAGAAGAGGTTAGGAACGGAAAGGTGCGATTTGCCGCCTGCAACTTCTGATTGTATTTCAGCATTGCAAATATTGTGCCTGCTAGTGAGTTGCCAGCGATATAGCTTGCAAGCTGCTGTGCTGGAGTGAGTATGCCGCCTGAATTGTATCTAAGGTCAAGGATAAGATCTGTGACACCATTGGCCTTGAAGAATGAAAATGCTGTCTGCAGCTCCTGCTGCGAAGGATCAATAAATGACTCAAATACAAGGTGCCCTGCCTTTTTTGTTCCGGCTGCATCAAGCCAGATAGTATCATAAAGGATTACACTGTTGATAGTAAAGCTTGCTTTAGTCGAGGAGATGTTAACAGTCGATCCATCCGGTTTCTCAAAAACAAAGTTATTTGTGATACCGGCTGTTTGAGGGCCAAAAGCCGCATTATATGCTTCCCCATCCCCTGCCAACAAAATCGCAGCCAGATCATATCCATTGAGAGATTTAATTATCCATCCGCGCCTTATGCCCTTGGTAAAAAGAGGAGCCTTATTATAGATCTGGGCTATTCTTGCCTTGTTATCTTCGCTGAGAGCCACCCTTATACCGTGTCCGACGAATGTCCCCTCCAGCTCATCTAAAAGCTCATCATAATCTGCCACAAAGCTCCATTTATCTAGTTCCTTATATCTCATTGCCTCGAGCAGGTCATATGGATTTGAGTAGTTTTCCCTGTCGACAACCGGCATAAGGTTGTACCAGTAATAATAAGTCTTCATTATATAATACAGGGAATCCCTTGCCATTTCGGGCGTAACCCCGGCATCCTCATCATGAGGTCTACAGGAATTGAATGATCCGAGAAGGATCAGAGAAATTATAAGGAGGAGAGAAAGTCTTTTCATAATGTTCAACAGTATTTGTGCCTCATTTATTCGATGCAAAGATAACAGTTTTAAGCCCCTTTTGGTTTACGGTTCTGAAGCCATATTCCGGAAATGATCAGCAGCAAGCCAACCGGCGTTGTATAATAAACGGGTTCATGAAGAATAAAGTGTACGAAAACCAGGGAAAGGAAAGGGGCAAGATAGACAAGGTTGCTCACCTTGTCGGTAGTTTCTGCCATTTGAAGTGCTTTCAGCCAGAACAGGAATGTAATACCCATTTCAAAAACTCCTACATACACAGCTGCAAGAACACCTTTCATTGCCGATGCAGATATCTGCCAGTTATTTGTAACTACCAAAGCAATAACAATATACATATAACCAAAAAGAAAATTTAAAAATAATTTAACTGCTTCATCCCTCTTATCCTTCACGTTGAATATGAAATAGAGAGCCCAGAACACGGAGCTGCCTGTAGCATAAAGCACACCTCTGATATCCGAATGTCCGGAACTGAACAGATGTCCCTGTGAGGATATTATATAAACTCCGGCGAAACTGATTAAGAGGGCAAGAAAACTCCTGCTCTTGATTTTCTGTCCAAGTATCGGAACAGAAAGAAATACAAGGATAATCGGCCATATCTGGTTCAGAGGCTGTGCGATCTGGGCAGGGAGCAGCTTGTAACCGTTTAGAAGTAAAATATAATATATGAAAGGATTGATCAACCCCAGCAACGCTGATCCGAGCAATTCTTTAGCAGTGTTTCTGAAGAGGAGGTGAGTTTTCTTTTCTATTATGATGACTGCAAGAAGTATACAGGCAGATGTACCTGAGGCAATAGCCAGCATCGGAAGAATATCAAGCTCCTTCAGGCTGATCTTGAAGACAGTGGGGACTGTAGACCAGAAGAAGATAGCCAGCCCGGCATAAATATAAGATTTACGGGTTTTATCCAATATCAGTCAATCATATCAAATCCAGTGTATGGGACAAGAACATCAGGTATCCTTATCCCTTTTTCGGTCTGGTTATTTTCAAGTATGGCAGCGACTATCCTGGGCAATGCCAGTGCGCTTCCGTTCAATGTATGAACAAGCCTTGTCTGTTTTCCACCCTTTTCCTTGAACCTGCATTTCAGTCTGTTCGACTGGAACGACTCAAAGTTGGATGTAGAGCTTACCTCAAGCCATCTTTTCTGGGCTCCTGACCAGACCTCAAAGTCGTAAGTGAGAGCTGAAGTGAATGACATATCGCCTCCGCACAGGCGTAATATACGGTAAGGCAGACCAAGGTTCGAAACAAGTCCTTCCACATGGGTTACCATATCTTCGAGACATTCATATGAATGATCCGGATGTGCTATCTGGACGATCTCGACCTTATCAAACTGATGCAGCCTGTTCAGTCCCCTGACGTGTGCTCCCCACGATCCTGCCTCTCTTCTGAAGCATGGGGTATAGGCTACGTTTTTAACCGGCAGCTCTTCAGCGCTGAGGATGACATCCCTGTAAATGTTTGTAACAGGCACTTCGGCAGTTGGGATAAGATAGAAGTTATCAATACCCACGTGGTACATCTGTCCTTCTTTGTCGGGCAGCTGTCCTGTACCAAAGCCTGAATCTTCGTTTACCATTATTGGCGGCATCATTTCCCTGTAACCGGCCTTTCCTCCTTCATCCAGGAAGAAGTTGATGAGCGCTCTTTCGAGTCTGGCTCCCTTGCCTTTATATACCGGGAAGCCGGCGCCTGTGAGCTTTATTCCAAGATCGAAATCGATGATGTCATATTTTTTTATCAGATCCCAGTGAGGAAGTGCTGATTCCGGGAGAACCGGCATTTTTCCGCCTTCGCGGACCTTGACATTATCATCGGCACCATGGCCGGGAGCGACTGATTCATGCGGCAGGTTCGGGAGCCTGACAATTTCATTCCGCAGTTCAGTGTCGAGGGGTATAAGCTTATCAGAGAGTGATTTAATTTCTTCTTTCAGCTTGTATGTTTTCTCCCTGGCAGCTTCAGCTAAACTCTTTTTTCCATCCTTCATCAAGGATCCTATCTCTTTGGAGATTCTGTTCATCTCAGCCTGCATCTGGTCGGTCCGGGTCTGAATATCACGTCTTTCAGTGTCGAGTGAAATTATCTTTTCGAGTATCTCTCCGGCATTGAAGTTCTTTGTTTTAAGACGTTCGATTATGAAATCCTTCTTTTCACGAATCAGGCTGATGGTAAGCATATGATATAAGTTATTATTAAGAAAAACAGGCTTTTCAGGCCTGACGTAAAAGTATTAAAAAACTCCCGAAAATGCTTTTCACAAATGTGAAAAGAATTCCGGGAGTTATACTTTATTAAGATATATTGTTATTCGCTTACCGGTTTAACCGATACGAATGACTTGTTATCTTTCCTTTTCTTAAATACAATTTCTCCGTCAACAAGAGCAAAGAGAGTATGATCTTTTCCAAGTCCGACGTTGAGCCCCGGGTTATGCTTCGTACCGCGCTGGCGGACAATAATATTCCCGGCTTTGGCGGTCTGTCCGCCAAATAGTTTGACACCCAGCCGCTTGCTTTGGGAATCGCGACCGTTGCGTGAACTGCCTGCTCCTTTCTTGTGTGCCATAATTACAAATATTTAGTTATCGTGTTCTGATATTAAGCTTTTCCCTTGCCTGATTTTTTTGCTTCAGGTTTCTTCTCTGCCGTTTTCTTTTCTGCCGGTTTTTTTACTGCCTTCTTTTCTTCAGCTTCCGGTTTTTTTGATGCAGGCTTCTTTGCTTCAGCTTTCTTTTCTTTTACAGGTTCTTCTGCTGGTGCAGGGGCTTCTTTTTTAACAACCTGCTTCTTCGGGGTAACCTTGCCGTTGATACTAATGATCTCTACCTGGGTGAAGTTCTGACGATGCCCATTTTTAATCCTGTAGCCTTTTTTTCTCTTCTTTTTGAAGACAATAACTTTATCTCCCCTGACCTTATCGATAACTTGTGCCTGTACAGAAGCATCCTTTACAGTAGGTTCACCTACAGATATTTTGCCGTCTTCATCAAGCAAAAGTACATGATCGAATTCAATTTTCTTGCCGTCCTCTACATCGAGACGATGAACAAATATCTTCTTTCCCTCTTCAACTTTAAATTGCTGACCTGCAATTTCTACGATTGCGTACATTTTTCTTTTTATTATGTTACTCCGTGAGGCGTATGTGACTCTTGTGTCCAATAACTTCAAGGGCCCCGGCGGATTTATTTCAATTCGGACTGCAAAGATATACAAAATAGATTATTAACAAACCTCTTCTGATAAATTTTTTGGAGGAAGCCTTCATCCTACTTCTATTATCTTTATATTTGTCTTAAACAACATGACGGTCTGTAAATAATCTGCGTACGGATTAATATGAAAAGAGTTAAACTGAAAGTGATGGGGATGTCGTACAGCCAGACTCAGTCGGGAGCTTATGCGCTGCTGCTGATTGAAGAGAACGGCGACAGGAGGATCCCGATTATCATAGGAGGTTTTGAAGCTCAGGCCATTGTCATAAAGCTTGAAAACCTTGAACCTCCGCGGCCTCTGACACATGACCTTTTCAAGAAATTTGCAGATCAGTTCAACATAGCTGTCACGGAAGTAATGATACACAAGCTTGAGGATGGTGTTTTCTTTTCAAGGCTAGTATGCAACGATGGCACCAGTGAGTATTCGATCGACAGCAGGACATCAGATGCAGTAGCTATTGCACTCAGGTTCGCATGCCCTATATATATTGCAGAAGATATACTTGAAAAAGCCCAGCTTACGAACAGTCCATCGGATACCGAAATCGGGGCAGCCAATGAGAACGAGACTAAATATGAGCCGAATGGAAGATATGATACATATACTGATGATGAGCTTTACAAAATGATTGATGATGCAGTGAAAACTGAAGATTATGAGCGTGCAGCATCAATAAGGGATGAGATCGAAAAAAGAAAAACGAAAAAAGGGTAACCTCTGTACCGGAATGCTTCATGAAACCGGATATTCAACAAGGCGGCTCCCAATCAAAAATCATAACATAAATATTCTTAAGATGAAACGGACTATTTCAGGAATTATTCTCCTTTTTGCTTTTGCAACATGTTCTTTGGCAAAGGATTACAAGCACCTGAGCCAGGAAGTAAAAGCAGGAGAGATGATCAAGATTAATATGGTTTCCGGTGGCGGATGGGTTGCAAAAATCACTTCAAAACAATAATTCCATTCTGAGTTGAATGAAACAATATCTCGATCTTCTTGATCATGTGATGAAGAATGGCACTCCAAAGGGTGACCGGACAGGAACAGGCACCATCAGCGTGTTCGGGTACCAGATGCGGTTTAACCTGGAGGAGGGTTTTCCGCTTCTCACAACCAAGAAGCTTCACGTTAAATCGATAATTCATGAGCTGCTCTGGTTCATCGCCGGCGAGACAAACATCAAATACCTGAATGATAACGGAGTAAGGATCTGGAACGAGTGGGCAGATAAGGAGGGGAACCTCGGACCGATCTACGGACATCAATGGCGGTCGTGGCCAGCTGCTGACGGCAGAAAGATCGACCAGCTTATGGATGTTATCAGCAGCATAAAAAAATCTCCTGATTCCAGGCGTCATATTGTAAGTGCCTGGAATGTGGGGGAACTTGAAAAGATGGCACTTCCGCCATGTCATGTTATGTTCCAGTTTTTTGTTGCCGGCGGTAAATTATCATGCCAGCTCTATCAAAGGAGCTGCGACATCTTCATCGGAGTGCCTTTTAATATTGCATCATATGCACTTCTTACACTGATGGTTGCACAGGTTACCGGGCTTAAGCCGGGAGATTTTGTCCACACATTGGGAGATGCTCATATTTATATGAATCATATCGGGCAGGTAAAGCTTCAGCTAACAAGAGAGCCTTATTCTCTGCCAAAAATGATCATCAACCCTGGAGTCAATGATATCCTGAAATTCAGATTTGAGGATTTTACACTTACGGATTACACTGCTCATCCTCATATAAAAGGAGATATCTCAGTTTAAAAATTCAGAAATATGATCTCGATAATAGTTGCCGTTTCAGATGATCTTGGGATTGGGAAGAACAATGACCTTTTATGGCATCTCCCTGAGGATATGAAGCGCTTCAAAAAGCTTACAACCGGTAATACGGTAATTATGGGTAAGCGAACGTGGGAGTCGCTTCCAAAGAGACCGCTTCCCAACAGGAAGAATGTTGTGATAACCGATCTCCCGCATGAGATTTTTGAAGGAGCGGTTACGGCATATTCAATAGATGATGCCATAACCCAATGCAAAGATGACAATGAAATATTCATTATCGGAGGTGGCAGCATCTACAGGCAGTTCATGCCGCTGGCCGACAGGCTTTATATCACGCATGTTCATAAGAAAACTGATGCCGACGTCTTTTTTCCAAAAATTGATAAGAAAATCTGGGAAGTTGCTGAAAAAGAGGAGTTCAAACCTGAGGATGGGGGGATCCCTTACACATATGTGATATACGACAGGAAGAATAATTAACCGCAGAGTGCGCAAAGGATCGCTTAAAATATTTTGCGTGCTTTGCGGTTTTATATATTCTCATCAGATTAAACCTTTTCTGATTCCTCTCATCTAAATGGTTGTTGTTCGGATTTATTCACTTAAAATACAACTTATGAAAACAAGGATTTTTTTAATATTTGCAGCTCTTGCAGTATTTACATTCACATCGTGCAACAAGGATTCGGATATTGACCAGTCCACCCTGGACATGGCCGATGATGAAGCTGTTAGCGATGTGATTTTTGAAGATGTATTCAATACTGTCGATTATGCCGATATAATTCTTGATGAATACCGGCAAAATGTACTTCCAAAATCTGCAGCATCTGATTCATGTCCGCTTGTAACCGTAGATCATCCTGATGATGCCATATGGCCCAAGACTATAACCGTTGATTACGGCACTCTCTGCACAGGATTTAATAATAATACAAGGACCGGGAAAATAATGATCGTGGTAACCGGACCCAGGCTTGAAACAGGTACTTCAAGAACCGTTACATTTGATAATTACTATGTAAATGGCATAAAGGTTGAAGGAACAAAAGTCGTTGAAAATATGGGCTATAATACTAACCAGAACTTGGTTTTTTCAACAACCCTGACGAATGGAAAGCTGACACTTCCGGACAGCCGGACAATTGAGCGTTCTTTCACTCATGAAAGGGAATGGATTGCCGGAATTTCAACCAGGTATATATGGGATGATGAATGTCTGATAACAGGCACTGCCAACGGAAAGACGCTTAGGGGTGTAAATTATACAAACACCATTACAACCCCACTCCACTGGAAGCGCGTATGTCTGTTCATCGTAGGCGGAGTGGTTAAAATTGAAAGAGAAGGATTTGAACCCGCTGAGCTTAACTACGGGGAGGGTGAATGTGATGCCTATGCAACTCTGACAATGGGTGATAAATCAAAGGAGATACTGCTGAAGTATCATCGGTAGCTTAACCTAATCGAATCGATAAGGAAATTTCGGATTGCGGATTGCGAATTGCGGATTTTAAGAATCGAAAGAGGAATAAATTCGAAATCGAAAATCCGAAATCCGAAATTCTTATGATGCTTTAAGCACCTTCATGTCTATTCTTTCGAGCTTGCTGCTAGCATAGTCGATCGTAATTGCCAGCTCGTCCCTGCCCAGGGAGGGCATTTCGAACATCGCGTCGAGCATTATTGTTTCACATATAGATCTCAGGCCCCGGGCGCCAAGCTTAAATTCAACTGCCTTATCCACAATAAAATCAAGAACGCCGTCAGCAAAGGTAAGTTCGACGTTATCCATCTTGAAAAGTTTTACATATTGCTTTACAAGTGCATTTTTGGGTTCGGTGAGGATAGCCCTGAGAGCTTTTTTATCGAGCGGATCAAGATGAGTCACAACCGGCAGTCTGCCTACGATCTCGGGTATCATTCCAAAAGCCCTCAGATCCTGGGGAGCAATGTATTTCAGAAAGTTGTCCTTGTCGACCTTTTCCCTGGTCTTTGATGCTCCGTAGCCCACTATCTGAGTGTTCAGGCGCTGGGCAATCTTCTTCTCAATTCCAACGAAAGCTCCGCCACAGATGAAGAGGATATTTTTCGTATCGACAGGGATCATTTTCTGCTCCGGATGCTTGCGTCCTCCCTGTGGAGGTACGTTGACTATTGATCCTTCAAGCAGCTTCAGCAGTCCCTGCTGCACACCCTCTCCTGAAACGTCGCGGGTTATCGAGGGATTATCGCCCTCTTTCCTGGCTATTTTATCGATCTCGTCGATAAAGACAATACCTTTTTCAGCAGCTTTTACATCATAATCGGCGTTCTGGAGAAGGCGGGTGAGAAGGCTCTCGATATCTTCACCCACATATCCGGCTTCGGTAAGCACCGTAGCATCTACTATAGTGAAGGGAACATGAAGCATCTTAGCTACAGTCCTTGCCAGCAAAGTCTTGCCGGTACCGGTTTCACCAACGAGTATGATATTCGATTTCTCGATCTCAATATCCTCCGGATCAGGCTTTTGCATCAGCCTTTTATAGTGGTTGTAAACAGCCACGGATATGATCTTTTTAGCCATATCCTGTCCGATGACATACTGATCGAGGAAGTTCTTTATTTCGGCGGGCTTAAGGAGATTGATAGTATCAAATGCAACATTCTTCTTGATGCCCAGCTCTTCGTTCATAATGCCATAGGCTTGCTCTATGCAATGGTCGCATATATGTCCCTCAAGGCCGGCAATAAGAATGTTAGCCTCTTTTTTGGTTCTGCCGCAAAATGAACACTTATCCATTTCTATTTATGATCGTTTCTTGTCAGGATCTCATCTATCATCCCGTAATCCTTTGCTTCCAGGGCTGTCATCCAGTGGTCCCTGTCTGAATCTTTTTCGACTTTTTCCACGGGATTGCCCGAATGGAGGGCTATGATTTCATAAAGCTCCCTCTTGATCTTCATGATCTCACGAGCCTGTATTTCAATATCTGAGGCCTGGCCTTCAACACCGCCCATCGGCTGGTGGATCATTATCCTGGAATGTTTTAAAGCTGATCTCTTACCCTTAGTGCCTGCCGTAAGAAGAACCGCTCCCATGGATGCTGCCATGCCTGTACAGATGGTGGCAATATCAGCTGAAATATACTGCATGGTGTCATAGATACCGAGACCGGCATTTACTCCTCCTCCCGGAGTATTGAAGTATATCTGGATATCTTTACCGGGATCGGAAGAATCGAGGTAGAGAAGCTGTGCCTGTATAATATTGGCAACATAGTCATCGATCGGCAAACCGAGGAAAATTATTCTGTCCATCATCAGCCTCGAGAAGACGTCCATCGAAGCCACATTAAGCTGTCTTTCCTCAATAATTGTGGGAGATATATAGCTGTCGTTAACTATGGAAGAATATCTATGCAGGTGGAGGCTGCTTATACCACGCTTGCTTCTTGAAAATTTTCCAAAATCGTCACTTATATTCATTTTACCTCATTTTTAAATTAAGCATCAAAGATACAAAAATTAAAAATATGATTGTAAGAGGCTGATTACTATTCAAAAAGCTTATTGAATTCATCAGCGGTCACTTTCTTGTCCTCAGTTTTCACGAGACTTTTAATCTGAACCAAGACCTTGTCTTCCAGAATTTTATCCGCTATTCTTTTAGCATCTTCCTCTCTCTTGAGAGTCTCTTTAGCATAATTTGAGATCTGTTCGTCGGTTGCATAAAAGAGTCCGTATTGCTGGAACTGGTACCTTGTTATCTTTTCAGCCTCATTCTGGAGCTCCTCTTCGCTGATTTTCATCTCATTGTCTTTTGCAACCTTATTCCTTATCAGCTGCCATTTAAGATCACTCCTGAAGCTCTTGAATTCCTTTTCGATCTGATCGGTGGTAGTGTTCTCATTAACCTTCAGCAGCCACTTTTTAAGGAACTCTTCAGGAAGGCTGAAATTTGTGTTATCGAGTACAAGTTTCTTAATATCCTGCATTAGTTTGAAATCGCTTTCACGCTTAAGGCTGGCAGCAATTTCCTCTTCAATTTTTTTCATGAATTCCTCTTCGGAATTTACAATGCCTTCACCATAGATCCTGTTGAAAAGCTCCTGGTTAACCTCTGCCGGGTGGAACCTGGTTATTTCGCCGATTGTGAACCGGAATTTTCCTTCTAAACCTGCAACTTCTTCCTTCTTCCTGCCCAGTAGACCTGCGATCTCGTTATCATTCGGGAAAGCTATTTTTACGTCAAAGTCTATCGATTCGTTTTCCTTCTTACCGATGAATTCCTTCTTTATCTCTTCATCCTTAATAATATCTATTGCAAGAGTCGATTTGTCGTTGACTGGCCCTTCTGTTTTCAGATTGCCCTTATCATCAAGTGCTTCTATCTTTCCCTTGAGAATATCTTTATCTTCTGTTATATCGGCTTTTTTCAATTCACCAAACCGGCGGGTATAGTTGTTCAGGTAATCATTCTTCATCTTTTCGTCGATGATGATATCATAGGAATCGACCTTGTCCTTCCTGCCGAAATTAAGTTCCACGGCAGGTGCCAGGCCAAGCTCGAATGAGAACTTGAAATCATCCTGTTTTTCAAAGTCGATCTTTTCCTGTTCATCGGCTTTCGGAAGCGGATCTCCAAGGATCTCTATCTTCTCATCGGTGATGTATTTATGGAGATTCTCACTGACAGTTTTGTTTATTTCATCAACTTTTACTGCAAATCCGTACATTTTCCTGATAAGATCAATGGGAACCATTCCGGGACGGAATCCTTTGATATTGGCCTTTTTACGATAGTCCTTAAGAACTTTCTCAACTTTTTCCTGATAATCTGCTTTCTCGATCTTCACATTCAGAACCGCATTCTGATCATCGATGTTTTCTCTGGTAATATTCATGTTTCTTAATTTGATTGTATTTAAAAAACCGCCAAAACTCATATATGTTCAGGTTATGGGCGGTTTTCATTATTGTGCGGATGAAGGGACTCGAACCCCCACGTCATTAAGACACAAGATCCTAAGTCTTGCTCGGCTACCAATTACGACACATCCGCGTAAAACCGGTGCAAAAGTACAGAAAATTATTTGTTTGGCAAAGATTTATGTCTACCTGCGCAGCTCAAAGTTCTTTCCGAGATAAACCTTTCTTACGTGTTCATCCTCAGCAAGTTGCGCGGAGGTGCCTGATTTGAGGATCTTCCCTTCGAAAAGAAGGTAGGCCCTGTCGGTTATTGAAAGTGTTTCGTGAACATTATGGTCAGTGATCAGAATTCCGATGTTTTTGTCTTTCAGGTGTGATACTATGCTCTGAATATCCTCGACAGCAATAGGATCGACTCCCGCGAAAGGTTCATCGAGCAGGATGAAATTTGGTTTCAGGGCCAAAGCCCTGGCTATTTCTGTTCTTCTTCTTTCACCGCCGGAGAGCTGAATACCCTTGCTTTTTCTGATCTTCTGCAATCCGAATTCGTTAAGCAGGATCTCAAGTCTTTCCTGCTGTTCCGCTTTGGGGAATCCCGACATTTCCAGCACGGCCTTGAGGTTATCTTCAACTGACAGGTTCCTGAACACTGAAGCCTCCTGTGCCAGGTATCCTATGCCCTTGCGGGCACGCTTGTAAACGGGCAGGGTGGTAATCTCCTCTTCATCAAGGAATATCTTTCCTTCCTTCGGCCTGATAAGACCGACGATCATATAAAAGGATGTTGTCTTTCCGGCGCCGTTTGGGCCCAGAAGCCCTACGATTTCCCCCTGCTCAACCTCTATCGAAACATGGTCGACCACTGTTCTGCTGCGATATTTCTTAACCAGGTTTTCAGTATATAGTTTCATTGGAAGGATTATTTTGTATTATCGGCTGTTTCGGACTTTTCTTCCCCGCTCATAAACTCGCTATGTTTTTTCGCCTTTGATCGCATGACGCCTGCAGAAATGAATATACTTACCTCATAAAGTATCAATAGAGGTATGGCAACAAGAGTCTGAGAGAAGACGTCAGGAGGAGTTATGATTGCTGCTATGATGAAAATAACTACAATCGAATGTTTCCTGTACTTCCTCATGAATGCCGGTGTGATTATCCCGATTTTGGTCAGGAAAAATGCAATTATCGGAAGCTCAAACACCACTCCTGTTGCAAAGCAGACCGAGGTAAGAGTTCCAATGTAGGATCTTATATTGATTTGATTAATGACGTCAGGGCTTACATGGTAAGAGGTAAGGAAATGAATTGAAAGCGGCGCAAGTATAAAGTATCCAAAGAGAACTCCGGTAAAAAAAAGCAAGGTAGAAGAAAGAACCGCTCCTCTTGCATGTTTTGCCTCATTGGTATGAAGGGCAGGTCTGAAAAAAGCCCAGAACTCGTGGATGACGAACGGAAAGGCAAGAATAAATCCGGCAACCAGGGCCACAATAATATGGGTAGTGATCTGTCCGGCCATCTTTATACTTATGAGCTGGAACTGGTTTGCTTTATTGATGCAGAGCGCTTCAGGATTTTTAGCAATTCCCTTTTCGTGAAGGTAATATCCTAAATGGCACATGGTACGGTTCGTTATGAATTCAGGTTCGGAAGGGGCAAGTAAAATTGTGTCGAAAAGTACCTGTTTGAAAGTAAATGCCACTATCATAAATACTATAATAGCAATAAGCGATTTTATAATATGCCATCTGAGTTCTTCAAGATGTTCAAGAAATGACATCTCCGCCTCTCCCTGCTTCCCGGTTTTCCATTTAATCGCCATAACGAATCACCTCATTTGAAATTCAGCGTGTAAAGATGATAAATCTTATAATTCAAAACAACATCAGCACCATGATATGTTGGATTTAGAAAAACATTTGTGTTAAATATTTATTAAAACTATTTTTTAATATAGAAAATGATTAACTTAGATAGACTGTTGGAAAAAATAAATCTGACAGTTTCAGGTTAATTCTTCAGGGGGATTAATGGTTAACGACAAGGCCACACATGATTATCTGAAAAGGTATTTCGGCTTCGACACCTTTAAGGGAAACCAGGAGCAGATCATCAGGAATGTACTGGAAGGAAGGGATACCTTCGTGCTCATGCCAACCGGCGGAGGGAAGTCGCTTTGCTATCAGCTTCCGGCAGTCATGGGAGAGGGGACAGCTATTGTGATCTCACCCCTGATAGCCCTGATGAAAAACCAGGTCGATGCGATGCGCAATTTCAGCACTAATGACGATGTGGCACATTTCCTGAATTCATCGCTGACAAAAACAGAAATAGCAAGGGTGAAAAATGATGTGATGGAACATCAGACCAAACTGCTTTATGTTGCACCCGAATCACTTACAAAGGAAGAAAATATTGAATTCCTCAAGAATATAAAAATCTCGTTCTATGCCGTCGATGAAGCCCATTGCATATCTGAGTGGGGACATGATTTCAGGCCGGAGTACAGGCGCATCAGGCCTATTATTGATACGATCGGACGCTCCCCAATAATCGCCCTTACTGCAACGGCAACTCCGAAGGTCCAGCACGACATCCAGAAGAACCTTGGTATTCTGGAAGCTGATGTATTCAAATCGTCATTCAACAGGCCAAACCTTTATTATGAGGTGAAATCGAAGCAGGATGTCACAAAGGAGATCATTAAATACATAAAGAACAATAACGGTAAATCCGGAATCATCTACTGCCTGAGCCGCAAGAAAGTGGAGGAAATGGCAGAAGTACTGAAGGTGAACGGAATAAAAGCCCTGCCTTACCATGCCGGTATGGATTCGGCGACACGTACACAGAACCAGGATAAGTTCCTCATGGAGGAGGCCGACGTGATTGTGGCCACCATTGCATTCGGAATGGGTATCGACAAGCCCGATGTAAGGTTTGTCATCCATTACGATATTCCGAAGAGTCTCGAAGGCTACTACCAGGAGACCGGACGTGCAGGCCGCGACGGAGGCGAAGGTAACTGTATAGCATATTACAGCTATAACGACATCGTAAAACTCGAGAAATTCATGCAGGGCAAACCAATCGCTGAGCAGGAGATAGGAAAACAGCTCCTTCTTGAAACGGTTTCATATGCTGAATCGTCAGTATGCCGGCGAAAGCTGCTGCTTCATTATTTCGGTGAGGAGTATCCGAAGGAAAACTGCGAGGCATGCGATAACTGCCTCCATCCGAAGGACCAGTTCGAAGGAAGCGAGGCTGTTGTTAATGTTCTTGAAACAATACTGGCAGTAAAGGAGAAATTCAAAGCCGATCATATCGCACATATACTTTCAGGTAAGGTCACATCGGCAGTCAAGTCGTATAAGCATAACAAGCTCGAATATTTCGGGATCGGCGAGGATAAGGACGAGAAGTTCTGGAACATGGTCATCAGGCAGGCACTGATAGCAAAATTCCTTACAAAGGATATTGAGAATTACGGCCTGTTGAAGCTTACGGAGAAAGGGATGGAGTTCATTGAAAAACCGGCTTCCTTCATGCTGGCTGAGGATCATGATTATGCTGATACTACTGACGAAGAGAATGCTTTCGGCGCCAAGACTGCTGCAGTCGACGAAGAGCTTTTCAGCATCCTTAAGGACCTGAGGAAAAAAATTTCAAAACAGAAGGATGTCCCCCCGTTTGTGATCTTCCAGGACCCGTCGCTCGAAGATATGGCAATACAATATCCGATTACTCTCGATGAATTGCAGAATATCTCGGGTGTCGGGGCGGGAAAGGCACAGCGATACGGAAAAGAGTTCGTTGAAATAATCAAGAAGTATGTCGAGGAAAAGGAGATACTTAGGCCGCTCGACATGGTGGTCAAGTCGGTAGTGAACAAATCGGGAATTAAGGTATATATTATCCAGAGCATTGATATGAAACGGCCTCTGGAGGATATTGCAGAGGCTAAAGGGCTGGAAATGGGAGAGGTGATATCAGAGATCGAGGCAATAGTCAATTCAGGCACACGGCTGAATCTCGATTATTATATCAATACCGTTATCGATGAAGATCGTCAGCACGATATATTTTCTTATTACAGGGAAGAAGCAGAATCTGATTCGCTTGAAGCCGCAATCAAGGAGCTTGGCAACGAATTCGAGGAAGAAGAGATCAGGCTGATGAGGATCAAGTTCCTGTCGGAAATGGGAAATTAAAGGTTCAGAATGGTATGAGGAAAAAAAGATTCAGGATCATTTATTATAATAACGGGGATAATTCTTTTTATGAAACGAAAGTAAAAACCTGGCTTGGGTGGATATCCTTTTCCGTATTTTTCAAGACTGACCTTGTACATGTTATATCTGACCCTTCTGTTCAAAAATCACTCGCTTATGAACGTATTTTTCAGTATTGTGATGTAAAAGGCTATGACAGGAAAAATATAGTGATTTCTGAAATAAATGATAGCAAAAAGAAAAAATGGATATTATTTCAAAGAATCTTATCTGAATAAAAAATATTAAAAGAGATTATTAAATCGCGCCCCTTCAGGGCTTTAAGTCTTTTTTTTAGTCTTACACCCCTGGTTTCGCCGGGGGTTATTCAAATTACGCCACTTCGCGGCTAATATTTATTAAAAATGAACCGTGAGCGAAGAGATATTTCAAATAATTCTGACGCCACTTCGTGGCTGATCAGTTATTAAATTGAATCATGTACAGGAGATATATCAACACTCATGATTGCAAGCTCTTAAGGAGCTTAATACGTTTAATTCCAGCGGTTTCCACCAAAGATGGCTTTAGGAACGACCCTCAATATATAATAAGTATAAAAGATCTGTGAGGGGACAAACCATCTCATCAGGCTTTTCTTTTTATATCTTAAAGCGGTGTTTCTCAGAATTAAAAAATCAGGTATCGATTTTAATACGAAAGCAGCCAGGAAAACAGCCAGGAAAACAGGATCAACTATTACTGCAATAAGAATGAGGGGCTGGATCAGGATTGTAACAAATGTTACAATTGCCAGGATTATGGTATAGCTGTCGTTGTATGACCCTGCTTTTGAGATCCATCGGGCTCTCTGATGCAGAAATGATGAAAACGCCTCCGATGTTCCTGTTGTAACAATGGCTTCCGGTGATTCAAGCCACAGAATCCTGTTTCCTTTGTTTCTTTTCAAATTGTGAAGCAGGAAAACATCATCACCGCTTACCTTCTCCTCATGAAGGTTCCCGGAATATTTTTGAAATGCCTCTTTTGCGAATGCCAGGTTAGCTCCGTTGCACATTACGGGATTCCCTGCCGCTGCTGTTCCGGCCGTAACACCCTGAAGGCTCAGAAATTCAAGCTCCTGGAACCGCTGAAGAAAACCTCTGGCACCATTCATTTCAACAGGGCAAATGATCATTGCGGGCTTGTTACCGGTATAAAATGACGCGATTGTCTTAAGCCAGCTTATTCCAGTTCTGCAATCAGCATCAGTTGTAATCACAAGTTCCCCGGCACAGGCGTCCACTCCTGTTTTAATTGCTTTTTTTTTACCTGAACCGGAATTCTTTATGACTTTAAGTTTTTTAATTCCGGTGAAAGAAGATGCCATTTTAAAGGTATTATCGGTTGAATTGTCATCAATAATGATCACTTCAAAAAAGTCCGGATTATAATCCTGTGAAGCCAAACCGGAAAGGAGTGAAGAAAGGTTTATTTCTTCATTTCTACAGGCAACTATCACAGAAACAAATACATCTGATATTTTTTTTGGAATGTATAGCTCGATTTTCCGAAGAGAGAAATATACTTTCAGGAGCAGGTATAAATAAGGAATGAGTAATATGAGTGCAAGCCACTGCATATTATTTTCTCATCCATTCGTAGAAGCTGTAATGTTCAGAGCTCATACCTAGAGCTTCATAAGTTTTTTGCGCCCGGGTGTTTCTGGTTTCGACATAGAGCCTTAGCCCGGCGATGTCCTGTTCCCCGGCAAGCTGCCTGATGTAATTGTACATTTTTCTGAAGACGCCCTGTCTGCGGAATTCAGGGGCAACATATACCGACTGGAACCACCAAACGTTGGAATTCCGCCAGTCGCTCCATTCATATGTAATCAGTAGGGATGCGATCACATAGCCGTCATTTTCGGCGACATAATATTGTCCCCTGGAAGGATCATCGAATACTGCATGCACTCCTCTGGTGACTGTTTCAGGAACAAGCTTCATCTCTTCCGTTTCCCAGGCCATATTAACCTGGAAATAAATAATTGCCCGGGCATCTGTAGGTATTGCTTTACGGATCGATATCATAATATTGTCTTATTGTCTTGCAGTCTTGCAGTCTTGCAAGTCTTTTGTCTTTTTACTTTTATCTTACTTGTATTCATCCCAGCTCTTAATGGCCAGATCCTCCTTCTTCATGCGGCAGAAGGCAAGGATGAAGGCGCTTGCAAGCCGGGCATTAGTAATAAGAGGTACGTTGAAATCAACAGCGCTCCTTCTTATCGAGTAATCGTTATTCAGCTCGGCATCTGAGAGATCTTTCGGGATATTTACAACAAGGTCGACCTCTCTCGTCCTGATAAGGTCAATTGTATTCGGAGATTTATTTTCATCGGGCCAGTATGCGACTTCGGCCTCTACTCCTGCATTCTGCAGGAACTCCTGTGTGCCTCTTGTTGCATAAAGTTTATGTCCTCTGTCCCTCAGGGCTTTGGCACTGTTGAGAAGCTCGACCTTCGAACGGGCCGGACCTGTCGAAAGCAGGATACTTCTCTCCGGCACCCTGTAGCCTACCGAGAACATAGCTTTCAGGATGGCCTCATAGAATCCTTCACCAATACAGCCGACCTCTCCGGTGGACGACATATCGACTCCAAGTACGGGATCGGCTTTTGCAAGTCTAGAAAAGCTGAACTGCGGCGCTTTCACTCCGACATAATCAAGCTCGAATACCGATTTACGGGGCTTTTCTGCAGGAACACCCAGCATCACTTTTGTGGCAAGCTCTATCAGGTTCGATTTCAGGACTTTGGAGACAAAAGGCATACTCCGGCTGGCGCGGAGATTGCACTCAATGACCTTAATATCATTATCCCGCGCCAGATACTGGATATTGAACGGACCTGATATGTTAAGCTCTTTTGCAATCTGACGAGTGATACGCTTTATCCGCCTGACTGTCTCGAAATATATTTTCTGAGGCGGGAAAACTATTGTCGCGTCGCCGGAGTGGACACCGGCAAACTCGACATGCTCGCTTATTGCATAGGCAAGGATCTCGCCTTCCCGTGCGACTGCATCGATCTCAATCTCCTTGGCATTCTCAATGAATTCAGATACAACAACGGGATACTGTTTCGAAACCTGTGCGGCAAGTTCGAGATAGTGAGTAAGCTCGTTCCTGTTAGAAACCACATTCATAGCAGCTCCTGAGAGTACATATGATGGTCGGATAAGAACCGGGAATCCAATCCTGTCTGTAAATTCAAAGATATCTTCGATTGTCGAAAGCTCTTTCCACCTGGGCTGGTCGACGGAAAGATTATCGAGCATCTTCGAAAATTTGTGCCTGTTCTCAGCCCTGTCAATCGACAGAGGCGAGGTGCCAAGCACAGGAACATTCTCCCTGAAGAGCCTCATGGCCAGGTTATTGGGTATCTGTCCGCCCACAGAAACAATCACTCCGCCCGGATTTTCGAGGTCAATTATATCCAGCACCCTCTCGAATGTCAGCTCATCGAAATAAAGCCTGTCGCAGGTATCATAATCTGTGCTGACGGTTTCAGGATTATAGTTGATCATTACCGACCTGAATCCCTCTTTCATGATCGTATCTATCGCATTTACAGAGCACCAGTCAAATTCCACGCTGGAGCCTATCCGGTAAGCACCTGATCCCAATACGATTATCGATTTCTTATCGTTTTCAAATTTTATATCGTGTTCGATGCCGCTGTATGTAAGGTAAAGGTAATTTGTAACAGCGGGATACTCTGCGGCAAGAGTGTCTATCTGCTTGACATATGGTACTATCCCAAGCATTTTTCTCCGGCTTCTTACTTTCAGCAGATCTTCGTTAATATTTTCAAGACCCGAGCGCATAACATGCCTGGCAATCTGGAAATCGCTGAAGCCATTTATTTTGGCGTGTGCAAGAAGATCAGAGGAAAGATCATCGAGGGATTTGCAATTGCACAGCTCATCCTTTATGCTGATTATATTTCTTAGCTTGAAAAGGAACCATTTGTCGATCATGGTGAGCTCATGGATCCTGTCGACTGACAATCCTTTCTCAAGGGCTTCAGCAATCGAGAATATCCTCATATCGGTTGGTTCAGAAAGTTCAGTTTCTATATCCCTGAATTTGAGTTCACGGTTGCCTGTGAAGCCATGCATTCCCTGGCCAATCATCCTCAGTCCTTTCTGGATAGCTTCCTCGAAGTTCCTTCCAATCGACATTACCTCTCCAACGCTCTTCATGCTGCTGCCTATGGCATGAGATACACCTTCGAATTTATTGAGATCCCACCGTGGTATTTTGCAAACAATATAATCAAGAGCAGGCTCGAAACATGCGGTGGTTGTTTTTGTGACAGAGTTTTTCAGCTCGTGGAGACCATAGCCTATCCCGAGCTTGGCCGCTATGAAGGCAAGGGGATATCCGGTTGCTTTTGATGCGAGAGCGCTTGACCGGGAAAGCCTGGCATTGACTTCTATCACACGATGCTCTTCAGAATCCGGCGACAGGGCATATTGTACGTTGCATTCACCAACAATACCAATATGCCTGATTATCCTTATTGAAAGCTCCCGTAACTTATGATATTCACTGTTTGTAAGAGTCTGGGAGGGAGCTACAACGATGCTTTCGCCTGTATGTATTCCTAACGGATCGAAATTTTCCATGTTGCAAACCGTGATGCAATTGTCGTATTTATCGCGGACTACCTCATATTCAACCTCTTTCCATCCTTTCAACGACTCCTCAACGAGGATCTGGTTTGTATAGGAAAATGCCTTTGCTGCCAGGGTTTTAAGTTCATTCACATCGGAGGCAAAACCGCTTCCCTGTCCCCCAAGTGTGTATGCTGCCCTTATGATCACCGGGAAGCCGAGCTTCTTTGCAGCTTCGAGCGCTTCTTCCACACCCGCAACTGCAATGCTTTTCGGTGTTTTCACATCTATCTGACCGAGCTTTTTTACAAAGAGTTCACGGTCTTCAGTGTCCATTATGGCAGCCACCGGAGTTCCAAGTACTTTTACCTTGTATTTTTCGAAAACCCCTGCCCTGAATAATTCTGTGCCGCAATTAAGTGCTGTTTGTCCTCCGAACGATAGCAGGATCCCGTCAGGATGCTCTTTTTTAATGACTTGCTCAACAAAGTATGGTGTAACCGGCAGGAAATAAATTCTGCCAGCGAGCTCTTCAGATGTCTGTACCGTTGCAATGTTGGGATTTATCAGAACAGTTTTTATTCCCTCTTCTTTCAGGGCTTTGAGAGCCTGTGATCCAGAATAATCGAACTCCCCTGCTTCACCAATTTTAAGTGCGCCTGAGCCAAGGATCACCACCTTTTTTACCTTATCTGTCATCTGCAGGATTTGTCGTCAAAAATAGCACATTTTTTTTTGGGATTTGCATTTAATAAAAAATGAATATATTTGCAAAAATAATGAATAAATATGCAAAAAACAAAAAGGCTCCTTGCAATTGAAAAAATAATTTCTGAGGAAATCATATCATCGCATGAAGTACTGCTTAAGAAGCTGAAGTTAAAAGGCATAATATGCAACCAGGCGACATTATCACGCAACCTCAGGGAGCTAGGTGCCGCCAGAATACCAGACGGCAAGGGAAATTACAGGTATTCCCTTCCTGAAAGCATGAATAACTCCCAGTCGACCACCAACAGGCTGATGGTACTTCCGGCCATAACCGATGTAGTTGATGCCAAAGGACTTCTGGTTATCAGGACACTCCCCGGGAATGCAAACAACACTGCAATAGCTATTGATAGCACTTCAAGATATGAAATAGCAGGGACCATTGCCGGTGATGACACAATATTGGTTATACCACGCGACGGGATCTCCAATCACCAGGTCCATACATGCCTCGAGATTATCTTCCCCGGGCTTCATGAACAGATAAAACGTAATAAGTAAAAAGATTGCTTCTCCCGCCTGCGGCGGGATCGCAATGACGGGAGAGGGATTTATTAATTAAAGCGCTTATTATAAGTTGAATATTAAATAAATCAAAGAAATGAAAGAAAAAGTTGTGCTGGCTTACAGCGGGGGTCTGGATACTTCGGTCATCCTGAAATGGCTTATCGACAAGAATTATGACGTAATAGCATTCATTGCAGATGTCGGACAGAAAGAAGATTTTGCAGAATGCAGGAAGAAAGCACTGCTCCTGGGAGCTTCCAAAGTAATAATCTCCGATCTTAAACGGGAATTCGTTGAAAAATATGTGCTTAAAGCTATAATGGCAAATGCCATTTATGAAGACAGGTACCTTCTTGGAACTGCTCTTGCAAGGCCATTGATAGCCAAGAAACAGATTGAAGTTGCAAAACATGAAGGTGCACTTGCAGTAGCCCACGGTGCAACGGGAAAAGGGAACGACCAGGTGAGGTTCGAACTTTGCTATTATGCACTTATGCCAGGTGTGAAAGTCATATCACCATGGAAAGACAGGGAGTTCCTTGCCCAGTTCAAGGGACGCACCGACCTTTTAAAATATGCAACCGAGAAGCAGATACCTGTAAAGGCAAGCATTGACAAACCTTACAGCGAAGATGATAACCTGATGCATATCAGTCATGAAGCCGGCGTACTCGAAGACCCGATGTACTCGCTTCAGAAAGGAATGCTCGAAAAGATGGTGATGCCGCAGGATGCGCCTGACATTGAGACCAGGATTGTGATACACTTTAAGAACGGCATTCCTGTAAAGCTCATTAACAAGGAAGACGGAACAGTCAGGGAAGATGCATATGAGATGTATGTATACCTGAATGAACTGGCTGGCAGGAATGGAATAGGCCTCCTGGATATGGTCGAGAACAGGTTTGTCGGCATAAAATCGAGAGGCGTTTATGAAACTCCTGCTGCAACAGTGCTTCACATTGCCCACAAGGACATTGAAGGCATTGCAATGGACAGGGAAGTGATGAGGCTGGTGAATATGCTTACCCCGAAATTTGCAGAGATAATATATAACGGCTTCTGGTTCAGTCCCGAAATGGACTTCCTTATGGCTGCAATCGAGAAAAGCCAGGAGCTTATAGATGGCAGTGTGCATCTTTGTCTTTATAAGGGAAATGTCATTGTCGAAGGCCGTGAATCACCTTCCTCATTATATAACAAGAAGCTTTCGAGCATGGATATTGAAGGCGGTTTCGATCAGACTGACAGCAAGGGATTTATCAGGATCAATGCAATAAGACTGATGGCACACAGGGCAATTGTGGAAGAGAGCAGGGGAAGGTCAGGATCGGGGTCATAATGATAAAAAAAATTAAAAACTTAGGATAAATGAAACTCTGGGAAAAAGGAATCAACCCTGAACCTGCAATAATCGAGTTTACTGCAGGCAAAGACAGGAAAACAGATCTTCACCTTACAAAGTGGGATATTGTCGGGTCGATGGCACATGTGATAATGCTTAACGATGTCGGACTGATCCTCGATGAAGAAAGAAATGACATGCTTAAAGCGCTTCATTCACTGTTCGTATGGGATGAAGAAGGAAGCCTGGTCATCGAAAAGGATGTGGAGGATATACATTCCCAGATCGAAAAGGAGATGGCCTCGATCCTGGGCATGACGGGCAAGAAGATACATACCGGAAGATCGAGAAACGACCAGGTTCTTGTGGATATCAGGCTCTATACCAGGGAGGAAATTGACAAGCTTGCTGAGCTTATGGGCAGACTTTTTTCCCGGCTCCAGTCGCTTAGCGAACAGTACAAAGATGTGCTGCTGCCCGGTTACACGCATATGCAGCCGGCCATGGTTTCGTCATTCGGATTATGGTTCGGGGCATATTCCGAATGTCTCTCCGACGACCTGCTTCTTTTATCCGGGGCAAGAGCCTTGAACAACAAGAATCCGCTCGGCACGGCGGCAGGCTTCGGAACCACACTGCCATTGAACAGGAAGCTTACATCTGACCTTCTTGAATTTGATGACCTGCTATATAATTCAGCCTATGCCAGCCTCAGCCGTGGAAAGGTGGAAATGGCAATAGCCTCCGCGCTGGCTTCATTGGCACAGACACTTTTAAGATTTTCCATGGACATCTGTCTTTATATGAGTGCTGAATTCCGGTTCATTGACTTTCCCGATGAGTATGTTACCGGTTCGAGCATCATGCCCCAGAAGAGGAATCCTGATGTGTTTGAGCTGATAAGGGGCAGGTCGAATGTGATCCAAACGCTGCCGAATGATATTGCGATGCTGACATCGAATCTGCCATCAGGATACAACCGTGACCTTCAGTTGCTTAAACAATTGGTGTTTGATGCATTTGATGAGATGAAGGAATGCATTGAGATCATGATCTTAATGCTCAAAAATATCAAGGTACGGAAGAACATTACCGAAAATCCCCTTTACAATACGATTTTCAGCACCGAAGAGGTGAACAGACTCGTAAAGCAGGGTATTCCGTTCAGGGAAGCCTACAAGGCAGTGTCGGAAATGGTGAAGAACTCATCATTTTCAAGAACCTCGGTAAATGATTATGTTCATGAGGGAAGCATAGGCAATCTGTGTAACAGTGAGATCGCCGCGATTTTCAATGAAAGGATGAAATGTTTCAGTAACAAATCGGCAGCTGAGATGGCTGAGAAGATGATGGGGTATGTTAAATAGATCTTTTTATATTCTCAATAAACTCATCAAAAAGATAATCAGTATCCGTTGGTCCTCCAGAGGCTTCGGGATGGAACTGTGTTGAGAAAAAAGGTTTGGTCATGTGCTTCATCCCTTCGTTGGTTTTGTCATTAATGTTTATAAAGAGCGGATCCCAATCCTTTGTGAGCGTTTGATTGTCGACTGCAAATCCGTGATTCTGGGATGTTATGTATGCTTTATTCGTACCGACCTGAATTACAGGCTGGTTATGGCTTCTGTGTCCGTATTTCAACTTATAAGTATCGGCGCCTGATGCAAGAGCCATAAGCTGGTTCCCCAGGCATATTCCAAAAATCGGTTTATCTTTTTCATAAGATCTTCTGATGTTGCTGATTGTTGCCTCGCACATTTTGGGATCGCCAGGGCCATTTGAAAGAAAGAGCCCGTCATATTCCTCCTTGTGATAATCATAATCCCAAGGTACCCTGATGATGGTGGTATCCCGTTTCAGCAGGTTCCTGATAATATTGAATTTGACACCGCAGTCTACCAGCATGATTTTGTATCTGCCGTTCCCGTAGCTCTTCTTTTCACGTGTGCTCACCTCTGCAACCAGGTTGATCTTGTTGGGATCATAAAAAGGGATATCCGTTCCCTCAGGCTCAAGTTTCCCAAGCATTGCACCTTTTTCGCGTATCCTTTTTGTAAGAGCCCTGGTATCTATCCCGTAAATCCCGGGTACCTTGTTTCTTTTCAACCATTCATCGAGGCTTTCAGATGCATTCCAGTGGCTGTATTCGAATGAATAGTCAGATACTATTAGTCCGGAAATATGTATTGATGACGATTCATAAAACCGGTAAAGGTCATTCTCCTCGCTTTTCGCCGGTGCCCCGTAATTGCCAACCAGCGGGTATGTAAGGCAGAGAAGCTGTCCGCGGTAAGAGGGATCCGTAAGGCTTTCCGGATATCCGGTCATGGCGGTGTTGAAAACAACCTCACCGGCAGCAGCTACTGAAGCTCCAAATGATTTACCATGATAGACCGTTCCGTCTTCCAGTGTCAGTTGTACCTTAATTTTCTCTGTCATTTGTTCTTTGTACGATTGTTCGATAATACGGATATTCTTAATTCTTTTTTATTTGAATAACAGCACTTTCTATTTGTTCCATTGCCTTTTTCACCGTTGCAATGGGTGCCCCAAGGTTCATCCTCATAAATCCTTCTCCTCCGGGGCCAAACTGAGATCCCTCATTAAATCCCACACCTGCCTTCTGTACAAAAAAGTTCTGTAATTCCTTTCCGGTCATACTAAGCTTTCTGCAATCGAGCCATATCATATATGTTGACTCAGGCCGAACAGGAACTATTTCAGGTATGTGTTCATTACAGTATTTCTGAACATACCGCACATTTCCATCAATGTATTTCATAAGCTCATCCACATAATCATGGCCTTCAGAATAGGCCGCCATTGAGGCGACATTGCCAAAAATATTTCCATTTCCGACATGCAGGCTGTCGATTCTCTTGTTGAAGTATTTTCTAAGCACCGGATTGGAAATGATGACCGATGATGTAGAAAGACCTGCCAGATTAAATGTTTTGCTAGGTGCAATGCATGTTACTGTAATGTCAGCCAATTCTTCCGAGATACCTGCTATCGGAGTATGGATGAAACCCGGAAGCATGAGATCGCAGTGGATTTCATCGGAGAGAATGAGAATTTTGTTTTCCAGGCATATTTCACCCAGGATTTTCAATTCCCCACGTGTCCATGTCCGTCCGACAGGGTTATGAGGATTTGAAATTATGATCATTTTTGTATTCACAGTGATGGAACGTCTCAGGGAATCGAAATCCATTGTCCAACTGCCTTCTTTCTCAATGAGCTGATTATAAATAAGGTTACGGCCATGGTTTTCGACGGCTGAGAAAAAAGGTGTATATACCGGAGGTTGCACTATCACAGAATCGCCCGGTCGCGTAAAGGCCAGAGTACAGAGATTGAGTGCAGGAACGACACCGGGGCAGAAGCATATCCATTCCTTGTTTACCTGCCACTTATGCCTGACAGCCAGCCATTTGATTATAGAGCTGAAATAGCCGGCAGGACGGAATGAGTAACCGTATAATTCATGTTCGACGCGTTTGCGAAGCTTATCTGCAATGAAGCCAGGTGTTTTGAAATCCATATCGGCCACCCACATCGGGATCACATCCTTCCTGCCAAATGTCTCCTCTCTCATGTCGTATTTGATACAATATGTTCCCTCCCGCGAGGCAGCTTCATCAAAATTCCATCTCATTCCTGGAAGTGTTTATTCAGGGGTTCAAAGATATAAAGAAGTTTAGAGTTAGCTAGAGTTTGGAGTGACTAAAGTTATTTTTAACTCTAAGTACTCTAGGCACTTTAGGCACTCTAAACTATTTTAAAGTTAACTGCCCTAATTTCAATATTATTTATTATTTTTATAACGGTTTTTAAGAACGATTCTAATTTAAAAGGAAATTGTATGAAAAAGGCAATTGCATTATTGTTAATTCCGGCGCTCCTCGTTGGCTTATCAGGAATCACCGGTTGCAGGCAGGACTCGAACAGGAAAGGGAGAGCGGAACAGAAGAAGATGGAACTGCAACAGGTTGATACAATCGAGAAAAGTATCGAAGAAAATGTATATCCCCTGCCCACATCAGCCTCAGTCATTAAGATGCTCTCTGATCTCGATGTCGGATATCAGTTTGGTCTCACCAACCCGAAGGAGAATGCAACCAAGTATATAAGCAGCACTTCAAGATCTGTCAATATGGGAGTTTACGGAGCTGATCTGAGCTACTGCACCATTTATAATATCAACCAGGAGGTGATTGATTATCTCAATGCTATCAGGACTCTTGCCAATGAGCTCAATATGTCAAAGATTTATGACGAAACACTTTATGACAGGATCAAAGCAAACGTTGACAACAAGGATGGACTTGTGTCAGTACTAACCGATGCATTCAACAAGACATATACATATCTTGCTGATAATGAACAGCAGAACCTTGCTCTCCTGGTTGTAGGCGGCGCATGGGTTGAGGGAATGTACCTTACATGCAACGTTTCAGAAGCTGCATACCAGGTGGCTGGTATCTCCAAAAACCTTATTGAGCAGAAGAAATCATTTGATCTCTTCCTTGAAATTACAAAACCCTATGAAACAGATCCGGGCATTGCCGACTTTCTTAAAAAGCTTGATCCTATCAAAAAAGTATATGAAGGATTAAGCACAAGCCTCACGATGCAGAATATTATGGATATTACCAAAGCCATTAATGAAGTCAGAGTCCAGATAGTACAGTAATTTAGTGCAGCATAGCTGACCGCAAAGCTTAATTCTTTGCGGTTTTTTTTTATAGAATGTTTTATGAGGGAATCCGTTTTATTAGCACTGATCCATATTTTCGCGATTGTCTCAACCGTTAATCCGGCAGGCATAACATCGCGGGGGAGAAAGATACTGCGCAGCTACCTGAGACGATACCTCAGCAGGGACCTTGAAGAAGAGTACTATGCGCTTTTTGAGAATAATCTCGAATTTTACTCAAATGAACTTAAAAGCGTCGACAGGGCTGAACTTGCAGATGAGGATTCCCTGATCTCCTTCCAGATAACAAACATTTGCAGACAGATTAAAAAAGGCCTCTTCCTCGACGAACGGATGCTCGTATTCCTCCAGCTGATGGAGTTTGCCTATGAGGACGGAATGATCTCGGAGCAGGAAAAAACCATAATCGACATAGTAGCTAAAACCTTCAATATATCAAAGAAGGAATATGATAATGCCTCTGCATTCATGATAGGCAGGAGCTTTGACGAGATATCGCCTGAATGTGTCCTGATAATTGAAAGTGATAACCCAGAATTATCGGGAGTAGAAACATTCATTAATTATGAAAAGTGGAGGCATATCAGGATAAAGGGGTTCAAAGGGCAGTTAGTGGTGCTTTATATCGAAAGCACAGGCACTCTGCTGCTTACATATGATGGACCTCTGGCGCTTTATTTCAAGGGCAGAGACATCATTGCATGCCGTCCCTACCTGCTGGAGCGCGGAGTAAATATTAAGGGTGTCGGCATTGAACCCATCTATTATTCGAAGATCTACAAGAAATTCGTTTCAAGGAATTTCCCTGAAAAAGTTGTCTTTGAGGGACATGATATTGAGTACTTCTTCAAGAACTCCGATAACGGGATTCAGAAAATGAATTTCCGGGTGGAATCCGGTAATATGATCGGTATAATGGGAGGCAGCGGCGTGGGCAAAACAACCATGCTGAACCTCCTGCATGGTAAAATGAAGCCTGTTTCCGGTACTTTTTTCATTAATGGCTATGATATTCATTCCAACGCTGAAGAAATAAAAGGAATGATAGGATATGTCCCGCAGGATGACATGCTTATCGAGGAGCTGACCGTTTACCAGAATCTTTATTTCAATGCCAGGCTCTGCTTTGGCGATTATACCGAGGAACAGCTTAACAATACCGTGAATAAAGTTCTTGCTGACCTGGACCTGTACGGAATAAAAGATATGCAGGTCGGGGATATCATGAATAAGAAAGTGAGCGGTGGCCAGCGCAAAAGACTCAATATAGGACTTGAGCTGATGAGGGAACCGGTGGTGCTTTTCATTGATGAACCGACCTCGGGACTTTCGTCCTTTGATTCAATGAAGGTTATGGCCCTGCTGAGGCACCAGGCACTGAGCGGGAAACTGGTATTTGCCAACATTCACCAGCCGTCATCGGATATTTTGAAGATGTTTGACAAGCTCTGGATCCTCGACCGGGGTGGCTTCATGATCTATGACGGAGATCCTGTTGAAGCCCTGGTCTATTTCAAGACCGAAACATCTCAGGCAAACGCAGCAGAAAGCGAATGTCCCAATTGCGGAAACATTGAAACTGACGATATTCTCCAGATAGTCGAGGTCAAGATAATTGACAACGACGGTCTGCCTGGTAAAGAGAGGCAAATGAGTCCGAAGGAGTGGTATGAAAAATACAGGAAAAAGATGATGCCTGTTTTATCATCTGCTCCGGAAAAGAGCCCTGTTTCACCGAGCAATTTCAAGGTTCCCAGCAGATCTGACCAGATAAGGACATTCATCAATAGGAATATCACGCGTAAGCTTGCTGACAGGCAGTATATGATCATAAACCTGGTTGAAGCCCCCCTGCTTGCCTTGATTCTCGGATACATCACAAAATACAGTGAGGACGGAAAATACCTGTTCTCAACAAATATAAATTACCCTGTTTTCCTCTTCATGTCAATAATCGTGTCTCTGTTCATCGGCCTGACTGTAAGTGCAGAAGAGATTTACAGGGACAGGAAGATTCTTGAAAGGGAGAAATTCCTTGACCTCAGTCGTTTAAGCTACCTGCTGTCAAAGATCAATTTCCTTTTTGCACTTTCAGCAATACAAACACTGTTGTTCGTAGTCGTGGCAAGCCTTATCCTTGAGATAAGGGGGATGATGCTTCAGCAATGGCTGATACTGTTCTCTGTGGCATGCTTTGGTAACATACTAAGCCTCAATATATCTGCAGGCATGCGAACCGCAATCAGCATATATATTCTTATTCCGCTTCTGCTTGTACCCCAACTCATTCTGGGTGGAGCCATGATCAAATTTGATGATCTCCATAAGTCGTTCACCAGAAAAATATATGTACCGGTTATCGGTGACATAATGGCAACACGATGGGCCTATGAGGCATTGACAGTAGAGCAGTTCAGGGCTAACAGGTTTGAAAAGCCTTTCTTCGATTATGACATGAAGCTGAGCCAGAACGAGTGGAATGCAACCTTCCTGATTCCAATGCTTAAGGTGAAGGTGGAAGAGTGTGCAGCTGCAGGGAAGAATCCTGACTACAGGGAATTATCCGAAAACAATTTCAGGAAACTGAATTTCCATATCAGGGAGCTTACCAAAACAACCGGGATAAAACCTGGTTCATGGATAAACGAGCTTAATTATTCCGGTTTTAATGGTAATACAGGAGATAAGGCAAAGATATTTCTGGACAGCGTCAGGACCACACTAAGAAAAGGGATAAACACCTTGACTCTTGCACGGGATTCAGTTTACCGTGTGAAGGCAGAGCAGATCGGGGAAGGCAAGTTTCTTCGCCTGCGCGAGACTGACTATAATGACCTGCTTGCGGATTTTGTGCTTAATCGCATGGCAACCAATAAGATCTATGAGTCGGACAGGAAACTGATCCAGAAAGCCGATCCTGTCTTCATGCCCCCCGGGTCGAAATATGGACGGGCACATTTTTATTCACCATACAAGCTTCTGGGGAACCTTAGAATCGGGACAATGGTCTTCAACGTCTCTATGATCTGGCTCATGACGATTGTATTTTTCCTGGCACTTTACTATAACCTCCTGAAAAAGTTCATCGTCTGGCTGGAAAAATTCAAGCTGCCAATCTTTAGAAAATTCGGCAGGGAGCTCCTTCAGAAATAGGCCACAATATAGCTTAACTACTGAACAATGAGCAGGGTACAGGCAAAAAAAAGCCTCGGACAGCATTTTCTGAAAGACAAAAGCATTGCTTCGAGAATAGCAGACTCTCTGACAGGCAAGGGATATTCTTCTGTTCTCGAGATAGGTCCAGGTACCGGCATCCTGACTGGGTTTCTGATCGAAAGGAATTTCCCTGATTTCAGGGTCATCGAAATTGACAACGAATCAGCTCATTACCTGAAAGAACATTTTCCAGGCCTGGCTTTAATACGGGGAGATTTCCTTACTATGGATCTGGCTGCGGCCTTTCCGGGCAGCCTGGCAGTTATTGGCAATTTCCCGTATAACATCTCTACCCAGATCCTTTTCAGGGTATTGGATAACAGGAGCAAAGTATCTGAGCTTTGCGGGATGTTCCAGAAGGAGGTGGCTGAAAGAATCTGTGCCTCACCGGGGAATAAGACTTATGGCATAACAAGTGTCCTGCTCCAGGCATACTATGATACGGAATATCTGTTTACCGTACCGGAGAATGTTTTCTCACCTCCACCGAAGGTAAAATCGGGAGTTATCAGGTTAATACGGAACTCAGTTTCCGATATCGGGTGCGATGAAAAGCTATTCACGAGGGTGGTAAAGGCAGGGTTCAACCAAAGGCGGAAGACACTGAGGAACTCCATCAAATCGGCTTTCACCCTTAAAAATGAAGATTACAGGGATTTCGCCCTGAGACCTGAGCAGCTTTCTGTCAGTCAGTTTATTGAACTCACGAACTGGATTGAGAAGAACCGGATCCTATCCGAATGAATAACCTATTGCTTCGACCGGATTCATCCGGGCAGCTGAATATGCCGGAGCATACCCGGCCACAATCCCTATTATTCCCGAGATAGCCACTGCCAGTATTACATTGGCAAATGTGAGGTACATATTTAATTCCCAGAGATAGTTTACAAAGAGAGTGCCGATGAAGATCATCAATACACCCAGCAATCCTCCGATTATTGAGAGAAGTACCGATTCTGTCAGGAACTGATACAAGATAAATGAGCGCTTCGCACCCAGGGCTTTCTGGATTCCTATTATGTTAGTTCTTTCTCTTACCGAGACGAACATAATATTTGCTATTCCAAAGCCTCCGACAAGAATGGCAAATCCGCCAATCACCCATCCTCCTAAGTTAATTCCGGCGAAAACACCTTCAAAGCTTTTTGTAATGAAACTGGCCTGGTTGACGTGGAAATTACTTATTTCTGCCGGCTGAAGCCTGCGGGCTGCCCGAAGTATCATGGTTGCCTCATCACTTAATTCCTCAATGGAAACTCCCTCCTTCGCCTTTATCATAAGAGTTGCATCAAGGAAATTATTTCTCATATTGATAATTGTTTTGGCGAAGCGGAGAGGGACGACAGTTTGCTCATCCATCCCGTTGTCTGTTATACCTCCTTTGCCTTCCTTTTTAAATACTCCTATTACCTGTGTCTTTTTGCCCTGGATGGTTATTTCCTTCCCGACAGGATTAGCATTTTCAAAAAGTCTTTTTGCAATTTCACTTCCAAGGATAATTACATTTTTCCCTGCTGCCGATTCTTCAGGAGTGAAATAACGCCCCTCAGATAGATCCAGTGTTCTTAGTTTGTCAAACTCATGTGTAACACCCCATAAATTTATATCGCTTGCAAGATTATTCCTGTATTTAAGGTTACGCGGCTGGGTTATCCTGAAACATGCAGCCTCCGACTTGACGGATCGGTTAAGCACTGCTTCATAATCCTTCTCTGAAATATTCGGCCATTTAATAATATCCCACCAGTTGAGGCTCACTACCAGACCCCAGGGCCACTTATGAACATAAATAGTATTTTCCCCGAGTGATGAGATTGTATCCTTAACGGATTTCTGCATCCAGTCAATTACGGTGAAAACCGAAATAATTGAAAATATGCCGATTGTTATGCCGAAAAGTGACAGGAATGTCCTTAATTTATTGACAACCACTGAATTGACAGCAAATAAAAAACTCTCTTTTAACAGTCTGAAAAACATTCTTTAAAGTTTACAAACGAATTTGAAGACCAAAGATAAGAAAAATAAGAAGTCAGGAGCTTAAAAATTTCTTAATTGCCTGAATCCTGAGAATCATGTTTACAATATATTGAGGATAATAAAAAAATATATACTTTTAATCGCCTAAAAAACCTGCAATCCATTCAAAAAATTCAGGCTATGAGTGAGAAGAAAATTAAGAGTGCCTTAATATCCGTATTTTATAAGGACGGGCTTGAAGAAATTGTGAAAACACTTCATAACCAGAATGTTAGGATATGGTCAACTGGCGGAACTTTCACTTTTATACACGATCTGGGATTACCTGCTGAAAAAGTTGAGGACCTTACAACATATCCATCTATACTTGGCGGCAGGGTGAAAACACTTCATCCTTCGGTCTTTGGAGGGATACTTGCACGGCGGGAAAACAGTGAGGATATGGAGCAGGTCAGGAAATACAAAATACCGGAAATAGACCTGGTGATAGTTGACCTTTATCCGTTTGAACAGACCGTAAAAGCAGTTACAGATGAAGAAGAGATCATTGAGAAGATAGATATCGGAGGAATATCACTGATCAGGGCGGCTGCGAAAAACTATAATGATGTTCTCATTGTTTCGGACAGGGAACAATACCCGGTACTATTGAATCTGCTAAAGGCTAAGAAAGGATCAACATCTTTAAAGGAAAGACGCTTTTTTGCCGCAGAGGCTTTCAAAACCTCATCGAACTACGATACTGCAATCTTTAAGTATTTCAACAGGGAAGCAAAAATAGAGGCATTCAGGGAAAGCATAAATAAGTCATATCCATTAAGATATGGGGAAAATCCTCACCAGAAGGGAATCTTTTACGGAGATCCTGATCAGCTTTTTGAAAAGCTTCATGGGAAAGAAATATCATACAATAATCTTTTAGATCTTGAGTCAGCACTGAACCTGATAGATGAGTTTTCCGAAACCACTTTAGTCATCATCAAGCATAATAATGCATGCGGAGTTGCTTCAAGGAAAAGCCTTACTGAAGCATGGAAGGATGCTCTTGCCTGTGATCCGGTTTCGGCATTTGGTGGAGTAATTGTAACAAATGTTACAATTGATGATTTTTCAGCAGCAGAGATCGATAAGATATTCTTCGAAATAATAATTGCACCTGGTTTCACAGATAAAGCACTTGATATCCTTGGGCAGAAAAAAAACAGGATCATTCTGAGGCGTAAGGAAATCATCAGGAGCTCATACAACTTCAGGGCGTTGCTTAACGGTGTTCTCTGGCAGGAGCATGATAACAGCACTCAGTCCGGCAATGATATGAAACCTGTTACAAAGAGAGCACCTGATCCTTCGGAGATTAGCGATCTTGTTTTTGCCAACATAATTGTCAAGCACAGCAAGTCGAATGCAATAGTGCTAGTCAAAAACAAACAGCTGTGTGCAAGCGGCATAGGCCAGACATCGAGGGTCGATGCATTGAAGCAGGCTATCGAAAAGGCAGCTGCCTTCGGGTTCGATCTTAAAGGATCGGTAATGGCATCCGATGCCTTTTTCCCGTTTGCCGACTGCGTTGAGATTGCACACAAGGCTGGCGTGACTGCAGTGGTGGAACCTGGCGGTTCGGTTCGTGACCAGGTATCGATAGATTATTGTTCAGCTAACGGAGTGGCTATGGTATTTACTGGAGTAAGACATTTTAAACACTAATTATAATTAACATATTCAATGGGACTATTTTCATTTTTAACGCAGGAGATTGCTATTGATCTTGGGACGGCAAACACAATCATTATTCACAACGATAAGATAGTTGTTGATGAACCTTCGATAGTTGCAATAGACAGGAACACGGGTAAGCTGATAGCAATCGGGGAACAGGCAAGGCAGATGCATGGCAAAACGCATGAGAACATAAAGACGATCAGACCTTTGCATGATGGCGTTATTGCCGACTTCAATGCTGCAGAACTGATGATAAGGGGAATGATAAAAATGATAAACAAGGGGAACCAGCTGTTTGCACCGTCACTTAAAATTGTTGTAGGTATTCCGTCAGGAAGCACCGAAGTGGAGATCCGTGCAGTCCGCGACTCCTCTGAACATGCAGGTGGTCGTGATGTATATATGATCCATGAACCTATGGCTGCTGCCATAGGCATAGGACTTGACGTTCTTGCTCCTGAAGGTTCAATGGTAATCGATATTGGCGGAGGAACAACCGAAATAGCTGTTATTGCCCTGGGAGGTATAGTGTGCAACAAATCCATCAGAATCGCAGGTGATGGATTTACTTCTGATATCCAGGCATATATGAGGCATCAGCATAATATCAAGATCGGTGAGAAGACTGCAGAAGACATAAAGATAGGCGTAGGTGCAGCGCTTCCCGATATTGATAATCCTCCGGCTGATTATGTAGTCAGGGGTCCGAACATCATGACTGCCCTGCCTATTGAGGTGCCGGTGTCATACCAGGAAATTGCATATTGTCTCGACAAGTCGCTGTCGAAAGTTGAAGCAGCTCTCCTGAGCGTTCTCGAACAGACGCCTCCTGAACTTTATGCCGATATCGTGAGCAAAGGGATATATATGGCCGGAGGAGGCTCTCTTCTCAGAGGTCTTGCAAAAAGGTTTACAGATAAGATAAATATCAATTTCAACGTGGTTGAAGATCCACTTCACGCCGTTGCACGAGGTACTGGAGTGGCACTTAAAAATGTCGATAAGTTTCCGTTCCTTATGAGATAACCAGTTTGTGTGAATGAGAAATCTGCTGAACTTCCTGGCAAAGTATAATCACCTGATAGTTTTTCTTGTGCTTGAGGGGATTGCATTATATATGCTGGGAACGGCAAACAATTATCACAATACGCGGATTGTAAAGGGCATCAGGGGATTGACCGCCGGATTTGAAAAACGGGTCAGCAATGCCAGGTCATATTTTCATCTCAGGGAAATAAGCCAGTCTTTGTCGAGGGAGAATGCCTCACTGAAAACTACGATCGAGCGGCTGACACAGAAAGACGATCATCTTTTTTTTTCTGTAGCTGACACAATCCGTCATCAGCATTATACTTACACTTCAGCTGAGGTGGTCAATAATTCCGTTAACAGGCAAAAGAATTTTTTCACCATCAACAAAGGAAAAATGCAGGGCATGTCGGTCGACATGGCTGTCATTTCAGGAGATTGTGTTGCCGGGGTTGTCGTGGGTTGTTCCAATAACTATTCCGTGGCAATGTCGTTGCTGAATCTTGATTTCAGACTAAGTGCAAGACTGAAATCCAACGGCTATTTCGGATCCCTGAGCTGGGACGGAAAGGATTATCGACATGCCATTCTCAGTGAAATACCACAGCATGTGACTTTCGGAATAGGAGACACAATTGAGACAACAAGCTATTCTGCAGTTTTCCCTGAGGGGATTGTGATAGGCACAGTAAGCGATTTTGAAAAATCAGGCGGAGATTTTTACACTATAAAAGTCAAACTGGCAAACGATTTCAGGAAGCTTCGTTTTGTCAGTGTGGTTGGCAATCTGATGCGAGAGGAACAACTTGAACTTGAAAAACAATTTCAATGATCAACAGGATTCTAAGATTAGGTCTGATATTCATATTGCTGATCCTTCTTCAGGTTCTGCTGTTTAACAACATTCAGTTCAGCGGGTATGTCAATCCATACATATATATATTGTTCATCCTGCTTCTTCCTGTTGAAATACCGACATGGCTGCTTCTGATAATTTCATTTCTGACAGGATTTACAATTGATATCGTCTCCGGAACAATTGGAATGCATACTTCAGCGACAGTTCTTGCAGGATTTGTACGGCCTTATGTTCTTAGGATCACTTCCCCCAGAGACGGGTATGAACCGGGTGCAGATCCATCAATGATGATCTATGGATTCAGATGGTTCCTGATATACGCTTCAATAATAGTTTTTATTCATCATATTGCCCTCTTCTATCTTGAGGTGTTCCGGCTGGCTGATTTTTTCAGGACTTTGCTGAGAGCTATTTTAAGCTCAGTGTTTTCAGTTTCCTTTATAGCGCTTCTTGAATATATACGGAAAGGAAAATAATGAACCAGCTATGAAGGATGCTTTCATAAACAGGAAATATATAATCATCGCAGCTATCATTCTTGTGGCTGTTGTACTGATAATCAGGCTGTTTATAATCCAGGTCGTCAAGGATACCTACAGGCTTTCAGCTGACAACAATGTTTTGAGATATGTGACACAATATCCTGCCCGCGGTCTTATCTATGACCGCAACGGGAAGCTTATGGTATCCAACCAGGCAGCGTACGATCTTATGGTAGTGCCTGCACAGACAGGGAAAATGGACACATCTTTATTCTGCAGCGAACTCGGAATAACCATGGATTTCTTCAAAGAAAGACTTAAGGCTGCCAGAACCTATAACCGTAAATCACCCTCTGTATTTCTCAAACAGATCTCAGCAGAATCCTATGCCAGGTTTCAGGAAAAGATCTTCATGTACCCGGGGTTTTATGTCCAGCCCAGAACACTGCGCAAATATTCAAAACCGGTGGCAGCCCATCTTCTTGGTTACATAAGCGAGGTTGATGAGGCAATGATAAAAAAAGACCCCTATTACAAAATGGGTGACTACATCGGGAAGCTTGGAATTGAGGAGGCTTATGAGAAAGATCTGCGCGGAACACGGGGAGTAAAGATTTTCATGGTCGATGTATACAGCCGTGTAAAGGGTTCATATGCTGAAGGAAGGTTGGATACAATTGCAGTTCACGGTTCGGATATAATCTCTGGAATTGATTATGACCTTCAGGATTACGGAGAGCTGCTGATGCAGCACAAGACCGGCAGTATTGTCGCCATAGAACCGAAAACCGGAGAAATCCTGGCCCTCGTTTCATCTCCGAATTATGATCCTTCGCTTCTTGTTGGCAGGATTCGTTCAGAAAATTTTGCAAAGCTTCAGGCCGACACTGCCCTTAAGCCGCTCTTTAACAGGGCATTCATGGCATCCTATCCTCCGGGTTCAACTTTCAAGCCGATCAACGGTCTTATTGGTTTGCAGGAGAAGGTAATTATACCTTCAACAGAGTTCGGCTGCAGCAATGGTTACCATGCCGGACCTATTACAGTTGGATGTCATTCACACCGTTCTCCGCTCAGTCTGATAGATGCAGTTGCGAATTCATGCAACTCCTATTTCTGCCAGACCTTCAGGAGAATCCTCGAAAATCCTGCCTATGGAAGTATTGCAGAGGCTTTCGATAAATGGAAGAGCTACCTTAATGAATTCGGTTTCGGAAAAAAGCTCGGTTCGGAATTCCCCAATGAGCTTAACGGTGTAATTCCTTCTTCAGAATATTTTGACAGATACTATCATAAAGGCGGTTGGAAAGCCCTGACAGTGATCTCACTTGCTATTGGCCAGGGCGAGATAGGAACTACTCCGCTCCAGATGGCCAACATGACTGCTGCCATAGCAAACAGGGGATATTATTATATTCCTCATATAGTAAAGTCAATTGGTGATGAAAAGAGAATCGAACCAAGATTCACTGTACAACACAAGATCAGTATTGATTCTGCAAATTTTGAACAGATCATCCTTGGAATGGAAGGAGCTGTAAACGGAGGAGCTGGCTCCACTGCAAGGATTGCTGCTCTGGATAGCATAATAGTTTGCGGGAAGACTGGAACAGCAGAGAATCCTTTTGGAGAAGACCATTCCGTTTTTATTGCCTTTGCACCCAAGGACAATCCGAAAATAGCCATAGCAGTATATGTAGAGAATGCCGGATTCGGTGCAACATATGCAGCTCCTGTGGCAAGTCTCATGATAGAGAAATACCTGAAGGGGAGTATTTCCTACAATAGAAAATGGCAGGAACAGAGAATGCTTAATTTAAACCTGATTGATTCACTACCGAAAGTTGAAGCGAAGCATAAACATATGGCAGGGGATTGATAAGATCACGATCATTCTGTTCCTGCTCATGCTTATCATGGGCTGGTTCAATATATATGCTGCCGTATACAACGAGGAGCATAAGGAGATACTCGACCTATCGCAACGATATGGCAAACAGTTCATCTGGATAGTGGCCACACTGATTCTTGCAGTTTTCATAGTGGTAATCGACAGCAGGTTTTATCTCTTTTTCTCATATTTCATATATGCCGGGGTAATGCTGCTTCTCATGCTCGTACTTGTTCTTGGCAAGGAGATCAACGGTGCCAGGTCGTGGTTCGAATTCGGGAGTATAAGTCTTCAGCCTTCGGAATTTGCCAAGTTCGGTACCGCTCTTGGTCTTGCAGCTTACCTCAGTAACAAGAAGCAGGATCTTACAAAGATAAAGTCCATAATGCCTGCAATAGGCATAATGCTCTTTCCTGCGCTGCTTACTGCTCTGCAACCTGATATGGGTTCAACTATTGTTTTCTTTGCTTTCTTCCTGGTTCTTTTCAGAGAAGGCCTCAGCCCCTTCGTGCTTGTATCCGGAATCCTTATGGTGATCCTTTTCTTCCTTACACTGCTTGTTGATAATTTCTATCTCGAAACTGGACTTGTGGTAGCCGCGTTGTTTTTGTCGTGGTTTGCGACCAGGAATCTGAAGGTGTGGCTTTTAGGACTTGTTATGTTTATTTTGACAGGCGGAATAATGTACACACTTGGCCATTTTGTTTTCAGATCCATGGGCAATGAGATTATATTGCTGATTACCATTGTTCTGGCAGGTATCTTATATGCATATTATATTTACAGCAAGAAGGCCGTGGCACTTTTAATCATATACCTTTTTCTTCTTGGCAGCGTCTTATATATAAGTGCCGTCGATTTTGCCTTCAATCATGTGATGAAGCCACATCAGAAGGAGAGGGTTGAGATAATGCTCGGATTCAAATCTGATCCTCACGGCACAGGGTATAATGTGAATCAGTCTATCATTTCGATCGGATCAGGAGGATTTTCGGGCAAAGGTTATCTTCAGGGAACTCAGACAAAATTCAAGTTTGTCCCTGCCCAGAGCACCGACTTCATCTTTTGCACTGTAGGTGAGGAATGGGGATTCCTTGGTTCAGTAGTTGTAGTCGGTTTATATGTTTTTCTGCTTATCAGACTAGTGATACTGGCGGAGCGACAGCGTTCGGTTTTCTCCAGGGTCTATGGTTATGGTGTAGTCTCGATCCTCCTGACACATTTCTTCATTAATATAGGTATGGCTATAGGTCTTGTTCCTGTTATCGGTATACCTCTTCCATTTTTCAGCTACGGAGGAAGCTCGCTCTGGGGATTTACTATTCTCCTTTTCATTTTCCTGAGGCTGGATGCGAGCCGGACCGAATACCTTGTATGATCAGAACGGGATAGATATTCTGTGGGATATTTCAATACCGAAGTCCTTTTCCACATAGTCGATGAGCTGTGGAAAGAACTCCATAAAGTCTTCCTGAAGCGGATAGTAATTCTTCTTAAAAGCTCTCATTGCAAACCTTGTTTCGCTAGGCAGGGTTGTACGCTTGCTCAGAGTTCTTAATACATGACGGATACCGTTCAATGTCTGATATGATTCTATCCAGTTGTTTATAATGAAGAAAGGCATCATGTCCTTTACATTCTGAGGAAGAATATCATAATTGTTTACAAGCGCCCGGTAAAAATTGTATGTTACACTTTCAAGCGGCCTGCGCGAGAAGTAGTTCCATTCCCTGGTCAGGTAATGATCATAAATTATGTCGGTTATCACACCTGAATACTTATGGTATTTCCTTGAAAAGAATATCTTGCTTCGGTGAACGACAGGATGGCTGTCGGTAAATCCATCAATATGACGATGGAGTATAATGCCCTTACGGACCTGCTCGGGATATTTAAGATAATCCTTCCCTTTTACATAATCGCCTATATAATTTCCTATAATGATCCCATCGGTATCACCGGAAAGATATATATGAGCGAGAACATTCATGCAATTAAAAAATCAATTAAACACGCGGAATTTCGGTATGCAAATTATACATTTGTCAGTTCATTTTAAAATGAATTCTGTTTATCATATTAAATAGTTATCAATAACAAGGAGGCTCTATGATTAAGAAGAATGTCGTCATTATTGGTGCGGCAGGAAGAGATTTTCATAATTTCAATACCTGCTTCAGGGATAAGGAAAATTTTAATGTCGTTGCTTTTACAGCAGCCCAGATACCGGATATCTACGGAAGAAGATATCCGAAAGAACTGGCCGGAAAGCTGTATCCTAAAGGAATCCCAATCTTCCCCGAACAGGATCTCCCTGAAATAATAACGAAATTAAAAGTCGATGATTGTGTGTTCTCTTACAGTGACGTCACTTATCAGAAAGTTATGTCGGTAAGCGCTATCGTAAATGCAGCTGGAGCAAATTTTGTGCTTCTCGGACCTGCCGATACGATGATCAGAAGCACAAAGCCGGTGATAGCTGTTGGGGCCATCAGGACAGGCTGCGGAAAAAGCCAGACCTCACGAAGAGTTATTGAGCTTTTAATGGCAAAAGGTCTGAAGGTGGTCGCTGTCCGTCATCCCATGCCTTATGGCGATCTTAACGCACAGAAGGTTCAGAGGTTTGCTGTTGTAAAGGATCTGGAAAAGCACAAGTGCACGGTTGAGGAGATGGAAGAGTATGAACCTCATGTTGTCCGCGGCAATGTAATCTATGCCGGTGTCGACTATGAAGCTATTTTACGCAAGGCTGAAAAGGATCCTTCCGGATGCGATGTTATAATATGGGATGGAGGAAATAACGACTTCCCGTTCTATAAGCCCGACCTGATGATAACTGTCACCGATCCGCACAGGGCAGGACATGAGTTAAAATATTACCCTGGTGAAGTGACACTCAGGATTGCCGATGTGGTGGTAATCAACAAGATGGACAGCGCTGCACCTGAAGCCATTCAGATTGTGCGCGAGAGTATCGAAAAAGTGAATCCGAAAGCAATAGTTGTAGATGGTGCTTCGCCTATCAAGGTTGATGATCCTTCAGTCATAAAAGGAAAGAAAGTTCTTGTCGTTGAAGACGGCCCGACACTTACCCACGGCGAGATGAAGCTTGGTGCAGGTGTTGTAGCAGCCCGCAAGTTCGGAGCCTCTGAGCTTGTCGATCCGAGACCATATACAGTAGGAAAGCTCTCCGAAACATTCAGGCTTTATCCGAATATTGGCACACTGCTGCCAGCTATGGGATATGGAGACCAGCAGCTTCGCGATCTTGAGAAAACAATCAATAATACAAAGTGCGACAGTGTTATTGTTGCCACACCTATCGACCTGAACAGGATCATAAAGATAAAGAAACCAAATACAAGGGTCTATTACGATCTCCAGGAGATAGGCGATCCGAACCTTACCCAGGTAATTGATGATTTCGTGAAGAAATTCAAATTAAAACTGAAAAAATAGAATTGTGAGAGGCGTTGCATGCAACGCCTCTCACTGTTTATCTGCGAACTCTTGCATTTCCTTTCCAGATGCTCCACACCTGTTCTTCGTCAGCAGGTTCTCCGTAGTCTGTGACAACCGTAGTTGCCAGCGCTCCGGCAGCCCATCCGAACTGGATCCATTTTTCAGGCTCCCAGCCCTTCAGGATTGCATATAGCATGCCTCCCACAAATCCGTCTCCTCCGCCTATGCGGTCGAGAACATGTATTTCACGCGGCTCAGCAACATGCCAGTTATCGCCTTCAAGCATTATCGCGCCCCAGAGATGCTCATTAGTGCTGATGACCTGGCGAAGAGTGGTGGCAAAGACAGAAGCGTTCGGGGACGTTTTCTTCACCCTGCCGATCATCTCCTTAAAGCTGTCGATCTTGGAGGCAAGATCCTTTCCCCCTTCTTCAGGTCCTTTTATTCCAAGACAAAGCTGAAAATCCTCTTCGTTACCTACAAGAATGTCAGAAATTGATGCTATCTCTTTGAATGTGGCAGCAAGCTCCTTCTCACGGTTCTTCCAGAATGAAGCCCTGAAGTTTAAGTCGAAGGAGATCCTTGTTCCATGTTTTTTTGCAGCCCTTGCAAGCTCAAGGCAGAAGTTGCCGGTGTCTGGCGACAATGCGGCAATCAGTCCTGAAAGGTGCAGTATCTGTACACCCTCCTTGCCAAATAGCCTTTCCAGGTCAAAGTCCTTTACATTTAATGTTCTTCCTACTTCTCCTGCACGGTCATTCTGCACCCTTGGTCCACGTGAGCCATAGCCTGCATCGGCAATATTGAACTGATGACGATAACCCCATGGCCCTCCCTGTTCAACTTCAATGCCTTCAAATGCAATGTGGCGTCCGGCAAGATTGTCCTTTATCATTCTGGCTATCGGGCTGTCTTTTACAAAAGTAGTGAGGACCTTTACCGGAAGCCCCAGGAATGAAGAGACGCTTGCCACGTTCGATTCTGCACTCGAAACATGCATCATGAACATGTTGCTGCAATGAACAGGTTGTCCGTTAACAGGAGTGATCCTAACGCCCATGCTTGTGGGTACAACAAGCGACCACGCAAAGTCTTTCTTAAGTTCAATTTTCATAATATTTATTTGACATTAATAATTTCGGTAATAATAACCCACCCCAGCCCCCTCCTAGGTGGGGATCTTAAAAATAGTTCTTTCTTGGGCCTTTTATCTTTGGTCTTTTATCTTTGGTCTTTTATCTTTTGTTTAGTCTCTCTCTTAGTTTCGTGCCTTCTTCCTCGAATCCGGGTTTATTGAGGAGTGCGAACATATTCTTCTTATATGCTTCCACTCCGGGCTGGTCGAACGGGTTGACATCAAGTATATATCCGCTTACCGCACAGGCTAGTTCAAAGAAATAGATAAGCTGACCGCAATAGAACTCATCAAGCTCGGGTATTTCAATTCTGATCACCGGTACGTTTCCGTCATTATGAGCAATTATGGTTCCTGTTTCAGCATTGTGGTTCACCTCTGAAAGCCTTTTTCCAGCCAGGTAATTAAGCTGATCGGCATCTTCCTTCTCAGCAGGTATCGTTAATTTTTTCCTGGGATTCTTCACTGATATTATAGTTTCAAAAAGTATCCGCTGGCCTTCCTGGATGTATTGTCCCAGTGAATGAAGATCAGTTGTGAAATCGACGGATGCAGGAAATATGCCCTTACCGTCTTTCCCTTCACTTTCACCATAAAGCTGCTTCCACCATTCCGAAAAATAATGAAGCCGCGGCGTGAAACCGACCAGTATCTCAACCGGCCTTCCTGTTTGAAGCAGCAGATTTCTGGCAGCTGCATATACAAGGGCAGGATTTGAAGCTGCATCATGGTTTTTTCTTGTTGCATCGGACATTGCCTTTGCTCCTTTGACAAGATTCCTGATATCGTGACCGGCGACGGCTATCGGAAGGAGACCGACGGGAGTCAGGACTGAATAACGGCCTCCGATATTGTCAGGTATCACGAAAGTATCATACCCGTTAATATCGGCAAGAGACTTAAGAGCCCCCTTCCTGCTGTCAGTTATCGCAATGATTCTATCCGCAGCCTGTACTTTTCCCACTTTCTTTTCGAGATGATCCTTTATTATCCTGAATGCAATTGCTGGCTCAGTTGTCGTTCCCGATTTTGAAATCACTATCACAGAATAATTTCTTTCGTCAAGAATCTCAAGAAGCTCTGATATATAGTCCTCGCAGATATTCTGTCCTGCAAAAAGAATATCATGATGCTTTGATTTCTGCAGGAGAGTGAATGAATGTGAAAGCGCCTCGATGACTGATTTGGCTCCAAGGTATGATCCACCGATCCCGATAACTACAGTTGTGTCGGAAACTGATCTGAGATGTTTTGCGGCTTTTTCAATCCTGTCAATCTGATTTATAACATCTTCATGAAGGGAAAGCCAGCCGGTAAAATCATTTCCTGCACCGGTACCTGCATTGAGTGTATCGAGATGCCTTACCGATTGCTGAGCAAGTGCCAGTATCTCTTCCTGAGAAACAAAGCTGCCTGCATTTTTAAGGTTGATGCTTATATTTTCTTTCATTTTCCTGAGAATTTCGGTGGGAAAAACTAACTGTTGCAAAAGTATAAAAAAACCGTCAGGGATATCTCCTGACGGCTTACAATAATATCGGAATATATGATTGTAGTGAAGCTATTTCCTGTGTATACCGCCAGCGCTGGAGGAGTGAGCATCTACATTTTTAGGATCACCCTTATAATTCACGTCTCCCGCACTTGAAGCTCTTGCCCTTAATTTCTCAGTAACATAAACGTCTGCATCACCTGAGCTTGAAGCTGTAACATCAGCTTCCCTGGTCTTCAGGTTGTATGCATTAAGGTCACCTGCGCTGCTGAGGTTGGCATCAAGCATATTAACCTCTCCTGAGAGAGTAATATCGCCTGCGCTGCTTACATTTAAGTCCAGAGCTTGTGAATATACTTCAAGCTTGATATCACCGGCACTTGAAGCTGAAAGCTTCAGATTGTCAGTTTTTATGGGAGTCAGGCCGAGAACATCGCCTGCGCTGGAAGAACTGACACGATTTATTTCCTTCATGGTTACATGAACCCTTTTCATCTCCGCCTCACGAATGTTCGCATCAGTATAAACATGCAGGGTGCCGTCTTTTATTTCGGTGATTATATATTCATGAAGATTCTCATCAGCTTCCACCGTTATACTGTTGTTATCGCCCTGTGAGAGCATAACATCAATGGCGGAACTGGTGCTCACACCATCAAATGAACCTGCTGTTCTTTCCTTTTTTACAACATTCTTGTTGCCGTAAACCGTTTTCCGGGTCTGGCAGTTCGCGCATCCTGCTATTGCAAGGCAAAGAACCACCACTGTCAGATACTTAAAGTTTTTCATGCTCTTCCGTATTTGTTTTTAATCAGTTTTCAAATAAAAGACATGAAGAAAAACCGTTTGATGCATATCAGGATGAAAACTTTTCCGGCAGTTCTTATTAGTTAGTATCTTAGTGATATGAAAACGTAATTTCCATTTTATGAAAAAGTGCACCTTCATCCTGTTCACTATGCTTACAGTAATTTCAAATCAGGTAAGCAATGCACAAACGGACAATGAACTGAGACTATGGTATAAAAAGCCTGCTGCTGTTTGGGAAGAGGCTCTTCCCATAGGCAACGGACGATTGGGAGGAATGATCTTCGGGGCCCCGGCTGTCGATCATATACAATTCAATGAAGAAACGCTCTGGGCCGGAGAGCCTCATGATTATTCACATCCGGGAGCTTACAGATACCTCAGCCAGATTCGTGAACTTCTAAGGCTCAACAGGCAAAAGGAGGCAGAAGAACTTGCACTCAGGGAATTAATGAGCGTTCCTATACGGCAGCAGAAGTACCAGCCATTCGGAGATCTGTGGATAAGCTTTCCGGGCCACCTCAAAGTCGATAATTACAGGCGCGAACTCGACATCTCCAATGCTGTGTGCAGAACCATGTACTCTGTCAATGATACATCTTTTGCCAGGGAATATATTGCCAGCAACCCTGGAAACCTGATTGCGATTAACCTGACTGCTGACAAAAAACATGCTCTGACCTTTGACATAATTTTTACCTCTCTTCATGAGAGAACTTCAGTTGTTGCAACAAACGACGGATTAATGACGATGAATGTAAAGGTGAAGGATGGAGCTCTGACAGGAACAGCAATGCTAAAAATTAAACTGAGAGGAGGGAAGATATCGGCAATGAATAACAGGCTTCATGTTGATAAGACAGATGAAGCTATGCTTCAGCTAGTTGCGGCAACAAATTTTATTAATCCCAATTATGTTCTTGCCGATCCCGATGCACAATGCTCAAAGTATTTATCTGACCTGGGTGCAAAATCGTTCATAAAGCTGAAATCGGAGCATATAGCCGATTATCAGAAGTATTTCAAACGCTTCGCAATAAATTTTGGCCCCTCAGGCAAGGAGGATCTTCCCACTGATACACGGATAAGAGAAGTATCTGACAATATGGATAATTCACTGGCAGCCTTATATGTTCAGTATGGAAGGTATCTGATGCTGGCGTCGAGCAGAGAAGGAACCTATCCTGCAAACCTGCAGGGGATATGGAATGATAAGCTGGAACCAGCGTGGGGCAGCAAGTATACTGTAAACATAAATACAGAAATGAATTACTGGCCTGTTGAGCCGCTTAACATTGCTGAATGCCATGAAGCCCTTTTCAAAATGCTGAACGAGGTCATACCTTCAGGACAAAAAGTGGCAAAAGAGCATTATAACGCCAGGGGCTGGGTGCTTCATCACAATACTGACCTGTGGAGAGGTGCAGCCCCGATAAACGCATCAAACCATGGAATATGGCCATCAGGAAGCGGATGGCTTGTGCAACATTTCTGGGAACATTTTCTGTACAGCCGCGATGTGAGCTTCCTGTCAAAAATGGCATGGCCGGCGATGAAGGGCGCAGCAATGTTCTATGTCGACTTTCTGGTTGAAGATCCTGAAAAAGGATGGCTTATTTCAACACCATCTAATTCGCCTGAAAACGGGGGACTTGTGGCCGGACCCACAATGGATCACGAGATAATAAAAAGCCTTTTTAAGGCTTGCATCGAGGCCTCGGAAATATTAGGAAGGGATGAGGAATTTGCAGATACATTAAAGCAGATGCTTCCCAGGATAGCTCCTTATCAGATCGGAAAGTTCGGACAGCTCCAGGAATGGCTTGAGGATAAGGATGACCCCAACAACAAACACAGACATGTTTCCCATCTGTGGGGAGTACATCCCGGTAAAGAGATAAACTGGAAAGAGACTCCTGACCTCATGGAAGCTGCAAAAAAATCGCTCATTGCAAGAGGCGACGAGGGTACCGGCTGGAGCCTGGCCTGGAAGATAAATTTCTGGGCAAGGTTCAGGGATGGCAATCATGTCTGGAAGATGGTTCAGATGCTTTTGAGACCTCAGGGGCAATCTAAAACTGCGGCAACAGGGGGAGGCAATACCGGAGGAGGTTCATATCCGAATCTTTTCGATGCCCATCCGCCTTTCCAGATCGACGGCAACTTCGGAGGTGCGGCCGGTATAGCCGAAATGCTGCTCCAAAGCCATCTGGATGCCATTGATATCCTGCCTGCACTTCCTGATGCTATCCCAAATGGTTATGTTAAAGGGTTGCGCGCACGTGGCGGCTTTGAGGTAGAATTCGGATGGGCCGGCGGAAAATTATATCAGTTTAAAGTGATCTCAAAAGCAGGTTATCCTTTATCATTGAGGTATGGAGATAAGTCATTTTCATCATCAACAAAGAAAGGACAGGTTTTAAAATTTGACAGTAATCTGAACAGGCTGTAGAAATTATCAGTGCCACTTGAATATTTTAAGTCCGGCTCCGAAAAAGATCACTCCGATAGTCGTAAGTATAAGAACCGGCATTGCTACCTGCTGCCAGCCGGCCCCTTCATTGAAGATGCTCCTCATGCCATCGGTTAGCATGGTAAGAGGTAAGTTCCTGATTACACCAATGCTCCAGTCGGGGAAATTATGGTAACTGAAAAAAATGCCGGATAACACCATCATAGGCATAACCACTGCATTTATCAACCCATTGCCGACCTCCGTGTTTGAGGTGTGTGAGGAAAGAAGAATAGCTAGTCCGGCAAAAGCTATATTCCCGGCCAGGAATAGAAGTATCAGCGCAGAAATGCTCCCCTGGATATTCATTTTGAAAACTATCAAAGCAAATAAAAGAAGAACCAGGGCTTCAATAAAATTTAGTGTTATCCTAACTGTCAGAAGTGCAATCAGGTAATGTGATTTTTTCATTGGAGTTGCCACCATCCGACGAAGCAGCTTCTTTGACCTCTTTTCTATTATGCCATAGCTTATCCCCCACATTGTAGACATCATGACACCCAGTGTGATCAGTCCGGGTATTAGAAAATCAATATATCTTGTCCCGGCAACGGTCAAAGGCTTTATCTCCTCGCTTCTCCCAGGCGGGAGTACGACTCCCTTGCCAATCATGCTGCTGAGCTTGAGATAAGTAAGCTCTGCATCGGAATTGACAGGGTCGAAGTGATATTCGGTTTCACCTCCATTGCTCTTCAGAATGAGATTTACGGTACCTCTCTTCAGTAGTACAATCGCGTCGTTCCATCCGAGCTCATAGAAAAGGTAGACTGACTTGCCCAGCTTTTCATCCCTGATTTCAAGTTTCCACCTGAAATCATCTTTATTTTTTGGCTCTTGTTCTTCACACCGTTTATCAAGAAAATTGAAAATTGCAGAGCTGTCACTTGTGGTAATCCCGGTATTGCTTATGACAGCCACTTTACGCAGAGTATCGCTTTTCTTTGTGAATGCAAGACCCAATCCCAACGACATAAGTATCGGGAAGACTATTCCCCAGAAAATAACACCTGGTTCCCTGATTATTGCGAGGGTATGGGCAAGTACAAGAAGCCCTAGTTGCTTTAGCCTGAACAATTTATTCATAAATCCTCCTCCCCGTAATCGAAACGAAAAGATCATCCAGGGTACTGGCTTCTGTGAGCAACTGATCAAGGGTACCTTCACGAAGTATGACTCCGTTATCCATAATAATTATATAATCGCAAAGTTTTTCTGCCTCCTCCATATAATGAGTAGTCAAAATCATAGATGTCCCGGACAGCGCTTTAAGTTTCTGCAGGATATCCCATATCTCTCTTCTGGCATTAGGATCGAGTCCTGTCGTAGGTTCATCAAGAAGAAGTATCGCAGGCGTGTTAATAAGAGCTATGCCGATAGCCAGCCGTTGTCTTTGTCCGCCTGACAGATTGACAACATATGATCTTCTTTTTTCTTCGAGTCCCACGATATCAATTATCTCGTTCACTCTTTCATTTCCCAGGTTAAAGAAGCTTGCAAAAAGCCTCAATGTTTCAGAAACTCTAAGTTTGTCGATGAATTGTGTCTCCTGCAACGATAACCCTATTATCCTGTGAAGCTCATCCTCATTGCCTTTCCAGTGTTTTCCGGTAATTGTAATCTCTCCGCTGTCGGGTTTCTGGATGCCCTCGATCATCTCTACAAGAGTTGTTTTACCTGCACCATTGGGTCCGAGCAGAGCAATGAACTTTCCTCTGGGAATAATAAGATTTATTCCCTTTACTGCCTGAACAGTTTTGAAAGATTTCCAGACGTTTTTTACTTCAATGACGTTATCCGTGTGCATGTTTTGATATAACATCCGAATTTAAGAAATGTTTTTAAAAGAGGTACAGAGGCTCAGCAGCGCAATGGCCAATGTAAAAATATGTTCAGTTTTAACAATTTTTATATTGATTTGAGCCCGGATTTTTTGTAACTTTAAAAAAAAATGAGCCCGAAAAACATCTTTCTTCTGGTTTTATGCCTTGCACTGATTGCAGGTTGCGGGCGTGGTAAAACGGAAAAGAAACCTGATACCATTCAGGAACTTTCCAAAAGTAATCTATCAGGAAATATTACTATCAGTGGAGCCTATGCTCTTTCCCCTTTAACTAAAAAGTGGGCTGATAACTTCATGAAATTGCAACCGGGAGTAAAAATTGAAATAGTTGAAACAGGGACAGGACAGGGTGTCAATGCGCTGATCACTAAAAAAGTTCAGCTGGCAATGATATCCAGGCCTCTGCAGGATGAGGAAAGGGATGCAGGCATCTGGGTTGTCCCTGTAGCCAAAGATGGTGTTGCTCCGATAGTCAACCGGAAGAATCCATACCTGGCAAAGCTTCTTAAACAAGGATTAAGTCCGGATGAATTTCAGAAAATGTTTACAGCCGATAAACCGGTTAAATGGAGTGAATTTCTCGATACCACCGGAACAGAAAAAGTGATTGTATTTTCAAGGGCTGATGAATCAGGCGCTTCCGATATGCTTGCCAAATTCCTGTTTAAAAGCTCAGCTGACTTTCGCGGTACAAAAGTAACTGGTGACTATGAAATGATAAAGAGTATTCAGGATAACACAATGGCATTAGGCTTCTGTAACTTTTCATTTGCCTTTAACGGGCAGAATGGAGAAAGGACTGATAACATTCAGGTCATCCCGTTTGACCTCGATTACGATAATAATGTTGACAGGAAGGAGATCCCATTTAAGAATCTTGATGAGGCACACAGAAGCGTATGGCTGGGCATTTACCCTGATATGCTCTGCAGGGAACTGACTTTCGGATCCCTGGGTAAACCGACTGATCCTGCAATAATTGAATTCCTGAAATATGTTCTTACTGATGGTCAGGAGGAAGTGAAAAATGCAGGCCTCTGCAAACTCAATGATGTCTATGTGAAATATTCGCTTGAATTTCTTGAATAACAAATCTACTTAGTTCCGAATAATCTGTCGCCTGCATCACCCAATCCGGGAACGATATATCCTTTATCATTCAGCTTTTCATCCAGTCCTGCAAGATAGATCTGGACGTCAGGATGGTTCCTCATCACCTTATCCACGCCCTGGGGAGTTCCGACCACGCAAACCAGCTTAATGGTTTTAGCTCCCTGCTCCTTGATGAAGCCTATCGCTGCCGAAGCGCTTCCTCCGGTGGCTAACATTGGATCGAGGACCATAACTATTGCATCAGAAAGGTTTTCAGGGAATTTGCAGTAATAGGTTTTTGGTTCAAGCGTCTCGTGATCGCGGTACATACCGATATGTCCTACCCGGGCAGTGGGAATTAGGTTAGAAATACCATCGACCATACCGAGGCCTGCCCGCAGCACAGGTATCAGGACTACATCTTTTGCAAGCTCCTGGGTGTGGCATTTCCCGATAGGAGTTTCGACAGTAACGTTCTTTAACGGAAGATCACGCGTGATTTCAAATGCCATCAGTCCTGCAATCTCTTCAAGTGTCTCGCGGAACTCTTTTGTACTTGTCTCCTTGCGGCGGAGATGTGTAAGCTTATGGGTCAGCAAAGGATGTTTAAGAAGATTAAGCATTGGAAGAAATGATTTTGTTTTGTCAGCATCAAAGATATTTCATTCTTTGTTAACTTTATAACAATGAAACACAGATGAGTTCTTACGTTATAAAAATATTGTACTATGAATGAAATTAGTGACAGGAATTCAGGTATTCCATACAGATCAGGATGTGCCTGCTGCAATGGACATCATGGAGAACTGCATGACGAAATGACCAGACGGAAATTTGTCCAGGTTACGGGAACAAGTGCCTTGGGAACTGTGGCGCTTTCCGGTCTATCCTGGGCTGTTCTGGATGCAAAACCTTTTCCTCAGGAATTCAAGCCTCAGCGTCAGCCACTGGTTGTGAAGCCGATTCTCTCATATGATATACCCTCACGCAGAGAGCAGACAAGCTGGAGAAGCTGGGGAGGCGTTCAGACTGAGAAGGTTGCCGGTGAGGAGATTGAACGTATCACCGGGGAACTCAAGACACTCGGCTCAAAAGCTGATTTTCCGGTCACATTTCTTCCTGTTTCAGGAGTCAGGACCAATCAGGAGATTAGCAATATAAGCGATCTTGCATCGGCTGATATGTTTCTTGTTTATGCTGCAGGAGGCGGAATGGACAGGTTTGATATGCTGAACAAAATGGGGAAGGATGTAATTATTTTCTGCCGCCACAAATCAGGCCCTGTATATCTGTGGTACGAGATAATAAGCCCACGTTATCTCCGCCAGCATACTGACGTTCTCAAGGTAAATGGCATTAATGAGAATGATATAGTAATCGACAGCCAGGAAGAACTCCTATGGAGAATGAGAGCCTTGTGCGGTTTGAAAAACACCGTCAGCTCACGAATACTTGCAATAGGCGGACCCGGTGCATGGTCGCAGCCCCTGGATACTGTTTTGAAAGTTGTAAATGAAAAATACAAGCTTGACATACAGGATGTTCCTTACGATGAGCTGGGCAGACTGATAACTGAGGCAAGGAAAGATAATTCGGTGATAAGAAATGCAAAAGGCCGTGCTGATGAATACCTCATGGATGCCGGCATCAAATTGGAAGTAGACAAGAAATATGTGGAAAATTGCTTTATCCTGGAGGAAGTATTCATCCGTCTGATGAATAAGTTCAAGTGCCGGGCCATCACCGTCAACAACTGCATGGGAACTATTATGCCAATAGCAGAGACAACTGCATGCCTGTCACTCAGCTTGCTCAATGATACGGGTTATCTGGCCTTCTGCGAATCTGATTTCGTTGTGGTTCCTTCAGGTATTCTGATGGCAAATATTACTGGCAAGCCAGCATTCCTTAACGATCCGACTTATCCTCATGATAATCTGATTACCCTGGCCCATTGCACAGCTCCACGCAAAATGGACGGTAAAAAAGCTGAACCGGCAAGGATACTGACACATTTCGAATCGGATTATGGTGCCGCTCCAAAGGTTGAAATGCATATCGGGCAGATTGTTACGAATATCATGCCCGATTTTGCCTTCGAGCGTAATGTCGGATTGTCTGGAAAAATTACCGATAATCCGATGCTTGATATCTGCCGTTCACAGATCGATGTCAGCTTTGAATGCGACAGCAGGAAGGTTGCCGAGCAGATGCCGGGATTCCACTGGATCACAGTTTATGGCGATTACATGAAGGAAGCTGAGTATGCCATGAGGAAGATAGGCATCAGACTGGATGTGCTCACATGATTTTATGCTATATTTATTTCAATCCTGATTTTATGAAAAAATCGGCCCTTCTGTTTTGTCTGTTTGTCACAATTTTTCTTATACCACAATTCCTTTTATCACAGAGCACCCTTACAATTGAAAAGATAATGCAGGGAGAACGTTTCACCGGCTATTCCCCTGAAAATCCACAATGGTCACCTTCAGGGAACAATCTCTATTTCACATGGAAGCGGGAACCGGATTCATTGCCTGAAATACATGTTTTGAAAGCCGGCAGTACCAAATCTCAGAAAGTAAGCACTGCAGAAAGAAAGAATCTGCCTTCATTTTATGGGACTTATAACCGTGAAAGGTCAAAGTTTGTTTATTCGAAGGATGGAGACTTGTTTCTCATGGAAGTAAAAACAGGAATTGTAAAACAGATCACATTGACCTCTGGCTATGAGACTAATCCCGTTTTTAACATGAAGGAAGACAAAATCCTTTATTCAAGCGGGAGCAATTTATTCTCGTGGGATGTAAATAAAGGAGTTCTTTTACAACTGACCGACATCAGAAGCGTCAAGGAGAAGACGGAAGATACGCCATATACAAGTGAGAATGAAAGGATGCTTCACAATGATCAGATGTATCTGTTCAGGACACTTTCTGAAAAAAAGAAAGAAAGTGAACTTGCCCGGAAAGAAAGTAAAGCAATGGAGCCAGAAAAGCCAAAGGTGATCTATACAGGCCAGGGACAGGTAAGGTCAGTAAACCTGAGTCCGGATAATAATTATTTGATCTGGCACTCCTTTCAGCCCGCTGAACAGAAAAGGACTATCGTTCCCAGCTATGTTACCGAATCAGGTTATACTGAAGAAATCCCGGGCAGGTCTAAGGTCGGGATGTCTTCTTCATTTTCAGGCAATTTCAATATTCTTGATCTTACACGCGACACGATTTATCATATCCTTACAGATGATATTCCCGGTATTAAGGACACTCTTGATTATCTGTCGGAATACCCTGATAAGAAAGCCGGCAAGCCGCAAAAGAGAAATGTGGTTATCCGCGATCCTGTCTGGTCAGATGACGGTAAGCTGGCAGTGATTGATATTTTTTCTGAGGATAATAAGGACCGCTGGATCATGCTGCTTGACATTAAAACCGGTGGCTTGAAGCTGCTCGACAGGCAACACGATAATGCCTGGATAGGAGGACCGGGCATCGGCTATGGTCAGCTGGGATGGCTGAGCGACAATAAAATCATTTATTTCCAATCCGAAGAATCAGGTTTCTCACATTTATACCTTCTTGATGTGACTATGGGGCAGAAAAAAGCCCTTACATCCGGCAATTACGAGATTTATAATCTGAATTTGTCGAATGATAAAAAAACATGGTATTTCATTTCAAATGAAACAGATCCGGGCATCAGGGAACTCTACAGGATGCCTGCGCAGGGTGGTCCTAAAATCCGCCTCACAAATCTCGGAGGCGGCGTTGAATATGATCTTTCACCCGACGAAAAATATATTGCACTCCGGGTATCAAAATCAAACATGCCATGGGATCTGTACGTGATGGAAAACAAGGAGAAAGCTGTTCCTGTTCGTATCACTGAATCGACCACCCCGGAATTTAATGCATATAACTGGAGGGTTCCCGAGTTTATTAAATTCAGGGGTTCCGATGGAGCATTGGTTCCGGCCAGATTGTACAGACCGGAAAATCCAGTTAAGAATGGACCAGCAGTGATCTTTGTACATGGCGCAGGGTATCTCCAGAATGCTCACAGGTGGTGGAGCGACTATTCGCACGAATACATGTTCCATAATTTTCTGGTCGATCATGGTTATACAGTTCTCGATATCGATTACCGGGGCAGCGCAGGTTATGGCCGCGACTGGAGAACTGCCATTTACAGGAACATGGGAGGCAAAGACCTTGATGATCAGGTGGATGGAGCAAAATATCTGGCAGAACAGTGCCAGGTGGATCCTGAAAAAATAGGTATTTACGGAGGTTCATACGGAGGATTCATAACACTTATGGCTATGTTCAAAAAGCCCGGAACCTTCGCCGCAGGTGCAGGACTCAGGTCTGTAACCGATTGGGCTCATTACAATCATGGATATACCTCCGATATTTTAAATACACCGGTTGCCGACAGTCTTGCTTATTCTAGAAGCTCTCCCATCTATTATGCTGAAGGGCTGGAGGGAGCCCTTCTTATTTGTCACGGCATGATCGATGACAATGTCCATTTCCAGGATGTTGTCAGGCTTGTCCAACGGCTCATAGAGCTGGGTAAGGATAATTGGGAGCTGGCTGTATATCCGCTTGAGAGTCATGGTTTTGAAGAGCCATCCAGCTGGACGGATGAATATAAGAGGATATTCAAGCTGTTTGAGCAACATCTGAAGTAAACCACTACAGAAACAGGTAAATCAGATGATTATTTTAGAAAGCGGAACCGGAAATTATGTCTTTTGCAACAGCAAAAAATTTTCTTACTTCGGGGGTAATAATTATCTTGGACTTGCCAGTCATCCTGTCGTAAAAGCAGCAGTCATTCAATCTGTTAAGAAGTATGGCATAAATTTTTCTGCTTCCCGGCGCACTACCGGGACGGCTTGTATTCATCTTGAACTTGAAAAACAGCTTTCAGTTTTTAAAGGGAAACCGGATACAGTTGTATTTGCGTCAGGTTACCAGGGGAACAGCATCCTGCTTGAAATTTTAAAAGGCAGCTATTCCATTGTTCTCGCTGACCAGTATGCACACCCCAGTATTGCTGCAGGAATACCCCGGGATGTAAAGATATTGTATTATAACCATTCCGATGCGGATCATCTTGATCATTTGCTCGATCATCACAGGATATCTGATCCGCTGATTATTACCGATGGTGTATTTGCACTTACCGGGGAAATTGCACCACTGGATAAATTATATCCTGTGGTAAAAAAGCACAACGGGATACTGATAGTGGATGACGCACATTCAACAGGTATCCTTGGAGCTACCGGTAAGGGAACGCCGGAACATTTTAATCTGCCCCGGGACAAACATATTTACCAGACAGAGACCATGAGCAAGGCACTTGGCGGTTACGGAGGTTTTATTTCCGGTAATAAGAATCTAACGGAACAGATCAGGGGAAATTCAACAACATACCAGGCATCCACGGCATTGCCACCACCGGTTGTAGCGGCTGTTATAGCATCTCTGAAAATAATTGACGAAAATCCCGATTTGCGTTTTCACCTGCTTGGGAAAGCCGGAATGCTCAGAGAAGAAATAATAAAACTGGGCTTTCAGACCACAAAAGATAACACCCCCATAGTACCTGTAATGCTACCTTCACAGAAAATGGCAAAAAACCTGTCCCTGTTCCTGGAAGAAAATGGAATTATTGTTCCATTCATGAATTATCCTTTTAAAGAAAAAATGCATATCTTAAGAATTGCGGTTACAGCAAGTCATTCAATTGCCCAGATTAGATTACTGCTGGAAAAACTAAAAAAATGGACAGAAAAAAATCCATATCATATATGAATGCTTTCAAAATAACTGTACTCCTGACCATTGTTTTATGCAGTTGCACAACTCATGAGACATTTGATGTACTGATCAGAAACGGTCAGATCATTGATGGTTCCGGGGCTCCTTCATTTAAAGGAGATATAGGCGTCAATGCCGACACCATTGCCGTAATCGGCAGGCTGAAAAATGCCGGCGGCCGGACAGTGATTGATGCTGAAGGTTTAGCGGTTTCTCCAGGTTTTATAAATATGCTGAGCTGGGCAGTAGAGTCGCTTATTGAGGATGGCAGGTCCCAAAGTGATATCCGTCAGGGTGTTACTCTTGAAGTGCTGGGAGAAGGCGATTCATGGGGCCCGTTAAGTGATAAGATGAAGAGCCAGATGAAAAAAGACCAGGGTGATATTAAATATGATATTGAGTGGACCACCCTGGATGAATATCTTGAATTTCTGGAAAAGAGAGGTGTTTCTCCGAATATCGCTTCCTTTGTCGGCTCTTCTACATTAAGGATCCATACTGTAGGTTATGAAAACCGGCCTTCTTCGCAGACAGAGCTGGCCTCGATGAAATTCTTGCTGCGGCAAGCTTTGGAAGATGGAGCCGTCGGACTAAGTTCTGCCCTGGAATATGTGCCTGCCTCTTTTGCAGCGACGGATGAACTTATCTCCCTGTGTAAAGTTGTTGCGGAATATGATGGAATGTATATTTCTCATATTAGAAATGAAGATGATCACATTCTTGAAAGCATTGATGAGATGATCAGTGTGGCAAAAGAGGCAAATATCAGATCTGAGATATATCATTTTAAGCAGGTCGGAAGATCTAACTGGGATAAGCTGGATCCGGCAGTCAGGAAAATTGACTCGGCAAGATCAGCGGGACTTCATATTACAGCAGATATGTACAATTATACCGCCAGCTCAACCGGTTTTGACATACTCATGCCCGACTGGGTGCAGGAAGGCGGATTTGATGCATGGAGTGAAAGGCTGAGGGATCCTCAGATCAGGAAAATGGTTGGCCCCATGATCCTTGGCACCATACATAGAAAACCCGGATCAGCTGAGAATATACTGCTTGTCGGATTCAATAATGACTCTTTAAAATACCTTACGGGTAAAACTCTGGCTGAGGTTGCTGAAATGAGAAGGAAATCACCCGAGGAGACTGTGATGGATCTGGTGATAGAGGATGGAAGCCGTATCGGCGTTGTATATTTCTCGATGTCGGAGGATAATATAAGAAAAGAGATAACGCTGCCCTGGATGAGTTTTTGTTCCGACGGCTCTTCCTCTGCTCCTGAAGGAGTATTCCTGAAATCAAGCACCCATCCCCGGGCGTATGGAAATTTTGCCAGATTGCTGGGTAAGTATGTGAGAGATGAAAAAATCATTTCCCTTGAAGAGGCAATTCGCAGGCTCACTTCACTGCCGGCCGGCAACCTCAAGATCAGGAACCGTGGAGTTCTCAGAACAGGTTGTTATGCCGACCTGGCGATTTTTAATCCTGACAGTATCCGGGATAACGCAACTTTTGAAATGCCTCAGAAATATGCGACTGGTATGGTTCATGTTTTTGTCAACGGAATTCAGGTTTTAAATAACGGAGAACATACCGGAGCCCGTCCGGGAAGGGTAGTAAGAGGTCCCGGGTGGAAACCGGACTAATTTTTCATTTGCATGGGAGCATGAATTAAAAGCGTTTGTGAAATAAGTACATAACCATGTAACGGCTGCCTGTTATTATATTTGGCTTTTGTTCAACGTTTATTATTTTTATCTCATAGAGAATTTCCTGTTATGTACATTAAACCATTACGATCAATGAAGAAAATTAAACCATTGATAATAAGCACTATGCTTATTTTTTCTGTTATCTTACCTTCCCCTTCTGTTTCACAATCTCCTGTCCCAAAACCGGAGCAGCACTTTGGATTTGTTCCCGGAACAGACAGGATGCTGTTCAATTATGAAGAGATGATCAGCTATTTCATGAAGCTCGATGAGGCATCTCCGATGGTTAAGCTTATCGAGATCGGACTCAGTCCCATGGGGAAGAAAATGTATATCGTTTTTATTTCAGCAAAAAAGAATATTCAGAACCTTGACCGGCTGCGCGAGATAAATAAGGAGCTTGCACTTAATGCGGAATTGTCAGAAAAAAAGCAGGCTGACTTGATTAAGGAAGGGAAAGTGTTTTTCCTTGCCACCCTTTCGATGCACTCCACTGAAGTGGCGCCGGCACAGGCAGCACCGCTGATCGCCTATAAGATGGTTACTTCAGAGGATCCTGCAATAACCGGTTATCTGAATGATGTCATTTATATGATGATACCCAATCATAATCCCGACGGAATGGATATGGTTGTCGAAAATTATAAGAAATACAAAGGCACAAAATATGAAGGCGCTTCTCTACCAGGACTATATCATAAATATGTGGGGCATGACAACAACCGCGATTTTATAGGGCTCACCCAATCAGATACAAGGGCTGTAGCTCGTGTATATAACCTCGACTGGTTTCCCCAGGTAATGGTTGAGAAACACCAGATGGGTTCAACCGGTATCCGTTATTTTGTTCCGCCTCCTCATGATCCGATAGCAGAAAATATTGACGCTGAGCTCTGGACCTGGATAGGAACATTCGGGACAAATATGCTCCGTGACCTTACTAATGAAGGGCTTACCGGAATAGGACAAAAGACTATTTTTGACGATTACTGGCCGGGATCGACGGAAACCTGCATATGGAAAAATGTGATCGGTATGCTTACCGAAGCTGCCAGTGTTAAGGAAGCAACACCTATCTATATTGAACCGGGAGAACTTCAGGCAAGCGGCAAAGGACTTTCGGAATATGAAAAATCAATAAACTTTCCTATGCCATGGACTGGAGGATGGTGGCGCCTGGGTGATATTGTTAAGCTTGAGATAGCCTCTACATTTTCGATCCTTAAAACGGCCTCGTTATTAAAAAATGATATCCTGAAATTCAGAAACGAAATCTGTAAAAGAGAAGTGGAGCGAGGGCGCTCTCAACCACCTTATTATTATGTAGTTCCACAGAACCAGGCGGATCAGCATGAATTTTACAGCCTGATTGAGCTGATGAAGGAACAGGGGATCAATACCTTCCAGCTTAAAAAGAATTATACTCTTAATGGAATAAATCTGAAGGAAGGTGACATCGTTTATCCGCTGGCACAGCCATTCAGGGCATTCATAAAGGAGGTCATGGAGAAGCAGGAATTCCCTGTCCGGCACTATACCCCGGGTGGTGAACTGATAGCCCCTTATGATATTACCAGCTGGTCGTTGCCATTGCACAGGGGACTAGTGTCGCATGAAATAAAAACACGCGATCTGGTGTTCGAATCTGTTCTGAAACCGCTTTCCGGGGATATTTTCAGGCTGGCAGACTCGTATAAATTTCCTGCAATTTTCCCTGTTTCAAGCAACGGAAGCTTTAAAGCAGCATTTATCGCTTTGCAGAATGGTATGGAGGTAAGCCGTATCAGCCAGGAGGCAACCTTCGGTGGAAAGAAATACGGGAAGGGCAGTTTTATAATCCGCGGGAGTGATGAAACTTTATTGAAGAGTATTGTAAAAGAAACATATACTGAACCGGGATATTTAACCGACCAGGAAAAACTTGAAACAACAGAAATCACTCTACCGCGCATAGCTCTTGTAGAAACTTATTTCCACGATATGGACGCCGGATGGACCAGGTTTCTCTTCGATTTTTATAAGCTTCCCTTTACTGTTGTTCATCCTGACGAATTTGAGAAGTCAGACACCATCAAAGGTTTTGATATTGTTATAATTCCCAGCTCATCCAAAGCGCTATTGATGAACGGGAAAACTGGTACAGAGGGCAATTATAATATGAGTAATTATCATCCTGATTATCAGAAAGGTATGGGGAAGAAAGGATTTGAGAAACTGCTGCTTTTCATAGACCAGGGTGGAAAGGTATTATCATGGGGACAATCGACCGATCTCTTCTTGGGGATGCTGGAAATAACAGCCGGTGAAACAAAACAGGAATTTACACTTCCATTTACCAATGTGGCCCCACAGGCTCAGAAAGATGGGCTAAACATTCCGGGTTCACTGGTAAAGATGGAGTTAAAACAGGATCACCCGCTAACCTGGGGCATGCCTTCTGAGACAGGCGTATTTTATCGTGGAGAACCGCTTTTTGTAACAACCATTCCAAGGTTTGATATGGACCGACGGGTTATCGGCACATTTCCGGAGAAGGATATTCTCCTCAGCGGATATGCAGGTAAGGTGGAAAAAACAGCAGAAAAGCCGGCTTTGATCTGGATTAAAAAAGGAAAAGGACAGCTCAATCTTTATTCTTTTAATCCCCAGTTCAGGGCATCATCACAGGCGACCTACAAGCTGTTGTTCAATGCTCTGTTTCTTCCTCCGGCAGAATAAATATCCAATTTCAGATTATGAAATTCCAGTTTCCAAAAAAGCGGTGGCAGTCATAGCCATTGCTCCTGTTTTAATAAAAGTCCTCCTGTCAGTTTTCATAGGTGAGTTTATGAGTTTTTAAAATAATAATATACTTATAAGATATGAAGATAGAACATTATCTTTTATTTGACTTTCATCCCCGCCTTTCGTAACTTTATCAAAATGAACTGGTCAAATGGCAAGCCTCATCCCCGGATATGAATATGACATCTTCATCAGTTACCGCCAGAAAGACAACAAGCATGATGGCTGGGTGACTAAGTTTGTTGAGAATTTAAAGGGCGAGCTTGAATCGACATTCAAGGAGGACATCTCCATTTATTTTGATGAAAATCCACACGACCGTCTCCAGGAGACATATAATGTCAGCAAGAGCCTTGAAGGGAAACTGAAATGCCTTATTTTCATTCCCATCCTTTCTCAAACATATTGTGATCCGGCAAGTTATGCCTGGCAATATGAATTTTTGACGTTCATTAAGCTTACTGAAGATGATCGTTTTGGGAAAGAAATTAAATTGAAAAGCGGAAATGTTGCCAGCAGGATACTGCCTATAAGGATTCATGACCTTGCCCCAGAGGATATAAAGCTGTTTGAGAAGGAAACCGGAGGAGTATTGCGTGCAATGGATTTTGTCTTTAAAACAGCGACCGGGGTTAACCGTCCATTAAAATTAAATGAGGATCATCCACAGGATAATCTTAATAAATCATTTTACGATGACCAGATAAACAAAGTGGCTCATGCGATTAAGGATATCATTCATGGGATGAAGGCTGAAGACGATCAGAAATCCCTTGAAGAAGATAAGATTCTGGAGTCGATTCAAGGTGTCAAAGAAGATAAAAAGATTATTGTCAGCGAAGGAGCTGGTAAATCGAACAGGATTAAATTGATATCTGTTTTAGGTATAGTGGCCATACTGGTTATTGCTCTATTGATAGCATACCCGAAAATATTCAGACGCGACAAATTCAAAGAACTCAGGGATACCAGGGGAAAGATATCGATTGCAGTGCTGCCGTTTGAAAATCTCTCAGGTGACACGACATTGAACTGGTTCCAAAAAGGGATATCCTCATTGATCATTAATGGCTTGGGGAATTCTCAGGAACTGGCTGTCTGTGACGATCCTACCCTGTCAGAGGCTTTGGATGGCATGGAACGGGTAAGTACAGCGGGTATGTTACCATCACAGGCAAGGGAAGTGGCAAGAAAGCTAAAAGCTGAATCATATATTTCAGGAAGTTTCCAGGGAAGGGAGGACAAATACTGGATCATGGTCAACCTTGTCAATACGGAAACCGGAAATATAATATGGACAAACAAGGTTGAGGGTAATATCAAATCCTCTGCTTACCTTGAGCTGGCAGATTCGTTATGCGGAGAAATAAAGAATTATCTCGAGATCAAAGCACTTGAAAATAATGCCAGCTTTGAATTCCGTGAGGCATACCCGCAGTCAGCTGAAGCTTACCGTTTTTTTATTGATGGAATGAATCTGGTTTTAAGCCAGAATTATGAGACTGGTATTAAGTCTTTGAAAAAATCCCTGGCAATAGATTCTGTATTCGCCCTTGCAAATTTTTATCTTACATATGCATGCTGGTATAATCTCCAATATGATGAAGGGCTTTCAAGCTTAAAAAAGACATATTCATTAAAGGACCGGATTCCGTTAAAATACCAGCTCTGGGTGGAGATGTGGTATTCCTGCCTGTTGGGCAACAATATGGATGAGGTAATCCGGTACTGTGATTTACTTGCCGAATCGGGAATAAATACCAGGTTGTTCTGGTCTGATCTTGGAGTTACATATCATGATTTTCCGTGGCAAAACGAAAAAGCTGTTTCCGCGTTTGAAAAGGTGATGGAAATCAACAGGGAAAGAGGAAGTGATTGGAAATTTGAAGTGTTCTATGATCGTTATGGTGACGCATTTCATAAAATAGGCAGACATAAAGAGGAACAGGAATTGTACGACATTGGTTTGAGTGTCTTACCAGATAACAGTACCATTATTGCCCGAAGAATTATATGTCTTCTTTCTCAAGGCGATACAATTTCTGCAAATCCATATCTGGTTCAACAAATAAATAAAGTAAAAAAACTCGGTTATTCTGAATCCGATATAGAAAGGAACTTAGGACATCTTTTTGCTGAGGCTGGAATTTTTGCAAAAGCAGAATCTCATTTTAGAAAGGCATATCGGCTGGATCCAAAGTATTTGGGTAAAATCTGGAGTTTAGCATGGTTTCTTATTGATTTTGACATCAATGTGGATGAAGGATTGGAACTCGTCGAAACTACACTTGACAGCTTACCCAATAACAGACGATTTTTATTGCTTAAAGGGATAGGTAAATACAAACAGGGCAGATATGATGAGGCGGTTGATATCCTGGGCAAAGAGTGGAGTAATGGCATAGGCTCATACACAAATCTCTATCATTACTATCCGGAAGCAAAACAAGCTCTGGCAAATCAAAAGAAAAATTAAAAAATTATATGTCCAGCCTCATCCCCGGCTACGAATACGACATCTTCATAAGCTACCGCCAGAAAGATAATAAGCATGATGGCTGGGTTACCAAGTTTGTCGATAACCTGAAAGGGGAGCTGGAGTCAACATTTAAAGAAGATATTTCTATTTATTTTGATGTGAACCCGCATGATGGGCTCCTGGAAACTCACAACGTTGATAAAAGTCTCGAGGGGAAGCTGAAATGCCTGATCTTCATTCCAATAATCTCTCAAACTTATTGCGACTCAAAGAGTTTCGCCTGGCAGTACGAATTTCGCGCATATAATAAACTGGCTAAGGAAGACCAGTTTGGAAGAGATATAAAACTTATTAGCGGAAATGTAGCCAGCCGGATATTGCCAATTAAAATTCATGATCTTGATCCCGAGGATAAAAGCCTTCTGGAAAATGAACTTGGAGGAGTACTTCGCAGCATTGAGTTTATTTATAAAGAGGCAGGGGTTAATCGTCCTTTAAGTCCTGAGGATGATGTGAAACTGAACCTGAATAAGACTAGTTACAAAAATCAGGTAAACAAGGTAGCAAATGCAGTGAAAGAGATCATTACAGCAATAAAAAAACATGATCATCTGAATGAAGATGTTAAGAAAGAAATTGTAAAAACAAAACCTGAAAAGCCAAAAAGCCCGAAAACGAAAATAATTTTATCATCTGTCATTGTGCTTGCTCTGGCAGCGCTGGGATTATTCTTCGTCCCAAAGTTTTTTAAATTTTCCAGACCAATTGAAAAATCTATCGCAGTGCTGCCCTTTGATAACCTGAGCAATGATCCTGAACAGGAGTTTTTCGTAGATGGGATGGTGGATGAAATCCTGGACCGCCTTTTCAAGGCAGGAGATATGAAAGTTATATCAAGGACATCCTCAATGAGGTATAAAAACACAAAACTCTCTTTAAAGGAAATTGCAGATGAACTGGGGGTTTCAGCAATTCTGGAAGGTAGTGTAAGAAAAATTGAGAATGATGTTCGTATTACAGTTCAGCTGATCGACGCAAAGACAGATACCCACCTTTGGTCTGATACTTTTAAAGGGAATCTCACAGATGCTTTTGCTTTTCAGTCAAACGTAGCCCTGGCTGTTGCCAAAGAGCTTAAGGCTACCTTAACTACTAAAGAGACCACCCTGATTCAGAATGCTGTACCCACAACCAACCAGGCAGCCTTTGATTTCTATCTTAAGGGCAATGAATATTCTATCAGGCTTAAAACCGATTCTGCTTTATTGATGTATACAAAAGCAATCCAGGAAGACCCATTGTTTGCAGGTGCTTACGCTAAAAGAGCAAAAGCACATATGTATCGTTACTGGACTAAAAATGAAGGCTGGCAGGGTCATGATCTGAAAGCAAGGGAGGATATTACGACGGGCTTAAAACTAAATCCCGAATTAATTGATTTGAAAATGGCGGAAGCTTTTGGCTATTATCAGCTGGATCGCAAATATGATGAAGCTTTAAAAATTCTCAATGAGTTGAAAGCTGCAGCACCAAATATATCAGATCTGTATGCATATACTTCTTATATTATGAGGCGGCAGGGGAAGTTTGAAGAATCAATAATTGAAGCTAAGCGTTCAATACAATTGGATCCGTTTCATGCAAGCTATATTGCTATTTTATGCGGGACATATCATATATTACATCAGTATGATAATGAAATTGAATGCGCCAGGCAGGGCTTATCAGTAATACCTGATTATAAGGGTTTTAATAACGGTATTTTCTTAGCTAACCTTTTTAAGACTGGTGATATTAAGGTTGCATTGAAAGAATCAGGACTTAAAGAAGAAGATGTTCAGTATGAGATCTATTACTATAACAGGGATTATGATAAATTAATAGATTTTTTAGACAAAGACACTACTGTTATAGCTGATCAGGTCAATTATCAACCTAAATCATTCAGGCTGGCATTAATTTATTATTTAAAAGGCGATAAACCGCTTTCCAAAATCTATGCGGATTCTGCCATCACGCATTTGAATGAAAAAATAAAAGAAGATCCTGCTGATGACAGGTTTTACGCCACATTAGGCAAATGTTATGCTTTCAGAGGGAATTCTCAGGAAGCTATTCTTTCCGGGAAGAAAGCAGTTGATTTAAAACCAGTCAGGCTTGATGCATTTCAGGGTGTGGTTAAAGAACAGGATTTGATGGAAATTTATTTATTAACAGGCAACTATGATATTGCTTTAGATAAGATAGAATATTTGCTTTCGATCCCAAGCTGGTTGTCTTTGGGGATTTTAACAATTGACCCTATTTTTGACAGCCTCCGCGACTTACCAAGATTTCAATCAATCATCAGCAATGCTCAGAAATAAAGCCGGGCAACAACGAATAGATTAAAGTCTCGCTCATAATTTGAATTTAGTATTAATCATTTAATCCTCGTGCTATGGCAAATACTTACACTAAAATCTACCTCCAGCTGGTATTTTCTCCTTCTGGTCGGGAAAATGTAATACCTGTGAAACATAAAGAAGAATTAAAGATGTACACTACAGGTATTATTCAGAATCGGAAACATAAATTGCTGGCAATAAATTATATGCCGGATCATGTTCACATTTTTATCGGTTACCAGCCATCTCAGCCGTTGCCTGACCTCTTAAGAGATGTGAAGGCGAATACATCAAAATTTATCAATGAAAAGAGATGGTTACCGGGCAAGTTTAAATGGCAGGAAGGATATGGCGGCTTCTCCTATAGTCATTCACAATTGGATGATGTAATTAAATATATAAATACACAGGAAGAACATCACAAAAAGACATCATTCAAAGATGAATATTTAAAAATATTAGAAAAATTTGATGTTGAATTTGATCCTGAATATCTGTTCGAATGGATTTGATTTACAGGCCGCTCCTACGGAGCTCAACATTCATTATTATCTATTTTCTACAAGCAGGTCGTCCCTACGGGACTCTT
>Ga0209450_10000027_pt1 | contig 118296 bp, 97 predicted proteins | sample FrelakmetLWP11LW_FD_187149 | JGI IMG/M metagenome (GOLD analysis project Ga0209450, IMG submission 187149) | Freshwater lake sediment microbial communities from the University of Notre Dame, USA, for methane emissions studies - LWP11 LW (SPAdes)... | ecosystem: Environmental > Aquatic >... | reverse complement strand
CTCTGCGGCCTCTGCGGTGAAATCGGATCCTGCGACTGCCGGCGGGCAGGCGCTCGTGGTCCAGCGTCGTTCAGCGTGCAGATTCTTCACTTCGTTGAGAATGACAAACTACCAACTACCAACCAACAACTACCAACTCCGCATTAAGCGGTAGAGAGAAGATTCACCACGGAGGCACTGAGACACGGAGGCTATCTCTCCGTGTCTGTAGTGTCTCTGTGGTGAAATAGGGCTGGAAATCGGAGAAGCAAGACAAGGGCTCTTGCCACGGCGCTACGACGCAACGATCCCTCTTCCGTGGCGCCGTGGCGTCGTTGCGAGAAACCGCGGGCTGCCGGCGAAGAGGCGCTCGTGGTCCAGGCGTCGTTGAGCGTGCAGATTCTTCACTTCGTTCAGAATGACAGAACACAACTGTCGTCCTGATCCCAGCCCAACGGCTCGGCAGAGCTCGTCGCGATGTCGTCGCGGCGTCGAGGCGTAGCGTTCTCTGAAAAACAGCGGTTGCCGCTGCCCTTACCCAAGCCCTCCCCCGGGGCAAAAAGCAGCGGCTTGGCACAGCCTGGCCCCGGCGGACCACCAACCGTCATCTACCCGCTGATCGCTTATTGTGGCGGCTGTGTTATCATTCCCACCATGCACAAGTACCTGTGGCTACTGCCGGCAGTGGCCGGTTTGCTGATGAGTTGCAACCGACCCCAGGAACCGGCCAATACGGTGGTGGTTTATACCAGCGTGGACGAGCCGGTGGCCCGCCCGATTCTGGCGGAATTTGCGCGGCGCACGGGCATCAAGCTGGAAATCCGCACCGATGCCGAGGCCACCAAGACGGCCGGTCTGGCGGCGCTAATGGAGGCGGAGCGCGATCATCCCCGGGCTGACGTGTATTGGGGCAACGAGCCGTTTTACACGTCGGTGCTGGCCGCCAAGGGCATTTTTCAGCCCTATGTGTCGCCGGTGGCCGCCGAGATTCCCGCCAGGTTCAAGGATGCAGACGGGCGCTGGGCCGGCAGCGCCTTGCGCGTGCGCGTGCTGGCGGTGACGGATCAGGCGCCGGGCGCGGCCGCCGCCGCCGGTGTGAGGCGGCTTTCCGACCTGAGCAACCCCGCGTTCAAAGGCCGCATTGCCATCTCGCGGCCGACGGCGGGCACGGTCAGCGGACACGTGGCAGCGCTATGGGAAGTCCTGGGCGAAGAGCGGGCGCGGCAGCTCTTGACCGGCTGGCGGGCCAACGACATGAAACTGCTGGGCGGGAACTCCGAGGTTTCCAACCAGGCCGGCAGCGGGCAGATATGGGCCGGCCTGACCGACAACGATGATGTAGCCAACACCAAGGCCGAGGGTGGGAAGCTGTCGATGGTGCTGCCGGACCAGGACCCCTCGGATATCGGCACGCTGGCCTTCCCGTGTACGGTGGCGCTGCTGGCCAAGGCGCCGCATGCGTCCAACGGACGAAAGTTGGTGGATTATCTGCTATCGGGCGAGGTGGAGAAGAAACTGATCGATGCCCGCTATGCCCGCTACTCGGTGCTGGCGGAGGACAAGCTGGTTAAGACCATGAACGTGGACTATGCCAAGGCGGCGGCGCAAATGCCCAGGGCCGTTGCCGAGGCCACCAGGATTCTGACCGGACAGTGAACCGTCGGCAGCCATATCGGGCTCCGCTGCTGCCCATGGTGCTGCTGTGCGCGCTGGTGGGCCTCTGTTGCCTGCCTCCCTTGGGATGGATGCTCTGGCAAGTGATGGCCCATGCGCGGCTGGTAGCGCAGGGAGCGGCTTCAACGGCCATGGCGGGGGTGCTGGGGCGCACGCTGGGCTATAACCTGGCGGCGGCAGCGCTGGCGTGTCTGCTGGCAGTGCCCGCGGCGGTGGTCATCGGCCGGGGGCGGGGATGGCTGGCCGGGGCCATCCTGTGGATTTCGCCGCTGTCTTTGCTCTTTCCATCGGTCGTCAATACCTACGGCTGGAACCGGGCGCTGGACCTGCTGGCGGTCCGCCCGGCACCGGGGACGGCCGGCGATGCGCTGCGCTGTATCTGGGCGATGGCCACCTGGCTGTGGGCCCTACCGGCGCTGGCCGGCGGGCTGGCGCTGCGGCGCATGGATAGCCAGGAGCAGTTGCAGGCCATGCTGGATGGGGCGCTGTGGCGCATCACGTTGCGGCGCCTGGTCGGGCCCATGGCGGCGGCGCTGGCGGTGGTGTTTGTCTTGGCGGGACAGGAATTCGCCGTCTACGAGCCCACCGGCATCAGCGTGGTGGCCACGGAGATGCGGACGATCTTTCAGGCCGGCGTGGTGGGTGGCGACTGGACCGTGATCGCGGGCATTTCGGCCCAGGCCCAATCCAGCAGCGACCAGGCGCAACGCGCCGCGGCGGCCTTCGGAGCGGCGCTGCCCCTGCTCATATTGGTGATGGCGCTGGCCGGCGGCGGCGTGGTGCTGGGACGACGATTTTCCGAACATCCGGAGATCGCATCAGGCCGCTGGCCCAGCGTGCTGGACGCGCCGGCCTGGACGCGCTGGATCGGCGCGCTGCTGGTGTCGCTGAGTGTCGTGGCGCCGCTGGCGGCGATGGTGGCGTCGCTTAAACGTCCGCTGGAGCCGGCGCGGGTTTTGAGCACGTTTTGGCCTCACCTGGCCGGCTCCTTGAGTGTCGGTTTGGCGGTGGGCCTGGTGGTGGCGCTGGTGGGGTTGGTGGCGTGTCTGCGGCCCAGCCGCCTGCTGGCCGGTTTGTCGCTGGCGGTGTTCTTGTGCGGCGGACTGCTACTGGGCATCGCCACGATACGGCTGTACAATCGGCCGGCGCTGGCGCCGCTATACGATGGCCCCAGCGCCATCGTCATGGCGCAGGTCGCGCGCCTGGCGTGGTTGGGGCTCCTGGTCGGGGCCGCGGCATGGGCGGCGCCGATCCGGGCCCTGCGCGAGATGGCGGCGGCCGACGGCGCCGGTCCATGGCAGGCCGCCGTGCACGTGGTGTGGCCGCTGGCGTGGCCGGCCCTTGCCGGGGTGGGCGTGCTGGCCATGGTTTTAACGGTCACCGAAGTGCCCACGACGGTGCTACTGGGGCCGATGCGGCCGCCGATGTTGATCCTGCCTCTGATGACCTGGGTCCACATGCAACGAAGCGACGACATGATCGAGGGATCGCTGCTTTTGGTTGCCGCAGTGGTGGTGCTGGGAATTGCGCTGATGATCCTCCTGCGGCTGGGCGGTAGAACTTTGCGGGCGGTGCGGGGACCCCTATGAACCCTGATTGCCGGAGTTCGGCCGATCGTCGCTCGATCCCCTGTCAGTCAGGAGCGATTATCTGCTGCCTGCTGGCGATGCTGCTGATCGGCTGCGATGAGGACCGGCCGCCGAAGGCCGTCTGGTGCGAGGCCGGTCGGGCTCCGGGACAGGTGCTGTATCCGCGCGGGATCGCCTATTCGCCGCAGCGCGACGTTTTCTTTGTGGTGGATCGGGCCGCGCGCGTGCAGCGCCTGGGCTTTGATGGTGTCTGCCAGGCCGATTGGCAACTTCCGCTGTGGCAGTTGGGCAAGCCCGTTGGGCTGACGGTGGGACCGGATGGCAACGTGTATGTGCCGGACACCCACTATTCGCGGGTGATGGTCTATTCGCCCGATGGGCAACTGCTCAACCAATGGGGCAGCTATGGCAAAGACCCCGGGCAATTCGTCTGGCCGACGGATGTGGCTTTCGACGGCCAAGGGAGCATCTACGTTTCGGAATATGGGGATAACGACCGCGTGCAGGTGTTTGCAGCGCCGGCCGACATACGAAGCGACAAGCCGCGCTGGCTCAGGCAATTCGGCAGCTTCGGCAGCGGCGACGGGCAGTTCATCCGGCCGCAATCACTGGTGATCGATGGTCAGCGGATTTATGTGGCCGACGCATCGAATCACCGCATCAGCATCTGGACCACCTCCGGCGCCTACCAGGGCAGCTTTGGGCGAGCCGGCTCGGGGTTGGGCGAGTTTCGGTTTCCCTATGGACTGGATATGGACGCCAAGGGGCGCCTGGTGGTCTGCGAGTTTGGCAACAACCGCGTGCAGCTCGTGGACAAGCAAACCGGCCGGGGCCTGCGGACCTGGGGCCGCGCGGGGCGCGAGCCCGGACAACTGGCGTATCCGTGGGCGGTGGCCGTGGATCGGCGCGGGCGCGTGGTGGTGGTGGACTCGGGCAATAACCGGATGCAGGTCTTCTCGTTTTGACGGCACGGACGCATGATCCCAGCCCATAGCATCCTCCTGGCGTCCGGTCAGTTCATTGACCTGGAATACATGCGCTGGTGGCAGGCGCTGGTGCTGATGGTAGCGCTGGCGGTGCCGGTGGTGCTGCTGGGGCATCGCTCATTGGCCGGGCTGGGACCGATCCGCCGATGGGTGGCCGTGGGAGCGCGGCTGGCGGTTTTGCTGCTGATGGTCCTGCTGTTGGCCGGGCTGCAACTGCGCCGGGAGAAGCTGGATTTGGAAGTGATGGTGCTGGCGGACATCAGCGACTCGACCACCCTGTACAAGGGCCATCCGGGCAAGTCGCTGGGCGAGTCGGTGGACCTGTACTTGATGGAGGCCATGAAGCACAAGGGGCGCCCCGACGATCGGCTGGGGCTGATCAGCTTCAACCAGACCGCGCTGATCGACATGATGTCCACCGACCGGTTTACCGCCGGGGCAAGGGCCATCCGAGAAAGCGGCGGCGGTACCGACATCGCCGGCGCCATCAATCTGGGTCTGGCATCCCTGCGTAACACGACGCTGCACCGGCTGCTGCTGATTTCCGACGGCAACCAGACCGCCGGAGGCAACCTGGCGGCGGCCATCGCGGCCGCGGCGGCCCAGGGGGTGCCCATCGACGTGATGCCGCTGCGCTACGAAATCGAGAATGAAGTGCTGCTGGACCGCCTGGTCAGCGGCAAGTCCTGGCGCCGGGAAAACGAGCCCTTTACGCTGGATGTGTTCCTGCGATCCACTAATGCAACCAAGGTCACGGGGACGTTGACGGTCTTCCACGTCAGCGAATCGGGCGAACGGCAACTGGCGCAGCGAACGGTGAGCATCGAGCCGGCGATGCCCCGCGCCGACGGCTCCTTGGAACCGCGCCTGCACGTGGAACATGTGCCGGTACCCGAATTGAGACGCGCCGGCGTTCACGAGTTCAGGGCCGTATTCACTGATCCGCGTGTCGTGGCCGGTGTGGGCGGGGCACGGGCCGACACCCGCGCCGACAACAATACCGGGACCTCGTTCGTCATCGTGCACGGCAAGGGGCGCATTCTGCTGGTGGACAACGTGCCGCGCACCGACGCGCGCGGCACCGAGTACCTGGTTTCAGCTTTGCGCGAGGGCGGCCTGGAGGTGGATCGCATCCCCCTTGCCAACTTGCCGTCGGAACTGCTGCGCCTGCAGAATTATGATGCGATCCTGCTGGCCAATGTGCCGCGTTCGGGCGTGACCGACGACCAGGACAAGATGCTGGCCGCTTATGTTCACGAGATGGGCGGCGGGCTGGTCATGCTGGGCGGTGAGGATTCCTTTGGCGCCGGCGGCTGGGGCGGCAGCAAGGTGGAGGAGGTGCTGCCGGTGACCATGGATGTGCCGGCCCAGCGGCAGATGCCCAAAGGGGCGCTGGTGTTGTGCATGCACTCCTGCGAGATGCCCAACGGCAACTACTGGGGGGAGCAGTGCGCCCTCAAGGCCGTGGAAGCCCTGTCAGCGCGTGACGAGGTGGGCGTGGTGTCCTACGGCGGCGGCGGAGCGGGCGTCAACGGCGCCCAATGGGATTTTCCGCTCCAGGAAAAGCGCACCGGCGCTCATGTGACGGCGGCCATCAAAAAAATGATGGTGGGCGATGCCCCCAGCTACGATGATTTTTTGCAACTGGCGCTGAACGGCTCGGGTCCCGGCCAGCCCGGGCTGATCCGCTCCAATGCGGCCAGAAAGCACGTCATCATCATCAGCGACGGGGACTGCGCCCCGCCCACCCCGGCCACCCTTGCGGCCTATCGCAAGGCGGGCGTGACGGTGTCGACGGTGCCGGTGTTCCCCCACGTATCCGACCCGCAGGGGCTTTCGCCGACACTCAGCCAGATCGCCAAGGAGACCGGAGGCCGTGCCTATCCGGCCATCAACAACAACCCAAACCAGTTGCCGCAGATTTTCATCAAGGAAGCGGTGACGGTTCGCCGCTCGCTGATCCAAAGCGACAACGACGGGATCCCCGTCAAGCGAGAGCAGAGCACCGACCCGGTGCGGGGTATCGACCGCTTCGCCCCGGTGTTCGGTTACGTGCTGACCGGACGCAAGCCCGGCGACGTGGCCCTGCCGCTGACCGTGGCGGTACGCGACAAGGACGGCAAATCGCAGGTGGACCCCCTGCTGGCCCACTGGCAGGCCGGACTGGGCAAAGCGGCGGCCTTCACCAGCGACGCGCACAACCGCTGGGCGGCCCAGTGGGTCGGCACGCCGGCCTATGCCAAGTTCTGGACGCAGCTTGTGCGCAGCGTGCAGCGCGGGCCGATGTCGACTGACTTTGACGTGCAAGTGACGCGTAATGGTGACAAGGCTCGCATCACCGTCGAGGCCCTGGGCAAGGACAGCGCCTTTGCCAACTTCCTGAACCTGGCCGGTACGGTCAGCGGCCCGGACGGCAAGCAGGATATTCGCCTGGTGCAGAGCGGCCCGGGGACATATAGCGCCGAGTTCGAGACGCGGCGCGAGGGCAATTACGTGGCGGTGGTTAACTACCGCAAGCCCGGCGGCGGCGGCGAAGCGCAGACGGGATGGCTCATGTCGGGCGTATCGGTCACCCAGAGCCCGGAGATGCGCAGTCTGCGCAGCGACGACAACCAGCTCCGCGCCATCGCCCGGCAGACGCGCGGGCGCGTGCTGACACCGTGGGACGCCCAGGGCGCCGACCTGTTCTCACGGCAGGAGGTGCGCGCCGACTCGACCCCCCTGCCGGTGCGCGACGCCTTGCTGCGTGTTCTCATCGTCCTGCTGATCCTGGATGTGGCCGTGCGCCGCATCGCCTGGGACTGGAATTCGCTCAAGCGCGGCGCGGCCCGCGTACGGCAGTGGATCGGGGCCTGGACCCTGTCGCGCAAGGTCGACAGCGAGCAGACCCTGGATGCGCTGAAGCGCGTACGCCAGGAGGTGGCTCAGACGGTCCTGAAGGACGCCGGTGCAAAAGCTGCACCGTCACCCCCGGCCGATCCGGCCGCACGCTTCGAGGCCCGCGGCGTCGAGGGCGATCTGACGCAGGTGGTCGGCGGCGCCACCGACAAGCCCATCCCGCCGCCGCCCAAGCCCACTGGCGGCCCCACGGCCGGCGCCGACGACCACACCGGCAGCCTGCTGGAGGCCAAACGGCGGGCCCGGGAAAAGATCAAACAGAAGGAAGAAGGCGACAAGTGACGTTCCGCTTGGTCGCCGCGTTGAGCTGCTGATAGACTGTGATGTTTGAACGACAAACCAAAGAGGTTTCTCATGCCCCAGAGCGCCATCCCCGGTGTTGACCCGCAACTTCAGGCCCGTTGTGACGAGTTTCGCCGCGACTATCGCGCGGTGCAGGCCGAGATCGGCAAGATCATCGTCGGCCACGAACAGATCGTCGACGGGGTGCTGACCTGTCTTTTCGTGGGCGGGCACGCCCTGCTGGAGGGTGTGCCGGGACTGGGCAAGACGGCGCTGATCCGCACCCTGTCCCAGGCTCTGCACCTGCAGTTCTCGCGCATCCAGTTCACGCCCGACCTGATGCCCGCGGACGTGATCGGCACCAACGTCATTCTCGAATCCGAACAGGGCGGCAGGCACTTTACCTTCATGCCCGGGCCGATCTTCGCCCAGATCATCCTGGCCGATGAAATCAACCGCGCCACGCCTAAGACCCAAAGCGCCCTGCTGGAAGCCATGCAGGAGCAGCAAGTAACGGCCGGCGGTGAAGTGCGGAAGCTGGAGCGTCCGTTCTTCGTCATGGCCACGCAGAACCCGCTGGAGCAGGAAGGCACCTATCCCTTGCCCGAGGCTCAGTTGGACCGCTTCTTCTTCAAGCTGCTGGTGACGTATTCCAACCGCCAGGAGCTGAAGACGATCCTGGACCGCACCACCACCGGGCACAAGGCCCAGGTCGGCGCGGTGCTGGATGGCCCGCGAATCCTGGCTCACCAGGAACTGGTGCAGCGCGTGGTGGTGGCGCCCCACGTGCAGGATTATGCGGTGCGTCTGGTGCTGGCGACGCATCCGCAGGGCGAGTTTGCCGTGCCCATGGTCAACCAGTTCCTGCGCGTCGGCGCCAGCCCGCGCGCGGCCCAGGCCATCACGCTGGCGGCCAAGGTGCGGGCCCTGCTGGACGGGCGATTCCACGTGGCCTTCAGCGACATCAAGGACGCGGTGGTGCCGGCGATGCGCCACCGCGTGATTCTGAATTTTGAAGGCGAGGCCGAGGGAATTACGACGGACATGGTGCTGGAAAAGGTGATCGAAGGCACACCAACGGCGATGGAGGGCGAACTGGCCAAAGCGTAAGGCAGCCGATGCAGCCACAGCTGAAAACAGATTTTGCCACAGATGGGGCGCAGATGGACGCGGATACAGAGCAGGTGAATTCGATAACCGAGCGGATCATCGGCGCCGCCTACCGGGTGCACAATGCACTGGGCTGCGGATTCCTGGAGAAGGTGTACGAAAACGCCATGGCGCACGAACTGGGTAAGATGGGCTTGCGCGTGCGGCAGCAAGTTGGGATGAAGGTGTGGTACGACGGCATCGTCGTCGGCGATTATGTCGCGGACCTTCTGGTCGAGGATCTGATAGAGCGATGACCACAGCCGAGAGTAACGATTGACCCACCGGCCGACCAGATTCGCCACGCGCGTACTGCGGTTGTGGACCATTGGCGGCACGGTCTTGGTCCTTATCCTGTTGGCCAGTTCGATTCGACCGGATCGCGAGTCGCTGGCCCTGATGTTTGCGATGGTGATCATGCTTGCCCTTCTGCTTCTCAGTGGCATCGCCAACTTCCGCGCCGACCGGCGCCAGCGCTGGGCGGACCACCGAAGATGCACGGAGTGCGGCTACGATCTCCGCGCCACGCCATATCGCTGTCCCGAGTGCGGGATAACCACCGGACGGTGGAATTCTCGCATGCGACAGCGTCTGCGCCAGGCCCTGCCTCAGCAACCGATGACGCCAGTCGTCTTGGCGGACGGCGAACCGGTTGCCGTGGTGTACGCATCCGTCAACGGAATCGAGGTCGACCTGCTCCGACAGCACCTTCAGGCACGCGGGATCGCATGCCGCGCCGAGAAGCGTCTGGGGCCACTGGGGCGCTCGGCCTTGCACGCTCCCGAGGTGTATGGGTTGATGGTTGCAGCGCACGAGCTTGAACGCGCCACGCGGCTGATTGAGCACTTGCTGGTTGGCGAACAAGATGAGGCCGGAAGACTACATGGCTGAGCCAAACACCCAACCCAACACACTGCTGAGCAGCGAGTTCATGGCCCGCCTGGACCAGTTGGACCTGCTTTCGCGCAAGATCCTGGCCGGGAAACTCAAGGGCGAGCGGCGCAGCAAACGCCGCGGCCAATCCGTGGAATTCGCCGACTATCGCAACTATGTCGTCGGCGACGACCTGCGCTTCATCGACTGGAACATCTATGCGCGCCTGGACCGGCTTTTCCTGAAGTTGTTTCTGGAAGAAGAGGACCTGGCGCTCTACCTGCTGGTGGACATGAGCCGAAGCTGCGACTACGGCCAGCCCCACAAGGCCCACTACATCAAGCAGGTGGCCGCCGCTCTGGGGTACATTGGCCTGGTCAACTACAATCGCGTGAGCATCAGTGCCTTTGCCGATGGAGCCGTGGTCGACTCAGGAGCCATGCGCAGCCGCCGCCGCGTCGCCCAGATGATCGACTTCCTGGCGGACCTGCGGCCCAGCGGACAGGCCAACCTGGCCGAGGCCTGCCGGCGCTTTGCCCTGGCCCACCGCGGCAAAGGCGTATGCGTCGTGCTTTCCGACTTCTTCGATAAGGGCGGCTATGAGAACGGCCTGCGTTATGTCGCCGGCGGGAACTACGATCTGTTCGCCGTGCAGACGCTTTCGCCCCAGGAGATCGATCCGCCGCTGCAGGGTGACCTGAAACTCAAGGACCTGGAGGACGCCGACACGGCCGAGGTCTCGATCACCGCGCCGCTGCTCAAAAAATACAAGGCCAACCTCAACGCCTACTGCCTGGCCTTAAAGGAATACCTGACGCGCCGTGGCGGGACGTATCTGTTCACCAGCACGGCCGTACCCTTCGATACGCTGGTGCTGAATTACCTGCGTGAGCGAGGCTTGTTGGGTTAAGGGACTGGCATGAACTGGCTGCCCTCCTTCCTCAATCCCTGGACCGCCGCCCTGACGGCGGCCGTGGCGGTGCCGGCGCTGCTGGCGCTGTATTTCCTGAAGCTGCGCCGCCAGGAGATGGAAGTCTCCTCGACGCTGCTGTGGAAGAAGGCCATTCAGGATTTACAGGTCAATGCCCCCTTTCAGCGGCTACGGAGAAACCTGCTTCTGCTGCTGCAACTGCTGCTCTTGCTGCTGTTGCTGGCGGCACTGGCCCGGCCGGTGCTTCACGGCAACCACAGTGCCGGCAGACTGAATGTCATCCTCATGGATCGCAGCGCCTCGATGAACACCCGCGACATCGAGGGCCTCACCCGTCTGGACGAGGCCCGCAAGCTGGCCCGCCAGCTCGTTGACGCCATGGAGGCCGGCGCCAGCGCCATGGTGATCGCCTTTGACGACACCCCCCAGACCCTCCAGGCCTATACCTCGGACAAGCTGCGCCTGAAGCGCGCCATCGACTCCATCGAAGGCACGGATCGGCTGACGCGACTGGCCGATGCCCTGCGTGTCGCCGAGTCGCAAAGCACCTTCTTCTATCCCGAGGAGAAGCGCCCCAGCCAGGAGCCCCCGCGCATTCACCTGTTCTCGGATGGCCGCATCGGTGATGCCGCGGATCTGTCGCTGCGCCGCGCCCAGATGCTCTATAGCCCCATCGGCAGCAGCGCCGCGCCCAACTTGGCCGTGGCCGCTTTGTCCGCGCGTCGCAGCTACGAGCGCCCCACCGAAGTCCAGGTCTTTGCCCGCTTTGCCAATTACGGGCCCGCTCCCGTCGAGGACGTGGGCGTGCTGCTGAGTGTCGACGGCCAAGGCCAGCGCGTGGACCAGAAGATGCTCCTGCTGCCCGAGCGCTGGAGCGCGCAGCAGCGACAGGATTGGGAAAAGCAGTCCGGCCGCACCGCCCGCAGCGCCGTCGAGTTCAAGCTCGAACTGGTCGCCGGGGCCGTGCTCAAGGTCGAGCACATGAGCAAGGGCGCCGACGCCTTGGCGGCCGACGACGCCGCCCAGATCGTCGTGCCTCCGCCGCGGTCTCTGAGCGTCTTGCTGGTCAGCAGCGGCAACTATTATCTGCAGCGGGCTCTGGAGAGCATGCAATTGAAGAATCCGCAGACACTGAGCCCCTCGGCCTTTGAGCAGCAGTTTGCCGATCCGGCCAGGCTCGCTGGCCGCTATGACGTGATCATCTTTGACCGACACCAGCCCAAGGCCCTGCCTGGCGCGGGGAATTTCGTCTACTTTGGCTGCCTCCCGCCCCACCTCAACATCAAGGCCGCCACCGGACCCGATGGCCAGCGACTGCTGGCCCGCGACGTAGGCGTACTGGACTACCAGCGCGAGCATCCCCTGGTGCGGCACCTGAATCTGCAGCGGCTCTACATCGGCCAGATGCTGCGGCTGGAGCTGCCGACACCGGCCAACGCGACCTCAGCTACGGACACCCAGGTGGTTGTTGAGGGGACGGCCGGCCCACTGGTGGTGCTGCATCGCGAGGCGCGGGCGGTGCATCTCGTGGTGTCTTTTGACCTGTTGCAGAGCAACTGGCCGCTGCGCCAGAGCTTTCCGGCGTTTATGCACAATGCCATGGTCTACCTGGCGCTGGGGGCCGACATGGAGCTGCGCCAGTCCTTCCCGCCGGGCGCCACGCCGGTCATCCCGCGCTCCAGTCTTCAGCAGGCCGGCGACCCGCGCGAGCTGCGCCTGGCTGGCCCGGTCCAGCACACGGTGGCCGTTCCGGCAGGCGGCGATGTGGCCTTGCCGGCGCTGTCGCAGGTGGGCTTGTATCAGACGCAGCCGCCGGTCCCGCAGTTTGAGAAAATCGCCATCAACCTGCTGGACGAGAACGAAAGCAACATCCTGCCGATGGCCACCCCGCCCGGCCAGGCGGCGCAGGCCGCCTCCGGCGGAGGTGCCAGCGGCAAGATTCGCCAGGAACTGTGGTGGTGGGTGCTGGCCTGTCTGGCCGTGCCGCTCTGCCTGATGGAGTGGTGGATCTATGCGCGGCGCGTGCATTTATGAGTCTGCTGTTGTTCGCCGCGGCCTCTGACCATACACTAATGACCCTGGACCGGCGGCCGGCTTTCGGCCGCGGACCACCCGACCCAGCCCCCGGAGAACATTGTGGCCAAGTCCGAACCGATCGAGATCGAAGCAACCGTAACGCAGGCACTGCCCAACGCCCAGTTCAAGATCAAGCTGGACAACAGCGACAAGGAGATCCTGGCTCATGTCTCAGGCAAGATGCGCAAGCATTTCATCCGCATCCTGCCTGGTGACCGCGTGCGCGTGGAGCTGTCCCCTTATGATCTGACCAAGGGGCGCATCGTCTTCCGCCAGAAATAATCGCCTCTGGCCGTTGGCGCAGTAGCGCTGCGCTGTATACTCCAAACCAACGCTGGATGGATCCGGCGTGGGAAGTTGAGCGATCGCATGGATGCGAAGCTGACCCTGGGCGAGCCCCGGGCTTTCATTTCACGTTCCGCTCTCCTGCACAACGTTTCGGTGTTGCGGCAAAAGATCGGCCCGGAGGTCAAACTCTGCGCCGTCCTCAAGGCCGATGCCTATGGCCACGGCGCCGCCATCGTGGCCGACGCGCTGTGCAACTTCACCTCGGCCAGCGTCGAGGCTCCGGCCGTCGATGCCCTGGCGGTGGCCACCATCGACGAGGCGGCCGCCTTGGGCCCGGTGCCGGTGCCGCTGATGGTCCTCAGGCCGGTGGAGAACATCTACGTCGGTCGTGAGCGACTGCGGCTGGAGACAGCCATCCGCGCCGGCTGGATGCTCACGGTTTGCTCGGCCGAGGTCGTCAGCGACGTAGCCCGCATCGCCGTCAGTTGCGGCCGCCGTGCCGCCGTGCAGGTGATGATCGACACCGGCATGACGCGCGAAGGCGCCGCAGCCGAGCAGACAGCCGCCGTGCTGGCGGCCGTCGAGGCCCAGCCGGCCTTGCGACTGGCCGGCCTCTACACGCACTTCGCCAGCGCCGACGTTCCCGGCGACACGGTGGCCCACAGCCAGATGGCATCCTTCCACGCCCTGACGCACATGGCCGCCTGGAAATACCCCCAGCTCCTGCGTCATGCCGCCAATTCCGGGGGTTTGTTCTTTGTCCCAGGCTCCCACATGGAAATGGTGCGGCCGGGCCTGAGCCTCTACGGCATCGATCCCACCGGCCGGCCCTCGGTCGACCGGTCTCTGCGCCCGGTGCTCAAATGGACGGCGCCCCTGCTGATGGTTCGGCAGGTGCGCGCCGGCCAAAGCGTGGGCTATGGCGGCACCTGGACCGCCCCGCGCGACACCCGCCTGGGGCTGGTGCCCATCGGTTATGCCGATGGCTATCTGCGCGCCTTTTCCAACCAGGCCCGCATGATCGTGCACGATCAGCCGGTGCCGGTGGTCGGCCGGGTCAGCATGGATTCCACCATGGTTGACCTCGGAGCCGTCGACAACGTCCACGTGGGCGACACCGTCACCATCCTCGACAGCGATCCGCTCTCGCCGGCCAGCGTGTATGCCCTGGCCGCCCACGCGCACACCATTCCCTACGAGGTCTTGTGCCGCATCGGTTCGCGAGTCACCCGCGTTGCGGTCGAGCCCACCGATTACGAAGTGCAAAGCGAGATCGAAATGACCGACCTGGTGCAGAAGCGCAAAAGCGCGTAAGAGCCATTGCCCCTCTCAACCAAGCCCCCGGCTTCCTACGGCAAGCCCTCTCGCATCGACAGCCCCGGGCGTGTATAAATCCCGCCTCTAATTCTTCAAGGAGCCCTTTCATGGCGTACAGCGGCCTGGATATCAGTGATAAGGTTTGTGTGATCACCGGCGGCACCAGCGGCATCGGCCGGGCCATCGCCCTGGCGTATGCCCAGGCAGGCGCCAAGGTGGTCGCCGGCTCGACCAATCCTGATAAGGTGGCCGGGATCAAGCAGGAACTGGGCGCCGGCCATGAGGCCGTGCAGATGGACGTCTCGAATCCGGCCTCGGTGCAGTCGGCGATCGATTTTGCGCTCAAGAAGTTCGGGCGCATCGACGCCATGGTCAACGCCGCGGGCGTCATCAAGCGCCAGCCGACGCTGGAGATGCCGCTGGAGGAGTTCGAGCGCATCATCCGCATCAATCTCACGGGAAACTTCATCGTGGCCCAGGCCACCGGGCGGGTGATGAAGGACCAGACTCCCGACGCACAGGGGCTGCGCGGGGCCATCGTCAACATCGCGTCATTGTCCAGCTTCGTGGCTTTGGAGGGCGTGGCCGCTTACTGCTGCTCGAAGGCGGGCGTCATGTCGCTGACCAAGTGCCTGGCCAACGACTGGGCCCAGTACGGCATTCGCGTCAACGCCATCGCCCCGGGCATCTTTCCGACCGACTTGAACCGCAAGCTCATCGAAGGCACCCCCCGCGGCGACTGGTTCAAAAAGCACACCCCCTTCAACCGCTTCGGGGATGCCAATGAACTGGTGGGACTGGCGATTTACCTGATCTCGCCCAGCGCCAGCTTCACCACAGGACAGACCATTTCCGTCGACGGCGGCTTCCTGGCCCGCGGCGTGTAGCGCGGTCCGGCTCCACCCGGCGCAGGTTCAGCCCCGGTTTTTACCGTGGTTGTCCCGCCGCTGTTTTTCCAGGAACGCCAGCCCATGGCGCACAAAGCTGTCGCCATCGGGACACAGGTTCTGGAACAGCCCGCGGCGATACCCAAAGTCCCCCACGGCGGTGTTATAGCTTTCCAGCATCAGGTAGCAGTTCTCGGCGCGGATCTCGCGCAGTGCTTCGAAAACCTCGCGCCACGGCACCAGCCCGCCGCCGGGACAGCCACGATCGCTTTCGCAGGCGTGCAAACCCCACAACCGCTTACCCACCATGCGAATGGCCGTTGCATAGTCGCGCACCTCCGTGGACATGTGGAAAGTGTCCAGGACCACGCCGAGGCTGGCATGGTCGGCCAGCGTCACCAGCCGCATGGCCTGCTGGGGCGTGTTGACCAGGTGCGTGCGATAACGGTTCATCGGCTCGATCACCAGCTTGATGCCGCGGCGCTCGGCATGATCGGCCAGGCGATGCAGGTTTTCGGCCGTCCGCGGAATTTCGTCGGCCGGCGGCAAGCGTCGCAGCACCTTGCCGGGGTGGCCGTAGAGGCCGCCCGTGTAGGCCACCGCCCCGCTGTCAGCGGCCAAGTCGATCATGTGGCGGTGCCACTCCAGCCCGCGCTGCCGATGGTGCGGGTCATCATCGGAAATGTCGCACTCCATGGGCCAGTGCCCGCCGGGACTCAGTGCCAGCTCCAGCTTCAGCGCCTGGGCGTGGCGTCGCACGGTCCGAGGTGTGAAAACCGCGTCGTCGCCGCCGGGAATTTCCAGGCAGCTCAGCCCCAGCTCCTTGGCTCTGTCCAGCAAATTCAAATGATCATCGGACCAGCGATCGACCCACAGGTAGGCATGTGCGCCGTACTTCATGTTCTTAAGTCCCCCGTTCGGGGTCAGCTATTGGTGCCCGGGCCGGCCTCTTTCTTCCCGTAGGTCCGCGCCCGTGGTGGAATCAGACTAGTATCCACCGCTTGATAGTCAATCACCGGCGCACGGGCGGCCGGGTCGTAAGCCGCCAGGGTCGTCTTGAGAAAGCGCGCATCGTCGCGCTCGGGGAAGGCCGGTTTATAGTGGGCCCCGCGCGACTCATCGCGCAGCAGCGCCCCGTGCAGAATGGCCTCGGCCATGAGGATCATGTCACCCAGGGCCCGGGCAAACGACAGGTTCTGATTGGACCACATGCGCGTGTCCGAGAGCTTGATGCGCCCGGCGCGCTGCTTCCACTGCTGACAGGCGTCCAGGGTCTGTTGCAGCTTCTCGTTGTGGCGCACGACCGTGCAGTGGTCGGTCATGGCCTTGCCCATCTCCTGCCACAATTCGTAGGGATTCTGATCGCCCTTGCCGCTGATCAGCGCCTCCTGCCGATCGGTCTGCTGCTTCACCGCGGCTTCAAAAGCGCCCTGGGGAACATCGGCCGCCGCCGGCGCTACATCCGTGGCATAGTTGCGCACGCAACTGCCGCCAAACAACCCGTCAAAGATGCACGACAACAGCGAATTGGCCCCCAGGCGATTGGCCCCATGATAGGAATAGGCGCATTCGCCCATGGCATAGAGCCCGGGGATGCTGCTCATCATGTTGGCCGGATCGCCGGCTTTCAGGCCGCCGGTCTTGGGGTCCTTGGCATAGCCGCACCACAGCCCGCCCATGGTGTAGTGTACGGCGGGGAAAATCTTCATCGGCTCGTCCAGCGGATCCTTGCCGACGAATTTCTCGTAAATCTCCAGAATGCCTTCGAGCTTGCTCAGGATCGCATGCCGGCCGATGCGCTTCACCTCGTCGCGCAGATCCAGATAGACCATGTTGCCACCGCCCACGCCCAAACCCTGGCGGCAGACCTCGAAGATCTCGCGCGTCGCGATGTCGCGCGGCACCAGATTGCCATACTTGGGATAGCGCTCCTCCAAAAAGTAATATCGCTCGGCCTCGGGAATGCTGTTGGGCGGCCGGGTATCGTGCGGCTGGCGCGGCACCCACACGCGCCCGCCCTCGCCGCGGGCCGATTCGCTGATCAGCCGGCACTTGTCCTCGCCGGGGATGGCCGTCGGATGTACCTGGATGAATTCGGGGTTGGCCACCTTGGCGCCGGCCTGATAGCAGCGCGACACAGCCCCGCCGGTGCAGATCACGCTCATCGTGCTCTTGCCGAAGACCAGGCCGTTGCCGCCGGTGGCCATCACCACCGCATCGGCGCGGAAGGCGCGGATCTGCATCGTCCGCATGTCCTGGGCCACGATGCCCACACACGCACCATCATGAATCACCGGCCAGAGGAATTCCCAGAACTCGTACTTCGTGACCTTGCCCTCGGCTTCCCAGCGGCGGGTCTGTTCATCCAGGGCATAAAGCAATTGCTGGCCGGTCGTGGCTCCGGCGAAGAAGGTGCGCTTAAACAGCGACCCGCCGAACAAGCGCAAAGCCCGCTGGCCCTCGGCCGTGCGGTTAAAGGGCACGCCCATGCGGTCCAGCAGGTCAATGATGCGCGGCCCCCAGTTGCACATCTCCAGCACCGGCGGCTGGTCGGCCAGAAAATCGCCGCCCAGCACCGTCTCATCGAAGTGCATCCACTCGCTGTAACCTTGCTGGCGGGCGATTTCATTGCAGGCGTTGATGCCGCCCTGGGCACAGACACTGTGGCTGCGCTTGACCGGGACCATCGAGAACAGGTCCACGTCCATGCCGTCCTCAGCCAGCTTGATGGTGCAGGCCAGGCCGGCCAGTCCACCCCCGACAACAATGACACGTTTCTTGGCTGCGGGCATCAACTTCTCCGTAACTGGCCAACTCGCTTCTGAGCGGGCCGGGATCAGGAATGTATGGCGGCCGGCGCTGCGGGATTGACCTTCACCGCTGCCACCAGGGCCACCGTGCCCAGGACCATCGTCAACACAAAAATACCGACACAGATCAGGCCCCATCGCCGCTGGGCCGTCGCACTGACCGTCAGCCCCCAGGTGATAGCCGCGGCCCAAAGCCCGTTGGCCAGATGAAAACACGACGCCAGAATGCCCAGGGGATAGACCCCCCACGCCACCCAGGGCGACACGAGCATATGCCGATGGATCGACGCCGTGGCGTTGTGCGGTTCAAAACTCAGCGCCTGGCCAAAGACCCCGTACTTCAGCGACAGCACATGAAACAGGGCAAAAAGCACGATGATCCCGGCGCTGATGCGCTGCAGCAGGTAAAGCCAGTTCTTGCCATAGACATAGCGCAGGGCATTGGGCTGGCCGGTAAAGATGATGTAGGCGCCGTAGATGGCATGATAAAGGATCGGCAGGAAGATCAAGAGCCACTCCACGGCCCAGAGCATGGGCAGGTCGTGGATCTTGTTCACCTGTGTCTGATAGACCTGGCCCAGTTGGGCGATGGTGGCGTTGACCAGCAGATGCACCACCAGGTATCCACCGAAGACCAGCCCCGTCAGGGAATGGAGTCGGCGCAGCAGAAAATGATGCCGCCCACCCGCCAAAGGCACGCTCAGATCGGCCGCGGTTGCCATATTCACAGTCATGGGCCTTTCCGGAAAGCCGCGCGGATTATAGGGACCCGCCCCACCGAGCAAAAGGGAAAAACCCCGCAACACCGCGGGGGCCTATTTGATGGGCAGCAGCCACGCAGCCGGTCCGTCGCTCTGAAGCTGCTGCAGCGTCGCCGCCTGCTCGATCCGGCAGCCACCCACCGCCGTCCGGCATAGCTCCAGCACATAGGCGCCCACCCCCAGCGCCTGGCCGATGTCATGAGCCAAAGAGCGAATGTAGGTGCCGCGTCCGCAATCGATCTGCACCTTCAACAGCGGCCAGCCATAGTCCAGAACTTCGATGCCATCAATGCGCACCGGCCGGGGCTGTAAATCGACCGGCCGTCCCTGCCGCGCCAGGCTGTAGGCACGGCGGCCGTTGACCTTCATCGCGCTAAACGCCGGGGGGCGCTGCATCACCTGGCCCACAAAGCGCTGCACGACGGCGTCGATCTCTTTGCGCGGCAGCGGACCGGCCGCCGCGGGAATCTGCGGAATGCGCGGTGAGGTCGGATCCAGCGTAGGCGTGGTCACGCCCAGCTCGAAGACAGCGCGATACTGCTTGGGTTGCGCCATCCACTGCTCGCAGGAGCGCGTAGCCTTGCCCAAGAGCAGCACGAGCACGCCGCTGGCAAAAGGGTCCAGCGTGCCGGCGTGGCCGATCTTATTGCCCCGGGGCAAAAGCCGCTTCACACGGCTGACCGCAGCCGCCGAGGAAAGGCCCGGCGGCTTGTTGAGGTTGATGATTCCGTTCACGCTATTCATGGCATGTCCCGGGGTCACTCAGCCGTCGCGCTGTTCCGCGCGGCGGCTGCTGTTGGCCCGGCCCCAGCCCCCCTGCCGCTGCCGCAGCAGTCGCCCCGCCGCCCGATGCGAATACCAATACACAAACACAAACAGCGGCAAATGCGGCCAAAGCCACGGCCTGGCCAGCACATGCCGCAAGCCGCCCGTATGCTGCTCCGTGTCGTTGCTGTTCAGGTCACTGCGCTGCTGGCCCAGTTCCAGGTTGCCGTAGGTCCAGCGGGTCTTGACGGCCAGCAGCTCTCGCAAGGTCGCCGGCATATAGACCGTCGAAAAACCGCCCCGGGCAATGCGCCGCTCTGAGGGCTCGGCCAGATTGCGAATGAATTTGTCATCGCCGGTCAACGGCGGAAATTCATCGAAACGGCGGCGCAGTTCCTGGTCGATGGCATAAAAGCCCCTGCCCATGGTGGCATTGCGAACATAGGGCAGCGAGCGCCAGAGCTGGTAATAGCCGGCCAGCAGCGGATTCCACCCGCGATACAGATGCCGGCAATCCGGCGCCACCAGCCTGACCCCCGGCTCGGCAAAGGCATCGACCACGCTCTGCAGCGCCGTCGGCGACAGCTCCACGTCCGCATCCATGAAGGCCCGCGGAAAGTAGCGCGCCTGGCGATCCCCCAGATTCAGGGCGTGAACCTTGTTCCCCACCGGCGTGTCGATCACCTCAACAGGTGGGCCAAATCCACGAGCCAGCTCGGCCGTGCCATCGCTGCAGCCGTTGGCGACCACGATCACCTGCAACGGCCCGTCAAAGCGACTGGCCAGGATGGACCGCAGCGTGCGCTGGATCACGGCGGCTTCGTTGTGTGCCGGCAGAATGACGCTGAGTTGGGCCATCAGCGGACATGATAAGCGATGATCCGCGGCGGTAACACCGCGGCGCGCATTCTCCGGTGGTTGCAATTGGGGCTAACGCATCGTCATGCCCGTTTGACCTTCGCCCCCCCGGCTACTACTCTTCCGGTCTTAATGCGGTCGCGCTGGCCGCAGCCCCTTCGCCAAACCGGCTTCCGGGCTGATCGTAATAGGTTTTTCGGCCTTTGGGTCCGCTTTGAGCTTATCACCACCCTTGGAACTGCCCCTGCCCATCCTGGACGACTACGAGAAGAAAGAGAAATGCGGCGTCTTCGGCGTCTGGGGACCCAAGGACGCTTCGCACGTCTGCTACCAGGGACTGTTCGCCCTCCAGCATCGCGGCCAGGAATCGGCGGGCATCGTGGTCAGCAACGGCACTACGCTCGAAGGCCACATGGGCATGGGCTATGTCAGCCAGATCTTCACGCCGCGACTGCTGCGCGAAGAGCTGGCCGGCCACGCCGCCATCGGCCATGTGCGCTACTCGACGACCGGCTCCAGCCGCCTTTCCAACGCCCAGCCGCTGATGCGCCAGTATCACATGGGCCCGGTGGCCGTCGCCCATAACGGCAACCTCATCAACGCCGCCCTGCTGCGACGGGAATACGAAGAACACGGCCACATCTTCCAGAGCACCACCGACACCGAAATCATCGTGCACCTGCTGGCCAAGCCTTCGCACATGAGCCGACCCGATCCCCTGGGCCACGTGCTCAAGCATCTGCAAGGCGCCTACAGCCTGGTGTTCCTGTTCCCCGACCGCCTGGAAGCCTGCCGCGATCCCTGGGGCATCCGCCCGCTGGTCCTGGGCCGCACGCACGATGGGCACTGGTGCGTGGCCTCCGAAACCTGCGCCTTCGATGCCATCAGCGCCCAATACGTCCGCGAGATCGAGCCGGGCGAAATCGTGCGCATCGACAATACCGGCCTGCATGCGCGGCAGTTCGAGCCGCCGGCGCCCCAGCAAGCCCACTGCGTCTTTGAGCACGTCTACTTTGCCAACCCGGCCAGCAAGCTGTTCGGGCAAACAGTCCACCTGGTCCGCGAGAACCTGGGCCGGTCCCTGGCTCGCGAAGCCCCCGTTGAGGCCGATTTTGTGATGCCCATGCCCGACTCGGGCCGCTCGGCCGCCCTGGGTTTTGCCAAGGAATCACAAATTCCCTTTGAAGAAGGCATCGTGCCCAATCGCTTTGTCGGGCGCACGTTCATCTTGCCCAACCAGCTTCAGCGCGACCGCGCCGTGGCCGCCAAGCTCAACATCATTCCCGACCTGGTGGCCAACAGGCGCATCGTCATCGTGGAAGATTCGGTGGTGCGCGGCACGACCACGCGCTCCAAGATGCGGGCCCTGCGCCACGCAGGGGCGCGCGAGATCCATCTGCGCGTCTCCTGTCCGCCTATCCGCCATCCCTGCTTCTACGGCATCGATTTTCCCACCAAGGCCGAACTCATCGCCCACGAGCGCACCAGCGACGAGGTCGGCAAGTTCCTCGAGGTCGACAGCCTGGCCTATCTATCGCTGGAAGGCATGCTCTCGTGCCTGAGCCTTCCCAAGCAGCACTACTGCACGGCCTGCTGGAACGGACACTACAAAGTGCCGGTGGACCAGCCCCTGAGCAAGTTCAGCTTCGAGCGCGACCAGCTCAAGATGTTCTGATTCGGTAGTCTGTTCGATTACCCCCACACATTTATCGGACCCTCGGGGCCTTGCCGCATCCCTGACTACAAACCCCTGCCGCAAAACATTTTGCGCTTTTCCTGGGATTTTTCTGGCTCCCCAGCCTCGGCTGAATTGTATAATGCCTTTACGTGGGTGCCACGTCTTGACGCGTTGCAAGCTGTCGCTGGCAATCGGGATAGGAGTGAGAGAAGTGACATCGCGACCTCGTTTCCATAGCCCCCCAGGCTTTACGTTGGTAGAGCTGTTGGTGGTGGTCGGCATCATCGCCTTGCTGATGGCCATTCTGCTGCCGGCCATCAGCGGCGCGCGCACCCAGGCCAAGACCGCCAAGTGCCTGTCCAGCCTTCACCAGATCGACCTGGCCTTCAAGCAGTGGCACGACCTGGGCGGCCGCCTGCCCGACGCCGGCGACTGGACGGCCGTGGTGCTGGATGTATCGCGCAGCCCCGAGGTGATGTACTGCCCCGAGGACGAAACCGCCGGCAGCTTCAGCCCCAACGGTTTTGTCCTGCTGGTGTGGAATGGCGTGCCGGCCGGTACCGATCCCAATGGCGGCCGGACCATTCCCCCCGATCATCCCTGGCGCACGCGCACCACGGTCTATGATCCGGACCACTATCAGCTCGAAGCGACCTATCGCCCCGACGGGGGCAACCATTTCGTCACCGACCTGGTCATCAGTTTTGAGCGCCTGGACCGCCTGTCCAATCAGTGGCGCGGAACCATCGTCCAGGAAAGCGGCGCATATCGCACCGATATCAAATTCCCCCCTACCGACCAGGGCCGCCAGCGCGACGTGTCCAGCGGCGGCGTGTTCACGTTCCGTGGTCCCAACGTCAAGGTAAGCTATGGCTTTAACCTGCAGGCCAGCCTGATCGGGGACCGCCTGCCGCAGAAGGTGGTGGCGATGGATTACAAGGCCACCATCATCGACTACGACGGCCTCAACGCTGACGACGACGACGCCTCCCAGGCCATGGCCCCGCGCCATCGCGGCTGCGCCAACGTGCTTTTCAGCGACTCCTCGGCCCGCCTGGTGGAACTTTCCCAGCTCGATGCCGCCCAGCAGGTCTATTGCCTGCTGGCCAGCCAGCAATACGCCGGCGGCAGCATCTTCGGCGGTGGCGGTAACGGCGGGGGCAACGGCGGCGGCAATGGCGGGGGCAACGGTGGTGGCAACGGTGGTGGCAACGGCAAGAAGTAAACTGCGGTCCGCAGCCAGACGCTAGTCCGGCAAATCCAGCGTCAGATAGGTCTTCCAGCCATAGCCGCTGCCGATGTTGATGGCCCGCAGATGCTCCACCTGGGCCTCGGCCGGCAGATGACTGTGTCCGCACAGCACGTGGCTGACCGTCGGATACCTCAAGAGCACCTCACCCAGCCGTGCCGAGCCCAAAAAAGCCCGGGCAAAATCCCACTGGTGCGAACTACGCGGCGGTAAAAGCTGCGCAAACGGCAGATGATGCACTGCTGCCACCACCCGCTTGGCAGCCGGCAACGCCGTGGCAACCGAAAGGTCGGAAAGCTGGCCATCCAGCTCGGCCAGCAACTCGCCCAAGAACTGCTCATCACTGCGCCCCAGCTTCACGAACTTGCCATCGTTCCACCGCGCGAAAATGTCCATCGCCTGCGGCGCGATATCGTCGGATCTCGCCACCAAATCGGCCGTCTCTGCCCGCGCCGCCGCCGAGCCCGGCGAGATCTTGCGCTCAAAGAATCTGACGGGCACCCCCAGGTCCGCCGGCGCGAAGGAATAGTCGTACCAGCCGATGCTTCCCACGATGGCCGTGCTGCCCAGCACCAGCGGCCGGGTTTGCAGCCACTGCCAGCCCATCTGCTCGACGCGCCGGGGTAGCTCCTGGCGAAACAGCCGATAGCTGTCGTCGCCCAGCGTCCATAGCTCGTGGTTGCCGGCCACCAGCAGCTTGGGCCCCGCAAAATCAAACCGCTCCAGGCATTGTTCCAGCGCTGGTGGATCACCGGCCGCCGAGTCTCCCACCAGCAGCAGTACATCCCCGCCGGCCTGGTTCATGCGCTGGATCAGCTCACACGCCAGCTTGCGCGAGCGTGGATGGTTGAAGTGCAGATCAGCCGTGGCCAGGATTCGCATCAATGTATCTTAGCGAGGCAATCCATCGTTGCCGAAAGCGTCTGCCACAATGGCAGCATCGGCCGGCGTTTACAAATCAGCATCTTGGGATAACTACTTTGTTTATAAACGTTTGCGACCTTGGCTCTCGGTTTGCTTAAAGGCTGATTGGCGGGGCTATGCGTGTACCTGCCAAGAGGAGAGTCATGCGACTGGACAAACTCACGATCAAGGCTCAGGAAGCGGTCAGCGGCGCCCAGGAACTGGCGCAGCGCCACGACAACGCCGAAATTCTGTCTCTGCACCTGCTGGCGGCTCTGCTGGCCGAAAACGAGGGTGTGGTGGGCCCGGTGCTGCAGAAGGTTGGCGCCAACGTCGCCCGGATTCAACAGATCGTTTCCGCGGAGGTGGACCGCCTGCCCAAGGCCACCGGTTCGCAGCTCGGGTTGTCGCGCTCGCTGCAGGACGTGCTGAATACCGCTCAGAAAGAGGCCGACCGCCTCAAGGATGAGTATGTCTCCACCGAGCATCTGCTGCTGGCCCTGGTGCAGGTCAAGAGCGAGGCCCGCGAAGTGTTGACCCTCAACGGCGTCAAGCACGATGCGGTTCTGAACGCCTTGAAGGAAATCCGCGGCGGCCAGCGCGTCACCGACCAGAACCCCGAGGAAAAATACCAGGCCCTGCATCGCTACGGGCGAGACCTGGTCGAGATGGCCCGTCAAGGCAAGCTCGACCCGGTCATCGGCCGCGATGAGGAAATTCGCCGCACCATGCAGGTCCTCAGCCGCCGCACCAAGAACAACCCGGTACTGATCGGCGAGCCGGGCGTCGGCAAGACGGCCATCGTCGAAGGCCTGGCCATTCGCATCGTCAACGGCGACGTGCCGACGGTGCTGAAGGATAAGCGCGTGGTGGCGCTGGACATGGGAGCGCTGGTGGCCGGGGCCAAGTTCCGGGGCGAGTTCGAGGAGCGGCTCAAGGCCGTGGTCAAGGAAGTTCAGCAAAGCGAGGGGCAGGTGATTTTGTTCATCGACGAGCTGCACAACGTGGTCGGCGCCGGCCGGGCCGAGGGCTCCATGGACGCCAGCAACCTGCTCAAGCCGGCGCTGGCCCGCGGCGAGCTGCGCTGCATCGGGGCAACGACCCTGGACGAATACCGCAAGCACGTCGAGAAGGACGCCGCCCTGGAGCGCCGCTTTCAGCCCATCCTCGTGGGCGAGCCCAGCGTCGAGGACACCATCGCCATCCTGCGCGGTCTGAAAGCACGATACGAAACGCACCATGGCGTGCGCATCACCGACAGCGCCCTGGTGTCAGCCGCCGTCTTGTCGGATCGATATATCCAGGACCGCTTTCTGCCCGACAAGGCCATCGACCTGGTGGACGAGGCCGCCTCGCGCCTGCGCATCGAGAACGACTCCATGCCGGCCGAGCTGGATGAAATTCGCCGGCGCAGTATGCAGCTCCAGATCGAGGTCGAGGCCTTGCGCATAGAGAAGGACCCGGCCAGCCGCCAGCAGTTGGAGAAAGCCCAGCGGGAGCTGGCCGACGCCCAGGAAAAGGACCGCCAGCTCACCGCCCGCTGGGAAAATGAGCGCGGCGCCCTGCGCCAGATCAAGGAGCTTCAGGAAACCATGGACCGCAAGCAGGTGGAACTGGAGCAGGCCCAGCGCAGCGGCAACTGGGAGGCGGCCGCCCGCATTCAGTATGGCGAGCTGCGCGATCTGAAGAGCCGCATCGAACAGGCCGACACCCGCCTCCGCGAGCTGACGACCGATGGCCAGGCCCTGGTCAAGGAAGAAGTGACGGCCGACGAAGTGGCCGCTGTCGTCTCCCGCTGGACGGGCATCCCTGTCAGCCGCATGTTGGAGAGCGAACGCGAGCGGCTCTTGAAGATGGAAGAGCGCCTTTCCCACCGCGTGGTCGGCCAGGAGGAAGCGGTCAGCGCCGTCTCGGCCGCCATCCGCCGCAATCGCGCCGGCCTGGGTGATCCCCATCGACCCATCGGTTCGTTCCTGTTCCTGGGCCCCACGGGCGTGGGTAAGACCGAGCTGTGCAAGGCCGTGGCCGAGTTCCTGTTTTCCGATGAAAGCGCCATGGTGCGCATCGACATGAGCGAGTTCATGGAGCAGCACTCGGTGGCGCGGCTGATCGGGGCGCCTCCCGGCTACGTGGGCTACGAGGAAGGCGGACGGCTGACCGAGGCCGTGCGCCGCAAGCCCTATAGCGTGGTGCTTTTTGATGAGATCGAAAAAGCCCACCGCGACGTTTTCAATGTCCTGCTGCAGGTGCTGGATGACGGCCGGTTGACCGATGGCCACGGCCGCACCGTGGACTTTAAGAACACGGTCATCGTCATGACCAGCAACATCGGCTCGGCCGACATTCAGAAGCTGGCGGCGCAGAACGCCCAGGAATGGGAGATCGAGGCCGCGGTCAAGGACATGCTCAAGCAGGTTTTGCGGCCGGAATTTCTCAACCGCATCGATGAAACCATCGTGTTCCATCCCCTGGGCCGCCAGCACCTGGAGAAGATCGTCGATATCCAGCTCGAGCATCTGGCCAAGCGGCTTGGCAGCCGCAATTTGCGCCTCGAGCTGACCCCGCGGGCCAAGCGACTGCTGGCCGAGGAGGGCTACGACCCCCAGTATGGTGCCCGGCCGCTGAAGCGCGTGATCCAGCAGCGCATCGAGAACCCCCTGGCCAACCGCATCCTTTCCGGCGAGCTGGCCGAGAACGACCTGATCACGGTGGACACCGACGAGTCGCGCCATGACTTTGTCTTCCGCCGCGACGCCGCGCCGTTCTCTGAAAGCCGCGCGCATCAGCCAGCGGTAGAATAAAACTCACCACGAAGGCGCCAAGACACGCGATGGCTTGGCGCCGCTGCGCCTTCGCAAGCCCTGAGACCCACGCGCGGCTCCTTGAGGACCCCCTCCCAATCCTCCCCCGGCGGAGTACCGCCGAGGGAGGCAACAAACCAAACGCCGGGGGCAGCTGGGCCACACTCGACACTGCCGCCGGGGGACGTTACCTTTCGCCGCGATGGTTCAGAAATCGTTCCTGGTCCAGAAGTTCGCCAAGCTGCGCCTGGGCAGCCTGCACATCATCGGCTACAGCGTGGCCGGGGAAGAGACCGTCGTGCAGGTGCCGGAGCTGGACGTGTGCTTTGACATCGGCCGGGCCCCCTACTTTGCCCTGACCAGCAGCATCATCTGCCTGTCGCATGGCCACATGGACCATATCGCCGGGCTGGCCTACTACCTCTCGCAGCGCAGCTTCCAGGGCATGAAGCCCGGGACGATCCTGGTGCCGGCGGAACTGGCCGGGCCGGTCGACGATATGCTGCGCCGCTGGCGCGATGTGGAACGCCAGGGCACACCCTATCGGCTGGTGCCGATGGAGGCCAACCAGGTTTTCGAGGTGCGCCGCGACTTTGTCATTCGCGCCCTGGCGACCCATCACGGCGGGACCAGCCTGGGCTATTGCCTGGTCAACGTGCGAGAAAAACTCAAACCCGAGTATCTGCCGCTGACCGGCCCGCAGATCGCCACCCTGCGCAAGCAAGGGGTCGAGGTCCAGTACCGCCTGGAGGTGCCGCTGGTCGCCTACCTGGGCGACACCACCGACGGGGCGGTATTCAGCCACCCCGACGTGGTCAATGCCGGCATCCTGCTGACCGAGTGCACATTCTTTGACCCCACCCATCGCCAGCGGGCCAAGGTCGGCAAGCACCTGCACGTGGACCACCTGGTATCGATCCTTCCCAGGCTGCAGAACCAGTACGTGGTCATCACCCATGTCTCGCGCCGCACCAGCATACGCCGGGCTCGAAGCATCCTGCGCAAGCGCGTCGGCGAGGAACTGATGCAGAAGACGATCTTCCTGATGGACCTGGAGGACGCCCTCGAGGCCGGCACCGTGGAAGATGCCGGCCCCCCGCCGACGGAGAACTCACCGGAGTAGGCAGGCTTTTCCGGTCATACCTTCACGCCCAGCTCGCGCAAGGCGCTGAGGGTGCTGGGCGGATCGGCAAACAGGATGGTGTGCAGTCCCGCCTGCCGGGCCCCTTCCACATAGGCCAGCCTGTCGTCGATGAAGACCGTTTGCGACCCGCTGCTCTTCAGCATCTGCAACGCGTGCTGGTAGATGCGGACATCGGGCTTGCTCAATCCCACCTCGCACGAGGCGACGATGGCTTGGAACAGTTGCCGGTCATCGGGGCTCAGGCGCAGCAGCGACGGCATCTCGGTATTGGACAGCAGAGCCGTCTTATAGCCGGTGTCGCGCACTTGCCGCAACAGTTGCCACATCGCCGCTTTAGGCCGATAGCAGGCACAAAACGCCTCGTACCACAACGACACCCCACCCGGCATCGGTCGCCGCAAAGCCGCGCAGATCAATTCCCAGAAGCGCTGCTCGGAAATGCGGCCATTCTGGAACTCCACCGCCGGCAGTCCCTGGGCGGCGGCATACTGCTGCGGCGACACGCCCAGGGCGCGGGCGCAATAATCCACCAGCAGCGGCGCCGGGTCGTCAATAAGTACGCCGCCCCAATCAAAGATCACGGTATCGATGTTCGGCATGGGCAGTGGGTCTTTTACCCGCGACCAGGCGCCCGGGCAAAGTGCAAGCCAGCAGCGGCCGATATTACGCGGGAGGCGACCGTTGATTTGCCAACCCGGGCCTGAAGACATGGATTTGCAACAGGGGTTGGGCTACCTGCGCAACGGCAGCCCCACGCTGGCGATAGGCCCACTGGTCCGGGCGCTGAAACGGCAGCCCGGGCAACTCCGCGTAGCCGGCGCGCTGGCCACGGCGGCCCTGCTGAGCGGCGATGTGGCTCTAGCCCGCCGCACCTTACTGGACTATACGAGTGACCATCCGCAGTCAGCGGCGGGCTGGCGTCTGGCGGCACAGCTTGAGTGGCGGTTGGGCGCCTATCGGCAGGCCGTGGATGCGCTCAGGCGGGGCCTGCGCCAACTGCCGTGCTGTGAAATGCTGCTGCGGCAGCTTGATCTATATGAGGCGGCTATCGAGCGTCGGCCGGCAGCCAAAAGCCCGCCTCCATCGTCACCGGGCCAGGACCTGCTCGAAAGCGCTGTCTTATCCCCGGCCACGCTCGATGCCCTGCTGGATCGAGCCGACCCGAAGGACGATCGGCCGCTGCTGCTCGCACTGGCCGGTTGCCTGGAGCGTTTGCTGGCTCGGCAGCCCAACCATGCGGACCGTCACCTGGCCCTGGCGCGGATCCACGCACAACTGGGCGACGACCTGGCGGCGCTCAAAGCCTGTGACGCGGCCCTGCTGCTCAATCCACAATATGTCCAGGCACTGCGGCTGCGTACGTCCCTACTGTCCCGTGCGGGCCGATATCAGGAGGCTCTGGGGTGCCTCAGAATTCTCTTGGGCCGCGGGCTGAACTGGCCCGACCTGCACGTGGAAGCCGCTCAGTTGGAGCAGCAACTGGGCAACCCCCAGCGGGCCCGCGCCCATCTGTATCAAGCCTTGCAGCAGAACCCCGATTACCGGCCGGCCCACGAACTGCTGGGCAAGTGCGCCGCCTGAGCGGCGCGCCATGGGCATTGCTGCAAGTTCGACTGCCTGCCGGTCGATAACAGTATTGGCATGAGTGTCTATCTGCGCATGTTGGGCCGTGGGTTGCCCTGCAATCTGCTGGAACTGCTGGAGGTGCATCCCTTGCCGCTGCCCGGCCAACAGCACCAGAAACTGCTGGACCAGGCGCAGCGCGGCTATCCCGACGTGCTCTATCGCCTGGGGCTTTCGCACCTGGGGCGACAGGAGTTTGGTTTGGCGCGCAAGCGCCTGGAGCAGGCCATCGCCGCCAAGCCGGCGTTTGCCGATGCGCGTCTGGCGCTGGCGGCCACACTGGACCTCTTGGCGCAACCGGCGCCGGCCGCCCAGCAGATCGACACCGTCATGCGCCATTGGCCCGAAAGTGCCCAGGAAGCCGCCCTGAGCGATGTGCCTCCGGGGACGCTGAGCCGCTATACGCTGCTGTGCGCCGCGGGCTTCGCCCTGGAGCGAGCCGGGGACTGGCAGGCGGCCACCGGGCGCTATCAGGAGGCCCTGCGGCACCGGCCGACCAGCCAGTTCGCCGATTACCGCCTGGCGGCCATCTGCCTGGCCCATGACCGGCTGGAGGAAGCAGCCAGTTATCATCAGAGGATTCTTCACCAGCAGCCGCAGGAACTGGCCGTCCGCGTGAGCCTGGCCCATGTGCTTCAGCTTTTGGGCCGCCACCAGGAAGCCGTCTGGGAATATGAAAAGGCCTGCTGCCTGGAGCCCGACAACTGGGAATTGCAGGTGGAACTGGCCGAGGAGTTGGCGCTGGTCGGGCATACCGATCAGGCCATCGAGCAGCTTAAGGAACTGGTATTGCGCCAGCCGCAGTTTCCCGATCTGCGACTGCGACTGGCGAATCTATACTCGGAGCGCGGCGAGGACCAGCTGGCGGTCCACGAATATTCCCGCGCCCTGGATCTGCACCCGGATTACCTCGACTGCCACATCGCCCAGGCGCGCCACGAGCTGCGCATGGGACGAACGCAGCCGGCCATGGAGCATTTCCAGGCCGCCATCGGCATCAACGACCAGAACGTGGAAGCCTACGCGGGCCTGGCCGTGGCTTTGCGGCAGCTTGGGCGCACGCAGCAGGCCCAGGAGACGCTGGCCAGCGCCGCCCGCATTGCCGGCAATAGCGATGTCCTGCTGGCGCAACTGGGCGCCTTGGAAGTCCAGGCCGAGGCGGCCCAGGAAGCCCAGGCCGCCTTCGATCCCCAGGAGCAAGCGACGCCCGGCCAGGACGACTCGCTGCATCGCCAGTGGGTCGAGCAGCAGGCCCAGCGTCACCAGCGTATTCTCAGCCAGCACCCCAGTTGGGTCGACGTGCGTGTGCGCTACGGCATGCTGCTGAAATTGCTGGGCCGCAGCCCCGAGGCTCGCCATCAGTTCGAGCAGGCCGTGGCGGCCAACCCGGGATACACCCAAGCCTGGGTACAACTGGGCATCGTCTGCCAGAACATGGGCGACAACCGCGCCGCCGCCGAGGCCCTGAAGTCGGCCGTGCAACTGCAGCCCCAATGGGCCGACCTGCACTACCGGCTGGGGCTGATCTACTGCGGCCAGATGGAATTCGACCTGGCGGTTGAGCAGCTCGAACAGCTCGGCGGCCAAAGCGATTTCCAGCGTCAACTGTGGACCGCACTGGAAGGCATGCGCATGGTCAACCAGCACAAGGCCGCGCCAAGCTCAGAGCGTGTCGTGCCCATGGACGGCTCGCTGGCTCGTTAGTATTTCCCTACGCCGTTAACCCAAGCTGGTCCAGCCATTTCCTGATGGCGGCATTGACCGCCGTCGGCTGCTCCATGGGCGCCATGTGGCCGGCGTCCGCGATCACTTCGAGCTGCGCCCGAGGAATTTGCTGCTGCATGAATTGCGCGGTGGCCACCGGCGAGAGAGCATCGTGCTGGCCGACGACCACCAGCGTCGGCACCGCGATGGATGCCAGGTGGGCCGTGAAATCCTCTCGATCGCACATGGCCAATGAGGCCATTTCGACATCGCTGGCCGGGCAGTCCTGCATGATCTGGCGGAGCTGGGCGACGACGCCGGGCCGCCCCTGGAGGGTCGCCGGCGCCAGCAGGCGCGGCACCATCGCTTCGATGATGGGGGCTGTGCCCCGATTGCGGACGGTGTCGACGGTCTTCAAGCGGGCGGCCTTGGCCGTGGTGTCGTCGGCCTCGGGCTTGGTGTCGATGAGCATCAGTCCGGCCAGGTCGGCCGGGCAGCGCTTGGCCAGGTTCATGGCCACATAGCCGCCCATGGACAGCCCGCCTACTACGCAGGGCGTGACTTTCAAGCTGAGCAAAAGGGCGTGAACATCGGCGGCCAGGTCGGCGATGGAAAACGGCTCGCTGCCACGGCTGTTGCCGAAGCCGCGCAGGTCCGGGGCGATCACCCGGTAGCGATCGGCCAGGCCGTCAAGCTGGGCCTGCCACATGCGGCTGTCCAGCGGAAAACCGTGCAGCAGGACCACGACCGGCCCCTGGCCGGCCTGGCGATAAAACAGCGGCGCCGAGTGGGACATCATGCTGCCATTATCTGCAAGGTTCATACCTTCGGCAAAAGCGGGAGCCGCTTGCGTTTGGTAGACACTCCCGGGCAGGCCCAACGGGGTAGAGCCCGGAGCGGCATGACCGCCGGACCGGCGGAGCAATCCAGGAGCACAATATCGGCCTGCCGCGTAATGCCTGTTGGCAACATTCCGTGAATGTAGAGCACTGCATGTTGTGCATTTTTTCTTTTACATTTCTATGTCTTTATATATTATGCCGCACTGCGATTGGCTGAAAAATGTTGCATCCGCCTGCCCGCTTGGTTAGACTGCCGCCCGCGTGTTGTAAAGGGTTAGGGAAGTGTAGTGGCGCACGCACGAGGACATGGAGGACCGAATGAAACGCACCCCCATCGGCGCAGCTCTGGCTGCGGGGATGTTCTGCAGTTGGGCGCCGGCCGATACCCAGGTCATCGCTCTTTCCGGCATCGCCAAGCCGTTCAGCACTTTTGACGTGCCCCCGGTCATCAGCATCGGAGGCGCTGCCTTTTCTGGCGCCGACAGCTCAGGCAACACCGGCGTCTGGTACTGGAACAATAACGCGCTGGCTCTGGTTGCCGACTCCACGACACCCGCGCCTGGCACGAGCGGCACGTTCGCCAGTTTCGTACCCCCCGCCATCAACAGCAGCGGTAAGGTTGCTTTCTGGGGCCAGACCGGCAGCACCGAAGGCATCTGGAGCTACTCTGGCTCGCTGGCCCTCGTGGCCTTGCAGGGCGACACGGTCCCGGGCGAGACCTACACCTTTTCCAGCTTCCAGTCGCCTCGCCTCAGCAACCTGGGGCAGGTGGCCTATCGCGCAACGGCTACGGGCGGTACTAATTACTTTGAAGGCCTCTGGGCTTTCGGCAAAGCCATCGCCGTCGAAGGCAAGTCAGCCGGCGCCACCGGCGGCAATTTCAACTCCGATATCGACGACAGCCCGGCACTGGCCAACAATCTGGTCGCTTTTCGCGCTTCTTGGGACGGCAGCAATGCCGGTGCTGGCGTGTGGCGAGCCGGAACCAGCGGCGGGCCGACATTGATTGCCAAAGCCGGCGATGCCAGCGGCCTGGGCGGCGCGACCATCAAAGCGCCGCTGGGCCCCGTTCTGGCCACCAACAGCGGGCATGTCATCTTCAAGGCCGATCTTGAAGGCGGCACGGCCACGGCCGCCATCTTCCGGCATGCCTCTTCGCTCCAGACCGTGGTCAGCACGCTGGATGCCGAGCCGCAGACCAGCGGCAGCGCCTGGATTTACCTGGACAAGCTGGCCGCAAACCAGCTAGGCAAAGTGGCCTTTACCGGCTCTTTTGACCCTGACACCGGCAACAACTCCGACAGCCCCCTGGGCGGCGTTTGGAAGGAGGCTGCCGGCGGCCTGGCGCGCGTGGCCGTGGAAGGCGCCGGTGCCACCGATGCAACCGGCCAAGTCATCTCCGGCGTCACGTTCGGCGGCATCTTCCCAAAGTTGGCCATCAATGACAACGGCATGGTCGCGTTCATCGGCCAGATGACCGGCACCGGGATCAATGCCGGCAACGACGACGGCCTCTGGGCCGAGGACCCCAGCGGCAAGCTGCGCCTGATCGTGCGCGAGGGTGATGCCATCACCGTCGGCAGCGGCGACACACGCACGGTCACGAGCATTAACTTTGCAGGTGTTGCCGGCGACCAGTTTGACGGCCATGCCGTACCCCTGGCGTTCGATGGGAATAATCGGTTGCTTTACCACGTCACGTTCGTCGGCGGCACCGAGGCCGTGCTGGTCACGGTTGTGCCCGAGCCGGCGCATCTGGCGCTGGTGGCGCTCAGTGCGCTGCTGCTGAGGCGGCAGCGCCGGGCCAGCGGCCGCTAGGCGGTGCTGGTGGGGGTCAAACCCGCAGTCGCCGGCGGGGCCCGTACCTCGAGCGGATTGACGCCCAAGGGGTCTTCCATGGCACTGGGCGGGCTTATCCGTAAAATTCCGCGTCAACAAGGAGTACGACCATGGCCCATCGGCGCTTGCACTATGTCCTGAGCACTCACTGGGACCGCGAGTGGTACCAGCCATTCCAGGACTACCGCTATCGGCTCGTCCAGCTTGTGGACCGGATCATCGCAGGCTTGGATGACGGCCGGCTTAAAGGGCCATTTCAGGCCGATGGCCAGTCGGTGATGATCGAGGATTACCTGGAGGTGCGCGCCGGCCAGCGGGAACATGTCCAGCAACTGGTGCGGCAGGGCAAAATTCGCCTGGGCCCGTGGTATACCATGCCCGACGAGTTCATCGTCTCGGGCGAGTCGCTGGTGCGCAATCTGCGCCTGGGCCGACAGGTGGCCCGGCAACTGGGCGGCAAGCCCTCGGAGGCCGGTTTTGTCTGCGACATTTTCGGACACAACAGCCAGCTTCCGCAGATCTTCGCCGGCTTTGGCATTCGCTTTGGCTTTATCTGGCGCGGCACGAATCTGGCCTCGCGGCTGGTGCGATGGCGCGGGGCCGACGGCACCGAGCTGCCCTGCTATCGCTTCGGCAAGGTGGGCTATTGCAGTTACTGTTCGACCGTGCGCTGCAAATTTGCCGACGCCCGCGTGCCGGTGGATGTCGAAGCCTTGAACAAGGCGACCGACCAGTTCATCGAAGAGGAACTGGCGGCCACCGAGGTGGGCCCGGGGCTGATGTTTGATGGTGGCGACCACCTGGAGTGGGATCCGCGCACGTATGCCCTGATGCCGCTGGGCCAAGTCCGTCATGGGGCGCTGCTGATTCACAGCACCCTGGATGACTACATCGCGGAGATGTTGCCGCTGGCCTCGCAGTTTACGCAGGTGCTCAGTGGTGAACTGCGCCAGCCCGGCCGCCCGCCGCTGGATCAGGACACCCAGTGGGTGATACCCGGCGTGCTTTCCAGTCGCGCGCCCATGAAACAGCATAACGACCGCTGCCAGACGCTTCTGTGCCAGTGGGCCGAGCCGCTGGGCGTGCTGGCGGGCGCGGCCGTGGATATGCCCTATCCGGCGGATTATCTGGAAGTGGCGTGGAAATACGTGCTGAAGAATCACGCCCATGATTCGATCTGCGGGTGCAGCATCGACGAGGTCCACCAGGACTGCGCCTATCGCTTCCGTCAGGCCGAGCAGATCGCCCAGCGCCTGGCCACCGAATCCACGCGCAAACTGGCCGCCTCCATTGAGCCAGAGGTTAAGGAGGATGAAGTTCGGGTCGTGGTGTTCAACCCGCTGGCCCAGCCTTTTGAGGGCAAGGCCGACCTGTGGATCAAAGTGCCTGTCGAGTGGCCGACGAGCAACGAGTTCTTCGGCTTTGAACCCCAGCCCACGTTCCATATCTTCGATGCCGCCGGGCAGGAAGTGCCCTACCAGCGACTGGACCAGTCGATGCACGTGCGCAACACGCGCATTTTCGATATCGGCTTCCCGAAGGGCTATCAGACGCACGATGTGCGCGTGGCGCTGCCACTGCGCATCCCCGCGATGGGCTATACCACGCTGACGGTGCGCAAGCCCGAGCCCACGCGCAGCATTCGCTATCCGGTCAAGCCGGGCCTGGCCACCAGCGAACGCTCGATGGCCAACGAACATCTGGAAGTGAGCATCGAATCCAACGGCACGCTGACGGTGCGCGACAAGCGCAGCGGCCAGACCTACAGCCGCCTGCTGACCTTCGAGGACAGTGCCGACATCGGCGACGGCTGGTATCACGGCATCGCCAATAACGACCAGGCGTTCGTCTCCACGGCCGGCAGCGCTGACGTGGCTTTGCTGCACGATGGTCCGATGCTCTGCACGTTCCGCGTGCGACTGAGGATGAACGTGCCGCGCGGCTTTGAGAAGTCCTCCATGGGGCGCAGCGAACAGATGACGGAACTGGTCATCGATAGCCAGGTGACGCTGCGCGCCGGCGCTGAGCATCTCGAGGTGCAGACGACGGTGGACAACGTCGCCTGTGATCACCGCCTGCGCGTGCTGCTGCCCACCGGCGCCAACACGTCCACCTGCCTGGCCGACAGCCCCTTTGACGTGGTCCAGCGCCCGGTGGCACTGCTGGCCGACAACCATCTGTATCGCGAACTCGAGGTGGAAACGCGCCCGCAGCAAACCTGGACCGCGGCCCTTGACCAGCAGCGCGGCCTGGCGGTGGTGGCCGAAGGCCTGCACGAGACCGCCGTGCGCGACCTGCCGGAGCGGCCGCTGGCGCTAACACTTTTCCGCAGTACGCAGCGCACCGTCTTCACCGCCGGCCAGCCCGAGGGACAACTTCAAGGGCGCATGACATTCCGGTACTGGATCGTGCCGCTGCCGGGCCGGTGCGATGTGCCGCGGCTGTGTCACCTGGGACAGTTGCTCAACGCGGGCCTGCGCGACATCCAGTTGCGGGCGCTGGATGTGGCGCTGCACCGGCAGGCCAAGGCGCTGCCGCCGACGGCGGGCCTGGTACAGGTCGACGGGCCGGCGGTAGTCACCAGCTTCCGCCAGGTGGCCAGCGCCAATGAACTGCGCATGTTCAACCCCACCGACACTGCGGCGGAGGTGGCACTTTCCTTCCGCCAGTGGCCGGGCAAAGCGCCAGCAACGGCGCAGCCGGTGGATCTGGAGAGTCATCCCGTCGGAGCCGCAATCGGCGCCAAGGAGGGAGTGATTCAACTGCGGTTGAAGGCCAAGCAGATCCTGACCGTGCGCCTGTTGTAGGCGCAAAATCCTAGAGCGTGGGGCCCAGCGGCCAGGGGGCGAATTCCTCGTCTCCGATGCCCTGGGCTTCGGACTTGGTGGGCTGGCCGCCGGCTACCGTCAGTATCAACTCCAGTATCTGCTGGCCGACCTGCTGGATGGTGTGGGTGCCATCCATGATGCCGCCAGCATTGATGTCCATGTCGTCGAGCATGTGCTCATAGAGCGCCGAATTGGAGGCGATCTTGATGCAGGGCGACGGCTTGCAGCCATACACACTGCCGCGGCCGGTGGTAAAGCAGCCTATGTTGCAGCCACCGGCCACTAAGCCCGTCATGCTGACCGGGTCGAATCCGGGGGTATCCATGAAGCACAATCCGGCGGCGGTGATTCGCTGCGCGTATTGATACACGGCGGCCAGCGGCGCCTGGCCGGCCTTGGCGACCGCGCCCAGGCTCTTTTCGTAGATGGTCGTCAGGCCGCCGGCCTTGTTGCCGGGAGTGGGGTTGTTGTCGATGCTGGCCCCATGGAGGCGCACATGCTCTTCCCACCAGCGCACGCGCTCCATCAGATCCTGTGCCACCTGGGGGGAAACGGCGCGAGCGGCCAGAAGATGTTCGGCACCATAGATCTCCGGCGTCTCGGCCAGTACGGACGTTCCCCCCATCGCCACCAGGGCATCGGACGCCACGCCCAGCGCGGGATTGGCCGTAATGCCGCTGTTGCCGTCTGACCCGCCGCAGTTCATGGCCAGCATCAGCTTACTGGCTGGCTGGGGCGTTCGCCTGGCCTGGTTGGCCAGGCTCAGCAGTCGCAGCATGGCCGACACGGCAGCCTCCGCCGTGCGCGACACGCCGCCGAGGTCTTGTATTTCCATGAACGCCGGCTCCGCCTCGCCGGGGCGCAGCACGCTCAGTCCGTAGCCATCGCGCACCGACGCCACGGGGCTGCCCTCGCAGCCCAGGCCCAGCATGATGTAACCGAAAATGTTGGGGTGCCGGGCCATGCCCGCCAGTGTACGCTGGAAAACCTCCAGCGGCTGGCCGGGCTGAATGCAACAGCCGCTTTTGTGCGTGAACGCCAGGACGCCGTCCACCTGGGGAAAATCGCGTCGGAACTGCGGCGTGCGAAAACGATCGCGCACCAGTTGCGCCGCCGAGGCCGAGCAGTTGACGGTGGAGATGACGGCCAGGTAATTGCGCGTCCCCACTCGACCATCCGGACGGGCATAGCCCATGAACGTGCGCCCGGCGGCGGCGGGCGGCGTGGGTGGCGCGGTCGGATGGCGCTGGTAATCTCGAACAAAATCGCGCACGGCCAGGTTGTGCGTGTGCACGTGCTCGCCGGCGGCGATGTCGCGGAGGGCGAAGCCGATGACCTGGCCATACTTGTGCACAGGCTGGCCCTGGGCCAGGCCTCGCAGAGCGATCTTGTGTCCGGCGGGGATGGCGGCACCGCAGTTGACATCCAGGGAATCAACGCAAATCCGCTGGTCGGCGCTCAAAGCGCGGCAAGCGACGCCAACATCGTCTTTGGGATGAAGGCGCAGCACTACGGTTGGGCGGTTCATACGGGCAATTCTAAACAGTCCGGGCCTCTTTGCGAGCCGCGCGAGCCGGCCGCTGCGCCGGGCCGGGAATTGCGTGTTACACACGGCCGCGGCGTAATAGCGCGACTGCGTGATGGATTGGCGCTTGAATGCACGATATAATGGGCGAGTCTTTGACAATTGGGACCACCGGGGGCGATCGGTTTCGACCGGATGGCACTGGTGGTGGAAGCATGCAGAGGACGCTCGTTGGCCTCTTTAATCATCGAGCAAAATCAAAACTGCCAATAACGGTTTTGAGTATCGCATGGCCGCCTAAATTGGCGGACCTCGGCCCGGGGCGAGTGATCGCGGCGCACCGGGTCGCAAATCAGCGATCTGGCCTGCGCGCTCGGTCGTTGGCGCGTGGGTGAGACTCAGACGGCTGGGGCCTGGCGCAGGTAGTTGCGGATCGGCGCCGGGCCCGAGATCAAAGCCGCAACTAAGCATGTAGCGTCCGCCATTGGGACTATCTTGGGACGAGGGTTCAATTCCCTCCGCCTCCATTCGACTCGCGTGGCCGCCAGGACACGCGAGTCGAATGTCCCGAGCGAGCGTGGCTAAATCGACATGCCCAGCCGGCCGGAGGCCGCATAGGCGTCCATGCCCTTGGCCAGGTCGAATTGGGGCTCGTAACCCAGCAGGCGGCGCGACTCGGTCAGGTCGGCCTGGGTGCAGTCCTGGGTAAAACTGTAGGGGTTCTCGAAATAGTCCGGGGATAGCCTGGTCTGCAGCACGCGATTGAGCTGCTCCACCACGTCATTGAAGCTGCGGGCCTGGCCACAGCCGACGTTATAGACTCCACCATAGCGCGTATTGGCAGCGCGGAAGTTGGCCTGAAGAACATCCTCGATATACACAAAGTCGCGTTTCTGTTGGCCGGCCGTGAAGATGCGCGGCCGCTTGCCCTGGCGCATCTGTTTGGCCAGTTGGTGGATCATGCTGGCGAACTTGCCCTTGTGGTCCTCGCCTGGGCCGTAGACGTTGAAATAGCGCAGACCCACGATGGGTTGGGGCAGCTTGGCTTCATAGCGGCGGACCAGGTTCTCCATCGTGAACTTGGAGAAGGCATAGACGTTCAGCGGGTCGCCCACCTGCGCTTCCTTCATGGGCGCCGGGCCATTGCCATAGATGGACGCACTGCTGGCCCAGACCACGCGACTGCCCCAGTGGACAGCGCGTTCCAGGAGGTGGCGGAAGCCTTCGACGTTGTTGCGCATCATCAGGCGCTGGTCCATGACCGTGGTGTCGGTGATGGACGCCTGGTGGAAGATCAATTCAAAGCCGCCGGTGCGATCCAGGCTCGCGCAGTCGCCGGCCAGGTCGGTTTCCAGTACGTCACCGCTATATCCCACCAGGTTCTTCCAGTGGGCGCTGGAAAAGTTGTCCAAAGCCACGGTGTCGTGGCCTTCGGCGGACAGCCGCTTGACGATATTGGAGCCGATGAATCCGGCCGCGCCAGTCACAAGAATCCGCACGATGTACCTCCAGGTGCAGGGCGATATTGTACGGACGGGCTGGAGCTTGGCTATGCCGCGCCAGGGCGCGGCGCGGAAATTACCCGCGCGATCGGCCTCCGCGGCGATGCTGGCGGTTGGGATGGACTGACTGGTCCATAGAATGGGTTATGCGGCCGGTTTTGCTCTATGACGGCGAGTGCTCCTTGTGCCGGCAGGCAGCGCGGCTGCTGGCGAAGCTCGGCGGTCAGCGAGTGGAGGTCCTGGCCTATCAGGAGGCGCCCCAGCGGTTTGCGGGCCTGTCCCCATCCAGGTTAAGCGAGGCCGCGCATCTGGTGTACCCCGACGGATCGGTGCTGCGGGGCAGCCAGGCGATTGCGGCGGCCTTGGCCGCCGGCGGCATCGGTTGGCCCTTGCGGGCCTGGCGACGCTGGCCTTGGCTGGCCAGGGCCAGTGAGAGGCTTTACCAGATCGTAGCCCGGCATCGGCCGCGCTGCGGCAGCGGATGCAGCGCGCCAGTTTCAAGGGTCGATTGACGCTTGGTGGGGTGTTTCTTACCATCACGCGACTTGCATGCTCGCGATCATCAGCGACATCCACTCGAACCTGGAAGCCCTGACGGCGGTCTTCGCGGAGATCGACCGGCGCGGCATCACCGACATCGTCTGCCTGGGCGACGTCGTCGGCTATGGCGCCAACCCGGTCGAGTGCCTGGACATGGTTCTGTCGCGGTGCCGCGCCTGCCTCATGGGCAACCACGACTTTGCCGTCTTCTACGAACCGTTCAACTTCAACGTCGGAGCCGAACAGGCCAGCTTCTGGACCCGCCAATGCTTTGAGAACGACCCCGACCCCATTCGCCGGGCTGCTCGATGGAAATATCTGGCCAACCTTCCGGTTCGCATCAAGAACCAGGATTTCATGGCCGTGCATGCTTCCCCGCGCCGTCCGGTCAATGAATACATCTTCCCCGACGACATTTACACCAACCCGGGCAAGTTTGTCAGTATCTTCGAACGCCTCGAGAAGCTGTGCTTTGTGGGCCACACGCATGTGCCCGGGGTTTTTTTGGAAGGCCCGGATTTCTATAGCCCCGATGAACTGGACGGGCGCTTTGAGCTTTCGGACGAAAAAGCCATCATCAACGCCGGCAGCGTAGGCCAGCCGCGTGATCGCGACCCACGAAGCAGCTTTGTGGTCGTGGGTGACCAGTACGTGGAGTTCGTGCGCGTGGCCTATGACCTGGAGACGACCATCCGCAAGATAGAGGCGGTCGCGGCCCTGGACAACTTTTTGGGCACGCGTCTGCGCGATGGCCGTTGAGCCATCCATAGCCCCGATATCAGCCGGCCACCAGAAAGCATTTTCATGAACCGTCGGACCCTCATCGTGATGATCACCATGCTGGCCTTGTTCTTTGGCTGGCAGTATCTGATCGTCAAAATTTACACCCGGATGGGTTGGGAACTGCCTTGGGAAAAGAAGCCCGCGGCCACCCAGCCGGTGGCACCGCCGACCACCGCGACCACCGTGGCCGCGACCCGAGGAGCGCCGGCCACCCAGGCCGCCTCCCCCGCTACGGGGCCGACGACGCCCGTCGCCAGGGGCAGCCTGCGCCTGGTGGGCGGAGCCGGGTCCGCCGTGCTGGGCTCATCACAGAAGGAGGACCCGCAATACCGCCTGGGCCTTCATCTGGCAGCCCGCGGCGCGGGGGTGGAATCGGTCACGCTTAACCACTACTTCCAGAGCATCGAGCGCAACGCCCTCTATCGCTTTCAGGTGCCCTATCCCGAGGAGTCGCCGCTGGCCTTGCCGCTGGCGGCCCGCGCCGTCGTGGTTGATGACGTGGAGCTTGACCTGGCCGGTAGCGCAGTGACCTGGGAACTGGTGTCCCCGGCCCAGCCGGGCACGGCGACCTACAAGATCACGGTGGTCGATCCGGCCGACATGCCCGTACTGGAGATCCACAAGATCTGGCAACTGCGCCCCACCGCCCCTGATCAGAAGCGCGGCCTGGGCTATCTGCTGACCGTGCGCTACGAGGTTCATAACCGCGGCGGCATCGAACGCCGTGTGCGCTTGAAATTCACCGGTCCAACCGCCCCGCCGGCGGAAAACGCCAACGATGCCCCCTCCGTGATCGTGGGCTATGACAATGACCGCGTCGTGGTCATGGAGCACACGGCGGTGGCCAGCCTCGCTTCGGATAAGGAAAAGTCCTCGACGGAGTTGAAGAACAAGCATGGCTATCCCATGCTATGGGCGGGGATGACCAGCGCTTACTTTGACGCCATTGTGCGGCCGGACCTGGAGGGCGTGAAGCTGGCCTTGCCGGTGGAATCCTTAAGGGCCGTGGCCTTGAACCCCGGCGAGAAGCTGCATCCCCACGTAGCCCTGGAATTTGCCACCAAGGAGACGCGCCTGCCGGCCGAGGCCACCGCGGCCCTGCCACTGGAGTTGTTCCTGGGCCCGAAGCTGCGCAGCGTGCTGAACAGCGCGCCGTTCGACCAGTATCCGCGCGCCTACGACACCACGCTGGTCCTCACCAGCGGCCCCTGCGGCTGGTGCACGTTCTCGTGGTTGATCGGGGTGCTGGTGTGGATGCTCAACGGGTTTCACTTCATCTTCCGCGACTGGGGCCTGGCGATCATGGCCCTGGTGCTGGTGGTGCGTCTGGCGCTGCATCCCATCACCAAGAAGTCCCAGATTTCCATGCAGAAGATGGGCAAGATGGGACCGGAGATGGAGCGGATCAAGAAGAAGTATGCCGACCAGCCTGATGAGCTGCGCAAGGCCCAGGCCGAGTTGATCCGCCAGCAGGGCATCACGCCGATCCTGGGCTGCCTGCCGATGTTCCTGCAGATGCCGATCTGGATTGCGCTGTGGCAGAGCCTGCAGACCTCCTTTGAGCTGCGCCAGGCGCCGTTTCTCTGGGGGTTGACGTGGATCAGGGACTTGTCGCAGCCCGATCATCTGCTGCGGTTCAGCCAGCCGATCGCCGGCTTTTTCTGTCTGCCCACGATCGACGGGCTGAATATCCTGCCGCTGCTGCTGGCCGTGGTCTTCTGGCTTCAGCAGAAATATACGCCCAAGCCGCCGGCCATGACCCCCGAGCAGCAGCAACAGCAGAAGATGATGCAGTGGATGACGCTGCTGTTCCCGCTGCTGTTGTATAGCGGCCCTTCGGGCTTGAACCTCTACATCCTGACCAGCACGGCCATCGGCATTTGGGAAGCCAGGCGCATCCGCGACCATGTCAAGCAACAGGAAGAGGCGGAGCGCGCCGGGCGCGTGCTGGTGGATGCCCCGGCTACGCGTTCGGCCAAGCGCTTGGCCAAGGACGAGAAGGATAAACCCCAAACCCCGCCGCGCTCGGGATTGATGGGTTGGCTGGCGAATCTCCAGCGCAAGGCCGAGGAAATGCGCCACGAAACCCAGCGGCGCAAGAAGCAGCAGTGACCGGGGCCCCGCGCCCTGCCTGGTGATGATCACGGGCGACACCATTGTTGCCATCAGCAGTGCCGTGGGCCCGGCCGCGCGGATGATGGTTCGCCTCAGCGGGCCGCGCAGCCGCGAATGGGTTGGCGCTCTGAGCGGCCGGTCCACGCCCATGCCGGCCGGTGCCGCGCGGGTACGATTGGCCACTGATGCGCTGTCCTTGGGTTGCTGGGTATATACCTTCGTCGCGCCGCACAGCTACACCGGCGAAGACCTGGTGGAGCTGCATCTTCCGGGCAATCCTCTGCTGGCGCGCCTCGTGCTGGCCGACTTGCTGAAGCGCGGGGCCCGGGAGGCACAGGCTGGTGAGTTCTCCGCACGCGCCTATTTCAATGGCCGGATGGATCTGGCGGCCGCTGAAGGCGTGGCGGCCACCATCAACGCTCATAGCGAGGCCGAGTTGAGGGCCGCGCGACAACTGCTAGCCGGCGAGCTGTCGCGAAGGCTTCGACCTGTGATGGCGCAACTGGCCGACACGCTGGCCCTCGTCGAGGCGGCCATCGACTTTGCCGACGAAGACCTGGGCACACTCGATCCCCGGCAGCTTCAGCAGTCGTTGCGGCAAATACAGGAATCGCTGCGCATTCTGTTGTCGGACAGCGGAAGCATGGAGCAGCTTTCGCATGAGCCCACCTTTGTGCTGGCCGGCCGACCTAACGCAGGGAAAAGCACGCTGCTCAATGCGCTTTGCCAACAGGAGCGGGCGCTGGTCTCGCCGCTGGCCGGCACCACGCGCGATGTGCTGTGGGCCCAGGTGATGCTGCGGCGGGGTACAGCGCGCATCGTCGATGCGGCGGGTTTAATGCAGGGTTTGCCAGCGGCCACCTCGGAGGCACAGATTGCGATCCAGGCACGCCAGCAGGCCCAGCGGGCCATCGAAGAGGCCGATTTTGTGCTGTCGGTTTGTGATCCTGCGCAGAGCGAGCCAGCGCCGCTGACCCGAATCCCGGACCTTACCGTCTTGACCAAGAGCGACCTTGGCCACCAGGACCCGCGGAGTTTGCAGACCGGTCCATCGGTCCTGCGCATCAGCGCCAGGACCGGAGCAGGCATGGATGAGCTTCGCCATCACCTCGACGAGATGGCATTTGGCCGCCAGTTCGCAGCGCCCCGTCTGGCTTTGAACCAGCGTCACCGTCTGGCCATCGAGCAGGCGACCGACGCCCTGCGCCTGGCGACCGCGGCGCCGGCCCCGGAGCTATTGGCCGCCGAGCTGCGCCGGGCCCTGGATGAGCTGGGTACGGTGCTGGGCCAGGTGACGCCTGACGAGTTGCTGGGGCGTATCTTCGCCCGGTTCTGCATTGGAAAATGACGGTAGAGGTGCCCGCGGGTAAGTACACCGGTAGGCGCTGCCGATAGATTGTGCGTAGGATGTCGTTGACCAGCCCCATGTCAGATGTTGACCGGATCAATCCCAGCCCTCTGAGCATCCTCTGGCATTACGCCTCTGGTTATATGCCTGATTTTCTTAATCGGCTCGACGGGCCGGTGGGTTGGGTGCGCTGGAGCCATCGCGGCGTGCACCCCTTGGGCAACATTGACATTCCCAAGCGCCAGCAGCGCTATGTATTTGCCGAGAAATACGAGGTGCGCGTCGACACTGCTTTCGAGCAGGTTCTGGCCGGCTGTGCCGATCCGCAGCGCTTTGGAAAGACGTGGTTAACACCGAATCTTCAGCGAGGCCTGCTGGCCCTGCACCGCAGCGGGCACGCCCATAGCTGGGAAACCTGGATGGACGGCCAACTGGTGGCCGGTGTCTATGGATTGCAAATCGGGGGCTACGTGGTGATGTGCTCGATGTTTCACCAGGTCAGCCATGCCGCCAAGGCAGCCCTGGGCCGGGGGCTCCTGCAGTTGCGCGACCAGGGTTTTGAGTGGGTGGACCGGGGCATGGTGCCCAACCACTCGGTGGATTACGGTGTGCAATGGTGGCCGCGCTGGAAATACGAGCAGGAACTCTATCGCGTGCAGCGCCAGCGGCTGGCGGTCGCTCCCCATCGCCCCGTCCCGCGTACCCCCGCGGCATTGCGCCTGGGAATCCCCCTGCTGCGCATGGCCCGGGGCCTGCGACGTCGACTGTGGACGGACACGCTGCGCACCGATGCGATTCCGCTGCCTCGACCACCGCAGGACACGTAGCCGGGCCCGGTCACGCCGCCTGTTGCGAAAAGGCGCGCTGACCCACCCACGGCAGGGACAACTCTGACGTTTCCTCCATGAATCCCATCAAGCGGCAGAACTGTGAACCGATGAAGAACCGGCCACCCATCTGAGGCCGGCAATGCATCACCTGACACAGGACGCGCAGCGTTTGCCCGCGGTCGCGCAGGCTGACAATGAACTGCTGGCCGGGCGCCATAGGCTCAAGATGCAGCGTACCCAGGCCGCCGGTTGAGTAATCTTGCAGCAGGACCGTCAGCGCCGCTTGGCAGACCCCATCCGCGCAAGGCTCGATGACCAGTGGCGCTTCGTATCCCATGCGCCGGGACTGACGGCGGTCCGACGGACCGAAGATGTCGTCCAGCGCGGCCACCACGGGGTTCGAGGAGGAAACCATATTCAATGCCTCATCGGGTATTATCGAACGTACGGGCAGGGCGGGTTTAGCTCCAGGACGGGCGGGCGGCGCTGTTGGCGTCCAGAGCCCTCGCCGGTTGACAGCCCGTTGCCGCTCCGTAGCATCCTTTTTCCCGCCTGCAGGTGGCGGGTTGGCTTCAATAAACACACAGGTTAAGGAGAAACCATGGCCGCCAAGACCGTCGCCGATGTGGATGTCAAAGGTAAGCGGGTGCTCATGCGCGTGGACTTCAACGTCCCCCTCGAAGGATCGCGCATTACCGATGATCGCCGCATTGCCCAGGCTCTGCCCACGATCAAGAGCGTCATTGACCGCGGCGGCCGCCTGGTGCTGATGTCGCATCTGGGCCGACCCAAGGGCGGACCCGAGCCCAAATACTCGCTCAAGCCGGCGGCCGATCACCTGGGCAGGCTCCTGGGCAAGCCGGTGGTCTTCACCAGCGACTGCATCGGCCTGCCGGCCGAGCAGGCCGTGGCCGCCATGAAGGACGGCGACGTGGTGCTGCTGGAGAATTTGCGCTTCCACAAGGAAGAGGAGAAGAATGATCCCAACTTTGCCGCGCAACTGGCCAAGCTGGGCGATATCTATGTCAATGACGCCTTTGGCACGGCCCACCGCGAACACGCCAGCACCTTCGGTGCGGCGCAGGCGATGGCCGGCAAACCCCGTGTGATTGGCTATTTGATCCAGAAGGAACTGAAGTTCCTGGGCGATGCCGTCAGTCGGCCGGCCCGGCCTTTCGTTGCCATCCTGGGCGGAGCCAAGGTCTCGGACAAGATCCAGGTCATCGAGTCGCTGCTGGGTAAATGCGATACGCTGCTGATCGGCGGCGCTATGGCCTATACCTTCTTCCTGGCCCAGGGCAAGAGCGTTGGCAAGAGCCTGGTGGAACCCGACCAAGTCGAGTTGGCCAAGGGGCTGCTGGCCAAGGCGGGCGGCAAGCTGAAGCTGCCGGTCGATACGGTGGTCGCCGACAGCATCGACTCGGCCAATACCAGCGTGGTCACGGGCGGGAACATTCCCGCGGACAAGAGCGGCTTTGATATCGGCCCGGCGACGATTGCCCAGTATGAAGCCCAGGTGACCAAGGCCCGCACCATCGTCTGGAATGGTCCGATGGGCGTATTTGAAAAGCCCCAGTTCGCGGCCGGCACCAAGGCCATCGCCCAGGCGTGCGCGGCAGCGACCGCGGCCGGCGCCATTACGGTCATTGGCGGCGGCGACAGCGCCGCGGCCATCGAACAGATGGGCCTGAGCAGCAAAGTGAGCCACGTCAGCACCGGCGGCGGCGCCAGCCTGGAGTTCCTGGAAAGCGGGCACTTCAGCACGCTGGATATCCTGGACTGAACCTCCGGGCTTGCGACGGCTATGGCGATGAGGCAGCAGATTCTGAGTTCGCCTGAGACCCTCTCGGATCTAGCGTGGGCGGCCGAGCAGCGATTTGCTGACGCCCAGAACCTTCTAGATGGCGCTCGCTTCACGGGCGCCGTTTACTTCCTGGGCCTGTCGGTCGAAATCTGGCTCAAGCTGGCCTGTTTCCGCTTCCTTGGCGCCACGCTGGCCAGCCCGGTGCATGCCCAACTCGGCCCCGCGCGAGCCTGGATGCGCGTTCATGCGCCCATGACAGGCCACGAGTCGTATCACAGTCTGCTGTTTTGGACCGAGTATCTGATCCGACGGAGACTCGCCAGCGCTCGGCCTCTTTCGACCAATCTCGCTGGCGAACTACGGCATCATGTGGCCAACCGGCTCTTTGCCGACTGGTTGATTGATTTACGCTATCGTTTTGCCAGCGTGTCTGAAGGGTTGGCCACGCGGGTGTATAATGATGCGCTGTGGGTCCGCCACTCGTGGCCCAGCCTATGGAGATGAGCTATGCCCGTCAGAGAGTACAAACCTGGTCGCACCGCCCAATACGATGAGTTGGTGCGAGAACTGGCCGCTGAATGGGCACAGTCACGCGGCAGCGAGCCGGTAATCTACGAAGAACGGGACCGCCAGGGCAAACTGATGCATGTCTACGTCGTCTGGAGTCGCTGGCACGATGTTGACCGCGCCCAGCGCTCGGAAATCATCATGGATGCCGCCCAGAAGAGACTGCCAGAAAGCGAGTGGCTGAATATCACTATCGCCATGGGACTGGAGCCTGACGAAGCCCGCCACCTCGGGCTCGGCCAATAATCTCCCAGCGGTATCGTGCTGCGGCCCATGGCCTGACTTCATCCTCCTATGACTTCCAAGCCGTTCTCGACCACCGACCCCCTCATCGCCGCGTCCATTTTGTCGGCCAATTTTGCCAGGCTGGGCGAGGAGATGCAGCAAGCCCTGAGCGCCGGGGCTGATTTCATCCACCTGGACATCATGGACGGGCATTTCGTGCCCAATATCAGCTTTGGCCCGCCGGTGGTCCGCTCCATTCGCTCCGTGACAGAGGCCTACTTCGACGCCCACCTGATGATCAGCGAGCCGCTGCGCTACGCCGCTCCGATGGTCAAAGCCGGTACCCAACTCATCAACTTCCAGGTTGAAACGGTCAACGATCCCGCGGCCGCCGCCATGGAACTGCGCAAGCTCGGTTGCCAGGTCGGCATCACGCTCAATCCCGCCACCCCGGCCCAGCGCATTTTCCCCGCGCTGGAGCACGTTGATATGGTGCTGGTCATGAGCGTCGTGCCGGGCTTTTCCGGCCAGAAGTTCATGCCGGAAGTGCTGCCCAAGATCGGTCAGATCAAAAAACGCATGACAGCCCACCAGCGCGTGCAGATTGACGGGGGCATCAACCGCGACACCATCGCCGCCGCGCGCGATGCCGGCGCCGACTGGTTTGTCGTCGCCAGCGCCATCTTTGATGCCCCGGACCGGGTGGAGGCCATCTTCCGGCTCCGCGAGCGTCTGCAATAGGCTTCGGCGATACCGCCCCCTACCCGCCGGCCGGTGCATCGGCTAACATACCCCCCATGTCTCAGGCACCCAGCCAGGATGGCGCCCGTCGCGGCGAAGGCATTCCCGAGGGGTTGTGGCTGCGCTGCACCGGTTGCGGCGATATGCTCTTCCGCAAGGTCGTCGAGGACTCGCTGGGGGTATGCCCCAACTGCCAATATCACTTTGCCATCGATGCCCGCGCGCGCATCGAACAGCTCTGCGACCCCGGCAGTTTCGAGGAGATGTTTGCCGAATTGTCGCCGACCGACCCCTTGGACTTCGAGGACCTCAAGCCCTATTCCCACCGCCTGCGTGAATACCAAACCAAGACGGGCAACACCGAGGCCGTCATCTGCGGCAAGGGTTTCATCAAGGGCCGGCCGCTGATGCTGGCCGTGATGGACCCCAAGTTCATGGGCGGATCGATGGGCAGCGTGGTTGGCGAGAAGATCACCCGGACCGTCGAGGCCGCCACCGAGCAGAAGCTGCCGGTCCTCATCGTCAGCGCTTCGGGCGGAGCCCGCATGCAGGAATCCACGCTGTCCCTGATGCAGATGGCCAAGACCTCCGCGGCCTTGGGACGGCTCGACCAGGCCGGGCTGCTCTATATCAGCCTGCTGACCGACCCCACCACCGGCGGCGTCACTGCTTCATTTGCGATGCTGGGGGATTTTATCCTCGCCGAGCCCAAGGCCCTGATCGGCTTTGCAGGGCCGCGCGTCATCGCCAACACCATCAAGGTGGAATTGCCCGAGGGTTTTCAGCGCAGTGAGTTTCTGCAGGAACACGGCTTTATCGATTTCGTGGTCCACCGCAAAGACCTGCGCAGCGAACTGGCGCGCCTGGTCGACTTTTGCGTCAAGGAATAAGCCCGCGCAACGGAGTCCGAGGTTTGCATAGGCCCAGTCGCTTGCAATCGTATGTCGATTTGACGCCCGTCTTTTCCGCTCTGCGAACTGGTCTTCAATCGCACCGTCCGGTGGCAGGCATCGTACACGCGGCCTGGTCCGCGGCTGGCGTCGCGCTTTCCAGAATTAGCTGCGTCGCTATTTGAATTCCTCGGTTCCATTTCCTTCTACCGGGTGGCCTGACAAACAATATTCCATCTGCATGGCTCACTTTCGCGCGGTGGCAAAGCGGTATACACCCCGGCGCGAGGTCTCTCGATAGATGAAAAGGCTCCAATCGTCGCCCGGCCCCGTCCCATAAGGCTCTCGAAATAATAGATAACCAAAGTGAAGGAACCCGCCGCCAAACTCGACGCGGGCGCCGCTTTTGCGGATGGTCACGTAGTTTGGCGAAAGCTTAAGTACCTCGGGCGGAAGCCAGGGCGCGGCGTCCCCACGCCAATAGGTCAATTCATCATTTGCGTCATTGCACGCATGGGCCAGGGCAAGGCCAGCGCTCCTGTAGACGGACGGGTCGCTCATGCGCGGATCGCCCCTCGCGATCCCAAGGCGAAAGTTCCAGACGACGCTGCCCGTACCCAACAACAGACCCGATATCGCTACTCCTAAGATCACCCGCTTTGTAGTACTCATCCGACACCCTTGGTTGGTCGGAAACGATACCGGGACGGGCAAACGATAATTCTTGCGACTCGCATAGCATTTGTCGTTGCCGGCGGGGGCCGGCCCCCGCACCGGCCGCACGTACTCCGCTTCGCCGCCGGAGGTGCCATCTGATCAAAAATCGCGCGCGTAGCCGGCGGTCCATCCGCCATCGACGGTCAGGATGTGGCCGGTGGTATAGGTGTTTTCCGGATCCACCAAAAACAGCACCGCCTGGGCGACCTCTTCGACGTTGCCGGGTCGCCCCAGCGGAATGTGGGCCAGCAGGTTCTTGACAAAGTCCTTAAACATTCCGTCGTCGCTATAGAACAGCTTGCGCGTCCCTTCAACCATGATCGAACCCGGGGCCACGCAGTTAACCAGGATCCCCTTGGGCGCCAGCTCCAGCGCCATGGCCTTGGTCAGGTTGATCAAACCGGCCTTGGCGGCCGTGAAAGCGCACTGCAACCGCAGCGGCACTAACCCCACGATCGACGCGATGTTGACGATCCGGCCGCCGCCGCTTTTGGCGATCAGTGGAATGGCCCGCTGCGATACCATGAACGGGCCGGTCAGATCCACGTTGACGATCCAGTCCCACTCGCTCTGGGGAAACTGATCGATGGTCACACGATGCTTGGCCGTATTGACGCCGGCATTGTTGACCAGGATGTCCAGCCGGCCCGACTCGGCGATGATGCGCGACATCACCGCATCAATCTGCGCAGCATTGGTGATGTCCATCGCGGCCGACTTGCAGTGCGAAAACTCGGCCGCCGCCGCCGCGGTGCGGCCGGCGTCCAGATCGGTGTACCACACCGTGGCGCCGTTCTGCGCCATCAGGCGTGAGATGGCCTGGCCAATGCCGCCGGCGGCCCCTGTTACCAACGCCACTTGGTCTTTTAGATCAACTTTCATGCCTTGAGGTATCCTACAACTTGGCCGATCTTCACCACTTCGTCCACCTTGGCCGCTTTTTGCACCAGCCGGCCGCTGATCGGCGATTCCACGGCGCTGGTAGCCTTGTCGGTTTCAATTTCCAGGATCTCCTGGCCTTCCTTCACGGCTGCGCCGGGTTCCACCAGCCAGCGCACGATCTTGGCTTCGGTGATGGTCAGGTCCATGTTAGGAATCTTCAACGGCACGGCATCCGCATCGACCGCCGCTGCCGTGGCGGCCGCCGGCGCCGCGGCCTTCGCAGAGGCCGGTGCGGCCGCCACCGGCTGCGCCGCCGTAGCCGCCGCAGCCGTGACCTTGGGCCCCTTCACCACTGCGCTCAGGCGGCGCACCGGCGTGGGCTCGCCGCGCATGGCGTTGCGGGCGGCGCTGACGATCTTGTCCACCGTCACCACCACCTCGTTCTCGTGGGCCGGGCTGAAGGGATGGGCCGTCGGATCTGGATGCAGTCGCGTAATGGGGCTTTCCAGTGAGTAAAACACCTGCTCCATGACCGCCGCGGCGATCTCGCCGCCCACGCCGCACATGGCATAGGCTTCGTCCACCACCAGCAGGCGGCCGGTCTTCTCCACGCTCCGGCAGATGGTGTCCACATCCAGGGGGACGATGGTCCGCAGATCGATCACATCACAGGTGATGCCCTCCTGTTCCAGCTTCTGGGCCGCCTCCATGCAGCGGTGCACCGGCGTACCGCAGCTCACCACGGTCAGGTGCCTGCCCTGTCTGAGCACGTTGGCCACGCCAAAGGGAATGAAATATTCATCCTGCGGCACGGCCTGCTTCATCGCAAAGATGGCCTTGGGCTCCAGGAAGATGACCGGATCCTGGCAGCGCAACGCCGTCTTCATCAAGCCTTTGCCCTCGACGGGGCTGGAGGGAATTACCACCACCAACCCCGGGACGTGCGACCAGATGGGGTGATACGCCCCGCTGTGATGCGGGCCGGCGTTTTTGATGCTGCCCCAACTGGCCCGCACCACCATGGGCACGGCCACCTGGCCGTTGCTCATGTAGCGCAGCTTGGCGGCCTGGTTGACCACCTGGCTGGCCGCTTCGAACAGGAAATCGATGAACATCAGATCGGCCACAGCGCGGCAGCCGGTGCCAGCGGCGCCGATGGCCGCCCCGGTGAACGCCAGCTCGCTGATCGGCGTATCGATCATTCGCATCGCGCCAAACTCGTGCCACAGGCCCTTGGTGTGGGCAAAGCTGCCGCCGCGTTCCCCGGTGCCTTCGCCCATGTAGATGATGTTTGGATCGCGGCGCATCTCCTCGGCCACCGCATCGCGCACGGCATCCACGTAGGTCAGTTCCTTGGCGGTGCCGCCTTGCGCCGTCGGCAGATCCGTAGGATGCAGCGGCGAGGCCCACACGTGAGCGTTAGCCTGGCTGGGATCGGGCTGCGGGCTCTTACGGGCATAGTCCAGCGCCGCGGCCATTTCCTCCTCCACGCTCTGCTCGATCTTTTCCAACTGGTGGGCCGCGATGCGGTACTCCTCCAGCAGGCGCTTGCGCCAGCGATCGATGGGGCAGCGCCCCTTCCACAGGTCAAGTTCTTCTTGCGTGCGGTAGGTGCCCACCAGCGGATCGCCCTCATGATGGCCGACCACGCGATAGGTCTTGCATTCCACCAGCGTCGGCCCTCCGCCGTCGCGAGCCCTGGCGATCGCCTGGCCCACCACTCGGTAAACCGCCTCCACATCGTTGCCATCGACGGCCACGCCGGGCATGCCATAGGAGGCGGCCTTGCTGGCGACCTCGGTATTGAGGGTTGCCATCTTCAGCGGCGTGGCCGTGGCATAAAGATTATTCTCGCAGACAAAGACGACCTGGGCTTTCTGAGCGGCGGCAAAGTTCAGCGACTCGTGGAAGGAGCCGTGATTGGTCGCTCCATCGCCGAAAAAGGCCACGCCCACCTGGCGGGTCTTGCGGACCTTGGCGCTGATGCCGATTCCGGTCGCCGACGGCAGGCCGCCGGCCACAATTCCATTGGTGCCCAGCAGGCCATAGCGCGGGGCATAAATGTGCATCGAGCCGCCCCGCCCGCCGCAGGCGCCGCCGGAGCGGCCATACAACTCGGCCAGCACCTGGTCGGACGGAACGCCCTTGGCCACCGCATGTCCATGCCCGCGATGCGTGCTGGTGATGAAATCGTCGGGATTCAGATGGGCGCACACCCCGGCGGCCACGGCCTCTTCACCGATGTACAGGTGAATAAACCCGGGCATCTCACCGGCCTTGAGGACCTTCTGCGCCGTCAACTCAAAGCGGCGAATCAGCAGCATCTGGCGGTACAGAGCCAACGCCACCTGCGGCGGCAGCCGCCCGCTGTCGGAGGACTTGGCCGGCGATCGACGAGTAACAACAGCCTTGGACTTGGTCTTCATCTCTTGATTCCTAATAGTCAACCAATGACCCCCAGTGGCACCAACTATTCTCTTGGCAGACAGCCGCGCCGCCTTCACACTCCCGGCACATAGCCTTTGCCAAAGCGCGTGGTCATCGGGGCCTTGTAGGCTTCGCTGAAGGTCATCCACGAGGTGGTGCCTCCGTCCACAACGATGGTTTGCCCAATGATGTAGCGGGCGTCCTCGCTGGCCAGGAATGCAGTGACTTTGGCGATGTCCAGCGGAGTGCCGGCAAAGCCGCAGGGAATGAGCTTGCCGAATTCTCGAATCAATTGCGGGACATCGGCCGGCGGCACATCGCGGAAGTGATTCTCCACGGGCACCGCACCCGGGCACACGGCGTTGACGCGCACACCCTTGGGCGCCAGCTCGATGGCCAACTGCCGCGTGAAGGAAATGATTGCGCCCTTGGTGCCCGCGTAGATCGAGTGTTCGACATACGCCCGCAGGCCGTGGACCGAGGTCATGTTGACCACCGCCCCACGTGCCTGCAGCAGCGCCGGCAGCACCGTCTGGGTCAGGAAGAACATGCCTCGGATATTCACCGCGTAGAGCGTGTCGAACTGCTCGGGCTTGACTTCCTCGAAGGGCATGTTGGTGGTGATCCCGGCGTTATTGACCAGGACATCCAGTCCGCCCAGGAACTTCACCGCTCCCTGCCCGAGGCTGCGGACCTGATCGATCTGCTGAAGATCGGCCTTGAAAACTTCGCAGCGGCGGCCCAGGGCCAGGATCTCTTTCTGGGCACTGCAGGCCCCGCTCTGGCTATGCGAGTAATGCAAAGCCACATCGGCGCCCTGGCGCGCAAATTCCAGCGCCACTTCGCGCCCGATACCAGTACCCGACCCGCTGACTAAAACGCGCTTCCCGGCATATTTGGCCATCTGGACTCCTCGTCTTTGTGTTTGGGGGACAGAGTTTGGCGCATCCGGCCCGGCCTGTCAATTGCGATGGAATCGACCCGAGACATCATACCCGCCGAAGCGCAATGGTCGTGGCCGGTTTGACGCCTGGGGACTCTTCCAGTTACCCTTGGGCTCTTAGTTAAGCGTCCTGGTGCTCTGGGAAACTTCCAGACGCATCCCGCCAGGAGATGTGTCGACAGTTCATACGAGGTGATCTCTATGCAGACAGTTGACGCCAAGGAAGCCCTGTCCGCCAAGCGAACCAGCGCCTATGCCTTCGGTGTGGCATTCGTGGCGTCCGTCGGCGGCTTTCTGTTTGGCTATGACCTGTCTGTCATGGGCGGGGCCAATCTCTACCTGCGCGACCAGTTTCATCTCAGTCCCGCGGCCCTGGGCTTTGCCACCGCCAGCGCCACCCTGGGTTGCATTCTGGGTCCGTTCCTGGGCGGCTGGCTCTGCGACGTCCTGGGCCGCACGCGCACTATGATGGTCGCCTGTGCCTTGCTGGGCATCAGCGCCATTTTCACCGGCTGGCCGGATCATCCGCTGGCCCTCTGGCTCACCGGTGGCAGCAGTGTGATGACCTCCTTTAACGTCTTCCGCATTGTCGGCGGCGTGGGCGTGGGTTTGTGCTCGGTGGCCTCACCCATGTACATCTCCGAAACCGCCCCGCCTCGCATGCGCGGCGGCCTGGGGACGATGTATCAGTTGGCCATCGTGGTGGGCAGCATTACCGCCCCCTTTGTTTCCTGGCTCATCGTCAAGAATGTATCGGACGCCCACGCGTGGCGCTGGATGTTCGCGTCCGAGATCGTGCCTGTGGCGATCTTCATCGTGCTGCTGTGGTTCCTGCCCCAGAGCCCGCGCTGGCTGGCCAACAAAGGCCGCGACCAGGAAGCGCTGGATGTACTCAGCAGCCTCGATGGTCCGGACTTCGCGAAACAGGAGATGGCCGCCATCAGAACCTCGCTGGCCGAGGAGCCGGGCACCTTCTCCGAACTCTTCGCACCCGGTCTGCGCTATGCTCTGCTGATCGGCATCCTGCTGGCCTTTTTCAACAACTGGACCGGCTGGAGCGTCATGGGCGGCTACATCCCGCTGTTGCTGGAGGCATCCGGTCTGAAAGACCGCTCGGCGCAGGTGCTGCAGTACACCCTCAGCTACGGCGCCATGGGTGTGGTCACCCTGATCGCCTGCTGGACCGTGGACAAGGCCGGCCGACGCCCACTCTGGTTGCTGGGATCGGCGCTGATGGCGGCCATCACGTTCCTGACGGGCCTCGTCTTCCACTTCCACTGGACCGGCGGAATCGTTCTGCTGGTGCTGGTGCTTTGCACCGTGCCGCATGGCATCGCACTGGGCCCGCTACCCTGGCTGATGATGTCGGAAATCTTTCCCAACCGCGTGCGCGGCCGCGCGGTGGCGCTCAATACCGCCTTCCTGTGGATCACGATTTACAGCGCGGCCCAGTTGTTCCCCATCCTGGATGCCGCCTCCAGGAAGGCCATCGGCTCGGCCGGAGGTGTTTTCTGGCTGTTCACCGTAATCTGCATTGCCGCGTTCTTGTTCGGGTGGAAGATCCTGCCCGAAACCAAAGGAAGAACGTTGGAAGAAATCGCCGCCTCCTGGAAGAAGAAGCACTAAGCGCGGAGTTGACCCATGCCAACACGTAGAGAGTTCCTGGAAACAACGGTAAAGGGCGCGGCCGGGATGGCGCTGGCCGGCGGACTGGCTTCGTGTGCGTCTTCTCAGGCAACCCAAAAAGAAGGTGCTCGCATGTTAGCCAAAGCGAAACTTGTCGAAGTGCTGAAGGCGGCTGGCAAGCCGACGCAAGCCGCCACCACTCCCGACGGCACCACCGTGCTGTTGTTACCCTACGGCGGGCGCGTCCTGGGCGTCTATGCCGCGGGGAGTGACGAGAACTTTTACTGGACGCACACGGCCTTGGAATCCGCTGAAAGCGCCAAGGCCTTTTACGCCAGCAAGGACTGGCACAACTCCGGCGGCGATCGCACCTGGTTGGCACCGGAAGTCGATATCTTCCTGCCCAATTACCCCAGCAAGGAAGGCTATTTCCAACCGCGAGAGCTGGATCCGGGCAATTACCAGGTCGTCCAGGCCGACGGGGGCATCAAGCTGGTCAACCGCCTGACCGTCAACCTGGGGCGCTCCAAACAGAAGCTCGGACTGGAGATTACCAAGTCCATCGGTCCGGCGGCCAACCCCCTGCGCTACGAACACGGTCTGCAACTCGACGGCGTCCAATATGCCGGCTATACGCAGTTCACCTCCATGCAGATCACCGGCGACGCCGCCCAGAGCCAGGGGCCCGTGGGCCTCTGGAACCTGGTGCAGATGCCCCATGGCGGCGATCTGCTGGTGCCTACCTTCTTCCGCAGCCAGCCCACCGTCTGCTTCGGAAAAGTCAGCAACACCGATCTGATTGTCGACGATCACCTGATCCGCTACAAGATGCGCGCCACCGGCGAACACAAGCTGACGATGCGGGCCACCGCCAGCACCGGCCGTGTCGGATACGTCTACCGCACCGGCGACCGCTGGGCGGCGATCATTCGCAACTACGTCGTCAATCCTTCCGGCGAGTACGTCGATCCGCCGTGGGACGCACCCAACGACATGGGCTACGCCACTCAGGCCTGCAACGTTAACGGCGCGCTGGGCACCTTCAGCGAACTGGAGTATCACATTCCCGCCATCGGCAAGGGCACCGGCCGGTCGCGATGCGACGATGCCGCTCAGGTCTGGGCCTTTCGTGGCACCGAGCGGCAGATTCAGACCGTCGTGCACAACCTGCTGGGCGTTACCAGGCTCATGTGAGCCAAGTCCTGCAAACGTTCGTTTGGTCCATTATTTTTAGAACCCTGGAGACTTCTGTCATGCCTGAGCTTGTTGTCGTTACCGACTATGGATCTGCCGACCTGAAATTGGAGTCTGACATTCTTCAGCCCGCCGGCCTGAAGGTAACGGGCTTCCACTGCCGCACCGTCGAAGACTGCCGCAACGCCGTCGCCGATGCTGATTACGTCATCGTGCAGTTCGCTCCCGTGAAGCGCGCCGCCGTCGAGGCCATGCGCAAAGCCAAGATCATCGTCCGCTATGGCATCGGTGTCGACAACGTCGACCTCGACGCCGCCCGCGAGATGGGCATCCCCGTCTGCAACGTGCCCGACTACTGCATCGACGAGGTGGCCGACCAGACGCTGGCCTTCATTCTGGCCGCCACCCGCCAGGTGGTTGCGTGCGCCAACACGGTCCGCAGTGGCCAGTGGAAGATCGGCGCCCCGGTAAGCGGCTTCCGCACCCTCAGTGAACAGACCGTGGGCGTCATCGGCTTCGGCCGCATCGGACGCCAGGTGGTGCGCCGCGTACTGGGCTTTGGCAGCAAGGTCGTGGTCTTCGACCCGGTGGTGCCGGCGGCCGACATCAGCGCCGCGGGCGCCCAGCCGGCGGCAACCCTCGATGACGTGCTCAAGCAGGCCGACATCCTCACCCTGCATTGCCCTTCCAGCGCCAAGACGCGCAAGATCATCAACGCCGATTCTCTGGCCAAGATGCGCCGCGGCGCCATCCTGATCAACGTCGGCCGCGGTGATCTGGTGGATTCGCCCGCCCTGATGGAAGTCCTGCGCAGCGGACAGTTGAGCATGGCCATGCTGGACGTGTTCGACCCCGAGCCTGTGCCGGCCGATCACCCCATCCTCAAGATGGAGCAAGTGGTCATGGCCTCGCATATTGCGTCGGTGAGCCCCAATGCCGTCAAGCGCCTGCGCGAGACTGCCGCCCAGCTCGTTCTGCGTGCCCAGACCGGCCAGCCGCTGATCAATGTTGTCAATGGCGTGACCAAGCCGCGCGCCCTGTAGGGCGATCATGAAAGCCATCGCTTTGGACCCCGGCTGACGGCAGCTATGCCCTTTACGGCCGGTGGGACTCCATCCCCATCATCACGGTAACGCTGAAGCGCGGCGACAAACTGGGCTTCCAGGAAAAGGACGGCGTGCTCTACGCGGTGGCTGGGAGCCAGCAGAAACAACTGGAACGCGGCACCTACCGCTGGAAGCGAGTGAACATCTATCGCGCCGGATCAGGTGAGAGCGACCTATGCGTCAGCCCTGACCCGCAGGCAGCGTGTTAGTCTGATCCAGCGCCCCAAAACGCCGATTCCGCCCCGAGAACTCACGGATGGCCTGGTGCAGATCTGCCGGCGTAAATTCCGGCCAAAGCACAGGGCTGACATAGAGTTCGGCATAGCTGATCTGCCACAGCAGGTAGTTACTTACGCGCATCTCGCCGGCCGTGCGGACCAAGAGGTCGGGGTCCGCCATGCCGGCCGTGTAGAGGTGGTCGCTGATGGTCTGTTCGGTGATGTCGCGCGGGTCGATTTCGTGCTGCCTGGCTTTGTGGGCGATGGCTCGCACCGCATCGACGATCTCCGCACGGCTGCCATAGTTCAAAGCCAGCGTCAACGTCAGACCGGTGTTGTTGCGCGTCATGTCCAGCGTCGTGTTCATCTCATCCACCACCGGATCAGGCAGGTTTTCCAGCCGGCCGATCTGCCGGTACCGGATGTTGTTGCGCATCATGGTCGGCCGCTCTTGTTGCAGATAATCGATGTACATCTGCATCAAAAACATGACCTCCTCGGCCGGCCGGCGCCAGTTCTCCATGCTGAAGGAATACAGAGTCAGATAGTCCGGCGCGCCCAGTCGCTTGCGCAGTTCGGCGCATTCCGTGACAATATTGCGCACCACCTCGGCGCCGCGCTGATGACCGCGCACGCGCGGCAGTCCCTGGCGAACCGCCCAGCGACCATTGCCGTCCATGATGATGGCAATGTGTCGCGGCATCTTCGCCGCTGGAATATCCAATAGCTCAGGCATGTGCGTGCGATAATAGAGCAATCGCCCCCAACTCGCCAGCGACTGTCCGTCGCCCGCATATTGGCGCCTGCCAACGACAGACCCCCGTCTGGCGTATAAGATGCTCCGACCAGAGAGGCTCGCACGAGAATGGCCGCCCGCTCAACCACGATCCGCACCGTCGCCTTCATCAGCCTGGGTTGTCCCAAAAACCTGGTGGACAGCGAGCGCATGCTTGGCCTGCTGGCCCAGGATGGGCTGACCATCACCAACGACCCGGCCCGGGCTGATGCCATCGTCATCAACACCTGCGGTTTTCTCGAGGCCGCCAAGGACGAGTCATTGGAGGCCATTCGCCAAGCCGTGGCCTTCAAGCAGACGGGTCGGTGCCAGCGCGTCGTCGTGGCCGGTTGCCTGGCCCAGCGGCACAAGACCCGCCTGTTGGAAGAGGTCCCCCAGATTGACCGGCTGGTGGGAGTTTTCGACCGCGAGCATATCGTGCCGGCCGTGCGTGACTTGGCCACCCGCGGCCCGCAGGATGGTCACTATCTGGGCAAGTACCACAAGCTCTCCAAGGGCGCCCCGGCCGGCGCCGCTGTCGAGGCTCAGCAGTCCTTCGATGATCGCGCCCGACTGCGCCTCACGCCGCGCCACTTTGCGTACCTGCGCATCTCCGAGGGTTGCAGCCAGGGCTGCTCCTTCTGCACGATCCCATCAATCCGCGGCCCCATGCGCTCCAAGCCGCCCCAGCAAATCCTGGCCGAAGCCCACGAGTTGGCCGCCGACGGCGCGGTGGAACTCAACCTCATTGGCCAGGACACAACCTCCTACGGCAAGGACATCGGCTACGAGCCGGGGCTGGCCGGCCTGCTGCGGCTGCTGGATCGCGAACTGGGCGAGGTCCCTTGGCTCAGGCTCATGTATGCCTACCCGTCGTGCTTCAGCGACGAGATGATCGACGCGATGGCCCAGTGCCAGCGGGTGGTGAAGTACATCGATATCCCGCTTCAGCATATCGACGACCAGGTGCTGCTGCGCATGCGCCGGCGGGTAACGCGCCAGCAGACCGAGGCCCTGCTCCGCAAGCTGCGCCAGTGCATCCCCGAGCTGGCGATTCGCACGACCTTCATCACCGGTAGTCCCGGCGAAACCGATCAGCAACACCAGGCCCTGCTTCAGTTCGTGCGCGAGTTTCGTTTTGACATGATGGGCGTGTTCGCCTACAGCCGCGAGGAGGGAACCGCCATGGGGCGCATGGATCGGCAGGTTCCCGACCAGGTCAAACAGCAGCGGCTGGCGGAACTGATGCTCGCCCAGCAGGAGATTGCCTTTGCCAAGGCCAGGTCCGCCACGGGCTCTCAACTCAAGGTGCTGATCGACCGCCGTGCCGGCCGCGCCCCTGAGGATGGCTGGATCGCCCGCAGCGCCGCCCAGGCCCCCGAGATCGACCCGGTGGTGCGGCTCCATGGCAGGAAACTACATGTGGGCCAGATGCTCGACGTGACCATCGTCGGCTCCGAAGGCTATGACCTGCTGGCCGAAGTTCCGCCCTGTCGCCCCAAGCTGCGCGTGTTGCCGTAAACCTGGCCTGTGCTACCTCCGCTTCAGGTGCTGCTACAACAACTCGGGCAACTGCTGGGCGTAATAGCTGATGATCAAATCCGCCCCGGCGCGTTTGATGGCCGTAAGGGATTCCACGATGGTCCGCTGGCGGTCCAGCCAGCCGTTGGCGATGGCGGCCTCGATCATGGCGTATTCACCGCTGACCTGGTACGCCACCACCGGTACGCGCACCGCGCTGCGCACCGCCGCGATCACGTCCAGATAGGCCATCGCCGGCTTGACCATGACCATGTCCGCCCCTTGCTGAATGTCCAGTTGGACCTCGCTGATCGCTTCGTCAACGCCACGGGCCGGATCCATCTGGTAGGAGCGCCGGTCACCAAAGGCCGGGGCTGAGTCGGCCGCATCGCGAAACGGCCCGTAGAACGCGCTGGCGTATTTCACGGCATAAGAAAGAATAGCCACGTCGCTGAAGCCCGCCGCATCCAGGCCGCGACGCAGCGCCCCCACCGTGCCGTCCATCATTCCACTGGGCGCGATCACCGCTGCCCCGGCCCGGGCGTGGTTGACGGCCTGCTGCACCAGGCGCTGCACCGTCAGGTCATTGCGAACCGTGCTTTGATCGTCGGTCAACGGCCCGCAGTGTCCGTGACTGGTGTATTCGCAGAAACACAAGTCCGTGATGCCCACCATGGGCAGGCCGCTTTGGCGCGCCTGCCGCAGCATGCGGCAGACAATGTTGTCCTCATCCAGCGCTGCCGAGCCTGCCGGGTCCTTGGCCGAACGCTCGATGACGCCGAAAACCAGGTAAGCCGCGAATCCCTGCTGTGCGCGCTGGCTCAGCCACTCCAGGGCTACGTCCACCGACATCTGGCACACCCCCGGCATGGAGGCCACCGGGCGTTTGACGCCATGCCCATCGCAGACAAACACCGGCACGATGATGTCGCTGGGACGCAGCACGACGCGCTGCAGCATCTGCCGCATCAGCGGATTCAGCCGCAGTCGCCGCGGCCGCACCGTAAGGTCAAGGGGTATCTCGCCCATGGCCGACATTATAACCTGCCGCCCTGTTCACGCATCAGCGCCGGCTGTTGTGGCCGCCGCCCCGATGATTACAATCTGAGCTGTCTTTTCCGGGGAAGGTTCAGTTGCTGGCCAAGATTCACAGTTACGTGATGATGGGGATCGACGCGATGCTCTGCGAGGTCGAGGTGGATGTCGCCTCGCGCGGGCTGGCCCGTACCATCATGGTGGGTCTGCCCCAGACCGCCGTCAAGGAATCCATCGAGCGCGTGCACCGTGCGGTGGTCAACAGCGGCTTCCCATACCCCCAGCATGCCCTCTCCATCAATCTGGCCCCGGCCGACGTAAAAAAGGAAGCGGCCTCCCTGGACCTGCCCCTGGCCATCGGGCTGCTGCGCGCCAGCAACTCCATCCAGACCGACCGTCACCGCCAGTTTATCGTGGCCGGCGAGCTGGCCTTGGATGGCCGGGTCCGCAAGATCAAAGGCGCCTTATCGATGGCCCTGCTGGCCAAACAGCGCAAGCTGCACGGCGTCATCCTGCCCGAGGAAAACTGCCGCGAAGCGGCCGTGGTCGAGGACATCGAGGTCTACCCCGTCTCCACGCTGTCACAGGCCGTTTCCTTTTTGAACGAGCTGTTGCCTCTTGAGCCCTATGCCCTGGACGGCCAGCCCTACGAGGCCTCGCGGCTCACCCCGACGCTGGATTTTGCTGACGTGCGCGGCCAGGAGGCCGTCAAGCGCGCCATCACTGTTGCCTGCGCCGGCTCCCACAATCTACTGATGGTCGGTCCTCCGGGGACGGGCAAGACCATGCTGGCCCAGCGTATCCCCGGCATCCTGCCCCCGCTGGGCCGCAATGAGTCTTTGCAGACCACGCGCATCTACTCGGCGCTGGGGCTGTTGCCCGAGGGCATCGCCCTCCTGGACCAGCGGCCGGTGCGCACGCCCCATCACTCGGCCACCGCGCAAGCCCTCATCGGCGGTGGCAGCGTTCCGCGTCCCGGCGAGGTGTCACTGGCTCACAACGGCGTACTGTTCCTGGACGAGTTGCCGGAGTTCTCGCGTTACGTGCTGGAAACGCTGCGCCAGCCCCTGGAAAGCGGCGAGGTCACCATCGCCCGCGTTCACGGCTCGATCCGCTTCCCGGCCCGCTTCATGCTCGTGGCGGCCATGAACCCCACCGCCAGCGGTTACGCCCCGGACAATCCCAAGGCCCGCGACCGGTACCTGGCCAAGCTCTCCGGGCCGCTCCTGGACCGCATCGACATTCACGTGGAGGTGCCGGCCGTCACCTATCGGGAACTGACCGGCAAACGCGCCGGCACTGACAGTGCCACCATGGCCGGCCAGGTGCAGGCCGCCCGGCAGATTCAGCGGCAGCGCTTTGGCGACACCGTTACCAACGCCTCCATGGATAGCAAACAGCTCAAGCAACACTGCGAACTGAGCGATAGTTGCCTGCTGATGATGAAACAGGCCATGGACGAGTTGGGACTGTCGGCCCGTGCGTATGACAAGGTCCGGCGGGTTGCCCGCACCATTGCCGACCTCGAAGGCGCCGATACCATCGCCGAGCACCACATCGCCGAGGCCGTGCAATACCGCCTGCTGGACCGCAAGTTCTGATTCGGCCCGCCCTGCGCCGCCTGCAGGGCGCATGAAAAAAGCCCGCGAATCCGCGGGCTTTCTCCCGTCCTCCGAGGGGATTTTCAATCAAGCGGCACGACGGCGCCGCAGCAGCAGCGCCCCACCGCCCAAGGCCAGCACGCCAATGGTCGCCGGCTCGGGAACGGTAATTTTGAGTGAGAACGAATCAGCAAACGGGCCGCTGTACCACGAGTTGTCGGTGTAAACCCGGAACTTAACGTTCTGGCCATTAGCGATCGCAGTATCGGGGGTGAAGACGACTTCCTTCCAAAGGTTGCCGGTCACGCCACCACCGTAGTCTCGCGTGCCCGTGCCGCGGCTGATCGAGTAGGCCCAGTTCCCGGTATTGTTTGTCGATATTACACTGTCCCCGGTAACGCCATCGTCGTCCTTCAGCCCGATGCCCTCCACGATGGCCACCTTGTCGGTTCCTGCGGCCTCGATCTTGATCGCCGTCCAGGGCGTGCTGGTGCTGTTCTTGATGGTAATCCACCACCAGCCCTTGTATTCCTTTGTCGGGTCTTCAGTGTGCGAAGTCGTCACCGGCACCAGAGAAACGATGTCAATGTCAGTGGGATTCAATTCGCTGCTGCCCGCGCCCGTTCCGGTATGAGCCGAGGCCATGTTGGTCAGAATCGCTACAACCACCAGCCCGAAACCGCCAATGCTGCCCTTACGCATGTGACCTCCTGTAGAGTTACAGCCTAACAGGACGTGCCAGTCCTATTTGCAATACTTTACCCCCCTGCCTGCCGCGCCGTCAAGAAAAATTTCACGATGCACGCAACATTGCGCCATTTTCTCAGCAGCTACAAGACCATGCCTCACAATGGATTGCTTCATATTAAGGCAGGTCCATCTCCATGTCGGATCGAAAGGAGCGTAGACCCTCATCGGTTTTTCATCTTGCAGGTGGCGCTGGCCGCCTGCTAACGCAGCGGCCCGGTCGTCGGCGCCGGGCACAGCACCAGCGTGATCGGAAGCTGCCCCGCGCCCGTTTCCTGCAGGATCGTCTGCGCCTGCTGCTCGGTCACCTCCAGCGTCACCGTCTGCTGCGATTCCACCTCGCGCGACATCTCCAGTTGGTCGGCCGCCGTGATCTGCTGGCGTGTCCGCGACAGCCGCGGCCCCACCGCCAGCACCTTGGCCGCCGCTGGCAGCACCTGCTTGCTTTCCCAGCGGGCGATCGTTTCCGTCGGCGAGGGAATCGCCGGCGTATCACCCTCGCTGCCCGCGGCCGGTGCGGCCGCGCGCAGGCGCGGCAGCGGCCGTGTCACATAGACCTTCACCCAGTCGCCGGGCACCAGCAGCCCCCCCAGGGCCGCCGCGCCCTTCACGGGAATCGCCAGCGCCCGCATGTCGCCGCGCAGCTCGATATCGCCGCCCACCACCAGGTCCGCCCGCATAACCGGGGTGCCGGCCGGAATCTTGCGTACAATGCGCTGGTTGCGATACGCCCCGCGATCCTCGGGCACCAGGCAGCGGCTGCGCAGCTCGACCATGCCCGCGGGTATGTCAAACTCCGACAGGTCCTTCTCGGGGTCTAAAATCTGGTTGACCTTCAGGTCGTGCTTGGCCACCAAAATCTTCACCTTGGGCCCCTGATCGCCACGCGAGGTGCGCTCCAGGAACGCAAAAGCCATCACCGTGGCCACCACGCCCAACGCCACAGCCACCAGCAGAAAGACGCGGCTTGAATTCTTCTCTGCCATGTCACAACTCCTGTTGAAGCCGGCGGCCCTCGACGCCAGTAGCCATGCTAACCCCCCGCCGCGCCCAGTCAACGAAACGAGCCGGTCCTCGCTCCGGCGGCCGTCATGCCCTAGAATAACGCTACGATGCCATCAGGCGGATTTGCCATCGTGTCTTGGGCCGCAGGACTGGCAATCATGCTGGCCGCTGTGGCGGGGTCTGCGGCCCATGGCCCGGCCACAACCCATACAGGCGAGGAGCCAACCATGAAAACCGAAACGGCCACGTTCGCGGCCGGCTGCTTCTGGGGTGTCGAAGAAACCTTCCGCAAGCTCGACGGCGTATTGTCCACCAGCGTCGGCTATACGGGCGGAAAGACCAGCAAACCCACCTACAAGGAAGTCTGCACCGATACCACCGGCCACGCCGAAGCCGTGCAGATCGATTTCGATCCTTCACGCCTCAGCTATCAGAAGTTGCTCGAAGTATTCTTTGAAAACCACGACCCCACAACGCCCGATCGCCAGGGGCCCGATGTCGGTAAGCAGTATCGCAGCGCCATCTTCGTTCACGACGACCAGCAGCGCCGCCTGGCCGAGGCCGAAAAAAACAAGCGCAATGCGTCCGGCGAATATGTCGGCCCCCTGGTGACGCAGATCGAGCCGGCCGGCACCTTTTGGCCGGCCGAGGAATATCATCAGCGCTACTACCAGAAGAAAGGCGCCCAGTGGACCTGCCACGTCGGCAACGGCAAGAAGCCCACCACCCAAGGCGCCCGATGAAACTCCATCGCCCCAACCCTGTTCTGATGGCGCTGGCCGGCCTGCTTCTGGCCGGCCTGTCATGCACCGACCGCTCCACCCACACGAGGCACGCCATGGACAAGCCCAAGTCGACCACGCAACCTTCGGCCGCCGTCTGCTCTGAGGAGCCGGGTTCCACCTGTGGCACGGCACACTGGCAGGCCAGGAGCGACCAGGAATGGCGCAAGCTGCTCACGCCCGAGCAGTACCAGATCGCCCGCCAAGCCGGTACCGAGCGCCCCTTCACGGGCAAATACTGGAACACCAAGTCCCCCGGCACCTATCAATGCGCCGCCTGCGGCTTGCCGCTGTTTTCCTCGCAGACCAAGTTCGACTCCGGGACCGGCTGGCCCAGTTTTTATCAGCCCCTGGATACCGCGGCCGTCAGCGTCCACGAGGACCGCAGCCACGGCATGGTGCGCAAAGAGGTGCGCTGCGCCCGCTGCCAATCTCACCTGGGCCACGTCTTTGACGACGGCCCGGCCCCCACCGGCCTGCGCTACTGCATGAACTCGGCGGTATTGAACCTGGTGCCCCCTACCACGGCGCCGGCCGGCAAATAGCGCAAAAACATAACAGTTCGCCCAGGCCACTTAAGCCCACCTGATCGCTGGCCGATGCTCACTGCAGAGGTTTGGCCCATGAGCGAAACAGTCACAGCCCCCCCGTCCACGGAGCGACGCCAGGGCGATGGTCGGCGCGGTTCAGTGGTTGATCGCCGCAGCGGTCTGGATCGGCGGCAGCAGACACGGCAGCAATCCGGCTACACAGGCCCCGAGCGCCGCAGTGGTTTGGACCGTCGCAGCGGCCTGGAGCGGCGCCGCGGCCCCGGCCGCCGCCTGCCCGACGACCGCAAGTCCGCTGAGGAAGGCGAGATGACCGCCGAGCAGTTCGAATTCATCATGGCCATCGAGACCTACAAGAAGGTCAACAAGCGCATGTTCCCGACTTGGACCGAGGTCCTCGAGGTCATCACCCAACTGGGCTATCGCAAGACACAGTCGCGGCAAATCAATCTCCCCAACTGCCCCGAGCCCAAGTTGCAGACCTAAAGCGCATCGCGCTAATCGAAATGTGGCCGGCGACCGACCCGGAGGGCGCGGTCGCCGGTTTTGTCTTGCCGCTCCAGGGACGGCTGTTCATTGGGGGCGACACCCAATCGGCCTCGATGACCGATCCCATTGCCGCATCGATCCGCCCCCCTGCCACACGGACCGCCATGCACAGCTTTACATTACTGCACGCCTCCAAGTGGCGCGTGCTTGCCGGAGCATGCCCCAGGCGGCCTGTGTGCGCCCAAATGCCAAAGCCCAAATACAACTCGCCTCTTAACCTCCTGAGCCCGTTGGGTTATCATGCGGCGGTGTCGTCATCGGGTACCCTTGGGACTTTTAGCAAAGGATCTTCTATGCCTCGTAAAATTGCGATGATCGGCGCCGGCAGCGTCGTGTTCTGCAAGACCCTGACCAGCGATATCCTGGCCACCCCCGCTCTGCGCGATGTGGAAATCGCCTTGATGGACCCCGACGAAGTGCGCCTGCGGCGCATGGAAGCATTCGTCAAGCGCATGATCAAGGAAAACGGCCTGCCGGCCACCGTCGGCGCCACCGTCAACCGCCGCGAGGCCATCAAAGGCGCCGACTTCGTGGTCATCATGATCCAGGTGGGCGGCTTCCGCGCCTTTGGCTTCGATTATGAAATCCCCATGAAGTACGGCGTCGATCAGTGCATCGGCGACAGCCTTGGGCCCGGCGGCGTGATGCGCGGCCAGCGGCACATTCCCGTGCTGGTGGACATCGCCAAGGACATGGCCGAACTGGCCAAGCCCGGGGCCATCATGCTTCAGTATGCCAACCCCATGGCCGCCAACTGTCTGGCCCTGGGCCGGGCCTCGAAGGTCGCGTTTGTGGGCCTGTGTCACGGTGTGCAGACCACGCTCGACCTGATCGCCGGCTACTGCGGCGTGAAAAAGGACGACATCACCTTCAAGTGCGGCGGCATCAACCACATGGACTGGTTCCTGGAACTGATCCACCGCCCCACCGGCAAGGACCTGTATCCCAAGCTGCGTGAGGTCTTCGACAAGCCCGAGTATTACAAGAATGAGAAAGTGCGCGGCGAAGTCATGCGCCAATTCGGCTATTTCATGACTGAGAGCACCGGCCACCTGTCGGAGTACCTGCCCTGGTTCCGCAAGAACCGCAAGGCCCTGGAAATGTACTGCGATGAGCCCATGTTCGGCGGCGAAACCGGCGCCTACTACAAGTACTGCAAGGCCTTGGGTGAGAAATACGCCAAGCACGATCCGCTGGAATATGAAAATCCGCGCATCGAGTCGCGCAGCGTCGAATACTGCTCCTACATCATGGAGGCGGTGGTCACCGGCAAGCCCTTCCGCTTCATGGGCAACGTGCGCAACGACGGCTACATCACCAACCTGCCGGCCGAGGCATGCGTGGAAGTGTTGACATTCGCCGACGACGCCGGGCTGCATCCCACCAACGTCGGTGCCCTGCCGCCGCAGTTGGCGGCCTGCTGCATGACCAACGTCAACTCGCAAATCCTCTGTGCCGAGGCGGCCCTCAGCGGCGATCCGGAATACATCGTCCACGCCATGGCGCTGGATCCGCTGGCCGGTGCCGTGCTGACGCTCAAGGAAATCCGTGACATGGCCAGCGAGATGCTGGAAACCACGCGGCAGTGGATGCCACAGTTTACCGGCAAGAAGATTCGCCCAACGCCGGTGATCAGCATTCCCAAGGATTGCCAGCCGGTTGATGTGCCGCTGGATCCGGCCCTGGCCATCAGCAAGCGCTTCGGCACCCTGATCTCGCAGAAGACCGAGTAAGCGCGGGCTATCCAGACCATCACGGGCTACCGGAGTTTCTCAAGCTTCGGTAGCCCTTTTTCCAGCTATGCACCGGGCGCCCTCGGGCACGGGCTGGCCCCAGCCTATTGCCGCCACGCGCGAGCCTGGGATTACCATCACGGGGCCCGCGACGTTGAGGATCGGGTGCTTGGCCGCGAGGTTGACCGGCGCCAGTGATTCCAGATCAGCCGGTTCGGCTCGGCGCCCGACCAATGAACGTGGCTGTCGTTCTTCAGCCAGACAACCCGGAGCGACCGATTCTGATCGGTGGGTTCAGGCGCTGATGCCAACAAGCGAGGCTCGAAGTTCCAATCGACCTGAACGCGATCCTCCAAATTGGCCCAATGCTCTGGGCTGAACCGGCCCGACCCCTCGTAGGTCTTGCGGAGATCGCTCCAATTTCGAGGCCATGCCCCCTGATGTGCATCCATGTAATCGTTGATGTGATCTGCCGTGTTCCACACGGCATAGGCGTTGAAGATCGTTACGTGGACAGAGTGCCATAGCACATAGCCGAAAAAGCCCAACACTCCCAAGATAACCGCCAAGACGGTAATGATGGTTTTGCGACGAGTCATACAGCTTTGCCAACGCTGACCCGGCGAGGTGCGGCCCGCGCCACTCCACCACCGCCCCACCGCCCGACGCTACCTTTATCAATTGACACCTGCGCCGGCTGATTCATACTGTACCCACAGAGACTTTCTTTGAGGAGTCGGTCATGCCCGTACCCATGGAGCTGCACAAGATCATCATCAGCGAAATGGCCGACTCCCAGGTCATCTGGCTGCGCGAGGTCGATGGCGAACGGCAATTCCCCATCGTCATCGGCAGCGGCGAGGCCATGGCCATTGACCGACGCCTCAAGGGCATCACCGCCCCGCGCCCACTGACTCACGACCTGCTGGCCAGCGTTATCGAGGCCATGGGCGGGCAGATCGATCGTATCGAGATCACCAACCTTAAGAACCACACCTTCTACGCCAGCATCTACATCCGCCAGGACGGCAAGCTCATCGAGATCGATAGCCGCCCCTCCGATGCCATCGCCCTAGGAATCGCCACGGTGGTCCCCATCTACGTGGCCGACCATGTGCTGAGCGAAGTCTCGCCTCCGGGCTAAAAGGCCCCTTTCCAAACGCCCCGGCCGGCTCAAAGCCCGCCTACAAACTAGGCGGACGGCACAGCGCCTAACCGCCATGCCCGATTGCTGCGCAGAGTCGGTTGCCTGGACCCGCTGCGATGCACACGCTCAGGGCAAATCGTAAGTTCCTTTTTTGCAAATAGTTAGAGGAGAATCCTAATCCCCCACATCGCTTTGGCACGGCTCTTGTCATGCTGCCTGCCGGCTGACCGCCTATCGCGGCGGCAAACAAGGAGTCACCATGCAGATGATTGAGGCGGTGATCAAGCCCCACAAGCTCGACAGCGTCAAGGCTGCCCTGGCCAAGCTGGGGATCCTGGGCGTTACGGCCGTCGAGTGCAAGGGCTTCGGTCGACAAATGGGCCACACCGAGCGCTACCGCGGCGCCAAGATGGATGTGGGCTTCGTTCCCAAGGTCCTGTTGAAAATCTGCGTCAAGGCCGACGACGCCCAGCGGGCGGTGGCGGCCGTCGTTGAATCGGCACGCACCGGCGAGGTCGGCGACGGCAAGGTTTTCGTCTACCCCGTCTCCCAGGTGATCCGCATCCGCACCGGTGAAACCAACGAGCAGGCGCTCTAACCCGCTCTTGCTCCCCCGACTGTTTCCAAGCTCCGAAGTTCCGACCGCGCTGTACTGGAGGAACCTTCCATGCCTCGCTTGATTGATAATCGTTTGATGCCCCTGCTGTTGGCCGTCGTGGCGCTGCTGGCGATCCTGGCCGCACCGGCCGGGGCGGATCCGCTGCCTGCCAGTGCCGACGTGCCGCAGGTCAAGATTTTCGACAACAAGAACTTCGCCGTCGACGAGAAAGCCGGACTGGGAGTTATCAACTCCGGCGACACCGCGTGGATGCTGACCAGCTCGGCACTGGTGCTGATGATGACCGGCCCGGGCCTGGCTCTGTTCTATGGCGGGCTGGTGCGACGCAAGAACGTGCTGGCGACCATGATGCAGTCGTTTGTGCTCATGGCCGCGGTGTCGGTGGCCTGGGCGGTGATCGGCTACAGCCTGGCCTTTTCGGAAGGCAACGCCATCATCGGCGGCCTGCGCTTCGCGTTTCTGCGCAATGTCGAGGCCGCTCCGGTGGAGTACGCCCCCACCATTCCTCATACCCTGTGGATGGTCTATCAGCTCATGTTCGCCATCATCACGCCGGCGCTGATCTGCGGCGCCTATGCCGAGCGCATGAAGTTCAGCAGCATGCTGGTCTTTTCGCTGGGGTGGCTGCTGCTGATCTACTGCCCGCTGGCGCACATGGTCTGGGGCAAGGGCGGACTGTTTAACGCGGCCCTGGGCGGCAAGATTCCGGCCTTGGACTTTGCCGGCGGCACGGTGGTCCACATCAGTTCGGGCGTATCGGCCCTCGTGTGCGCCTTGGTGCTGGGCAAGCGCCATGGTTACGGCAGCACGCCCATGCCGCCGCACAGTGTGGTGCTGAGCGTGATCGGCGCAGCGCTGCTATGGGTCGGCTGGTTCGGCTTCAATGGCGGCAGCGCCCTGGCCGCCAATGGCCTGGCCGCCAGCGCCTTTATCGCCACGCATTTTGCGGCCGCCGCCGCCGCCCTGGGCTGGATGCTGGCCGAATGGATCAAGACCGGCAAGCCCACGGTGCTGGGCGCCATCTCCGGCGCGGTGGCCGGCCTGGTGGTCATCACACCGGCCAGCGGATTCACGACCCCCATGTATGGCATCCTGATGGGGTTGATCGGCGGCATCGCCTGCTACTTCGCCGCCACCAGCCTCAAGAGCGCCCTGGGCTACGACGACTCGCTGGACGCCTTCGGCGTGCATGGCGTGGGCGGAACCTTGGGCGCGGTGCTGACGGGCGTGTTCGCGGTGGGCGCCATCAATCTTCCGGCCGCCTATAGCGCCGCGGGCAAGACCGGCCTGCTGGAAGGCAATCCCAAGACCATCGTGAATCAGCTCGTCGCCACGCTGATCACCTGGGGCATTGCCGCCATCGGCTCGCTGATCCTGCTGAAGGTGATCCATGCGATCATGGGTATCCGCGTCAGCGAAGCCGACGAATACGATGGACTGGATCTGACGCAGCACGGCGAGGCCGGCTACAACCTGGAGGAAGCCTTCGGAGGCACCCTGGGTGAAGCCATGCGGCCGGCCAGTCCAAAGGTGGCGCACGCCGCCGCCCTGGCGCCGTCGGTGTCACACGCATAAAACGCCTGTGCGACGGCAGCGGGCCTCGGGACCAGACTGGTTCCGAGGCCCGTTTCGTTATCGCATCTGGCTCAGCAGGCGCGGAATGAATAACATGCCCGCCCATGAACCAGACTAACTCAATCCAGCAGCTCCAGTCACAATTCGGCAAGGACCCGATCATCCGTTTTGACCGCGGCCCGGGCGAGCTGGTGCGGCTGAACATCGACGCCGCACAGGCACAGGCGACGATCTACCTTCACGGGGCCCATGTGGCGCACTACCAGCTGCGCGGCCAGCGGCCGGTCTTGTTTATGAGCCAGGCCAGCAGCTTTGCCCCCGGCAAACCCATTCGGGGCGGGGTGCCGGTGATCTTTCCCTGGTTTGGCCCGCGGGCCGGCGACAGCGCGGCCCCCATGCATGGTTTTGCCCGTCTGCAGCCGTGGCAGGTCGAGTTCACCAGCGTCGAGGCCGACGGCTCGGTGCGCATCATTCTGGCCCTGGGCCCGACGGAATTTTCTCGCTCGCTTTGGCCGGAAGACTTCGCCCTGCGTTACATCGTGCAGGTGGGCGCTTCGCTGGATATGAGCCTGGAGGTGCGCAACACCGGTGCCCGGGCGTTCACTTTTGAGGATGCGCTGCATACTTACCTGTCGGTGGGCCATGTCAGGCAGGTCCGGATCGAAGGACTGGCCGGCGCCAGCTACATCGATAAGACCGACGCCATGAAACGCAAGATGCAGGATGGGGCGGAGATTCAAATCAGCGCTGAGACGGACCGGTTGTATCTGAACACCGACGCCACGGTGACCGTCACCGATCCGGTGCTGGGCCGGCAACTGGAAGTGCGGAAGCAAGGTTCCCAATCGACGGTGGTCTGGAACCCGTGGATCGCCAAGGCCAAGGCGATGGCCGATTTCGGCGACGACGAATGGCCGAACATGGTCTGCATCGAGGCGGTCAACGCCGCCGACAATGCCCTTCGATTGCCGCCCGGTCAAACTCACACACTGCGACAAATCCTCAAGGCTCTTTGACCTGTCACTCGCTTAAGAGGCAAGAAAATCGAGGCTTGCGGCCGATAACATAAACATCGTGCTGCGCCCATGTTGTCTCGATTACTGATATTGCTGCCCGAGGAAGTCGGCCCCACGGCCGCCGCCATTGGCTTGGCGGCGGCGGCGGTCGGCGTGGTGGTATGGGCCATCGGAGCCAGGCTGAGCCAGATCGTGCTGACGCTGGCTGCCGTGGCACTGGGCAGCTTTGTGGGGCTGGCGGTGCCGCGCTGGACCGGCTGGGCCATCGACCCCTGGGCCACGGCGGTGGGCGCGGCGCTGCTGCTGGGCGTAACGGGCTTTGTCCTGCATCGTTGCTGGGTGGCGACCTGGTTTGGCGTTGTCCTGGCACTCTGGGCGGCGGCGGCCGTGGTGATTGCCACCGGCAAGCCGGAAAGCTGGACCTGGCCAGCCCGCGAGCCTGATCTGACGCTATGGGCCTGGCTGACCACCGTGTGGGCCGAGGTCCCCGCTGAAGTGCGAAACATCCTGCTGCTGGCCAGCGGCGCCGGGCTGGTGTGCGGCATCGCCTTGGGTGTGATGTGCGTGCGCATTGCCACGGTACTGCTGTACAGCATGGCGGGAATCACGCTGGCGGCCGGCGGCGCAGCGCTGGCCCTGCGACATTACGCGCCGCAGTGGCTTGAGCGCGTGCCGGGAACCCCCTACTGGCAGGTGTCGGTCTTGATCGCCGCCGTGGTGGCCGGTGCCGCGCTGCAGTTATGGCTGGGACGTCCGCGCCGCCTGGTGCTGCCAAAAGTGACCAAGCCGGAGGACCTCTAACGGGTGTTTTATGCAAGCACCTAGCGCCCCCAATCCGAACGTCGTCGACCAATTGCTACAGCAGATGCCACGGCATTGGCCCAACCAGTTGGACCTGCTGAACTTCTGCCAGGACATGGGCCCGCTGACAGCCACCGTGCTGGTGATCCTGGGCATTATCTTCCTGCTGTTCGGCTATTACTTGTACAAGCTGCTGGTGGTGCTGAACGTGGCGGCGCTGGCGGCGCTATTTGGCGCGGTGGCGGGCGACAAGCTGGGTTCGGCCCTGGGCGGCGCGGTGGTGGGCGGCCTATCGGCCGGGGCGCTGACATGGTTCTTGATGACCTATGCGGTCTCGGTGATGGGCGGCCTGTTTGGCGCCATTTTGGGTGCAAGCCTGTGGCGCAGCTTTGGCCTGGAGCCCAAATTCACCTGGGCGGGCGCAACTATCGGTCTGGTGTTCTTCGGACTGCTGTCGTTCATCCTGTTCCGGGGCTGCGTGATCCTCTACACCAGCCTGCAAGGCTCGGTGATGCTGATCTTCGGAGTGCTGGGCCTGGTCTACAAATACCAAGATGCGGCCGCCCGTCTGACCGCCCACCTGTCGCCCAAACCGGCGATCCTGCTGCTGGCGATCTTCATTCCCATGATCCTGGGGCTGATGTTCCAGCAGAGCAATTTCCCGCCGCCGGCGCCGGCCAAGAAGTAGCCTCTCCCGAATCTCCTGCCGTGTCAGCACTGACTGCCGCGTTCTCCTGCCACATTGGCAGCCGAGGCGCAGCGCAGGCTGGCGGACATATCAACTTAACCTGGTTTAATTAGGTGATTTAGGGTCGGCTATGCTAATGGGGGTTCCCTGGCATTTCCGTTGCCTTATTTCCGCGCGTGGAAGTGGGCGGCGGTTGACGGAAGCCGCCTGCCTGTTGGTGCGTCACATGGTTTTGCCAGAAAGGAGGTTCGACATGCTGACTGGATTTGCACCGCTGCTTCGCTTGCAGGATGAGATGAATCGGTTGTTCGAGGATTTTACTCAGGAGATGCCGCTGGCGCGCCCGTATAGCCAGAGCTATCCGGCGCTGAACCTGTGGCAGGATGGCGATTGCGCGTACATCGAAGCCGAGTTGCCCGGTCTGACCATGAACGACGTGGAAGTGCTGGTCATGGGCAACGAGGTCACGATCCACGGCCAGCGGAAGATCGAGGAGCCGGCCAACGCCTCGTGGCATCGGCGTGAGCGCAGCCAGGGGCAATTCTCACGGACGATGACGCTGCCGTGGGAAGTGGAGGCCGACAAGGTTGAGGCACGGCTGCACGACGGCGTGCTGACGGTGAAGCTGCCCAAGTGCGAAAGCTGCAAGCCTCGGAAGATCAACGTGCTGCCGGCCTGACAACCGGCGAGTTGTGTCTTTGAGTGCGAAAGGAGGTTTTGGTCATGGCTAACACAGCTCTTGAGAAGCGACAGAACCAACTCGATACCCCCGAGAGGATCGAGCAGGGAATTTACTACACACCCCTGTGCGACATCATCGAAACCGGGGAAAACTTCATCTTCCAGGCGGACCTGCCGGGAGTGAAGCCCGGCGATGTGGATGTGTCTTTTGAGAATGGCGTGCTGTCGATCAGCGCGAAGGTGCAGCACCGCCAGACGACACAGCAGGATTACCTGTGGCAGGAGTACGGCGTGGGCCACTTCTATCGGCAGTTCTCACTGAACACGCCGGTGGACGTGGGCGCCATCAAGGCCGAACTCAAGAACGGCGAACTGAAACTGACGGTACCGAAGGCCGCCAGCGCCCGGACGCGCAAGATCGAGGTCAAGGGCGGCTGACGCGGCCGGCGAACGGTTACAGAAAGGAGGCTGAACTATGGCACTACTTAAACGCAGGCACGAGAAGCGCGAGGATTCGCGGCCGGGACAGATCGCCAGGCAGCAGAAGGATGAAACCCCGCTGGCGCGACTGCGTCAGGAAATGGACCGCGTATTCGACCGAGTCTGGAAGGACTTCGGGCGCGACCCATGGTCGGCGATGAGCCGACTGCCCGACGCGCTGGGCGCCTGGGGCGGCTGGCCGGCGATGGATGTGGCCGAAGATGAGAAGAACTACACCATCCGCATGGACGTGCCGGGGCTGGAAGCCAAGGACCTGGACGTGGAGGTCTCCGGCAACCAGCTCACGGTGCGCGGCCAGCGCAGCGACGAGTTCAGCGAGCAGCACAAGGGACTGCATCGCCACGAGCGCTACAGCGGAAGCTTCTGCCGCAACGTCACTCTGCCGTCGTACGTGGATGCTTTGAACATCGACGCCAGGTATGACAAGGGCACGTTGACGCTGACGCTGCCCCGGATTGCCGGCCAGGGTCCCAAGCGCGTGAACGTAAGAACTGACTGACTGAAATTGGCAAAGCCGTGGCCGACGCCAGCGCTCCGGTTCTGATAGGCCGGTAGCTGGCGTCGGCTTTCTTACGCCCGCTACAGGGTGAGGTTGAACAAATAACCCACCAGCAGGATGCCGCCGGCGACGATGCCGACGAACAGGGCGATGAGCCGGGGCCGCAGCACCCTCTGCAGAATGATGATTTCCGGCAGCGACAGGCCGATCACCGCCATCATGAAGGCCAGCACGCTGCCCAGGGCAGCGCCTTTGTCCAGCAGGGCGCTGACCACGGGGACGATGCCGGCGGGGTTGGAATACATGGGAATACCCACCAGAACGGACAGCGGAACCCCCCACCAGGTCTTAGCGCCCATGATCCAGGCCATGGCGTTGGCCGGCACATAGCCGTGGATGACGGCCCCGACGGCAATGCCCACCAGTACCACCGGCCAGACGCGCCCGACGATGTCGCGCACCGCCTCCCAACCATAGCGCAGGCGCTGGCGGGTGGTGATGGCGGCGCCTGCGTCCCCCGCCGCTGCCTGAACCTTGTGAACCCAGGGCTGGACGTGGGATTCCATTTTGAATCGACCGATGATGATGCCCGAGACGATGGCGATCAGCAGGCCGGTGCCCAGATAGAGTCCGGCGACCTTCCAGCCGAACATGCCCAGCAGCAGCACCAGGGCCACCTCGTTGACCATGGGGGCGGTGATCAGAAACGAGAACGTGACCCCCAGCGGCACGCCCGCGCTGACAAAGCCGATGAACAGCGGCACGGCCGAGCAGGAGCAGAACGGCGTGGCCACCCCCAGCAAGGCGCCCAGCACGTTACCGACGAACTGGCGGCGACCGGCCAGTATTTTGCGGGTTCGCTCGGGCGTGAAAAACGAGCGCAGAATGCCCACGCCGAACACGACCAGGCCCAAGAGCAGCAGCATCTTGGGCACATGGAAGATGAAATAGTCCAAGGCCGCCGTGGCGCGATCCGCGGGGGTGGTGCCCTTGGGCGAAGGACAACAGGCAAACAGGTGCAACGCCCCCGGCCGCAGGGCATCGGTGGAACTGAAGACCCAGTGCGATGCCACCACGGTGACAACAACCGCCAGCAGCGCACCCAGGAGGCTGAGGTTCTTCCAGTCACGAAGCATCGTGCAAACCTGATCAGCGGAGCATGGCCTTGATCTCCTCGACCGAGGGCACGCGCCCCGAGGCTTTTACCTGGCCATCCACGGCCAGCGCCGGCGTCACCATGACGCCGAACTCCATGATGCGCTGAAGGTCGGTGACCCTCTGAAGCTCAAACTCGATGCCCAGAGCCCGGGCGGCGGCCTGGGCATGGTCGGCCAATAGATGGCACTTGGCGCAGCCGGTGCCGAGTATTTGCAGTGTCTTCATGGTCGCTCGTTGGGGGCTCTGGGGGCAGCGGCTTGCCGCCGCGTCTGCCACCAGTCATCGCGATAGGGCTTACCGGTTAGCTGCTCGTAACGTTGTTGCAGATCAGGCCGACGCTGAAGGTTCTGGCGGATGGCCTTGTTGATTTCGTCGGCCAGTTGGGCGCAGGCTTGCGCGGGCGTGGCCAGCCGGTTCTCGATCTTTTCGACGGTTTCCTGCAGCCAGCGCCAGACCTGCGGGGCGTCCACGAAGGGGCTGAACTCCAGCGGCTGCGAATTGCTGACAGCATCGATGAAGGCCTGATGGAAGGCAGGATCGCCGCAGGCATCGTTGACCAGGTCGCGGCCGCTGCGCGCCAACTGCGGATTGGGCGGCAGACTGTCGCCGTCGCGAACGATGAGCTGGCCATATTCCCTGCTGGCCAGATATTGCAGGAACTTCATGGCGGCCGGCGCATGGGGGCTTTGGCTGTTGATGGCGGCGCCGCGCAGATACAGAGCCGGTCGAGGCGGCAGGTCGCCCACTCGCGGCAGCGACACCGCCGCCAGATGCGGGCGAATGTCCGGCCAGTTGCGGGTGATGACCAGGTACCAGCGGCCGATGATGATCATGGCCGCCCGTCCACTGGAGAACCAGTTGATCCCGCCGACGCCCCAGCCCCCCTGCGAGGACAAAGCCGACGACTCAGCGGGCGTGGGGATGATCTGGTGCACGTGCATCAGGTCGTGATAAAGCTGCAGGGCGGCGATCGCCTGCGGGCTATCCAGCTCGCAGATCAAGCCGTCATCGCTGAAGAATCGCGCGCCATGGCTGGGCAAGAGGTCCATCACCAAATAGAGCCCCGCCCAGTTGGCGATCACCAGGTATGCGCGGCCGCTGCGGGGCTTGGACTGGCGTATCTGCCGGCCGATCTGGATGAGCTGCTCCCAGGTCCAGTCCTTGGGCGGCGCGGCCAGGCCGTAGTCGGCAAAAATAGCTTTGTTATAGATCAGCGCGTTGGCCCAGACGTTACAGGGATAGCGATATTGCTTGCCGCCGGCCATCATGGCCTTGGCGGCCTGGGGATAGGTCTTGTCGGGGCCGAAGCCCATGCTTACGGCATAGGGCGTGAGGTCCTTGAGGATGCCGGTTTCGGCCAGGCTGACCAGTTCAAGAGCGCTGGTGTCAATGAGGTCCGGGCCGGTGCCGGTGGCGCAGCGCACCAGCAGCTTGGTGCGATCCGTGGGATCGACCGTCACCCGGATGCCCGGGTACATGCGTGAAAACAGTTCGCACTGCTGCGTGCGGGCGGGATTGGGATCGGTCGCCCAGGTCAGATGCACGACCTGGTCCCGGCCGCGACCAAGCGTTATCTGGGCCACCGCATAGAGCCCGGCGAACGCCAGCAGGAGGATGGCGAAAACCGCTTTCATGGGCTAGCCCTTCACCGCCCCAAGCTGGATGCCCTTGACCAACAGCTTCTGGAAAATCACAAAGACGATGATCAGCGGCACCACAGCAAGAACGGCGGCGGCCATAATAAGGTTCGTCTGCCGGCCATAGCTGCTGTCCAGTTCCAGCAGGCCCACCGACAAGGGATAAAGCTGGGCGTCGTTGAGCATAATCAGAGGCCAGAAGAACGAGCGATAGGCGTCCAGGAAGGTCAGGATCGCCAACGCCACCAGCCCCGGTCGGGCCAGGGGCATGATGACGTTCCAGAAGATGCTCCAGTGCGAGGCACCGTCGATCCTGGCGGCCTCGTCCAGCGACGGGGGTATCGAAAGCATGAATTGCCGCAGCAGAAAGGTGCCAAAGGCGCTGAAGGCCATGGGCACGATCAAGCCGTGATAGGTATTGAGGAATCCCAGCCAGACCATGATCTGAAAATTCGGGATCAGCGTCACCAGGCCGGGGATCATCATGGTGGCCAGGTATAACAGGAACACGGTATCCCGGCCGCGCCAGGCAATGCGCGAGAAGGCGTAGGCCGCCATGGCACTGGTCAGGACCTGCAGCACCGTCACGCCCAGGGCCACAAAGAAGCTGTTGAAATACCAGCGGCCGAAGCGCAGGTCGAGTCTTCTGCCGGCGCCGGGGTCGGGCATGCGGTTCAGCAGCACCCGGTAGTTGTTGAGCGTGGCCTCGTGGGGAACCATGCGCAGGCTGCCGGACTCGATCTCGGACAGCGGCTTGAACGAGGCGGCCGTCATCCAGATGAAGGGCACGGCAATGACAAAGCCAATGCCGCATAGCAACGTGAAGCGCGCGCTGGCCGCCAACGAAGCGGCGCGGATGCGTCGAGCAGGGCTCATTGCTCAACCTCCAGGCTGCGCCCAAAGCGCCAGTTGATGGCCGTGGCGACAAAGATCAGCGCAAACAGGACCCAGGAGATGGCCGCCGCGTAGCCCAGTTCCACGTCCAGGAACAGGCGCAGATAGATGTAGTAGCTGAGGGTGGTGGTGGAGCCGGCCGGTCCGCCGCCGGTCATGACGCGGGCCTGTTCAAAGCCGCCCTGCAGGCCGCCGATGATGGAAATCACGCTGATGAAAAAGGTCGTGGGGGCCAGTTGCGGCCAGGTGACGTGGCGGAAGCGCGCCCAGGGGCCGGCGCCGTCGACGCGGGCGGCATCGAGCAGGTCCGGCGGCACGTTGGACAAGCCGGCCAGATAGAGCAGCATGGTGGTCCCGCCGATCCCGGTCCAGAGGCCCATGAAGATCAAAGCAGGCTTGGCCCAGGCGATATCGGTCAGCCAGGACGGAGGCTCGATGCTCCATCCCAGGTATTGGAAGAGGGCTCGCAGGCCGACGTTGATGGGTCCGGTCTGCGGGTTGTAAAGGCTCTTCCAGAGGATCATCAGAGCCACGCCGGCGCAGAAGGTGGGCAAGTAAAGCAGTGTGCGGAACGCCACGACGTTAAAACCGATGCCCATGGCCGCCACGGCCCACAGGATGCCGCCCAGCAGGGCCACGTTGGGATGCCCCGCCGCCATAGCGCCCAGCACAGTGGCCAGGGCGCACACGGCACACAGCGCAGCGCCGGCGATGCGCGTGCGGTGGCGGCTGAAACTAAAGCTGTTATTCAGCAGCATGGCCAGCCCTAGGGAGCCGGCGATGGATAGCGGGATGCCCAGCATCAGGTAGAGCGTGTTGTAGAGATATGTCCAGAAGCGCGCATCGCGCGGCTCGTAGCTTTGCCAGGTGGACCCCTGCAAGAGCCCCAGGCTCGCCGCGCCGGCAAGGATCAGCACGGCAGGCAGCGCTCCCCAGCCGAGCCGCCAGTCGCCATCTTCGCGAGCCACGACCGCCAGGCCGCACACCACAGCCAGGGCGCTGCCGATCATCGGGCCTTCGCTTCCAGCGCGGATGGAGAGCGCCAGCCCCCCTATCGCCCCGGCCAGCAGCAGCAGGCCGCCGGCCCTGATCCCGCGCCATCGAGCCACATTGGCCAACAGCGCCGTGACGAGGCCCAACCCCAGCGTCGTTGCCGCCAGCAGGAAACCCGTCAGGACGGCCGGTCGCGGGCCGTCAATCGGCGCCAGGCCCAGCAGGTCCTGGAAATTGCGCAGCCCCACGAACTGACGCTCGACGGCGGGCTTGAGGGTCCAGTTGGTAAAAGCCATCCACAGTGAAAAGAGAATCGGGAAGAAGGTGAAGACGGCAAACCCGATGAAATTGGGCAGCAGAAACCCTATGGCCGCCAGCGACAGTCGCGGCGCCGTGGATGATGCCCGGAGGGCAGGACGGACCGGGGGTGTTGGCGGCTGCAGTGGGGTCACGAAACTCCGTCTGAAGGCAAAATGTATCGGCCGGCGGCGCGGGTTGCCAGCGAGGGAACCTGGCCGTGTGGCCCAGCCGCCCTCGGCTATGCTCCCTCCCCCGGCATTCCGGGGGAGGGAGAGATCTGAGGGCCGGCGTGGGGTGCGATGGGGAATTCAAACCGGGACGCAGCAGAACGCAGCTTGACTTGGTAAGCGGAACGCCGGCGCTTGACGACAAGGGAAACGCGGATGCGCCGCAGTCTTTCCCGCAACCGCCCTTTCGGTGATGATGGCGGGCGGGTATGGACGGTCCGTTGTCCGCACTTGGAGTACAGTATCCGGCCCGAAGGCCGCCGCGCTGGCACGGACAAGCGCCATGCAATCAAAACAGCGAGCTGCGCCCCGGTTTCGTTTCCCCGAACATCGCTTTGACATCCATGAGTGCGCCCGCTGCGCGGCCGTCGAAACCCACACCCTGAGCGTTGGGGAGCTCAACCCGCGACGCCGCTAATTTTGGTAAGCGGAACGTCAGCCGCTGGTGACCGGCAAAGCCCCCATGCGCCGCAGTGTTCCAACCGCCCTTTCGGAGATTGCTGGCCGGCAGGTTCGGACGGTCCGCCGTCCGCATTTGGTATCGTTGCCACGCTCTGGTGGATGGCACGCAGGTCTACAGCGCCCAGGGGCGGGATTGCCACTTGGCCAGCAACTGGTGGTCGGTTAGATCAAACTGCAGCGGCGTGATCGTGATGTAGCCCTCGCGCAGGCTGCTGACGTCGCTGTCAGGCTCGGCGTTGTCGAGGGTAAAGAGGCTGGTGTTCCAGAAATAGTCGCGGCCCTTGGGGTCTTTGCGCCGGTCATAGGTGTCGGTCCATGGCCGGGTGCATTGGCGGACGATGCGGATGCCGGCGGGCTTGCTGCCGGCGGGAAGGGCCGGAAGATTGATGCTGATGGCCTGCCCGCCGCGCAGGCCGGCCTGGCGGATTTGCTCGATGACCTGCATGGCGATTTCGGCGGCCCAGGCGAAATTGGTGGGCACCTCCGGCCGAAGATACAGCGAGACCGCCACCGACGGCAGACCCAGGAAGGCGGCCTCGGTGGCGGCGGCGACGGTGCCGCTGTAAAGGACATTGATGCCGACATTGGCACCCGCGTTAATGCCACTGACGACCAGATCGGGCGCTTGGTCCATGAGCTGCGTGACGGCCAGCTTCACGCAGTCGGCCGGTCGGCCGGCCACGGCGGTGCCGGTGAACGCGCCTTCGACGGTCACTCGCTGGGTAAGCAGCGGCGTGGAAATGGTGATGCCGTGGCCGGTGGCGCTCTGGACGCTCTCGGGGGCCACCACATCCACCGTGCCGTGCTTGATCAACTGGCGATACATGGCCACCAGACCGGCCGCCATGATGCCGTCGTCGTTAGTCAGTAGAATGCGCATACGTGGCAAACTCTACGGGCAGGATTCGCAATGACAAGGCCCCACACAATCACCCTGACACGACAGCAGGTCCGCCGGATCGATGAACTGGCGATGCAGCGCTATCGCATACCGGGGATCATCCTGATGGAGAACGCGGCCATCGGAGTGGCGCGCGCGGCGCGGTCCATCCTGGATGGCATGGGCCTGCGCACGGCCACCATCCTCTGCGGCGGCGGAAACAACGGCGGCGATGGGCTGGCCCTGGCGCGGCATCTGCACAACAGCGGCTATGAGCCTCTGATCGGGTTGTGCAGCGATCCCGGAAAATACCAGGGCGATGCGCTGGCCAACTGGCGGATTGTGGAAGCGATGAAGCTGCCCACCTTCGCGGCCACCGCGGACACGCTGGCCCGCCAGGCGCGCACGCTGATCGTGGATGCCATTTTCGGCACTGGCTTGACCAGCGAGCCGCGGCCGCCGTTCGCTGATTTGTGCCAGGCGGTGCGACAGAGCGGATGCGTGGTGCTGGCGGTGGACTTGCCCAGCGGCCTGGATTGCGATACGGGGCTGCCGCTGGGCGAGTGCATCCGTGCTCATTTCACGGTGACGCTGGTGGCGATGAAGGCCGGTTTTGCCAATCCCGGCTCGCGGCAGTTCACCGGCAGCGTGAGCGTGGCCGACATCGGCGCCCCGCCGGAGTTGATCGACCAGGTGCTGGTCGACGAAGTGTAAATGGTTGGCTAAGTGACAGAGCGACGAAGGGTCGAAGCGACGGAGCGACGGAGGGACGGAGGGACTACTGACAGCGGAGCAAGAGGGAGTAGACCCACAGATGCACTTGTCAGCCAAGGGCCAGGGTCTACAATCGCGATTCTGATGGTGGAGCTGGGTGTCAACATCGATCATGTGGCGACGCTGCGTCAGGCGCGGCGGACCTACGAGCCTGACCCGATCTGGGCGGCGGCCGCCGCCGAACTGGGCGGAGCCGACGGCATCACGGTCCACCTGCGCGAGGATCGCCGCCATATCAACGACCGCGATGTGCAGCTCTTGCGACAGACCGTGCAATGCAAGCTGAACCTCGAGATGAGCATTGCCCCGGAGATTGTCGCCATTGCCGCCAATCTGCGGCCGGACCAGGCGACGCTGGTGCCGGAGCGCCGCCAGGAGATCACCACTGAGGGCGGCCTCGACCTGGCGGTCAATACCGACCTGATCGCCGGGGTCGTCAGCACTTTGAGGGATGCGGGCGTGTGCGTTTCGGCCTTCATCGACCCCGACGAGGGGCAGGTGGATCTGGCCGCTCGCATCGGCTGCCAGGCCGTGGAATTGCATACCGGCGACTACGCCAGCGCCCGCGGCGACGATGCCCAGCGGGCTTTGCAGCGGCTGATCGGGGCCGGCGAGGCGGCCCGGGCCCGTAATCTGCGGCTGCACGCGGGCCATGGTTTGAATTACCGCAACGTGCTGCCCGTGGCCCAGATTCAATCCATGCGCGAGCTGAACATCGGCCATGCCATTGTCAGCCGCGCGATATTTGTCGGACTCCAAGAAGCGGTGCGGCAGATGAAGCTGCTGCTGGAGCGGGCTTCGGACCCGATCCGCTGAAGAACCCCTGGACCCCTGGACCTTCTACCCCCATGACACCCATGCTCACCGGCGCAATGACGGCGATGGTTTCCCCCTTCCGCGATGGCAAGCTCGACGAGGCGCGTCTGAAGGCGCAGATCGAGCGGCAAATTGCCCAGGGCATTGACGGGTTGATTCCCGTGGGCAGTACCGGCGAATCGCCCACGCTGGACTATGCCGAGCACAAGCACATGATCGAGATGACGGTGCAGATCGCGCGCCAGCGCGCGGCGGTCATCGCCGGCGTGGGGGCCAACGCCACCGCCGAGGCCGTCGAGCTGCATGCCTTTGCCAAAGAGGCCGGCGCGACGGCCGGGCTGTCGGTGGTGCCCTACTACAACAAGCCCACGCAGGAAGGCATGTACCGGCACTTCATGACGCTGGCCGACGCGGTGGACCTGCCCATCGTGCTTTACAACATCCCGGGGCGCACGGGCGTGACCATGGCGGCCCAGACGGTGGCGCGCCTGTCGGCGCACCCGAACATCGTGGCCATCAAGGAATCCACGGGCTCGCTGGACATGGCCAGCGAGATCGCCAGCCTCTGCGATATCACCATCATCAGCGGCGACGATTCCCTCACGGTGCCGCTGATGTCCATCGGCGCCAAGGGCGTGATCAGCGTCCTGTCGAACCTGGTGCCGGGGCACATCAAGGCTATCGTGCGCGCCTGCCTCGACGATAACTACGCTGAGGCGGCCAAACTGCATAAACAACTGTTCCCCCTCATGCGGGCCATGTTCCTGGACGGCAACCCCGCCGGGATCAAGTTTGCCATGAGCCATGTGGGCCTGGACAGCGGCGAGCTGCGCCTGCCGCTGGTGGAGGCCAGCGAAACCACGCGGCGCCTGCTGGCATCGCTGATGGCCGGCCTGGGCATCGACGGGCGATGAGCGGCCCGATGACCTATCTGTGCGTGCCCATTTTCGTGACCGACGATCTGGCCGCGGCGAAAGCGGCCATGGCCCGCGCGGCCGAGGGCGGCGCCGACCTGGTGGAGCTGCGCATCGACAGCCTGAGCAGCGCCGAGGCGCTGGCCCCCCTGCTCAAGGACAGCCCCCTGCCCGTTATCGTTACCTGCCGGCCCACCTGGGAAGGCGGCCATTCGGACCTGGGCGATGCCCAGCGCTGGCAACTGCTGCAGCAGGCGGCCCAGCTTGGGGCCAGCTACATTGACGTAGAATTGAAGTCCTGGCGACAGGAGCCACCCGCCCCGCGCGACCGCCGCGCCGGGCTGATCCTCAGTGCCCATGATTTTTCGGGGCGCCCGGAAAAGCTGTACAACCTGCTGTCCGAACTGAGCCAGAGCAGCGCCGACGTGCACAAGATCGTCTGGACGGCCCGGACCATCCGCGACAACCTCGAAGCCCTGGAGCTGCTGCGCACTCGCCAAAAGCCGATGATCGCCTTCTGCATGGGCGAGGCGGGCCTGGTCAGCCGGGTTTTGTGCCGCAAATTCGGCGGATTCTTGAGCTTCGCCTCCCTGGAAAGCGGCGCGGGCACGGCTCCGGGCCAGGTGACGCTGGCGACGATGAAGTCGCTCTATCGCTGGGACAGGATTGGCCCGGGCACGCGCGTTTATGGCGTGGTGGCCCAGCCGGTGGCGCATTCCATGTCGCCGGCGGTCCACAACGCGGCCTTTGAGGCCACGCACCATGATGGGGTGTACCTGCCCTTCCTGGTGGAAGGCAGCTATGAAAGCTTCAAGGCTTTCATGGAGAGCTTTTTGCACTTTGCCGGGCTGGATCTATCGGGGCTGTCGATCACGCTGCCGCACAAGCAGAATGCCCTGCGCTATCTTCGGGAAAAAGGAGCCGAGGTTGAGGATCTCTGTGCGCGCATTGGCGCGGTCAACACCATCGCCATCCAGCGCAGCGGCGAGCAGATTTCACTGCGCGGATTCAACACGGACTATGCGGCCATTCTCGACTGCATCACCGGTGGCCTGGGGATCAGTCGGCGCCAGTTGGCGAACCTGCGCGTGGCGGTCATCGGGGCTGGCGGCACGGGGCGGACTGCGGTGGCGGCTTTGGCGCACTGCGGAGCCAGCGTGATGGTCTACAACCGCACGCCACAGCGGGCGGCGGCGCTGGCCGAGGAGTTTTCGCAGCGTCCGGGCCAGGTCGTCGCCCTGCCGCTGGCGGACCTGGGAAGCGCCGAGTGCGACGTGTACGTCAATGCCACGTCGGTGGGGATGCATCCGAAAGTTGACCAGAGCCCCTTTGGTGATAAGCCGCCGGCGCTGGGTCCCGGCACCCTGGTGTTCGACACGGTGTATAACCCGATGCAGACGCGCCTGCTTCAGCAGGCGCGCCAGGCCGGCGCCCGGACGGTCGGCGGCGTGGAGATGTTTGTGCACCAGGCCGCGGCACAATTCGAAGCCTGGTGTTCGCTGCCGGCGCCGGTGGATGTGATGCGCCAGGTGATCCAGCAGCAACTGGGGTAGCGGCGCGCGTGAGTTTTCCCGCAATTGACGCTTTTGTCGGGGGCGCGTACCATCCGATTCGAACAGCCGGAAGGAGCCTCATGGACGAGTTCAGTCTGAAGAAGGTGGACCCGCGCCTCATCGAGCGCGCCCAGGACCACCTGCACACCCACCTCAGCGATGACAGCTTTCCCCACCTGGCCAACCAGCCGGCGCGACCCCGGCTCTGGCCGGTGGGCATGCCCATGGCCCCGGGGCCCGGCGGCGGCTACATGCGCTATCGCGAGATGACCATCGACGAGATGTTGCTGGAGAACCGCGTGGTCTTCATGGTGGGCGAGATCAATCACGCCTCGGCCGCCAACTGCTACATGCGCCTGCTGTACCTGCAGTCGGTCAAGCGCGACCAGGACATCAATCTCTACATCAACTCGCCCGGCGGCTATGTCGAGGACACGCTGGCCGTGTATGACATCATGCAGTTTCTGTCGTGCGACGTGGCCACCTACTGCATCGGCCGGGCCGAATCGGGCGGCGCGATCCTGTTCATGGCCGGCCGCAAGGGCAAGCGCTATATCCTGCCCAACGCCAAGGTGATGATCCACCAGCCGTTCGGCGGCGTCTATGGCCAGGCGGCGGACATCGAAATCCAGGCCGAGGACATCCTGCGGACCAAGGAAAGCCTCATCGGCATCATGGCCAGGCACACCGGCCAGCCACGCGAGCGTGTGCGCGAAGACAGCGAGCGCGACCGGTTCTTTGCCGCCAAGGAAGCCGTCGAATACGGCCTCTGCGACGAGATTCTGGGTGCCGACGCCGACCCATCCGTGGCCGCCGCGGCCGCCGACGGCAGCAAACCCAAGTGACCTTCAAGGCCTCCACCGCCGGCAAAGCCCGGTCTATGTGCCATGCAGAACCAACTGATTCCCATCGTCATCGAGAAATCCGGCCGCGGAGAGCGCGCCTACGACATCTACTCGCGCCTGCTGCGCGACCGTATCGTCATGGTGGGCGGGGCCATCACCGACGAGCTGGCCAACGTCATCGTGGCCCAGCTCCTGTTCCTGTCCAACGAGGACCCCAAGAGCGACATCCAGATGTACATCAACTCGCCCGGCGGCAGCGTGTCGGCGGGGCTGGGCATCATCGACACCATGCGCTTTTTGCGCTGCGAGGTCGCCACCACCTGCATCGGCCTGGCCGCGAGCATGGGCTCGTGTCTGCTGGCGGCCGGGGCCAAGGGCAAGCGCTCGGTGCTGCCCAATGCCCAGATCCTGCTGCACCAGCCGCTGATCGGCGGCGTGCTGCAGGGACCAGCCACGGACCTGGGCATCGAGGCCCAGCACATGCTGCGCGTGCGCGATCGGCTGTACTCACTGATGTCCGGGTTCACCGGCAAGAGCCTGGAACAGATCAAGCGTGACTTTGACCGCAACAAGTGGCTGTTCGCCGACGAGGCGGTCAGCTATGGCTGCGCCGACCGCATCATTGAGCGCGCCCCGGAGGCCGTGGCGCGCGCCGCCGAGGCCGACGGCGAATAGCCATCCATAAGCCCATGGCCCGCGCATTGTTTCATCCCATTCGTGCATACCTGCTGGCGGCGGCGGCCGTGGCGCTGGCCGGCGGATGTGCATCGCCCAACGCCGCCAATATCGAGCTGCGCAAGGAAAATCAGCAACTGGCGGCCGATGTGCAGCGGCTGCGCAGCGAGGCGGACGCCCTGCGGGCCCAGATCGGCAGCCTGCAGCGCCAGGGAACCACGGTCCCCGTGCTGCCGCAGGAGCGTTTGGATCGCCTGTTCACAGCGCATGGGATCAAGATCAACTCCCTGACCAACGGCCGGCGCTCCGGGGCGGCCAGTGAGGGGCTGCGGGTGTACTTAAACCCCGTGGATCAAAATGGTGACGAGCTGAAGGCGGCGGGGCAGTATGTGATCGAGGCCTTTGACCTGGAACTGCCCAGCGAGCAGCGCATTGGGCGATGGACGTTTTCGGCCGACGATTCGCGCAAGGCGTGGGTGCAGTTCCTGGTGCGCAGCTTTGTGTTTCAATGCCCCTGGCAGCAAGCCCCCACCCACGGACAGATCACGCTCAAGGTGACGTTCACCGATGAATTGACCGGCCGACAGTTTACGGATCAGCGGCCCATCACGCTCCAGGGCCCCGCCCCCACTTCCACGGCCGCGGTTCCAAGGCGATGAGAATCAGCCAGTCTCGCCGGGCCTGCTGCCCGGGCAGGCAGTCACCTCGGCCTCAAACAGCAAATCGGCACGGCAGACGTCGCCGCGCAACACCACGCACGGCCAGCCCAGCCGCTGCTGCCACGCGCGGCGGAAGATGTCCTCGACCTGCGGCGTCGCGCAATAGACCATGGCCTGGACCACATCGCCCGAATTGCAGCCGGTGTCGCGCAGCACGGCCTGGATGTTCTCGAGGGTCATGTTCACCTGGCCGGGCGCATCATCCAGAAAACACGTCTGGCCGGACTGGTCGATGGCGGCCGTTCCGGAGACGTAAACCGTGCGCCCGGCCGGGCTCTGCACCGTAGCGGCGCGGGCAAAGGCCGAGCCATATTCGTAGGCCGAGCGCTGCCGCCCGGCGGCGTGCAGGCGCTGCACGACGTTGCCGCCGCTGACGGCGACGAAATCTATCAGACACCGCGCCCCGCAGCACGGGTCAACACCGATACCGGTGCTGGCGGGCATGCGGCCGTCGGCATGAGGCCCCAGCAAACCATTTTCCAGAAAGAAACGGTTGCGGGCCGAGTTGAATGGGCCATACCAGTCCAGGATCTTGTGCATGAAGATCCAGGTGCGGGCCACGCTGTACAGGTCGGCCCCCAGGCTGCGCAGCAAGTCGCGCATCTGGCCAAAAACCGCGTACGCCTGTGCCGGACCATCGCCTGCCCGCGGCGCCACCAGGCCGCTGGCGGCAATCCATCGCATGGGCCCTAGATCCAGCACCCTGGCCAGCGACCGGCCCTGCCAAACGGCAACGCGCGGCGAGGTTGGGGCTTTGACGGCATGAACCTGGATCCCCGCCAGCCCCTGGTCAATGCCGCCCAGCCATGAGGGCTCTACCTCATCGCACAGATCCCCATAGGCCTGGCGGCGCATAAGCCGCAGTTCGTTGACGGCCGCGGGCGCGGCGAAGATACGTTCCTGGAGGATGCGCGCGCCTTGGTCACGAAGTGCCTGGGCAACGGCCGCAAAAGCATCGCCGGCCGACTGGCCTGGACTCAGCACCGCCGTCAGGTGAAATTCCTGGGCATCGGCCGAACCCAGGACGCGCATGTCCAGGCAGGAAGCGCCCGACGCACGGCCGAGCGTGGAGGATGAATTAGAGGCGAGCATCAGCAAACACCGTACACAATTGCCGCTCCCCTCTTATATACTCCCATCGGCACGTTTTGTTGTGCACCGAAGATTCCGTCCTTTTCACTTGGCATGCTCGTGGGCCTTTTCGCGCAGGGTCAGCGCCGCGGTCGGGCAAGCCTCGCAGACTTCCCGGGCCACGGTCTTGAGGGCCTCGGACATCTGCCCGTCAAACGGGGCGGCCACGCGGATGTTAAAACCCCGGCCGATATACGCCAGGCCCAGCGGCTCCTGGGCGCGGGTGGCAATCTGCACGCACAACCCACAGGCGATGCACTTGCCCGGCTCCCAGATCACGTGCGGATGCGCTTCCACACGCTCCACCTGGCGGCGCGGCATCGCGTAGCGCTTGTAATTGGCTTCGTAGATGCCGGCATAACCGCGCAGCCGGCACCCCTCGGCCTTGCTGCAGTCGCAATCCAGACAGCGGTCGGCCTGGGCGACGGCCTGCGCCTCGGTCAGTCCCGCCGGCAACCCATGGGACGAAGAGCGCTCCTGGTCGCTGGCGCCGTTGGTATAGATGCTCAGTTCCTCGTCGGTCAGCACGCCCAGGCGCACGGTGAAATCCGGCTTGACCGGGGTAAGGATCTGCCCCGACAGCCAACCGTCGATGATGTGGGCCGCATCACGCCCCTCGCGCACGGCCCGGATGGCGTGCCGCATGGGCTGCACGGCGCCGCCGGCCGCAAAGACCCCAGACAGCGGCGTCATCATGACGTGCTTGTCGACCTTCAGGCCCTTGCCGGCCATATCAACGCCCAGCGCGGTGGCCTTGACCTTGTCCACCTCACCCACCGTCAACAAAACGGCATCGAACCTGCCCTGAAGCTCCTTGATGCTGACCTGCTGGCCGATGCGCGTGTTGAGCACAAACTCGGCCCCCAGGCGGCGCGTCAATTCGATCTCGGCATCCAGCACGTCATCGGGGAGCAACTCCTTGGGCACGGCATAGCGCAGGTTGCCGCCGGGCAGCGGATGCTCGTCAAACAGGGTGCACTGATGACCAAGCTGCTGGAGATACCACGCCGCCGCCAGCCCCGCGGCGCCGGCCCCCACGATGGCCACACGTTTGCCGCTGGCCGGGCGCACCGCCGGGAGCCAAGGCTGGCCACTTTCCAGGTCCACATCGGCCACGAAGCGCTTGAGACTGCAAATGGAAACGGGGCTGTCCATCGCCGCGCGGCGGCAGCCCTTTTCGCACAGCTCCGGGCAGATGCGCCCCAGCACCGCCGGCAAAGCGATCTTGTCCTTGACCACCACCAACGCATCGTGGTAGCGCCCCGCGGAAATCAGCCGCAGCATCTGCGGGATGTCCATGTGGGCCGGACAGATATTCGTACACGGAGCCAGGCAGTCGCCGGCGTGATCGGCCAGAAGCAGCTCGATGGCCATGCGCCGCGCCGCATGGACCTCGGGGGTCTCGCTCTCCACGGCCATGCCCTCGGCCACGCGCGTCGCACAGGACGGCAACAGCCGCTGCCCGCCGTTGACCTTGACCACGCACGCCAGGCAGGAGGTCTGCGGCGTGCAGCCTTCGCGCCAGCACAAGGCCGGCACGTCAATCCCCAGCTTGCGGGCGGCCTGGAGGATCGTGGCTCCGTCCTCGACGCTTACTTCACGGTTGTCGATGCGCAGAGTCGGCATGTTGGCTTTCAGCTCTAACGGATCACGATCGCATCCACCGGGCACACGAGGCGGCAGATGTCGCAGCGCGTGCACTTGGCGTTATCGATCTTATGGATCTGGTACGGCACCATCGGAATGGCGTCGGCCGGGCATTCCTGGCTGCACTTGGTGCAACCGATGCAGGTATTGGTCACTTCGTACTTGATCAGGGCCTTGCACTTGCCGGCCGGACAGTGGCCCTTGAGGTGGGCCTCGTATTCATGGCGGAAATAGCGCAGCGTCGACAGCACCGGGTTGGGCGCCGTCTGCCCCAGCCCGCAGATGCTGCCGCGGCGCGTCACCTGGGCCAGCTCTTCCATCTTCTCCAGGTCGCCGGGGCGCGCCTTGCCTTCGCACAGACGCTCCAGGATCTCCAGCATCATCTTCGTGCCCACGCGGCAGAAGGTGCATTTCCCGCAGGATTCGGCCTGCGTGAAGTTCAGGAAATAGCGGGCGATGTCCACCATGCAGTCCGAATCGTCCAGCACCACCAGCCCGCCCGAACCCATCATGGCCCCGGCGGCGGTCAATGACTCGTAGTCCACCGGCATGTCGGACAGCTCGGCCGGGATGCAGCCGCCCGAGGGCCCACCCACCTGCACGGCCTTGAACTTTCGCCCTTCGGCGCAGCCGCCGCCGATGTCCTGGACGATCTGGCGGATGGTGATGCCCATGGGCACTTCGATGAGCCCGCCGCGATTGACCTTGCCCGTCAGGGCAAAGACCTTGGTGCCCTTGCTGGTCGCGGTGCCCAGGTTGGAAAAAGCCTCGGCGCCGTTGCGAATGATCCATGGCACCAGGGCATAGGTCTCGACGTTGTTGATCAGCGTGGGGTACCCCCACAGGCCCGACTCGGCCGGATACGGCGGCCGCAGACGCGGCATGCCGCGCTGGCCCTCGATGGAAGCCAGCAACGCCGTCTCCTCGCCGCAGACAAAGGCACCGGCGCCTTCCATGACCTGCAGATGCAGCGAATAGCCACTGCCCAGGATATTGTCGCCCAGAAGGTTTCGCTCTTCCAGCCGCGCGATGGCCTGGCGGATGCGCTTCACCGCCAGCGGGTATTCAGCGCGAATGTACAGATACCCCTGCCGGGCCCCCACCGCGATGGCGGCGATGGTCATGCCTTCCAGTTCGCGATAGGGATAGGACTCCAGGATCATGCGATCCATGAACGCGCCGGGGTCGCCCTCGTCGCCGTTGCAGACGATGTATTTCTTCTCGCCCTTGGCGGCGCGCACGGCCGCCCACTTGCGCCCGGACAAAAAGCCCGCCCCACCGCGACCGCGCAGGCCCGCCTGCGTGATGGTCTGGATGATCTGCTCGGGGACGATGCCCGGTGAACCGGCCGCTGCCTTGACCTTCAGTTGCGTCAAGCCCGCCTGGCCGTTGTGGCCATTGCCGCTGTGACTTTCTTCCAGGCCCAGCACCTTGCGCAAGGCGCCAAAGCCGCCATAGCGCATGTATTCGTCCAGGTCCAGCGGGTCGATGTCGCCACAAAACTCGGTGGCCAAATGCTTTTGACGACTGAGGAAATCGCAAACCGGGCCGTCGCGTTTGTCGATGGAGTAGCGCGTCACCGGCTGCCAGGTTTCATCGGTCAGCAGATGATCCAAAGCCGTGTGGACCGCGCCGCGCAAGCGCCGCCACAGACCGCGCGGTGGGAAATGCTCGCGCACGATGGCCGACGCCTGGTCTTCGGTGACCTTGGCATAAAGGCGTGAGGGCCGGTCCTTGTAAACGACCTCGACCAGCGGCGTCTGGTGGCACATGCCCACGCAGCCCACGGGCTTGACCATCACCCTGGCGCCGTGGCGGCTCACCGCCTGCTCCAGGGCGTGGCGCACTTTCTGACTGCCGCCGGCGATACAGCAGGAACCGACCCCGATGCGAATTTCCGGAACGCTGTCGCCCTCGACCTTGTCCTGGCGCTGCTCGGACTGACCATCCTGCGAACCGGCGCCGCTGACCAGAAAATCGGCCACGGCGTTGCCCACGCTGTCCGGGGCGCAGTGGCCGTAGGTGGCTGTATCGATGACGACCACCGGAGCCAGCGTGCAGCAGCCCACGCAACCCACTCGCTCGATGGTGAATTTGCCGTCGGCGTCGGTGTCCTGCTCGGCGGGGATGTTCAGGTGGCGGTTGATCGCGTCGTGAACCAGCTCCGAACCTTTCACGTGGCAGGCCGTGCCGTGGCACACGCGGATGATGTGCTCGCCGGCGGGTTTGTGGCGGAACTGCGAGTAGAACGTGGCCACGCCCACGATCGCCGACGGGGTGATCTCGGTCAGCTGACAGACCTTGCGCAAAGCCGGCTCGGGGAGGTAGTGATAGTGTTCCTGGATCGCCTGGAGGATGGGGATCATCTTGTCGGCGGTGCGCCCAATGCGCCCCACCGCCTCCTCGACGAAGAGCAGGTCCACCTGGGGCTCTTGCTCAACCTTTTCCAGCGTCTGCGTCATGGCTTGCTTCCGATGCAATACAAGTGCTTCTTGCCGCGCAGGTAAAGTTTGGTCCCGGCGAAAGCGGCCGAAGCGCTGACCGTGTCGCCCAGCTTGGCGCTGGTGACCAGTTCATACTGGCGCCCGGCCTTGAAGATGTAGGTCGTGCCGCCGGTGTCGGTCAGGTAAATCAGATCGCCCACCAGCGCCGGCGACGCGTGGAACGTGGCTTTGATGGCCTGGTCCCAGACGATCTCGCCGCTCTTGGCATCGACGCAGGTGATCGTGCCGCTGGTGGTCACCATGAACACCAGGCCCTTGGCCGCCAGCGGGCTGACGATGTCGGGCATGTTGTCCGGCATCTTCCAGGGCACGTGCGTCTTGGTCACGTCACCTCGGCCGTCCACCTTGGTGGCGGCCAGTTCAGCGCGGTCGTTGCAGGTGAAAACCATGCCATCGGCGTAAACGGGCATCGGGGCCACGTCCCCGCTGAGGACCTTGGCCTTCCACAGTTCGCTGCCATCGGCGGGGTTGTAGGCGATCACCCAGGGATTGGCGGCCGTGATGATCTGCGGGCCGGACTGCGGCTCGATGACGATGGGGCTGGCCCAGGAGGCACCGACCTTCCGATCGGCCTTCCAGAGCTGCTTGCCGGTGGCACATTCAAAGGCCCAGAGCGCTGACTTGCCGTCGGCCGCGCTGCCGCCCTGGTCAAACTGCACGAGCAGCTTGTCATTCCAGACCAGCGGCGACTGCGACGCGCCATAGGCGTTCACCGGCACACCCAGCGACTTGCTCCACACGTTTTTGCCGCGCATGTCCAGGCATACCAGTTCGCCGGTGGCAAAGAGGGCAAACACGCGCAAACCGTCCGTGCAGACGCTGGCCGCCGCATAGCCGGTGTCAGCCATTACTTCGGGCTTGGGCGTGGCCGCCGACCCGGCCGGCGCTTTCCAGCGGAGCTTGCCGTCGGCGGCCGAAAAACAGTAGACCTCGCGGGCATTGGCGTCGGCGCCGCAGAGGAAGACCACATCCTCCCACACCGCCGGCGAGTTCAGCCCGGGCAGGGCAATCTCCGACTTCCACAGGATGTTCTTGCCGCTGGCTCCATCCCATTCAGACACCGGCGTGGCCGCCGGAACAACGCCCGTGCCCAACGGACCGCGAAAAGCCGGCCAGTTGCGCAGGAACATCTCGCGCGTGGGCGGCGCGGCGTCGGGGGCGCCAGGGTCCAGCGCCACCGTCTCGGGCATGGGCCACTGCACACGAGGCATGGAAGCCACGGCGGCCAGCGCCCCGGCGCTGAGCAGCGCCGCCGCCGCCACCGCACGGCGCACCGAGGCGGTGCGCTTCCAGAAGGCGGCGGTGGTCTCCGTACCGCGCGTGGGAATGTAGGGACGCTTGCCCAACTCCATGGCCGTCTTGATGGCGATGAGCAAAGCCGCCACCCCACCTATCAGCAGCAGCGCCCCGCGGGCCGTCATCGCCCGGCGCGAAAAATGAAACTGCCGAATCTGGTGGTCAAGCTGGCGTATCCGCTCCTTGAGCCGCTCGTCCTCGGCCCGCTGGTTGAGCTGCTCCTCCATCGCCTGCAACGGGCCGATGGCCAGCGGGTTCTGCCGCTTCTCGCGCAGCCAGGTACCCAGCATCATGGCGGCAATGCTGACCACGAAGGCCATGGCCACCAGCGACGTGGCCAGGCTCACGTCGCGCCAGAGCTTGCGGCCAGACTCGTCCAAGGTCGGAAGCTGTAACTTGATGACGCTCATGCGCTGACCAGTTGCTCCTGGGGTTTAGAGGGAGGCTCGGACGGCTTGGACCCATCGGCCGCAACCGGCATTTCGCTGATCAACCCGCGCTGGTACTGCTCCACCGGACAGGATAGGAAGCAGCGCGCGCAGGCGACGCAGCCGGCCGGGTCCGTGGTATAGCCCACGCGCCGCCGCCGCACGGCGTTGACCGCCAGACGCAGGCCCACCACCAGGCCCACCCAGGCCCCGAAGAAGCCGGCGCCTTTGAAAACGCGGCCTTCGATCTGCCGGGCGCGCTGGTACAAATCCTCGATGGGAGCCCCGGTATCACGATACGCCTTGCTGGCATCGGTGCGACCTTCGACCTTGCCGGCCTCTTCCAGATAGATTCGGTCGGCCAGTTGCACGGTAAAGTCGGCGCGGCTGAAGACGGGGGCAGTCTTTCGGCCCAGCCAGGCAAACGCCACCGCCAGCACCGGCACCAGCACCAGGATGGCGGCCAGGCGCCTGCGGCCTTCGCTGACGGGCAGCGGCTTGCTGGTGGGCGTGGGCTTGCGGATGGCGCCAAACGGGCACGAGGTCTCGCACAAGCGGCAATCCACGCACTGGTCGGGCGTGATCGTGACTTTCTTCCACGACAACGGCGAAAGCAGCCGGAAAAGCACCGACAGCGGGCAGATGAACCGGCAGTAGAACCGCCCCACGAACATGCTCAAGGCCAGCAACACCACGCCGATGACCATGATGTCGGGCGGCCCGCTGCGCCGGAAGAACCCCACAAAGGGGTCATACCGGCAGATGATGAAATCGCTGCCGACCCAGGCGAGCATCACCGCCAGCCCCAGGTAGATATAGGCAAACAGTCCCAGGCCCTGCTCCAGCCAGTTGGGCACCTGCAGCGGCTTGACCAGGACCACATCCTGAATCGCGCCCAAGGGGCAAACCCCGGCGCAGAAAACCCGGCCATAAAAAAGCGTCAGGACCAGCGGCAGGAAAAAGACCAGCGCCGCGCCCCACGGCAGAACATAATGGGGATCGCTGATGCCCAGCGCCACATTCTGGATCGAGCCCACCGCGCAGATGCACCCCTTGCGATAGAAACCGAAATAGAGCAGCGAAAAGAGGGTCAGAAAAAAGACCGAGCGGCGATGGCGCTTGTAATAAATCAGCCATACCCCCACGCCCAGGGCGGCGGCGAAAACCGCCATGTCGATCCACTGATGCACCGGCGACGCCGGCGCCGACTTCTGCGTGGCCGGCAGCTTATAGCCGGTCGTGAACTCGGGCGCTGGAAAGCGAGCCTCGGCCAGCGCCATCGACGAGGCCGCGGCCAGCAACAGGATAAAGGGAAGCAGTCGGCGCATTACATCGTCCGGGTCTTGGTCTTCAGCAGGTAGCCGTCCTCGCGGGACACAGGGATGCGCGAGATCGCCTGGGGCGGGCAGACCGTGGCGATCGAGCACTGGTTGCAATCCACGCACAGCTTGCGGTCAATCTGCAGGAACAGTGAGCCATTGGCGAAGGTGGTGCAGCCCTTGACGCACTTGGCGCATCCAATGCACAGTTCCTTGATGATCTTGTACTCGTAGTACTGGTCCTCGATCCAGGTGCGCTGGATGGCCGCCGTGGGGCAGATCTGGTTCTCGGCCCCGGTGTTCAGGGCGTTGGGCTGGGCCTTGAAAAAGCCTGTGCATATCTTGCAATACCCGCAGATCGGATAAACGTGGTAGCACTTGACGGCCGATGGATTCAGCACGCAGTTGGTGGCGCACTTGCCACACTGGGTGCACTTGTAGGGGTTGATCTGCCAGACCATCTTGTCGTGGCCCGCGGGCGCGGCGGCCGTCGAAGCCGTGCGCGAGCGGGTCGTGGCCGCCCCCACGGCGCCGCCGATGGCCAGCGCCGCCGCGGCCCGGGTGCCCGCGGTCAAGAACGACCGGCGGCTGGTCTGTTCAGGCTGTTCAGCCATGGGTGCCTCCGGTGTGGTTGGCCGCCGCCCGGCTTTGGCGAGCCTGCGGCAGTGTGCAGTCGCGGTACAGGCCGCAGCCATCGCAGGCGCTGGCCCGGGTGCAGGCATCGCCACCGCGCAACGTCAAGAAACCGGCCGCCCCCAGCAAACCAGCCACAGCGCCAAGCCGCCCCAGATTACGCAAAAGCCGGCGACGGCTGACGACCGCGCCGCTGGCCGGCGACTCCGCGGTTACGGGCAGGGACACACGCTTCATGGCTGGCCTCCGTCCTTGCGGGCGAAGATGCGGACATTCCGGCCGCCGGGCTCCAGAACGAAGATGCGCCCCTGGCTGTCGGCGGCTACATCCAAGCCAAGCATGTTCTCCGCAAAATCCTCCGGCGACGCCACCAAGCAGTCCAGGCGACCGTCGGGCTTGTGGACCTTAACGCGGCCCAGGCCTTTCTCGGCGGTCACGATACTGCCATCGGCAAGCATGGCAAAATCGCTGGGGTTGCAGCAGCCAAAGAAAGCGTCCACCGCCGTGCCCGGCTTGCCCCAGAAGGTGTGCAACTGCCCATCGGCTCGCCAGGCCTCCAGGCGATGCATGCCTGGATTGGCGACCCAGACCTTGCCATCGGGGGCCATGGCCAGGTCCATGTGCGGGCTGGGCGTGATCAGCCCGGGATAGCCGCTGTCGGCGTTTTTTCGGCCGATTTCCAGCTCCTTGTTGCCCTCCTTGGAATAGCGGTAAATCACTCCGCGGCCATCGTGAACAGCGACCCAGACATGGGTGGCCGAAACCGCGATGGAGGTGATGAAGGCCTTGGCGCTGGGCGGCGCCCAGAGCGACTGGCGATTGCCGTCGGCGCCGAAGACTTCGACGTGGTTGCCGATGCCGGCGTAGACAGTCCCGTCCGGCGCAACGGCCAGGCATTGCGGGGCCGTGGATACCACGATGTCGCGGACCTTGGCGCCGGTGGCCGAAAAAACGCGGATCGCGCTTTCGCCCGAGACATAGAGCTGGCCCGCGGCGTCCAGGGCGATGGCCCGGGGAGCCTTGAACTGGCTGTCGATGCGCCCCACCTGCTGGTACTTAATCAGGGCCGGGTCCACCTTGCGCAACGAGGCCGTGTCATAGTTGAAATTCTTCTCCATCTCGCTGCTGGAGCGACGATCCGTCTGCTTCAGATGAAGAATGAAGGGCACCGCCGCCAGGGGCACCGCCGCCAATGCCACCCCCACCGCCACGCGCTTGATGCGCACGGAGCGGGGCTCGGCGATCACCGGCTGCTCCGTCTCTGGAGGAATCTGCTGGGTCATGGCGTCTCCTTCTTGAGGTCCACGCACACCATCCGCGTCATATCCCGCACCAGCAGGCGGCCGCCGGCCAGCGCCAGGGGCCCCCACGCCTCGTGACCCTCTTCAAACAGGTCGACGCTGGCGATGATTTTGAACTTGCCAGGGCTGGCCTCGGCAAGAGTCATTACGCCTGAGTCATTGATGAGGATCAGCATGCCGTCGGCAATCAGATACGGGGCGATGCCGTAGCGGTTGCGGCCGCCGCTGGTCCATTTGACCTTGCCCTGCTCGTCCAGACAGACGGCCATCCCGCCGGGGATCACACCATAGATGTGGCCCTGATAATGGATGGGCGTCTGCTGCTCGGCGCCGAAGACATCCGGAGACAGCCGATACAGCGGCACAGCCGCGATCTTGTCCCCCTGCTGGGTCAGTTGCATCATCATGGCCCCGGTGCCATAGCCACCGGAGAGAAAGAGCTTGTCGGGAGCCACCCACACCGGCGAGGCCACCGCCGCCGTGGTGATCTTCCGTTCGGTGGAGTCCCAGAGCAGTTGACCGGTCGCCGCATCGACCCCGGCCACCCCCCCGCTGCCGCAGTAGACGTACATCCGCCGGCCGGCAAACTCGATCGGCAGCACCGTGGTGTGGGTCATGTCCCACTTGCGCGGGTTGGGGGTCTGCCAGAGGATCGAACCGTCCGCGATATTGACCGCAATGACCAGCGACGAGCCCCCAGGAGCCAGGATCACGCGGTCCTGCTCGATGATCGGGCATTGCCCGGCATACCAGGGCGGCACGACCGTGCCGAACTGCCGCACCATGTCCATGCCCCACTTAAACTCGCCGGTCACCGCATCACAGCAGATCACATGGCACTTGGGCCCCAGGCTGACGACGTATTTGTCGTTAACGGCCGGCACGGTGCGGGAAATGCCGTGGTTACGGGGGATGTTGACCTTGTAGGCCCGGCTCCAGATTTCCTTGCCATCGTCCAGCGACCAGCAGCGCAGCACATCCATCTTGGCGTGCTCGTCATAGTCAATCATGTAAACCCGGCCATTGTGCACCACCGGCCCGGCATAACCCTCGCCCAGCTTGACCTCCCAGAGCTTGCGGGGCCCGGCCGCAAAGGAACGCTGCAGCGGCAGGTTCTCATTACTGATGCCGTTGTAGGCAGCCCCGCGAAAGGCCGGCCAACTACCCGGCCGCAGGGTGGCCTGCCCGGGGCCCTTGGTCAGTGTACCGGCCAAGTCCACGGCCGGACCGCTGATCTTGCCTTCCTTATCCAGGCCCGGCGTTCGTACTACGATGGACTCGGCCGGGGCCGCGGTCAGCCAGTAAACCAAAGCCGCCACTGCGATTAGAGCGGTGATGGTCGGGACGAGATTTCTTACCGATAGCTTCATCCAAACGCCTCTCTACTCATTCTACAAACGTGGCGGCCAAATGTGGATATGCCGCTCCTGATTTTGTTCAAAAATCGGGATCGAGACCGCAAAATCGGTACATACGTCGCTTATAACAGGACGAATAGGTCTTTTGAGGCAGTGATAGTGGCCGGCGATCCGCCGGACCGATCACCGCCCATGGACGCCGGTAGCGCGCGTAGACGGGGTGGCCGGATCCTCTGGGATCCGCTGCACGGCTTGATCCGCTCGCCGTCGCCCTCCTGCTTGGCATCAATCCAACTTCCATAGGCACCAGCAGATATCTCCCTTGTCATCTCATCCAACACGCGAATCTCTTCCCGCCAAACGCGAAATCTGCGCTCATTGGGTTCGGTGCCGCTGGCATCAAGATCGACTTTCCAGGCGCCATTTACGTTGCGAAGGCTGCATTTGCTCCCATCCACACCGCGCAACAGTGCCTTGTCACCGGTGATCGTGATCCGTACCTCCCCCCACTCCGACTCCACGAATTGGTCCACGGACGGAGCCGGGTAGTCTTTGAACTGTCGCGCCAGGGCCGCCTCAAAACGCCGCACCGCGCGAGTGAACTCTTCCCCGCGAATGCGCCGATCGCTTCCCACGACATGCCGTTTGAGCGCCTCAGCATCCCCAGCGTCTCGCGCTTTCCCAAAGCCCCGCCAAGCGGCCTTGATACCTTCAACTTCACTCGGTTGACTCGACGGACGCGGGAAACGAAACCGGGACGCAGCTAGTTTTTCTGGCTCGCATGGCGCGTGTCCTTCCCTGTGAGGCGGCCTTCGCGGCGGACGGTGGGCGCCAGATGCAGGCGCCGGACCGTCCGGGCCTGCCAGGCATCATCTCCGAAGGGCCGGCCGCGGGAAAGGCTGCTCTGCATCCGCTCCAGCTCCTTGGTCATCAGCGGCCGGCGTCCCGTCTTCCAAAACTATCTGCATCTCTGCGTCCCCGCTTGATTTGCCGCCCTCGACGGCTCTGAACCAAGGCAGCAGGCCCATTCCCTTTCGTTACTTCATACTTTTCGGGGCGAGTCCTGTTGGCGCCTTTGCGGCCTCGCGAGTTCCAACGTGCATTCTGGCCCCCTCCCGGCGTCCTCCGGAGGGAAAGACGCGGCGTTGATCCGCGCGTAACGGCCGTCTTCTCCGTGTCCTCGGTGATCTCTGTGGCTGGGCCACGCATCGTTTTGCATTTCGCGGGCCTTATGTTCATACTCCGCTCCATGTTGCACGATGAAGTGATCCCCATTCTGGACTTCGGCTCGCAGTATGCCCAGCTCATCGCCCGTCGCGTGCGCGAAAAAGGCGTCTACAGCGAACTGGTGCGGCCGGATATCACCTGCGAGCAGCTGCGCAAGCTCAACCCCAAGGGACTGATCCTTTCCGGCGGGCCCAGCAGCGTCTACGAGCCCAACGCCCCGCGTTGCGACCCGCGCATCTTTGAGCTGGGCGTGCCGGTGCTGGGCATCTGCTATGGCATGCAACTGGGCGCCCAGGTCCTGGGCGGCCAGGTCAAGCCCGCCAAGGCCCGCGAATATGGGCGGGCGCGCCTGCACGTGGTGGCCGAGGATCCGCTGGTGCGCGGGCTGCCGGCCGACACCACCGTCTGGATGAGCCACGGCGACCAGGTGCAGGAACTGCCGCCTGAGTTTGTGCCCATCGCCACCACCCCCACCTGCCCCTATGCGGCCGTGCGCCATGCCAGCCGGCCATTTTACGGCGTGCAGTTTCATCCCGAGGTCACCCATACGCCGCGCGGCGAGATCATCTTCCAGAACTTTCTCTACGAGATATGCCAGTGCGCCGGCACCTGGACGATGGAGAACTTCATCGAGCAGACCGTGCGCCGCGTGCGCGAGCAGGTGGAGGATGCCAGGGTGATCTGCGGGCTGTCGGGCGGGGTGGATTCATCGGTGACGGCCGCCCTGCTGCATCGGGCCCTGGGCGAGCAGTTGGTGTGCATTTTCGTGGACAACGGCCTGCTGCGCAAGAACGAGCGGCAACTGGTGGAAACGACCTTCCGCGACCATTTCAAAATCAACCTGCGCGTCCACGATGCCAGCCGTCAATTTCTGGATGGACTGGATGGAGTGACCGACCCCCAGCAGAAGCGCAAGATCATCGGCCGGGAATTTATCGAGGCCTTCAAGCGCGAGGCCAAAGGCATCCAGGGCGCGGAGTTTCTGGCCCAGGGGACGCTGTATCCAGACGTCATCGAATCGGGCCACGGTTACAGCGGCGCGGCGGCCAATATCAAGCTGCATCACAACGTGGGCGGGCTGCCGGCGGAACTGGGCTTTGAGCTGGTCGAGCCGCTGCGCGAATTGTTCAAGGACGAGGTGCGGGCCGTGGGCGAGGTGCTGGGACTGCCGGAGAGCATCGTCTGGCGCCATCCGTTCCCCGGGCCGGGATTGGCCGTGCGCGTGGTGGGCTCGGTGACCGAAGAGCGGCTGCGCGTGCTGCGCGATGCCGACGAGATCGTGCTGGAGGAACTGATTTCGGCCAATCTGTATCGCAAGACCGCGCAGGTCTTCGCGGTGCTGCTGCCGGTGGGCACGGTGGGCGTGATGGGCGATGCCCGCACCTACGACAGCGTGGTGGCCATCCGGGCCGTCGAGAGCCAGGACTTTATGACGGCCGACTGGTCGCGAATCCCCTACGACGTTCTGGCCACGATGAGCAACCGCATCATCAACGAAGTGCGGGGCGTGAACCGGGTGGTCTACGACATCAGCAGCAAACCCCCGGCGACGATCGAGTGGGAATAGGGAATACGATGACGTCGAGGTGGTGCGGCCCCCGCGCAATTCGACAGTTAGGTAAAGTATACTTTACTTATGTTCCGAATATAAGTAACGTATACCTATGATCGCGACTCAACAGGAGATATTTTCTGTTCTGCGACAGTTCAACCCCTGGTGGGAACGGCCGGCGGTGCCTGATCTGCCGTCGTGGAAACGGCTGGCTTTTGGCGAGCTGCACGCGTGGATTGCCAAACCACCAGCTCGTCGCGCCGTCTTGCTCAGCGGAGCCCGTCAGGTCGGTAAAACCACGCTTCTTCTCCAGACGATCGCGGCCCTGCTGAACGAAGGTGTCAACCCTGGGCAGATAGTCTACGCCACTCTCGACCACCCCCTGCTCAAACTGGTCGGTATCGAGGGGCTCATCAGGACCTGGCGTGAAGTCCAGCCCAAGCCCGCTGGCATGGAGTACCTGTTCATCGATGAAATCCAATATGCCCGCGATTGGCAGACGTGGCTGAAACACCAGGTGGATTTTGAGAAAAATCGACGTATCGCGGTGACCGGGTCGGCCGTGCCGCTGAACACGGAGAACCTCGAATCGGGTGTCGGGCGCTGGCACACGGTCCGCCTTTCCACACTTTCATTTGGAGAGTACCTGCTGCTGAAAAAGATCGAGCCGCCCATACTGCCGCCAGTGCGGAGCCTGGCCGATTTGTTCCACTGGAAGCCGGGCGAATTTGTACGCGTGGGTGAACTTGCACGCTCCGTGACGCCGCATTTTCACGACTACCTGCTCCATGGCGGGTTTCCCCAGACAGCCCTGGTTGGGAGCGTCTCCTTGGCGCAGAAACTCCTTCGCGAGGACATCGTTGATAAGGTCCTGAAGCGCGATATGACGGCACTATATGGCGTACGGCGGGTTCTGGAGCTTGAGAAGACTTTTTTGTACCTGTGCCTGCACGATGGGGGCATCCTCGACACCACCGCCCTTTGCTCCAACCTGTCGGTCAAGAAGCCGACCGTGAGCAACTTCCTCGACCTGCTCGAAGCCGCGCACCTGATCCACCGCCTCACGCCCTTTGGCTACGGCAAGGAAGTCCTGCGGGCCCGATACAAGGTGTACCTTGCAGACCCGGCCATCGCCGGGAGCGTTCTATTGAGGGGAACTTCGCTGCTTGAGGACACGCCCCGCCTGGGAGCGGCGGTCGAAACGGCGGTGTTCAAGCACATGTTCACCCGCCATGCCGCGGGCGATGCGGTTCTTTCCTACTGGCGCGACGGCAAATCCGGTCACGAAGTGGACCTCGTCCTAGCCAGCCAGGGCGAGGTGCAGCCCGTCGAGGTCAAGTATACGCGAGGTACCGCGCAGCCCAAGGATCTTAAAGGCATGGCCGCGTTTTGCCGGGAACGAGGGTTGACCAGGGGATGGGTGATAACACGTGAAACGTCGGACTTTGGACCTCTCTGGCTGCCGTGTTCCCCCCAAGCCAAGGCGCATCTTGCGGTGATGCGCATCCCTGCATCACTGGCTTGCTGGTGGCTGTCGCTACCATCGCCCAGTTGACCACCACGGCGGCGGAATCCCACGCGGTTGGCGCGGCTGGCGCCTTGGGAACGCCGAGCTCCAACTCGGCCAGCACGATCAGCCGGCCACAGACGCGCCAGCCCCGGCATCCCGCAAGCAGATGGGCAGCCCCATGACATCCTAAAGCGGTCAGCCCGTTGCAAAGCCTTCACCAGAGGCTAACATCCGGCCGATCTTGCTTTTGATCCAAGGAGAGTGAATCCGTGAGCACGTTCTTCCAGCACGCCCGTCCCATCTGGCCGCGCGGCCGCCACCAGGAGATGAACCTGACCGTCGGCGCCCGGTGTGTCATCAACCTCGCTGGCGCGGCGACGGCGCGCCTGCTGGTGACCGCCCGCGACAGCTACCGCGCCTGGTGCGACGGCCGGTTCCTGGGCTACGGACCAGCGCGCTCGGCCCATGGTCATCTGCGGGTAGATGTCTACGAGCTGCGTTTGCAGGCGGGGCAACACCTGATCGCCATCGAGGCCAACAGCTATAACATCCCCAGTTTCGTCTCCACCGATGAGCGCCCGCTGGTACAGGCCGAGGTCATCTTAGACGGCGTGGTCGTGGCGGCCACCGGCATCGATCACCTGCCGGCGCGCTGGCAGACACTGATACCGAATCATCGCATCCAGAAGATCCAGCGGCTATCGCGCCAGCGCGGCTTCAGCGAAGCCTGGCGGTTGTCTCCCAACTCCTTTGACTGGCGTATTTCGGCCAGCGCCCCCTGCACCGAGGTGCCAACCGAGCCGGTGCAGCAACCAGTCTTGCAGCCGCGCCTCGTGCCTCATCCGGCGTATACCTGCATCTCGGCCGCGCGCTGCGCGGCGGCCGGGCGCATCGAGAAGTCCGAGCAGCCAACGCTGCACAAGTGGGAACAACGGATGCGGGAAGCGTCCGGCACGACGCTGATCGGTTATCCCCACGCCGAATGGGAAATCGACCTTTCCGGCGAGCTGGGCCGCTGCATACTGAAGCCGCATCCGGGCATCGATCACGACGGTCCCATGGCGGCCAACACCTGGCGCATGATGGACTTTGGCGTGAACCATACGGGCTTCCTGCGGGCGCGCCTCACGTGCCATCAGCCGGCAGTGCTGTACCTGGCGGGTGATGAGCTGCCAGGTGATGGCGTGTGCGATGTTCGACGAGCGGAATACCTGGCGGGGGCTCGCTACGAGCTGCAGCCCGGCGAATATGAACTGCAGATGGCCGAAATCATCGCCGCGCGCATGGGTCTGATAATGGTGCTTTCGGGTTCAGTGACCGTCCATGAGTTCGGCCTGCGCCAGTACGAACGCACCACGCTTGCCGAGTTTGCCTGCGCTGATGGGGAGCTGGTCGAGATTTTCCGTGCCTGCGTGCGCACCTTCGCCCACAACGCCGTGGACATCTACCTGGACTGCCCTTCGCGTGAACGAGCAGGCTGGCTGTGCGACAGTTTTTTCACCGGCCGCGTCGAGCCGTGGCTGACCGGCACCAGCGACGCCGAGACCGTGTTTGTGGGTAACTATCTGCTGTCGCCGCCAGCTTCTTATCTTCCGGCGGGCATGCTGGCCAAGTGCTATCCCTCCGATGCGCACATGACGCGCGGGGGTACTGTCACCTTCATTCCCAACTGGGCTTTGTGGCTGGTGCTGCAACTGGAGGAGTTCGCCCAGCGCGGCGGCGATGCGGAAGTGATCGCCGCCTTTCGTCCGCGCTGCGCGGGGTTGTTTGCCTGCCTCGAGCAGTTCCGCAACAGCGACGGATTAGTGGAGAAGCTGCCTTCGTGGGTGTTTATCGACTGGTCGGCGGCCAACGACTATGTGCAGGATGTCAGCTACCCCAGCAACATGCTCTATGCCGCGGCGCTGGACGCCGCCGGCCGCCTCTACAACCACCAGCCGTGGCGAGAGCGGGCCGCCGAAGTGCGGCGCCTGGTCCTGGCCCAATCCTGGGACGGCTCGGCCTTCTGCGACAACGCGAATCGCGACTCCGCCGGGCGGCTTGCCTTGTCGGGCGCTCATACCGAGGCGTGCCAGTATTATGCGTTTTTCTTTGGCATCGCCACCCCGCAGTCACATCCGGCCTTGTGGCAGGAGCTGCTGAGCACCTGCAGCGCTGCGCCCGAGGTTGAAAACCCGCGGTTTGCCAAGGCGGCGATCTTCATTTCGCTGCATCTGCGGCTGCTGCTGCTGGCGCGATATGGCCAATACCAGCAGCTCATGGACGAGCTGCGCCAGGCGTTCTTGCCGATGGCGCGGCTGACCGGGACGCTCTGGGAACATGCGCACCCTCGTAACTCCTGTGACCACGGATTCTGCTCCCACGCAGCGCACCTGCTGCTGTCCTGCATCTTGGGGCTGAACATCGACCGCGCTGGCCGCACGGTGCACCTGACTGTTCCCGCGATGGACCTGCCCTGGTGCCGGGCGCGCCTGCCGCTGGACAATAGCTGGCTGGAAATCGGCTGGCGCCGCCAGGACGACAAGGTCATTGCCGACGTAGCTCAGGTTCCGGCCGGCTGGAAGGTCAACCTCAGCGGCGTCACCGGCAACGCCACATGAGAAACCCCGACGATTTTTCAAGAATGCCGCGGGCCGTCAGCTGCGGCGCTGGCCAACATCAGGGCACGTCTCTTGCCTGCCAATGGGCAACAGGAGACCCAGTATGTCCAGCGAGCAGCAACATCCGCAGCGGGAAAGCCAGGGCGCCTCTACCGCGTATCACGGCGAACAGTCGGGGTCGGCAGGAGAAAAATCCGCGCCGCCGCCCAAGCCGGGCGAGCAATCTCGGCCTCAGGTGCTCAGCGAGCCCAAGCCCCCGTTTCCTCAGCAGCATCTGCAAAAGCCCGGCGAGGAGGCCGCCTTACGCCCCCTGCCGCGCTATGAAGCCCCGCTCTACAAGCCCGCCGGCAAGCTCCAGGGTAAGACGGCCCTGATCACCGGCGGAGACAGCGGTATCGGCCGCGCCGTCGCCCTGCTATATGCCCGCGAGGGCGCCGACGTGGCCATCACTTACCTTCCCGATGAGCAACCCGACGCCGACCAGACCCGCGCCGACGTGGAAGCAGCCGGCCGACGCTGCCTTCTGCTTGCCGGCGACCTGTGTGATCCGGCCTTCTGTCGCGAGGCAGTCGAGCAGAGCGTGCGGCAGCTTGGCAAGCTGGACATCCTGGTCAGCAACGCCGCTCACCAGAACCACAAGTCGCGCATCGAAGACATCACCGATGACGAGTGGGACCGCACCTTCCGCACCAACATCTACGCCTATTTCCACCTCACACGGGCGGCCATCCCGCATCTGAAGCCGGGCGCTTCCATCATCGTCACCGGCTCGGAAACCGGGCTCATCGGCTCACCACAGCTTCTGGATTACTCGGCCACCAAGGGTGCCATCAACGCCTTCACCAAGGCGCTGGCGCAACTTCTGGTATCCAAAGGAATTCGCGCCAATGTCGTGGCCCCGGGTCCGGTGTGGACCCCGTTAAACCCCGCCGACACAGGCAATTCGCCCGAAAAAGTCTCCAAGTTTGGTGCCGACACCCCCATCGGCCGCCCGGCGCAGCCCGAGGAGATCGCTCCGGCCTATGTCTTTCTGGCCTCTGATGCCGACTCCAGCTACATCACCGGCATCGTGCTGGAAGAAATGGGTGGGACGACCAGCCCCAAATAGCGCCGCGGCTGAAATTTCCCCGTTGCGGATTTTTCTGGCTTCACATTAGGCTCCAGTCTGCTCGCCCACTCTCGGAGCCTTGCTATGAGCCAAACGAAACCACAGCGGCGCATGGTCATTTCCACAGCCTGGCTTCAGGTCGCGATCATCACCTTTGCCCTGGGCTTTACCGTCCTGGGCATCCTGGCGTACCTGGCCAACGCCCAAAAACCGCCCATTCCCGGCCGCGTGCTCGGGCCCACCGGCCAGACCGTCTTCACCGGCGAGCAAATCATGGCCGGCCAGCATCTGTTCCAGAAATATGGCCTGATGCAATATGGCACCATCTTCGGCCACGGGGCCTATCTGGGGCCGGACTTCACCGCCCAGTACCTGCACCAGGCGGGGCTGGAAATGCTGCGCTATCACTCCGGTGACCGCCAGCCCAGCCCCCAGGACCGTGCTCAGGTCGAGGCGGACTTCAAGACCAACCGCTACGACCCGGCCACCGACACCCTGACCTATACGGCCTCCCAGCAGAAAGCCTTCGAGCACATGGTGGCTTTCTATCGTGAGTTCTTCACTACCCCGGAAAAACAAAGCGGCCTGCAACGTCCGCACATCGGCGATCCCCAAGAAGTCCAGCAGCTCAGCGCCTATTTCTCCTGGGCCGCCTGGGTGGCCAGCACCACGCGACCGGGCACCGAACATTCGTATACCAACAACTGGCCGCCCGAGCCGCTGGCCGGCAACCACCCCACGGCCCAGTCGTTTTTGTGGAGTGTCCTCAGCCTGATCGCACTGCTGGGCGGCCTGGGCATCGTGGGCTACATCTTTGGCCGCTGGGACCTGCTGGGCTGGCGCCACGCCTCCGACGAGCAGCCCGGCTGGCTTTTGCGTTTTCGGCCGCCCGAAGAGGTCAAGCTCACGCCCGCCCAGCGCGCCACCGCCTGGTATTTCCTGGTGGTGGCCGGCCTGTTCCTGCTGCAAGGGCTGCTGGGCGGCGCCAATGCTCATCACCATGTCGAGCCCGAGGGCTTTTATGGCCTGCGCATCGACAAGATCCTGCCCTACAACCTGACGCGCATGTGGCACCTGCAACTGGCGCTGTTCTTTGTGGCCGCCAGCTTCCTGGCCATGGGCATCTTCATCGCCCCCATGATCGCCGGCCGCGAGCCGCGTCATCAGAACAAGCTGGCCATCTTTCTCTTTGGCGCCTTGGTGGTGGTCGTTGTGGGCTCGCTGCTGGGCGAGGCCGCCAGCATCAAGAACTGGATCACCGCCAGCGGGCCGTGGTTCTGGCTCGGCTCCCAGGGCTGGGAGTACCTGGACCTGGGCCGGCTCTGGCAGATACTGCTGGTCATCGGCATGGCCTTGTGGGTGGTGATCCTGGTCCGCGGGCTGTGGCGGCGCCTGCCCGAAGAGCACCCGGGCAACCTCCCCTACCTCTTTCTCTACAGCGCCCTGTCCATCCCGCTGTTCTATGCCGCGGGATTGATGTTCGGCAAACGCGCCAACTTCGCCGTGATGGATTTCTGGCGCTTCTGGGTGGTGCACCTGTGGGTGGAGGATTTCCTGGAACTGTTCACCACCATCATGGTGGCCTATATCTTCGTGCTGATGGGCGTGGTGCGTCAGACGACGGCCACGCGCGTGGTCTACTTGGACATTATTCTCTACTCCATCGGCGGGGTCATCGGCACCATGCACCATCTGTACTTCAGCGGCGCGCCGGCCGTCCACATGGCCCTGGGGGCGTTCTTCTCGGCCATGGAGGTCATTCCCCTGGTGCTGCTAACCTTCGAAGCCTGGCGCTTCATGCGCCTGGGCAGCGATGAAGGCCTGGGCGAAGGCATGAACGTCTCCTCGCGCGCGTTTCCACACAAGTGGGCTGTCATGTTCCTGATCGCCGTGGGCTTCTGGAATTTCCTGGGGGCCGGCGTGTTCGGCTTCCTGATCAACCTGCCCATCGTCAGCTACTATGAAATCGGCACCGCCTTCACGGCCAACCACGGCCACGGCGCGATGATGGGCGTCTATGGCATGCTGGCCATCGGCTTCTTCATGTTCGTGGCCCGCTACTTCATTCCGCCGGACCGCGCCAGCGAGCGGGCCATGAAATTGTCGTTCTGGGGACTGAACATTGGCCTGGCGCTGATGATGTTCGTGAACCTGGCGCCGCTGGGGCTGATCCAGCTCTACGACAGCTTCCAGCATGGATACTGGCATGCCCGTCAGCCCGAGTTCTTCCAGCAGCCGCTGGTGCGGGTCATCGAATGGCTGCGCATGCCCGGTGACCTGGTGTTCATCGTCGCGGGCATCGGGCCGGTGGTCTACCTGGCCATCCGAATGTTCCTTCAGCGTAACAGATACGGCCAAGTAGCGCCCGGCGGCGAGACCGAGGAACTGACGCAAGCCTACGAGGCCGCATAGCATGTGTGACAGAGTCTTGTGTGCCAAGAAGGCACACTTGGCACTTGACGCCGCACATTCGGGCAGGCTAACGGCTCTATGGTCAGCTTGACGAATTAACGCAAGACGACACATTACAATGGTTTATAAAAATCTCGACGCAATGTCGATTTTGCCTGGCTCTTGGCACCATGGTTGCTCTATGAGAGCCGAATGAGTTGCCGGGCGGCCTTGGCGCCCTCCAAAGGCCGCGTGACATGACGGCAACTCAAACTTGATCCCCTCCTCCGAGAAAACGCCGGGTTTTGCCCCCCGGCGTTTTTTATTGCGCGTGTCCAGGATTGTCAGCCGGCCGTGGCAACCAATCGCTTAAGGGCCGGGCCGCCGGCCAGAACCTCCAGGCGATATTGGTAGGTCTTGCGCTGGTCGGGGGCCAGGCTGTCCAGCAGGCCGCGCTGGCGGTCCTTGTCGCGCCCGTCGACGGTGCCGTTCATGGGTTCCAGGGCGCCGACGTAGTCGCGGCGGCCCCAGTGTTGCCAGTTGCCGCAGCGCGGGAACTGGCGCACGTTGTAGTGCACCGCCACGCCCAGGCCCAGGCGACGGTTGGCCACGCCCACGATGGCGTTGCCCTGGCGGTCGACGGGTTTGGGATAGACATAGCCAACCACCGCATTTTCGCCGCTGTGGCCGGCCAGGGCGTTGGGCACCTTGCGATAGTTGCGCCCGGCGGCAAACCAGCGGCGCGAAATGTCGCTGTCGAAGGGCTCCACGCGCTTGGCGTTCCAGACAAACTCAGCGCCGGCGTCCAGCAGCGGATAGCCGAAGTTAAGGTGCAGAAGCCAGGCATGGGGAACCGTCGTATTGCCGGCGTTGTGAAATTCATCCATCACTTCGATCGTGTTCTGGCCCAGCACGGAACGGATCGTGCGCCGCAGGCGCACATCGGGCCCGTAGAGCGCTCCATAGCGCACGATGCCGGTGATGGACATGGCCATGCGCCCCTGGAGCGGATCGGGCTGAACGACCGACTCCAGTTCCGCGGCCGTGTTGGAGTGCGGACCATGCAGGCCCAGCTCCTGGCCCTGGTCCACGCACGGGCCGCCGATATTGAACGGCCCGCAACTGGTCAGCAGGCCCAGGGGGAAGCCCTTGAGCCAGTCCAGGCCGCGGTCCAAGGCCCGCGTGGGCGGGGTCACGCCCTGGGGCCCCAGGGCGGCCAGCGAATGCTGGTTGTGAAAGGCGTGGTCAATGTCCAGACCGCGGTCGATCAGGACCCGATAGCGCAGCCCCGCGCCGCTGTTAACACAGGCCACGCGTACGCCGCGGCCCTGGCCGTCGGCCAGTTGGTAAAGCTCGATGCCGCCGACCTGGGACACGCTGGAGAATTTGTCTGTATCAAGCATGATGATGGGATGCGCGGGCCACTTCATCAGGCCCGCCGGGCAGGTTAGAATAACGCAACAGCCAAAAAGGAGCCAGCGCGTGCCGATTTACGAATATCAGTGCCGGTCCTGCGAGTCGAAGTTTGAGAAGCTGCTGCGCAGCATGGGCGAGGATTCGCCGGTGAAGTGCCCCAAGTGCGGCTCGGGCAAGACCCAGCGGCAGCTCAGCACCTTTGCCGTGGGGGCGGCCAGCGCCCCCAGCCGCCCTGCCCAGTGCGAAGGCTGCCCCGGCGGCGGCAGTTGCCCGATGCAGTAACGGTTTGCGTTGCGGCCAAGGGGATCGCTGAGGCGCGGGGATGGCAGAAATCGCCGGTAATATCACTATCGCGGCGGCTGTGGTAAAGTGATGCCGTGGACCCCAAGAGCCGGCCGAGTCATCACCTCTACATTCAGTCGCTGCGTGCCATGTCTCCGCAGGCGCGGCTGCGGAAGGCGTTTGAATTGTCCGATTTCGCCCGGCGGCTCTTTATCCATGGGAATCCGTAAACGATTTAGCGGCAGGAATGAAGAGGAGATTCGGCGCATTACGCTCGAACGGCTGGAGCGGTGTCACAAGAGGAACTACTGAAGCGAGTTATTCAGGCGCTCGAACAGGCGGGAGTCCCGTATATGCTGACGGGCAGCCTGGCGTCGAGCCTGCAGGGCGAGCCGCGCGCCAGAACTGGGCCAGTCGGATTGGGGTCGAGTCGCTGTGGGCCCGCTTGAAAAGCGAGGCAAAGCCGCTCGAGTGATCCGCGCCCTGGCTTTGCCGCCCGCTTTTTCGCCCCCCTGGCGTTTATAATCTGCCGCATCGTGACCCTCTATTGAATCACGGTGATTGATAGAGAACCTGATTCAGCCGGGCCCGGTGTTGCGTGGGCCGGGGGTGTCATTCCCGAACGGCCGCCGATCAAGCCTCTATTTGTCGATGCCAACATGGTCCAGCAGGTTGATCAGTATTCGCGTCGCAGCCTCGGGTTTGTAGCCAACGAACCCGTCCGTATGGACGTCGGCAAAGCCGGTGGCGATATCGAGGGGACTGAAGAAAATGGCAAGTCGGCTGTTGAGGGTCACTCCGTCGATCAGCGGACCGCCCGGTTTGCCGAGAACGCTCCGGGTATACCACCTCAACCCGTTACCATAGCTCTTCTCCTCCCCAGAAAGGCGCAGGAGCGGATGATCGGCCGGGAGTTTTGCCCATTGTCCGTTGGGCACGATGTCGGCCAACTCGCCCCTGGCCGAGTCGGCGAAGTCGCTCGATCCACCAGCGGCATCGACGAACAAGAGGCCGCCGCCTTCGATGAACTTGCGCAACTCGGTCCGCGCCGCATCGTCGAGTTTCAGTGTGGCCGTGCCTGTCAGATGTGCCAGGCGATAGTGGTTGCCCAGTCGGCCTTTGCCCAGTTCCACTGTGTCGGACCGCAATTCGATGCCGCGCTGGTTGTGGGCAATCACGGCCGCACGGCCCCACGCCATCGGCTCGGGGTTCCAGTTGCCGGCGTACTGGAGGCGCGCAACGCGGATGGCGCCGGCGGATTTGGTGCTGGGAACGCGGGCGATCAGGTTCCCGCCGCGGAGCCGGCCTACGGACCTCCAATCCGTTCCAGCAGCATACAACCATAGATTGTGACCAAGCTCGAAACGCTCGGCTCCGGCACGACGCTCGCGCGCCTGCCAGGCGGCGGACAGGTCGGCCTTGGGCACCAGAACCATCAGTTCTCGCACGCCGTTGTTGAGGCCCAGAACGCAGGGTGGGATCTTCCAGTGCCGTCGAGAAAATACGTTCTTGTAGATCGCATGGTCTTCGGGCAGTTCGCGAAACTCGTAAACGGGAAAGAGTTTCCTACCCAGAGCGACAAAGGAGTCAGCAAAGGCATTTGAGCCGGCGTCGGCATTGCCGAGAATCAGCCCGCCGCGCTGGACGTACTGCCGCAGCGCCGCGAGTTGCTCTTCGGTGAAGGAGATCGCCTGGTCACCTGTGATGTACAAGAGTGGCGCATCGCTCCATACGTCCAGCGGAGTATCGAAGGACAACGTTTGCCAATCGCCGGGAGGGCGGCAGACCTCCGGGCCGCACCAGCGGGCGAAGTAGGCGACGTCTCGTGGGCGCTGGTTCCAGTGGCCAGGGATCGTCTTGCCGTCCGGACCGGCCACGCCGTACTCGAGCTTGCTAATGACCAGCGGCTGCTCCAGGCTGCCCAGTAGCAGAAGCGACAGACATGTGTCGAGCAGCGCCCCGGAGTTGCGTAATCCGGCATTTGCCGGCCAGTCGCCCAGATTCCAGGAACCGTCCGGCTTCTGGGCGTCCATCGCGATGCCGACAAATTCCCGATACCAGTCGTGGCCGGCGAACAGACGAGTCCCCGAAGCACGGGCCGCACGAGCCACGAGGTACCGGACATACGATGCCGGCCGGGCCTGTTCAACCTGGGCCCAGTTGGTTCCCAACCACTTGATCGCGCGGTCGAGGTCAGCGTCGGTGACGTTGCCTGCCAGCGGAGTCATCCTGCCGATGGCAAGCTGGTCGGCCGCTACGCACAACGACTCGATTCCCGCGGCAGTCATGGCCGGTGAGCCCGTCTTCTGGCCAACTATCAGCGGCCAGCTTCCATCGGGCAGTTGGGCGGCGCGCCAGGCACGATCAATGTCGGTCCAGATGCGTGGAGGCACATCGACGTTGACATATCGGGCGATTTCGGCGATTGCCAGTGCCGCCAAATGGCTGGCCGCAAGGTCGGGATCGTCGGCGTTGTTGGTTGGCCAGGGCCCGGTGGCGCGATGGGCCCGCCAAAGCCCTTTGCCTGGGCCGTTCTGAATGATCGACGCCAGGAGCGATCGTAGGTCGGTCTGCGCCGTCGTGCGATCCCACAGCCAGTTGGACCACGCCAAACACCGCAGCGCCGTGGCGTGGTTGCCATCGAACTTGGCAGTCTTCAAGAAATCGACGCCCTTCCGCAGAAAAGGCTCAAGATGACTCCCGGGGGCTTGAGAGGCGGCAGAGACCGCCAGCGCTGTGAGCGATCCCCACTGCTTGTCGGCCGGGGACCAGTACCCCTCCGCCGCCTGAGCGGGTTTGTCGGTGGTTTCCCAGGAGCCATCGGGCTTCTGCTGGCTGCGGAGGAACTCCCGCCCGCGCTCAACGGACTGGCGGATGCGGTCCCGAGTGACCGGCATCGTCGAAGGCGCGGCAATCGACGCGCGGCCGACAACGAAAAGCACAATGCAAACGAGCCACAACCGTTGCATCATTCACCTCCCTCTTTCATTTCGTGCCGTATTGTAACGCGCCCGCCACTTTTTCTCGCTTCCACGCCGTCCGCAAGCCGGCCGAATCCTCGCCTCTCCATCCAGTCGCTGCCAGAGTTCGCGAAGGCGCCACGTCGCGAAGGAACCGCGAAGGTCGTCATCTACCAACTACCAACGAGCAACTACCAACTATCAGCTACCAAGGCACGGATGCACGCAGATGATGGTGCGAAAGCGACGAAGCCACGGTCTCGTGCCTCCCGACCACTGACTATCGGACCAATGGACCCACTATTGACCACTGGCCACGGACTACGGACGAACTCTTTCTGCGCCTTTCTCTGCGATCCTCTGCGGTCTCGGCGGTGAAATCTGATCTTTCGACGGCGGCTCGGCCGGCGTCCGCTTTCCAACACTAGCTGCGGCCGCGTCTGCCCCCCCGTCGCTGCGTTTGATGTCCCCTAAAAATCCTTCTTGGGTTCGCCCATGCCGCTACTGTGCCCCAGATTCGCCCGGTTCACCACGCTGTGGGGCGTCTTGCCGGTCAGGACATCGGCCACCCCCTGGGCGGCCTTGGTCTGCAGTTCGATCTGCGATTCTTCCGAGTACCATCCGGTGTGGTCGGACAACACCACGTTGTCCAACTCGAACAGGATGTAATCCTTCGGAACCGGCTCCTGCTCATGCACATCCAGCCCGGCACCGGCCAGCCGCTTGTGTTTGAGGGCCTCATGCAACGCCGCTGTGTCCACCAGGCCGCCTCGGCTGGTGTTGATGAACAGCGCGGTCGGCTTCATCCGGGCAAACGCATCGCGATTGAACAGGTGCGCAGTGTTGGGATTGAGCGGCACATGGCACGAGATGTAGTCGGATTCGGTCAACAGGGTAGCGAAATCCACCGGTTCCGCCCCGGCGGCGCGCACGGTTTCCGCCGGTACGAACGGGTCGAGCACCAGCACGCGGGCGAGGTTGAAGCCCCGGAGTTTACGGTGCAACGTCCGGGCAATGCCCCCGTATCCGGCCAGCCCAAAGACCTTGCCGGCAATGCGGCCGATGGGATCCTGCCGCCCGATATCCCACCGGCCGGCTCGCACCTGCCGGTCGCGCAGGGCGGTTTTGCGCACACAGGCCAACCACAGGGCCATGGCCTGGTCGGATACATCCTCGAAACAGTAATCCGGCACGTTCACGACCTGAATGCCTTTGCGGGAGGCGGCCGCAACGTCCACGTTGTCGTACCCGACCCCGTAGCGGGCAATGACCTTGCACCGCTCCAAGCCGGCAATGACCTCCGCCGTCAACCTGGCGAGATTGACCGTGATCCCGTCGGCATCCCTGCACAGCGCGATGATGGCCCCGGCCGTCTGGGCGTGACCGCCTTCCACGACGCGCGCCCCGATCGCTTCGAGAACCTTGCGTTCGTGATCGTGACTGGCGTAACGATCTTCGAGCAAAACGACTTTCAACTGTGACATAATGCCTTCTGTATGATTCTGTTCTGCCACCAAGCCAGCCTTGTCCCATTGAGCTACCGCGCTTCGTGGGGCATCTTATTTGGCGGCTTTGGGTTTCACAATCGCTGATCGACCGCTGCGAGTACGATGGCCAGCACCGGCCGCATCGAGACCGGTTTACGCGGCGGCCAAGGGATCGCCCAGGCGCGGGCGTTCCCAGGGGATCTCTCTACGGGAAATCAATTTTGAACCGCCGAGAGCGCAGAGGAAAGATGAACTCTCGCCACGGCGCAACGACGCAACGCTCGATCTTCCGTGGCGCCGTTGCGTCGTTGCGAGAAAGGATGGGCTGGGCCAAGCTGGAGCTTGGCGTTCCCAGGGGATCTCTCTGCGGTGAGAAGGCATCTTGAACCGCGGAGTATCTCCAGAGTTCGCGAAGGCGCCACGTCGCGAAGGAACCGCGAAGGTCATCATCTATCAACTACAACGAGCAACTACCAACTATCAGCTACCAAGGCACGGATGCACGCAGATGATGGTACGAAAGCGACGAAGCGACGGTCTCGTGCCTCCCGACCACTGATATCGGACCAATGGACCCACTACTGACCACTGGCCACGGACTACGGACGAACTCTTTCTGCGCCTTTCTCTGCATTGCAAGGCTATTGTATCTTGTTTTTCTGGCAAACTACATTCTCACGCGACCAGTCTACTGACATCGGCGCGGCGCAGGCGCAGCGACGCACTCATGATCCGCTGGCCGTTGTCAGTCACGCGGTA